>Ga0207834_1000091_pt1 | contig 29813 bp, 15 predicted proteins | sample LuqExpMetagenom5_FD_187763 | JGI IMG/M metagenome (GOLD analysis project Ga0207834, IMG submission 187763) | Tropical forest soil microbial communities from Luquillo Experimental Forest, Puerto Rico - Sample 5 (SPAdes) | ecosystem: Environmental > Terrestrial > Soil > Tropical forest ...
CCTGAGCGAAAAAGAAGGCTTCCCGCGTGATCGCATCCGCAACTTCCATGAAGCCTCCGATGGCACCATGTGGGCTGCCACGCAGAACGGCGTCGAGCGGATTCGCAATGGACACATTGAGCTGCTGAAAGAGTCCGGCATGATCTCCGGCGACATCACCACGCCGTTTGCCGAAGACGGCCATGGCGGCATGTTCTTTGTTACCGCGCGCGGCATGTTTCACTGGCGAGCCGGTGTGGTGCGCCCCTATCCCCTGCAGCACACGGAGATGGGCCCTCCAGTGGCCATCTACCGCGACCCTCTGGGCAGGCTCTGGGTGGGCCGCTTTCAGGGACTGGTCCGGCTGGATCCGGAAGGCGATGGATGGCGTGAAACCGCCTACAGCAGCGTCCATGGACCGGTGACGATTCTGCTGGGCACCAATGATGGCGAGCTTTGGGTGGGCACGCGCCATCACGGCGTCTGCCATCTGGCCGCCAACGGCAAGGTGACTCACTGGACCACCACGGAAGGCTTGCCCAACGACGCCATCCGCTCCATGTTCATCGACGATGAGCAGAATTTGTGGATTGGCATGCTGAATGGCGGACTGAACCGCTGGCGGCGCGCACCCATCATTCCCTACGGCAAGCCCGAGGGCCTCCCCGCTGAATATGCAGCCAACGTGCTGACCATGCGCAACGGCGACATGTGGATGGGCACCTGGGGCAAGGGCCTCTATCGCATGCACAACGGGCGATTGAGCAACATGCCGCTGCCGGGCATGCCGGAGATTATGCCCATCCGCGCCCTGGCCGAAGATGCCGGCGGCAATCTCTGGATTGGCACCTGGTTCGATGGTCTGTTCCGCTATGATGGCAAGCGCTTTCAGCATTATCTGTTGGGCAACGAATCTCCCGGCAACGCCATCAGCGCCGTTGCACACGATGCGCAAGGCGCCATGTGGGTAGGCACCTACACCGGCCTGCTGAAATTTGACCATGGCACGCCGGGGCCGGGACGCGGTCAGGTGTTTCTGCACGGCCTGCTGATCACCTGCCTCTCCCGCCAAAGCGATGGCTCCCTGTTGGCGGGAACCTCGACCGGCCTGTATCGCATTCGCGATAACACGGTGAGCCAGATCGGCGGGCTCTCCCATGCGCATGTTTTGCTGATCGCGGGCGACCGCGAAGGCAACACCTGGATCGGCACCAAGGCAGGCGGGATCGATCTGCTGACCGGCGACCGGGTACGCCATGTGCAATTGCTCGATTCGCCCGACGCCTATCCCGTGTATTCGCTGATCGACGACGGCCGTGGTTTTGTTTGGATGGGCACCACGCGCGGCGTATTGCGTTTGCCCGCCTGGCAGTTGAACGCGCTCGCGCACGGACAACGCCCCAACGTAGACAGCCTGCTGCTGGGCAAATCTGATGGCATGCGCTCCAGCGAGTGCGGCGGCCCCTCGCAACCATCGGCCGCCATGGCCACCGATGGCAGCCTGTGGTTTGCCACGGCACGAGGCTTTGTACGCACCTCGGCGCTGGCGCCGTATGTGCAGTATCCTCCGCCCCTGGCACGGGTGCTGAGCATGACTATCGATGGCCGCGAAGTGGCGGCAACACCTGAACTGGATCTGCAACCCGGCTTGAACGATGTCAAATTCAACTTCTCCGCCAAGCGTTTGGCCAACCCCTGGCAGTTGGAGTTCCGCTACAAGCTTGAAGGCTACGACCACGACTGGAACCTGACCAAGGGACGTGCCGCGCTGTACAAGCATCTGCCTCCGGGCCATTACCGGTTCGTGGTGCAGGCACGCGATACCGGCATGGCATGGAGCGCGCCCATGGCCACGCTGAATCTGCGCCAGCGGCCCTACTTTTACCAGACCATCTGGTTTGGCGCGCTGTTGGCCCTTGCTGTCTGCGCAAGTGCTTACTTCCTGTTCCGCTGGCGCGTGATGCGCATCAAGGGCAGGCTGGGCGTGATTCTGGAAGAACGCAACCGCATCTCGCAGGAGTGGCACGACACACTGATGGCTGGTTTTGCCGCCATCAACTGGCAGCTTGAAACCACCGCGCGGCTGTTCCGCGAAGATGGCGGCACACCCGGCTCGGCGCTGGATGCCTGCGAACTGGCGCGCAGCATGGTCACCCATGCCCAGGCCGAGGCGCGACGCGTCATCTGGGATCTGCGTGGCGACGATGCGCCTACCGAATGGCTCACCAAGGCCCTGGAACTGGTGGTAGCCAAGGTCCCTCCGGCCTGCGGCATCCAGATGCAATTTGACGTGCAGGGCCGCGAGGTTCCGCTGGCCCCGGGCTGCGTGCATCAGTTGGCGCGCATCTGCCAGGAAGCCATCACCAATGTGCTGCGCCATGCCAAGGCCTCGCAGATCCGCATTAGTCTTCACTATCAACATGCCGCATTGACCATGACCATTGCCGATAACGGCATGGGCTTTCAGCCGGCCCTGGCCGCTGGATCCAGCCGTGGACACTTCGGTATTCCCGTGATGGAAGAGCGCGCCCGCAAGGTGGGCGGCACACTGCGCATCGATTCCGATGCCGGCAGCGGCACGCTTGTAGTTGTGCATCTGCCCTTCCACTCCGCAGCTCTGGCAGCAGAGGTACAGGCATGAAGAACGAGCCTATCCGCATTCTGATCGTCGAAGATCACTTCCTGGCGCGCATGGCCTTGCGCTCCGTGTTGCAGTCCCACTCCGACATGGAGGTGGTGGGCGAGGCCGACAATGGCGAGCATGGCGTGGAGTTGGCCCGTCAACTTGCTCCGGACATCATCGTGATGGATCTCCGCTTGCCGCGACTAAGCGGCTTTGATGCGATCACTGCTATTCGCAAAGCCGACCGCAAAGCCAGAATCGTAGTGGTATCCAACTACGATGGCAGCGAGGATGTGTATCGCGCCGTACGCAATGGCGCCATGGGTTATCTGACCAAGGATGTGAGCGGTCAGGAGCTGGTGGAAGCCATCCGCATTGTGCAGCGCGGCATGCGCTACTTCCCGCGCCAAACCCGCGACCTGCTCGCGGAGCGCATTCCCGCGGTTGAATTAACCAGCCGCGAGCTGGAAGTGCTCACCTGCATCACCCAGGGGCAGAACAATCGCGACATTGCTACCAGCCTCAACATCGCAGAAAAAACCGTGCGCATCCATGTGAGCAGCGTGCTGGCCAAGATGGGCGCGCGTGATCGTACGCAGGCCACCATCTTCGCGCTCAAGCGCGGCCTGGTGCACTGGGAATAGATATTGTGGAAAACAACCATGGAATCCCATAAAGTTTTCGCCTTTTCGCAGGGCATTTGTCCTAGATGAAGACGGGGCATGGGCCTGATGACACCTCCTCTTCCACGCGATTCAATGCTGATCAAGCATCTACTGCAGTTTGCAACGCCTTCGAACAGCAACCTGCGGTGCGATGCCAGAAACGGTTCGCGGTCCTGTGTATCGCGGCCAGCGGCCGAATCGCACTCTGTAGAAAATTTCTGGAGGTGTCACCGATGAGAAAGATGCTGGCAATATGCTGGTTGCTTCTGGCCTGCGCCACCGGATTGTATGCCCAGATCGCTAATAACACTTCGCTGGTGGGAACGATCACAGATCACAGCGGCAGCGTTGTTGGGGGTGCGCATGTGAAGGCGGTCGAACAGTCGACCAAGGTCACGCTCAACGCCACCACGAACGATCAGGGCTACTATGCGATGACCTTTATCGCATCCGGCGTTTACAACATCACAGTCGAACAGGCAGGCTTCAAGAAAATTACCAAGACTGGAATCACGGTTCCGATCAACCTTGCGGTCCGTACCGACTTTACCCTGGAAGTGGGCTCCGAAGATGTCACCGTGGAGGTGACAGGCAGCACGCCTCCTATCTCCACCGACGATGCCACGCTGGGCGAAACCTTCGCCTCCGAGCAGGTGGAGAACCTGCCCATGATGAGCCACAACGCACTGGATGTGGCCTCCATGTCCTCCAACGTCTACATCGGCTCCAAGTCCAGCTACTCGGGCATTCCTCCGGGTGAAGACTTTCAAGGCGCGGGCCAACGCGAGATCCAGAACAGCCTCACGCTGGACGGCGTCTCCATCATGAACAACCTCGTCTCCACCGCTCCCGCGCGCCCCAGCACCGACATGATCCAGCAGGTGCAGATGCAAAGCGGCAACTACCCCGCGCAGTATGGATCGTACCTTGGTATTCATATCAATCTGGCCAGCAAGCAGGGCGGCAACAAACTGCACGGCACCGCGTATGACTACGTTGAAAATACCGCGCTGAACGCCAAGACCTATACCCAAACCGCGGCGCAATCCAAGGCGGTTCTGCACTGGAACCAGTACGGCGGCGCCCTGGGCGGACCGGTCTTCCTGCCCCGCCTTTACGACGGTCACAACAAGACCTTCTTCTTCGCTAGCTATGAAAAGCTGAACAATGTAGGCCAGACGAGCGGCATTGCCACCGTGCTCACCGATGCCATGAAGAAGGGCGACTTCTCCGCCATCGGCAGTTGGAACAGCTCCACCAAAACCTGCGTTGCTCCGTCCGCATACACTGGCACACCGGTTTGCCTGCAGGATCCCACCCTCGGCGCGGGCAACTATTTCACCAACAATCAGGTCCCCACCGCTTTGCTGAACAGCGCCAACGGCCTGATCGCGCAGGCGTATGAGAAGTACATGGTTTCGCCGAACGTGACCGGTTCCTCCAACGGCACCCAGAACAACTTGAACATGAGTTATCCGAGCGCCTACTACATCCGCCAGACGCTGGATCGCATTGATGAAAATATTGGCGACAACGTCAAGCTGTTCTTCCGCGTTCACTGGCAGAACCTGAGCATTCAGTCCGGCACCTTCTTCCCGGCCAATGCCAGCTACGGCCCCACCAACACCCGCAACTATGCCTTTGGCTACACTCATGTCCTCACGCCCAACCTGGTAAACGACTTTCATGCTGGCGCCAATCTGCTGATCAGCAACAACGTGAACTACTGGTACCAGAACGGCCTCACGCAAGCCGGTTCCAACCTTGGCATTCCCAACTTCACCGCCGACGTCAAGTACGGCAATCCCGGCGTTCCGGTAGTCACCATCAATGGCGTGCAGGGCGTGGGCAACAGCGGCTCCAACTGGTTCCAGGATGACCGCACTTACGATCTGTATGACGAAATCAGTTGGACACGCGGCCGCCACAACATCATGGCCGGCGCTGAATTCCGCCGTCTGGCTCTGGGCCGCATGGCCTCCAACACGCCGCTTGGCGGCTTCACCTTCGCCGCCGGACAGGCAGGCGTATTCTCCACCGGCGATGCCCGCGCCGATTTCGTCATCGGCTATGCCAACAACGACCAGACGCCGATTGCCACCATCAAGGGTTCTGTCGCGCAGTGGCGCGATGGCTTCTTCATCCTCGACAACTGGCAGGCTACACCGCGCCTCACCATCAACTATGGCTTCCGCTACGATCTGCCCACGGTGCCCACCAGCCTGAATGGCTATGCCCGCATACTGAACGCTGCGGAAACAGCGCTGATTCCCGAATCCAATTGTCCCTCCGGCACCGCCTGTACGGGCGCGAGCTACAAGCCGGTTCCGGGCTTCAAGTTCATCAATGCTCAGCATGACAATCTTGGACCGCGCCTGGGCATCAGCTACCGCGCCACCGACCGCCTGGTAATCCGCGCGGGCGGCGGCTTCTACTACAACGCCAACCAACTGAACAGCTACACGCTGGCCACCGGCAACTATCCGTTTGCCGCAACAGCCAACTACTATTCATCCGCATCCAACATTGTCACCTTCACCAACAACACACCGGGCTCGGCTTCCACTTCACCGATAGCGGGTGTAGCTGGAACGTACGTGAGTGTCTTCACCGACAACCCGAACAACAAAACGCAGCGCGCTTATCAGTGGAATCTGGATGCCGGCTACCAACTTTGGAGTGGCGCCGCATTCGACCTGCAGTACATCGGCTCGCGCTCGCTGCATCTGGATCGCAGCTTCTACAGCAACGAACCGCTCACGCCGGCTGCCGGATCGGTGAACTCTCGCCGTCCCAACCAGCTCTTCGGTTCCATCCGCCGCATCCAGAACGACGCTTACTCCAGCTATAACGCGATGACGGCCGTTCTGCGCCAGCGCTCGTTCCACAGGCTTTCCGGTCAGGTGAGCTACACATGGTCGCACGACCTGGATCTCTCGGCCGATTCCAATGGTGGCGGTACGCTCTCGCAGCAGTACAACCCCAAGTCCGACTACGGCAACGCCAACTGGGATATCACGCATCGCGTGGTAGCAACGCTCACCTACGCCCTGCCCTCGTTCTCCAACCACAACCTGCTCACCCGCCAGACTGTAGGTGGATGGGAAGTGGCCGCTGTGGTGAATGGGCAAACCGGCACGCCATTCAACGTGAATCTCAGCTACAATAGCGCCAACATGAGCCAGGGCACGCAGCGCCCGAGCTGGGTGCATACCCCAAGCGCCAATTGCAGCCTGAAGAACTACATCTCGGGCAATCAAAGCTCGTGTATCGACACTTCGGCCTACACCCTGCCGGCCAACATCACGGCAGGCGCGTACGCCTTCGGCAACACTACCCGCAACACTCTGCACGGCCCCGGTCTCACGTACGAAAATCTCTCGTTGATGAAGAACTTCCCCATCCACGATCAGATGCGGTTCCAGTTCCGTGCCGAGGCTTTCAACGTCTTCAACCACCCGAGTGCAGCCAACCCCAGTGTCTCCATCGGGCATGACAACTCGGCCATCTCGCAGCCGGACTTCAGCAGCTTCGGCCGTGTAACCGGAACCCAGAGCGTGGCTGGAACCATCAGCGGCGCACGTGTTGTTTCACTGGTAGGAAAGATCATCTTCTAGCTTTTCCGTCTCCCCTATTTTCCGGTCGCGAACGACGACACGCGTTCGCGGCCGCTTTTTCCGTTCCGCTGTAACCTTCCATGGCACGCCGCTATTTTGGGCGTAGGGTGCCGTAGTATCAGCAGGAGTCAAGATCTTGAGCAAAGACGCACAGTTCTCAGCACAATCACTTTTAAGCGCCTTCTGGCGCGCTGCTATTGTCCTCGCCTTGGTTTCCACACTTGCAACCTGCGCACGGGCCCAGCAACACTGCGACCTGCTGCTCCACGGGGGGCGTGTTATCGATCCAGCCAATCATCTGGATGGCATCCGCGACGTAGCCATCACCAATGGCCACATTGCCGCCATCGCCGAACATGTGGAGGGCAGCGCCTGCCAGCGCGTGGTGGATGTGAGCGGCCTCCTAGTCACACCCGGCCTGATCGACATTCATGCCCACGTCTATGCCGGCACTGGCGAAAGCAACTCCTACGCCGGCGATAACAGCGTCTACCCGGATGGCTTCACTTTCCGCACCGGCGTGACCACCGTTGCCGATGCCGGTGGCTCCGGCTGGAAAAATTTCTACGACTTCAAAGAACGCATCATCGACCGCTCCCAGACGCGCGTGCTGGTCTTTCTCAATATCGTGGGCGACGGTATGCGTGGCACACGCTACGAACAGGACACCGCTTTGATGGACGCTCAGAAAGCCGGCGAAGAAGCGCTGAAGTATCCCGGCCTGATCGTGGGCATCAAAACCGCGCATTACATGGCTCCGGATTGGATCGCAGTGGAGCAGGCCGTTAAAGCCGGCAGCATCGCGCACATCCCCGTGATGGTGGACTTTGGCGACTTCCGTCCGGAACGCCCGTATCAGCAACTGGTGCTTGAAAAACTGCGCCCGGGCGACATCTCCACGCACATGTATCTCAGTTGGGTGCCGCTGCTCGACGAGCACGGCAAACTGCTGCCCTATCTGGCCCAGGCCCGCAAACGCGGCGTCATCTTTGACGTGGGCCATGGCGGCGGCAGCTTCCTGTTCCGCCAGGCCGTGCCTGCCATCCAACAGGGCTGGGTGCCCGATTCCATCTCGACCGACCTGCATATCTCCAGCATGAATGCAGGCATGAAAGACATGCTCAACGTCATGTCCAAGTTCCTGAACATGGGTCTATCGCTCAACGACGTCATCCGCATGTCCACCTCGAATCCTGCCCATGAAATTCAACGGCCCGACCTGGGCACACTCACCGTGGGCAGTGAAGCAGACATCGCCGTGTTCAACATCGAGCATGGCAAGTTCGGCTTTGTTGATACCTTTGGCGCGCGCATGGATGGCTCGGAGCGCCTGCAATGCGAAATGACCCTGCGCGCTGGAAAAGTGGTATGGGATCTGAACGGACGCACCCGCGATGACTGGAAGACACTCGGCAACTACCGCGCCCAAGGATCGCCCAACTGGGATGGAACACTCAGCGCCGACGTGGCGAAGCGTACCCACTAAGCCCAGAGCAACAAGACAACCATGGCACACCGCACTACAGGAGGAAGAACAAAGATGAATCAGAACCGCCGCAACATTCTGAAGGGGGCCGCAGCCGCTGTCACCGCGGCCGCAGTTGCCGTGCCAGTTAAGGCCGCAACTAAGAATGCCGCCAAACCCGGCAAGAAGGTGCACTACCAGGGGCCAAAACCGGACAAGACTCCAATGTTTTCAAGCGCCGTCTCCTACGGCAACCTTCTCTTCATCGCCGGCAAGGGCGCGCACTTTGAAGGCGACATCACAGCTCACACCAAGCACGTACTCGATGATCTCGAAAAAGAATTGATCAATGCCGGCTCCTCCATGGACAAGGTGCTGAAGGTCAACGTCTACTTGAACGACCTCAAGGACTATGCCGCCATGAACGCCGTCTATCTGGGCCGTTTTGGCGGCGAGCCACCGGTACGCACCACCGTTGCGCCCGCCGGCGGCGTGCCCGGCAACTCATTGGTTGAGATCGACTGCATCGCTTACATCTGATCGTTTGGCATGGCAGCAGGCGGCGCTCGCTGCTCAAGCGCGCCGCTTCACTCAAGGAGATTCTTCATGAATGAAGTACATCGCAAGGCCATCAGTCGTCGTGGTCTGCTCAAGACCGGGAGCCTGGCGGCCATCGCATCTTCCCTTCCCCTCTCCGCGGAAGCGGCCACTCGGACCGCGACGCCAGCTCGCGCCGCTGCCACCACCTCTGTGTACGAAGCTATCGGCGTGCGTCCGGTCATCAACTGCCGTGGCACTTATACCATCATCGGCGGTTCGCAAACCTTGCCGGAAGTCAAGCAGGCTATGGATGAGGCCTCGCGTCACTACGTTCAACTAGACGAGTTGATGGAAGGCGTGGGGCGCAGGCTGGCCGAGCTCACCGGCGCCGAGTGGGGCATCGTCACCGCCGGCTGCGCGGCCGCCATCACCAATGCCACCGCGGCCTGCCTGGCCGGTGGCGATCCGGAGAAGATGCAGCAGCTCCCCGACCTGCGCGGCCTGAAGAACGAAGTCATCATTCCCACCTACTCGCGCAATGTGTACGATCATGCCACCCGTATGCTCGGCGTACGCATTGTGGAAGTGGAAACAGAAGCCGAAATGCGTCATGCGCTCGGGCCACAGACCGCCATGGTGTATGTGATGACTTCTCCCACGGCGGAAAAGGCAGAGCTGAACATTGACAAGCTGATTGCGCTGGCAGCGGAACACAAGGTTCCGGTATTTATCGATGCCGCGGCCGAAACACCCAGCTTCAAACCCAATATCTATCTGGCCCGTGGCGCGACCTTTGTTGGCTACAGTGGCGGCAAGTGCATGCGCGGACCGCAGTGTGCCGGCCTGTTGCTGGGGCGCAAGGATCTGGTGCAGGCCGCATGGATGAACAGCGCGCCCCATCATGCCTTTGGCCGTTCGCTCAAAGTGGGCAAGGAAGAGGTCATGGGCATGCTTGCGGCTGCCGAGCAATGGTCCAAACGTGATCACGATAAAGAGTGGGCCGTATGGATGAGCTGGCTGGACGCCATCGCCAAGCGCGTCACCACTTTGCCAAGCGTGACGACCAGCTATCTGCAGCCTGAAGATATGTCGAACCATGCCCCGCAACTGAAGATCGAATGGGACGCAAGCAAACTCGGCATTACCGGCACCGAACTCGTTAACCTGCTGGGCGAAGGCACACCGCGCATCTTTGTGGGCGGTGGAACTGGCACACGCCCCGCAGTCATGACCAGCAGCATCGTTATCATGCCGTACATGATGATGCCGGAAGATCATCCCATCGTCGCCGATGCACTCTACAAGGCGCTCAGCAGTCCTCCCCACTTCTCCGACCCTGTGCTTCCCACCGGCACACCTGTTGCAGTGGCCGGGGAGTGGGAACTGCACATTGCCTACAAGGCACAGCCAGCCGTGCATAGGGTGTTTCTTGAACAGAAGGACACGCTCTTGCGCGGCGAGCACGAGGGCGCATTGCTCCATAGCCGCATCAAGGGCGAAATCCATGCCGATCAGATCGCCTTTGACAGCCATCAACGAATCCAAGGCGCGGACCTTGAGTTTCACTTCAAAGGCACGGCGCATGCGGATTCCATGCAAGGTGTGGTCGCGCTGGGCGAATACGGCACGGCAACCTGGAGTGCAAAGCGCCTCTGAACATAAAAGACCACGAGTTGTTGTACTGAGTCGCTGTTCCCTCCATCAAAAAGGCCGAGCATTATGCCCGGCCTCTTTTTTGTGGATCGAAGAACAGCGCCCTCATGCCACAACCAGGAACACCCCGTAGGAAATTCCGTGCATATGCAGTTGGCCCCGCTCGTAACGCGCGCCCTCGGCCAGCAGCGGCTTAAGCTTGCCATACTCTGTCAAAGGAACGCTCACCGCCTGATCCGATGGATTCACGGCAACCAGCACGCGCTGTCTGCCATCGCTGCGCAGATACACAAAGGGATACTTCTCCCGCTCCGCATACACCGCCTGAAATCCAGCCGTATTGCCTAGCGCAGGATGGTTTTTGCGCAACGCCAATAGCTTCCGGGTAAAGTTCAGCATCGACTTCGGATCACGCTCCTGCGTGGCTACATTCGGACGCGCCGGATTAGGATCGACCGGCAGATAGAGTTCTGCCACCGGAGCCGTTGAAAACCCGGCATTGGGACCGGTGTTCCACTGCATGGGCGTGCGCGTTCCAGCACGGATGCCGCCATTCTTGTTGGCGCCCTCCTTTTCCGGAGTTGCCGCCAGATAGTGCATGCCGATCTCATCGCCATAGTAGAGGAACGGCACGCCAGGCATGGTCAGCAGCATGGCAAACAGAACACGCACCTCCTGCTCCGTGCGGCCCCAGGTAGGACGCGGATAATCGTGGTTGGCGGTGGGCAGGGCGATGTATCCCTGGTTCCGCGTGGGCTCATAGTTGGCCCGATAGTTCTCCACAAACTTCAGAATGTCGCCCTTGCCGGCACGCTCAAAGAAAACATCGGTCTTGCGCCGTCCCCCATCGATGGGTGGATACTCCGGCCCCACCAGATCGCGATAGGCCGTCTGATTGAAGTGAATCAAAAAATCGATATTGAATCCCGCAGGAATGGCACGTCGCGGATAACTCCATTCGGAGATGAGCACCGCCTCGGGATAATTCGTATCGAGCCATTGGCGGTTCTCTGCCCACAACTCGCGGATGCCGTCGCCGTTCTCATCGGCGCGGATCAGAGAGCTGGCCATATCCACACGGAATCCGTCCACTCCCAACTCCAGCCAGAAGCGCATGATCTCTCGCAGATTCTGCTGCACCGCGCGGCAAACCGGATCCTTGTACGAACGTTGCCAGGGCTTGGCTGGATCGGGCTTATAGTAGCCGTAATTGAGGGCAGGCTGAAACTCGAAGAAGTTGGCCACAAACTTCTGGTCGCGATTCTTCTGACCGGCAAACGCGGGGGGAAGATGCGAGTTGCCCACCTTCTCCTCCTTGGGCACCCAGATAAACCACTCCGAGTACTTGTTGGGCTCTGCCGATGCCGATGCCTTGAACCAGGGATGCTCAATCGAGCTGTGCCCCGCCACCAGATCCAGACAAATGCGCATGCCACGCTTGTGCAGCGCATCGCACAACTGCTTCAGATCCTGGTTGCTGCCGTAACGCGGCGCCACGCGGAAGTAGTCGGCCACGTCGTATCCCGCGTCTCCAAAGGGAGAAACGAAGATGGGATTCAGCCACAGCGCATTGCATCCGAGCGATTGGATGTAGTCGAGCTTGGAGAGGATTCCCGGCAGATCGCCGATGCCATCGCCATTGGAATCGGCAAAACTCTGCGGATAGATCTGATAGAAAACTGCTTCACGCAGCCATGCCGGTCCGGTGGGATGTGCGCTGGAAGCTTCTGTCTGCGCCGTTGCGAAACGTGCCGGAACAATCCCTTGAAGACAAGCCAGTGTTCCAGCGGATGCGAGTCCTTGAAGAGCCTTGCGACGATTCATATATCTCCTGTCGAGCGGTAGGGGATAACGATATCAACACGCTTCAGAATACGTGCTTGCTCCTGCCCGCCGCAATCCTTCTGCGCATTTCTCTTCGCGCGCGTCCATTCCCTACACTCGCTTGAACGCGGCCGACAGCGCGCACTCGGCGAGGCCAACACGCCTCCTCTGTCCCAGCCCAGTCTTCGACATTATGAATTTTGTGCTACGCTCACAAGAAGCATGAACGAATTGCCTTGTCCTGAAGCTTCATCGAGCAACGCCGCATTGCCGCGCGTACTCGGGACCAGCCAGGCCACCGCCATCGTCGTTGGCACCATCATTGGCAGCGGAATTTTCCTGGTGCCATGCGAGATGATGCACGACACCGGATCCGCAGGCCTGGTCTACCTGGCCTGGATCGTGGGCGGCCTGCTCTCGCTGTTCGGGGCCATGACCTACTCCGAGCTGGGCGCCATGCTGCCCTATGCCGGCGGCGAGTACGTTTATCTGCGCGGAGCCTACGGCGATACGACAGCCTTCCTCTATATGTGGACGTGGTTCGTGGTGGCCAAGCCGGGCTCCATAGCCGCCATGACCTTCGGCCTGATCCGCACGCTGGAAGCGTTGCCCGGATTATCCTGGCTGGCGAACCCTGTAGCGGGGCTGGGCGGCGAGGTGCAGTGGGCGCAACTAGCCGCCATTCTAGTGGCCTGGATCATCACCGGCCTCAACATTCTGGGCATGAAGAAAGCTGGCGCCTTCCAGCTCATCTTCACCATTCTTAAAGCGGTACTGATCTTGGTGGTGGTGGGTTTCTGCTTTGCCTCGGCCAGCGGCTCATTTACCAACTTCACCACCGTGCTGCCCGGCGCAACGGGAGGCATGAAGGGATTCATGCTGGCCTTGATCGCCACACTCTGGGCCTACGATGGTTGGAGCGACGTTAACTCGGTGGCGGGTGAAATCCGTAGTCCCCAGCGCAGTTTGCCCATTGCCCTGATCGGCGGTCTGGCCGCGGTGGGTCTGCTCTATATGGCCACCAATGCCGCCATTCAATATGTTCTTCCGGCGGCGCAGATTGGCGCATCGCCGCAGCCTGCCCTGGCTGCGCTCACCGTCGTCGCCGGACCGGTGGGTGCGAGCTTTGTCGCCATCGCCATGGCCATCAGCATCTTTGTCGCCACCAACGGCACCACCATGTCAGGCGCGCGTGTCCCCTTTGCCGCCGCACGGGATGGGCTGTTTCTGAAGGTCTTCGCCAAAGTGCATCCGCGCTTCCAGTCTCCTGCCAATGCACTGCTGGCGCAGGCCGTTCTGGCCAGCGTACTGCTGCTTTTCCTCAAGCGTTTCGAGCAGTTCTTTGAGCTCACGGTATTTTCCGAGTGGCTGTTCTATGCACTCACTGCTTCAACCGTGTTCATCTACCGGCGCAAGCGCCCAGACGCTCTCCGCCCCTTTCGGGTATGGGGCTATCCGATACTGCCTGCTGTATTTCTGCTTTGCGCCACAGCCGTTCTTGGATTCAGCTACCTGGGCAATTTGCGAGGCTCGCTGTGGGGTACGGCCTTGATTCTTTCCGGCATCCCGGTGCTGGCGCTGTTGCGCCGCCGCCTGCAGCCAGCCCCAGACAAAAACAAGTTCTAGTCAGGCATTCTGCCCGCTTACCCGCCACGGCGCGGGGATTTTCAGCGGTATGAGTAAAAAATACGCGATTTTTCATTGACATCCGGGTCAAATAGGGCTTAGCGTGTCATCCAGTCATCTATATGAGTGGATGGCGATTTGAGGAACACGCGGAACTTCTTGCACCTGTTGCTGGCTTCCCGGTTGTTCAACTCCTCTCCCTATTTGTCGACCGTCGAAGCCCTTCTCACCTTGGAACACTGCGGAAGATCTCCGTGTGTTCCCTCTGCCGGATCGTACCGGCACCCCGCGGCACCAGCTCAGTGCCATGGGTCCTCTGGAGTTCCGGAGCATAGCCAGGTTCATCCTGCAGGAATACGTAGATCCTTTAGGAGGCAAAACGCCACAATGATGCGAAGACACACGATCTTTTCCCTCTTTCTCTCCGCAATTTGCGCCTTCATCCTGTCCGCCGGTCCCGCCAGCGCGCAGGATGCCTCGGGGTCCATCAGCGGCATGGTCACAGACCCGAGCAATGCATTGGTAGCCGGAGCGACGGTGACCATCACCAACGTGGATCGGGGCAGTGTGGCGCGTGTGCTGAATACTTCCACACAGGGTGCTTATGCCGCCCCCTCCCTGCCCCCCGGGCAGTACTCCATTACGGTGCAGGCCGCTGGCTTCCGCAAAACCACGGTCGACAAGCTGGTGCTGCACATCAATGAAGCCCTTGCAGCCAACGTCAAATTGCAGGTGGGCGACGAAACCCAGTCGGTGACGGTAGAAGCCGATGCGGTTGCCATCAACCTGGAAAACGCCACCTCTGCCGGTTTGATCAACGGCACGCAGATGCGCGAACTGGTTCTGAACAACCGTAACTATGAGCAGTTGCTAGCCCTGCAGCCGGGCGTTTCCTACGGCGGCACCAGCGATCAGCTCTACATTGGTGGCTCTCTGCCCTCCGGCACCACGGCCACCGTCAGCTTCTCAGTCAACGGCCAGCGCAATAGCGCACTCAACTGGACCATCGACGGCGCGGATAACGTGGATCGCGGCTCGAATCAGACCTTGCTTGCTTACCCAAGCGTTGACGCGATCACGGAATTCACCTTGCTGCGCGGGACCTATTCGGCCGAATATGGCCGCAGCGCCAGCGGTCAGGTGAACCTGCTCACCAAGTCCGGCACCAACAAATTCCACGGCACCGCCTACGAATTTGTCCGCAACGACAAATTCAATGCCAATAACTACTTCAACAACCTCACGAAGGTTGCCCGCCCGCTGCTCCGCTACAACGATTTCGGCTTCACCATCGGCGGCCCAGTCTGGATCCCGAAGGTCTACGACGGCCACAACAAGACCTTCTTCTTCTTCAGCGGTGAGTTCCGCCGCGTCATCAATTACGGCACCACCACCACCTACGCGCCGACTTCCGGCGAGCGTGCCGGCACCTTCACCATTCCGGTTTGCGGTGACATCAATGCCAGCACCGGCGCCTGCAACACGACTACTGGCGTAACCCAGATCAACACCATCAACTCCACGGCCCAGGCCTACATCAAGGACATCTACTCCAAGGTTCCTGTGCCCAACCCGGGCTCCGGCCAGGACATGCACACGCTGACCTACAACCAGCGCTCGGTCTACGACGACAGCCAGCCGATCATCCGCATCGACCACACCTTCAACCAGAAGATCAGCGCCTTCTACCGCTACATTCACGACACTCTGCCCACCTACGAGCCGGGCGGACTGTTTGCCGGCGGTGGCTATCCGGGCGTGCAGGACTCGCGCACCAAGTCGCCTGGCACGCAGCAGTTGGGCCACGTCACCATCACCTTCTCGCCCACGATGGTCTTCGATGCCGGTTATGCCTATTCGTTCGGCGCCATTCTGAGCGACCCGGTCGGCTTGATCGCCAAGGCCAATTCGCCCGACATCAACCCGACTCTGCCCTACTCCACCACACTCGGCATCGTGCCGGTGCTGAGCTTCAGCGGTCTCAGCTCGGTCACCAGCGCGGGCATCTATCGCGACTACAACCGCAACAACAATCCCTATGCCAAGCTGACCCGCATCATGGGCCGTCATACGGTCATTGTGGGTGCCAGCTACGACCACTACCAGAAGACGGAAAATAACACGGTCACCAATGCCGGCAGCTTCAACTTCAGCACGGTCACCAACGCACCGGCGGCCTCCAAGCTGATCTCTGGCTATAACTACCAGCAGTCGTGGGCCAACTTCCTGCAGGGCGTTGCCACCAACGGCTTCACCCAGGCCTCTATCGCCGTTACCCCGGATGTACGGGCCAACCAGTTTGAAACCTACGTCCAGGACAACATCAAGCTGAGCCCACGGCTCTCGCTGAACCTGGGTGTCCGTTACTCCTTCTTCCAGCAGCCGGTAGACGCCAACAAGATGCTCAGCAACTTCGATCCGTCGAAGTATGTTGCGGCCAACACACCCACCATCGACACCAAGGGCTACATCTGCACCACGGCGCCCTGCACCGGTGGCGGTACCCCGAACTCCAGCTATGATGCACTGAATGGCATGATTCTGGGCACCTCCAACTCCTACGCGCACACCTCCACCTGGGCTCCCCACGTTGGACAATCCGACAAGGCCAACTTTGCTCCTCGCGCCGGCTTCGCGCTGGACGTCTTCGGCAACGGCAAGACCGCCCTGCGCGGCGGCTACGGCATTGCCTTCGACTCCTCGCTGTTCGGCATGTACGAGCAGATCATCTTCACCAATCAGCCCTACATTGTTACGCCCACCTACACCGTCACCTCGCTCAGCAACCCGGCCAGCGGCCAGGCGGCTGTGAATCTGACGCCTCCCGTGGTCTACTCCACGGCCCCCATCTTCCACACTCCGTACACCGAGCAGTACTCGCTCGGCTTGCAACAGCAGGTCGGCGCATCGATCCTGTTTGAAGTGAGCTATGTGGGTAACCAGGGCAAGCACCTACTGGGCGTTCTGGACCTGAACGAGGTCAAGCCCGGCGTAGCAGCCGCGGCCGGACTGCAACCCTCCGGCAATGGCTGGACCACCTCCACCAGCGAACTGCCGATGAACCAGGTACGCCCCTACAAGGGCTACAACGCCATGAGAGGCTTCTATCCCATCTTCGGGTCCAACTATAGCGGCCTGCAGACTCAGTTGCAGAAGCGCTTCGCTGGCAAATCGCTGATCGACTTCAACTACACCTGGTCCAAGGCACTTACCGATAACCAGACTGACCGCAGCACCGCTCCGCAGAATACCTACAACGTCCGTGGTGAGTATGGCCGCAGCCAGATGGATCGCCGCCACATCTTCACCGCCGACTTTGTGTGGGATCTGCCCTGGTACAAGCAGCAGAAGGGTCTGATCGGCCATCTGCTGGGTGGCTGGGAAACCTCCGGCGTAATTGCCGCCAACTCCGGCCTGCCCTTCACCGTTGCCATGTCGGGTGGCGGTACGCTGCCAGACGGCTCCACGGCCAACGACGCCGCGGGCCTCGGTATTCTCGGCTCCAGCCCTGCCGGCCTGCGTCCGGATCAGATTGCCGATCCGAACAGCGGCTCCGGCTTGAAGACCCGCACCAAGTGGTTTAACACAGCGGCCTTCACCGCTCCCACCGCAGCCTCCGGCCGCGTCGGCAATGCTCATCGTGGCACCATCGACGGCCCCGGCTTCAGCCGCATCGATATCGGTGTCTTCCGCAACTTCAAGATCACCGAAACCTCGCACCTGCAGGTTCGTGCCGAGGGCTTCAATGTACTGAACCACACGAACTGGACCACGGTTGCCACCACGGCCACTACAATCTCAACGTACGGAACCATTACCGCCGCCCGCGATCCGCGCATCATGCAGTTCGCGGCCAAGTACAACTTCTAGCTCACATCACCCGGCGTCCCGCTGCAGCATTCCGTTGCAGCGGGACACCGGCGCAAATTTGTTATGGTTGGCTTTTTATCCTGCTCTTCTCTGCAAGGGTTCCGCCTGAGGAAAGGTCATGACACTCAATCTTCTGGATATCTGCATTGTGGCCTTTTATCTGGGTGGCGTCACATTGTTCGGTCTGCGCTTTCGTGGCGCGCACAAGAATCTGAAAAACTACTATCTGGCGGACAACGCCATTCCCTGGTGGGCCATTGCACTTTCCATCGTCGCCGCTGAAACCAGCACCCTCACCGTCATCGGCGCGCCAGGCCTTGCCTTCGATGGCAACTTCGGCTTTCTGCAGCTTGTCTTCGGCTACCTGATCGGACGCATCGTCGTCAGCCTCATCTTTCTTCCCCATTACTTCCGCGGCAACCTGATGACCGCCTATCAGTTGATGGAGCGGCGTTTTGGCTCGCATCTGCGCACCCTTACCGCGGGCATCTTTCTGCTCACCCGGGCCGCGGCGGAAGGCGTGCGCGTTTTCGCAGTGGCCATTGTGGTGCGGGTAGCTTTGGGATCCCTGCTGAGCAGCATGAGCGACTTCCATCGCGATCTGGCCGCCATCGCCATCGTTACCCTGCTCACGCTCATCTATACCTACGAGGGTGGCATGAAAGCCGCCATCTGGACAGATGTTCTGCAGCAGACGGTCTACGTGGCCGGAACCCTGGTGGGCCTGTTCACCATCCTGCATCTGGTGCCCGGCGGATGGTCCGGCGTCACCTCCATCTCTGGCCCAGCCGGCAAGTTTCATCTCTTCGATCTCTCCCTCAACCTGACCACCAAGTACACGCTCTGGTCCGGCATTCTGGGCGGCACGTTCATCACCATGGCCAGCCACGGCACAGATCAATTGATTGTGCAGCGTCTGCTCTCAGCGCGCAGCCAGGTACAGGCCAAGGTGGCGCTGATCTCCAGCGGCCTCGCGATTCTCTTTCAGTTCTCCCTGTTCCTGCTCATCGGCGCCATGCTGTATGCGTATTACACGCTGCAACCGCCGGCCTCGGCCTTCACCCGTAGCGATACGGTCTTTCCCACCTTCATCGTCGGGCACATGCCGCACGGCATCAGCGGCTTGCTCATTGCCGCCATTCTGGCCGCGGCCATGAGCAATCTGAGCGCAGCGCTCAATTCGCTGACGTCAACATCCATCGTCGATTTTTATGCCCGCTTCCGTCCTGACTCCTCGGATGCACAGCGGTTGAAACTCTCGCGTGCCGGCATGGTTGTATGGGCGCTGATCCTGTTTGCGCTGGCGCTGCTGGCCCGCAATGGCGGCCGCGTCATCGAGGTGGGACTTTCCATCACCTCGGTAGCCTATGGCGGCCTGCTCGGCGTCTTTCTGTTGGGCGTACTCACCCAACGCACTCACCAGCGCGGCGCGATCGTGGGCATGATCTGCGGACTCGCGCTGAATCTTTTTCTCTGGTTCTTCACCCAGGTTTCTTTCACCTGGTATGTGGTGCTGGGCAGCCTGACCACTTTTGTCGTGGGCTATACAGCCAGCTTGATTCTGGCGCCCGCCACCACCGATTAAGGGACACACGATGCAACGAGCACACCTGACCACGGAACGACGCAATCCCGCCAGCGCCAAACTGGATCGCATGAGCGCACTTGAGATCGTCATCACCATGAACCGCGAAGATGCGCGCGTGCCTCGCGCCATCCAACGCGTGCTGCCCCGCATTGCCGAAGCTGTCGACCTGATCGCTTCGCACTTGGCGGAAGGTGGCCGGCTCTTCTACGTAGGAACCGGCACCAGCGGTCGGATTGGCGCACTTGATGCCTCCGAGTGTCCACCCACCTTCGGCACCAATCCCAGCCTGGTGCAGTTCCTCATTGCCGGTGGCGAAGCGGCTCTCGTACATGCCACCGAAGCCAGCGAAGATTCCGCCGAACTGGGTCGCAAAGATATGTCCTCCCGGCGGCCTACCGCCAAGGATGTGGTCGTGGGCATTGCCGCCAGCGGCTCCACACCCTATACCATCGCCGCGCTGAAGTACGCCAGCCAGAAGGGCGCATCCACTGTCTCGATAGCCTGCAACCACGGCTCCGAGATCAGCAACCACGCCGATGTTGCCATTGAGGTGGAAGTCGGCCCCGAGGTGTTGACCGGCTCCTCGCGGCTGAAGGCCGGAACCGCGCAAAAGCTTATCTGCAACATGCTCACCACTGGCGCCATGGCGCGCATGGGCTACGTATACAGCAACCTGATGGTGAATCTGCACCTGATCAACCGAAAGCTGGTTGACCGTGGCGCGCGTATCCTCATGGATGTAACCGGTGTGGATCGCGACACTGCGCAAACAACTCTTGAAAAGGCCGGCATGCGCCTGCCCGTAGCCATTGTGATGCTGATTGCCAACACCAGCAAGACGGAAGCCACGCGCCGGTTGCGCAAGACCAAAGGCAACGTCCGCCTAGCCATCCAGGATTGATATGAACACGCGTTCTTCTTTCGCTGCCGCACTCCTCGCCTCCGCGCTGCTCGCTGCCGGCTCCATGCCCGCATGCGCTCAAGTCACGGCCCCACACACCGCTGCCGTGGAATCGAATCGCTTTGCCCATCTGGATGCCCTGATCGAAGACGCGCTTGCGCATGGGCGCATGCCCGGTGCGGCGCTCGTAGTGGGCCACAACGGCAAGGTCGTTTATCGCAAAGCATACGGCTCACGCACGCTGGAACCGTCGCGTGAGGCCATGACGGCAGATACCGTCTTCGACATTGCCTCGCTCACCAAGTGCGTAGCCACCACCACCGCAGTCATGCAACTTGTGGAACAAGGCCGCGTCCGCCTGAATGAGCCGGTGATCAACTACCTCCCGGAGTTCGCACAGAACGGCAAAGGCCAGATCACCGTGCGCGAGTTGCTCACGCACTATTCGGGTCTGGCTCCCGACCTCGATCTGAAGCAGCCCTGGCAGAGCAAGGCCACAGCCTATCGCATGGTGATGGAGTCAAGGCTCACCAACCCGCCGGGCACGCGCTTTGTTTATAGCGATATCAACTTTGAAACACTGGCCTTCATCGTAGAAAAGGTCACCGGCCAATCGCTGGACGAGTATACGGCGCAGCACATCTTCCAACCGCTGGGCATGAAGGATACCCGTTTTGCTCCTCCTGCTGCGTGGAATGCCCGCATTGCGCCCACGCAGTACGATGACGATAACAAGATGTTGCGTGGCGTTGTCCACGATCCCACCGCGCGCCGCATGGGCGGAGTGGCCGGCCACGCCGGGCTATTCTCCACCGCCGACGATCTGGCTATTTACGCGCAAGCCTTGCTCAACGGAGACAAAATTCTGGGCCGCGCGGCAATCGAAAAAATGTCCACTCCGCAGCAACCGGCCATGGCTGCTGCCATGCGCGGCTTGGGCTGGGACATCGATTCCCCCTTCTCTTCCAATCGCGGTGAGATGCTCCCCATAGGCTCCTTTGGCCATACCGGCTTCACCGGCACCTCGCTCTGGATCGATCCCGTTACCAACACCTACATCATCCTGCTCACCAACAGCGTGCATCCCAACGGCAAAGGCAACGTGATTTCTCTCCGCGTCCGGGTTGCCTCGGCTGTGGCTGCCGATCTCGACCTGACCGTAAGCGAACAGGAGAAGCTGCGGTTGGCGCGCATCACCGGCTATAACGAATCCCTGATGGCCGAACGCCGCATCACCGCTCGCGTGGGCGAGGTGAAGACGGGCATCGACGTGCTGGTGGCGCACAAGTTCCGCGAGATCGCGCCCAATACCGACCATCCGGTTCGCGTGGGCCTCATCTGCAACCACACCGCGCTCGACAACCAGGGCCACCGCACCGCTGACCTCATCGCCCAGACTCCGGGACTCAAACTCACCGCCATCTTCTCCCCGGAACATGGTATTGCCGGAGCGCTGGATACTACCGCCATTGGCAACTCGACAGACAAGGCTACCGGCGCACCGGTTTACTCCGTTTATGGCGCGGGCGATGCCAGCCGCCGCCCTACTCCGGAACAACTGGCCAATGTGGACCTGCTGCTCTTCGACATTCAGGACGCGGGCGTACGTTTTTATACGTACGAAACCTCGCTCGGCTACTTTATGGAAGCAGCCGCAAAGACGCACAAGCCGCTCTTCGTGCTGGACCGCCCCAATCCAATCGGTGGCAATTATCTGCAGGGTCCCATCGCTGACGCGGGCACGGAATCGTTCGTGAGCTATGGCCAGGTTCCCGTGCGCCATGGCATGACGATGGGCGAGTTAGCCAAGTTCTATAACGCGGAGAAGGCCATCGGCGCCGATCTGCACGTAGTCGCCATGGAGGGCTGGATGCGCGGCGATTGGTTGGACTCCACAGGCGAGCTCTGGATTGCTCCTTCGCCCAATCTGCGCACACTGACTGAGGCAACGCTCTACCCAGGCATTGGCATGATTGAAGGCGCGAATATTTCAGTTGGCCGTGGAACCGATACGCCCTTTGAGCTGGTTGGCGCACCATGGATCGATGCGCAGGCTCTGGCCGCGGAGTTGAACTCCCGCGCGATGGACGGCGTGCGCTTTGTGCCCATCCGCTTTACACCCACTTCCTCCAACTACGCGCAACAACTGTGTGGCGGCGTCAACATCGTCATCACCTACCGCGAAAGCATCGACGCCCCGGAGTTGGGCCTGGAGATTGCCACCGCATTGCACAAGCTCTACCCCGAGCAATTTAAGTTGCAGCCCATGGACGCCCTGATACGCAACAAGGCCACGCTCCAGGCGCTCCAGAGTGGCACGGACCCGCGCCGCATGGCCCTGGAATGGCAGGATGCACTAGTTGAATTTGAGAAGACACGTGCGAAGTATCTTCTCTATTGACGTTGACGGCGCATCTGCGCCCGGAGCCTCCAGGAAGGATGGCGATTGTGTTCATGAAGCGTACCACTCGAATCTCATTGACGCTGCTGGCGGGCCTGGCCCTTGCCACCGGCGCTGTTGCCAAGGAACCAGCGAAAAACGCACCTCTGCATGCCAATGCTCAAGGAAAGCAATGGGCCACTCGCACCCTGCATCGGATGACCGTGGAAGAGAAGGTCGGCCAGATGATCATGGTGTGGGCGAAGGCAAAGTTTTACAACACCAACAGCGCGGAGATGCAGGAACTTATCTCTGAGATGCATCGTTATCACCTGGGCGGATTCGGTGTAACGGTTCCCGTGGAAGGTGGGCAGTTGGCCATGAGCGAGCCTCTGGAGGCCGCGGCTCTCACCAATCGCCTGCAAAAAGAATCGAAACTGCCGCTCCTGTTTGCCGCGGATTTTGAGCGCGGACTCTCCATGCGTCTCTTTGGTCCTACCGCTTTCCCGGCAGCCATGGCCTTTGGCGCAGCGGGCGATCCGCAACTGGCGCGTGAATTCGGCCGCATCTCCGCGCTTGAAACCCGTGCTATCGGCATCCAGTGGAACTGGTTTCCCATTGCCGACGTGAATTCGAATCCCGATAATCCCATCATCGATACCCGCTCGTTTGGTGAGGACCCCGCGCTGGTGAGCAAGATGGTGACTGCCTACATTGAAGGCGCGCATCAGGCCGGCATGCTGACCACGCTCAAGCACTTCCCCGGACACGGCGACACGGCGACCGATTCGCATCTGGCTCTGGCACGGGTCGACGGCTCACGCCAGCGTCTTGATACCGTGGAGCTGGTTCCCTTTCGCGCAGGCATTGCCGCCGGCGCGGATTCGGTAATGGTGGGCCATCTGATCGTCCCCACGCTCGAACCGGACACCAACAAGCCGGCCAGCGTTTCGGCAAAGGTGATCGAAGGCGTGCTGCAGAAGGAGCTTGGCTTCAAGGGCCTGGTGGTTACGGACGCCATCGATATGAATGGCCTGAAGAATCTGTTCAACGGCACCGAGTGGGAGAAGTCCGCGGCTGAGGCCGTGGCGGCCGTCAAAGCCGGCAACGATCTGGTGATCATTCCTGGCGACATGGATGGCGCCTACAACGGTCTGTTGCGGGCCGTGAAGAGTGGCGAGATTCCGGAAAGCCGCATTGATCGCAGCGTGCTCAAGATTCTGCGCATCAAGGCAGCCACCGGTGTGGTGCAGAATCGCTTTGTCGACTTGAACAACGTGCAAGCTCAGGTAGCCGCTCCGGAAAGCCTGGCGCTGGCCCGCACGGTTGCCGAGCGCTCCATCACGCTGGTACGCGACCAGGCAAAACAGGTTCCCCTGAAGCCCTCTTCCAACACTGTCGCCATCGTCTTTACCGATCATGCCCGCGCCACGGACGCCGGTCGGGCCTTTGCCACGGAGTTGCGCAAACGTGCGGAAGGTGCCAAGGTTTTCTTTGTGGACTCCTCCAACGCAGCGGTGTTGCACGACGAGTTGCTGGCCTCGGTCAAATCGGCTGATCGCGTCATCGCCGTGGCGGAGGCCATGCCGAATCCACGCCGCACCACCCAGGGCAAAGCTACCGGCTCGGCCTCGCTCGATGCGCAGTCGCTCGACCTGCTCACCACGGTGGTCTCGCTGGCGCCCGATAGAACGGTTGTGGCCGCGCTCGGCAATCCGTACACCGGCGGATCGATCCCTAGTATCACCAGCTATGTGTGCACCTTCTCTGACACCATGCTCTCCGCCTCCGCCCTGGTGGGAGCACTCTATGGCGAGACCCCCATTCACGGAAGGTTGCCGGTTACCATTCCAGGTATGGCGGAACGCAACTCGGGCCTGGATCGCGAGGCCACAACGACCGCATCCAATACCAAGTAGGCTTTGACGCAAACGGGGCCTGCGCCCCACACACTCGTCCTTCTTCAGGAGGTTGGCCGCAGTGCTCGAAAACAGAATGCGCTCTACCGAGAACCGGTACGCTGTATGGACCGGTTCGCATGTCTCCGGTGGCCTTCGGGCCCTCGTCCTTTATGGAATGTGTGCCATGGCGCTTGTCTTTACCCAGACCAACACGGCTTCAGCGCAGTTGCCTGCCAGCCACGCGGATTACGTGGTAGCCGAGCCTGTGCTCGATATGTTCGCCACTCCCTCAGCCGACTCCGATGTCAGCTCGCAAGCGCTCTACGGCACAGCAGTGGCGCGTCTTGAACAAAAGGGCGAATGGACTCAGATCCGCACAGCCGACGACTACACCGGGTGGGTGCGCAGCTCTGGACTCTACGCGCTCACGGCTGGCCCTTATCCCGCACCCGGCAAACGTGTGAAGGTGGCAGCACTCAGCTTGAATGCCTATCGCGAGCCAGATGTAACCAAGCATGCTCCGCTGTTGCGATTGCCGTGGGAAGCCATCCTGGAAGCTGTGCCCGATGCGGCCGGCAACACCGAGCGCTGGCTGCAGGTGAAACTAGTGGATGGCCGCACGGCATGGGTCCAGCGGGGCGACATCACCACCGCCACCGACCTCCTCTCCATTGACCAAATGCTGGCCCTCTCCCACCGCTTTCTAGGCATCACCTACACCTGGGGCGGTGTGAGCAGCTTCGGTTTCGATTGCTCCGGCTTTACCCAGATGCTCATCCGCCAGCGCGGCATTGAGATGCCTCGCGATGCCGATGTGCAAGCCAAGTGGAGCGGTGTGACCGCCGTGGAACGCAAGGATCTGAAACCCGGCGACCTGCTCTTCTTCGGCTCGAAGCCCGATAAAATCACGCACACCGGCATGTATCTGGGCAACGGCGAGTTCATCCACGACACCACCCACGGACGCCCCGGCGTGCAGGTCAGCAAGTTGGCGGACGAGCCCTGGAATCACCTTTTTGTCGCAGCTCGGAGAGTGAAGGAATGAATCGCCGCAATTGTCTGAAGCTGGCCGGAGTGGCCGCAGCCCTGCCTCTGGAGGCACTGCGCATGAGCGCTGAAAGCAAATCCGAACCCGCCTCGGTTAGCTGCCACTTGCAGCGCCTCAACCTGCGCCACACCTGGACCACGACCATGTCGTCCAGCGACTATCGTGAAACCGCCATGGTCGAGTATCGCCGCGACGGTCTTGTTGGTTACGGCGAAGGCGCTCCCATCGTGCGCTACAAGGAATTCCCAGCCGAGGCCGTTAAGGCCATCGAAGCCATCGCTCCCGTAATCACCTCAGGCGACCCACTGGCCTACCGCAAGCATCTTGCGGCCATTCGTGCCGCGCTGGGCGAACATCAGCATGCGGCCATGGCGGCCGTGGACATTGCCCTCTTCGACTGGGTCGGCAAAAAACTCAACGTACCGCTCTGGAAGCTGTTCGGCATCGACCCCGCCGCGGCTCCCATCACCGATTTTTCCATCGGCATCGATACCCCCGAAATCACCCGGCAGAAAACCCGCGAGGCCGAAGACTTCCCTGTTCTCAAGGTGAAGGTTGGTCTCAAAACCGATGAAGCCACCATCGAAGCGGTGCGCAGTGTAACCAACAAACCCATTCGCGTGGACGCCAACGAGGGCTGGACCGACAAGGAAGAAGCCATCCGCAAAATCAACTGGCTGGAGTCGCAGGGCATCGAATATGTTGAGCAGCCCATGCCCGCGCACATGCAGGACGAGATACGCTACGTGCGCAGCAAGGTGCACCTGCCCATCTATGCCGATGAGGCCTGCACCAGCGCTGCCATGATTCCCAAACTTGCCGAGGCTTATGATGGCATCAACGTCAAGCTCGATAAATCCGGCGGCATTCTTGAAGCACTGCGCTGGATTGAGATGGCGCGTGCGATGAACATGAAGGTCATGCTGGGCTGCATGGTTTCAAGTTCCTGCACCATTACAGCCGCGGCGCATCTGGCGCCCTTGGTGGACCACGCCGATCTGGATGGCGGCCTGCTGGTGGCCAACGATCCATGGCACGGCGTACGGATTGAAAAGGGCAAACTGATTCTGCCCACAGGGCCAGGCCTGGGACTGACTCCAGCCTCCGTGTAAGCGCGCGCTTGCGCGGATATGCAACGCATCGAACCACGACCGAACTTCCCCGAGGCAAGACGCTGATGCCCAAAACGACGTCGCGAACAGAAAAGAAACCAAAGACGCGCCCTTCCCCGCTGGACCGGCGCAGCGGCATTCCGCTCTATCAGCAGATTCAGCAGCGGCTGCTCGACCAGATCCGCTCCGGCGAGTTTGTTCCGGGTGAGCCGCTGCCCTCCATCGACCGCATTGCCACCCGCATGGGCGTCAGCCTGATGACGGTGCGCCAGGCCGTGCGCGAACTGTGCGAGCTGGGCGTCATCTATAGCCGGCAAGGCAAGGGCACCTTTATTGCCGCCACCAAACTGGAGCGCGACTTCCGCCAGGTGCTCTCGTTTACAGAAGAAACCGTGGCGCGCGGAGGCGCTCCCAGTTCCGCCGTTCTCTTCTTCGGTGAGCAGGAGCCCAACCAGCAAACACGCGACGCTCTCAATCTGGACGAAAACGAAAAAGTCATCTGCCTGCGCCGCGTACGCCTGAGTGACAGCATCCCCATGGGCATTGAGTTCAGTTGCCTGCCCGCGGAGCTGTGCCCCGATCTGTTGGATACCTTCGACCCCACCGGCTCGCTCTATACGGAGTTGGCGGAGCGCCATGGCATTCAGTTGGTGGTGACCGACGAGATCATCGAAGTGGGCAAAGCCACCGCCGAAGAATCGCGCCTGCTGCAGATTCCCGCGCAGAGCGCGGTCTTCCTCTTCACGCGCGTCTCGTATCTGGAGAATGGTGCTCCAGCCGAATATGTGAAATCCGTCTACCCTGGCGACCGCTACAAGGTTGTGAACCGCCTCACCCGCATCAAGCGCGACATGGGCGGCGTGCAAGGCGCGCCTCAGCTAAAGACCACCGCCGTGGGCCGCTAAAACTTTCTAGGCTGGCCCGGGCGGCCCTCCCGCCCCACATAAAAAAGAGCAGAGCTCCAGGCGCATGATCCGATGGGATGGATCATGCGCCTGTTGGCTCTGCCCGATATCAAAAACGATATCCGAGTGGTATGGATTGCCTTAGAAGTACAACTTGCCTTCCAACTGAATCGAACGCGGGCTATTCACCGCGGACGGTGTTGCCGAACCGCTGAAGTAGCCAAAGTACGTGTTGGACGGATCGGTGTTGATGCTACCAAACTGCGGGTGGTTCAACGCATTGAAGGCATCGAAACGGAGCTGCAGACGGATAGCTTCGCGGATCGGAACATTCTTGCGCAAACCAATGTTCCAGTTGTTCATGTACGGGTTGCGCACGGTGCCGTGGTACGGCGAGTTGTCGCTGACCCAGGTTTTGAAGTCCTGATAAACGCCGTTCTGCGTCGCATCGCTGGCAGAAGAAGGAGTCCAGCTAGAGCCTGGCATGTTCTTCACGCCTGTCCAGTCAGGATAGGCAGCCACATCGGCAACCTTCATCGAGCGGCCCGGGAAGGCCTTGAACTTCGAGGTGTCAAACCACTTCGTCTTGCTCTTGTTGGCAAGCGAAGGATCGCCGCCCTGGAAGAAGCCGGAGTTGGTCGGCAGCTTGATCGGAGTGCCGGAGTAGAAGGTGTAGATGCCAGAGACTTCCCAGCCGCTGATGAAGCGGTCGGTGAGGCGATTGACATGCGCGCCAATCAACTGGCCACGGCCAAACGGCAGAACGTAGATCGGGCTCAGCACATACTGGAAGCGAATGTCGTTGGCGCTCAGCGTACGGTGCAGCTTCTGCGAAACAGTCGCCGGCGTGTAGTATTCGGTTTCGTCCATCTGCTTGCCCCAAGTGAAGTTGGTGCTCAGACCAAAACCGTTCTTGAAGCGGCGATCCACACGGGTCTGGAGACCATAGTGCATGGAAGAACCGTTATAGAAGGTTTCCGTCATGCCATCCACCAGAGGATTGGGACGAAGGAGACGATACGCATTAACCGTGCTGCTGGTTACCAAGCTCGAGGTGATGTAGGGAGCGCCCTTGAAGGGGTTGGCAACCTGTACATCGCCCGGCAGCGTATCCACTGGACGGCCGGCGGTATCAAACTGCGCGTCGTACGCCGCGTGCCAGGCTGTGGCACTGGGAGCATCGATCTGGCGGTCCGAGGTCAAGCCCATCGTGCGCTGGAAGACACCCGCCATCTCGAAGAGATAGCTCTTGAACTGCTGCTGAAGACGGAGGCTCACATCGTCGGTGTACTGACGTTTCACATTCGCGGTCCAGAAGCTAGTCACCGAACCCACGCTGGTCAACGCACGCAGGCTGTTGCCGGTTACCTGAACCAGGCCGTTCGGGAACGGGTTGTCCAGCGTAGCAGACGAAGTGTAGTAGTTGTCGGTGGTCGCCGTGTAGGGCGTCGTCGCCGAGTAGCCCAACTGGTTACCATGGTTGGCCACAAAGTTGGCCTGCGTAAAGCGTCCGAAGCCACCACGCAGCACCAGCGTCGGATTCACCTGATAGGCAAAGCCAATACGCGGCTGAACATATTTGTACTGCAGATCAGACACCGCACGGCTGGTGCCGTCAACGCCGGCATACTGGATCGCACCGCGCGCCTTGAAGGTGGTCGCGTCGCTACGATACTTCTGCAGCAGAGAAACGCCTGTATTGGGAGCAGTACCGCCAATCAGAGCCTGATACTTGGGCTGCGCATATGCAGTCACAGGAGTCAGATCGTAGTCGGGATCGAAACGGCCAAAGAAGCGATCCGACCGCTCCGTCATGGCCTTCTGCACATCCCAACGCGCGCCAAGGTTTAGGGTCAGCTTGCTGGTCACGCGCCAGTCGTCTTGCGCAAAGAAGCCCATGAACGGCTGCGACCAGAAGGCCGATGCCGTGTTGACCATCGAGCCGCCTTCCGGCAGCCCCAGAATGAATCCAGGCGTCATCGTCTCGGTACCGCTTGGGGCCGAGGTGTTGGGGTTGGGAATCGTCCACTTGTTGCTGAAGTTGAGGGTGGTCGCGCCACCGTTCTGGTTGCCGGCTGCTTCCTGCTGCAGCAAGTATTCGGCGCCATAGCGCAGC
>Ga0207834_1000092_pt1 | contig 29799 bp, 23 predicted proteins | sample LuqExpMetagenom5_FD_187763 | JGI IMG/M metagenome (GOLD analysis project Ga0207834, IMG submission 187763) | Tropical forest soil microbial communities from Luquillo Experimental Forest, Puerto Rico - Sample 5 (SPAdes) | ecosystem: Environmental > Terrestrial > Soil > Tropical forest ...
AGTAATCTTTATTGATGAAATTGATGCTATCGGTAAGAAAAGAGCAAGGAATACCTCCGCAAGCAATGACGAGCGTGACCAGACCCTGAATGCCCTGTTAACGGAAATGTCCGGCTTCCATGAGAATCAAGGTATCATCGTCATCGGTGCCACCAACCGTCTGGATACCTTAGATGAAGCTCTTCTTCGTCCGGGTAGATTTGACCGCCATATTGAAATTGGTTTACCGGATGTCAATGCCCGTAAGCATATTTTATCTCTATACGCTAATAAAAAGCCTCTATCCGATGATGTTAATCTGGATGATTTGGCAAAATCAACAGTATATTTCAGCGGTGCGATGCTTGAGAATCTGATTAACGAAGCAGCTATCAACGCTGCAAATGAGCAGTCTGCGGTAATTAACAATGACCATATTGAGAAAGCCTTCTATACTGTCATAGCAGGTGCTCCCAAGATGGACCGCAGCTATATTACAGATCGTGACCGTAAAATCACTGCATACCATGAAGCAGGACATGCCTTAGCTACGAACCTTCTGCTGCCGGAGCATTTTATCTCCAAGGTAACCATCATCCCAAGTGTTCGCGGTGCCGGAGGCTTTAATCTAAGCATTCCGAAGGATACCATGTTCCAGACACAGCGACAGTTAAAGGCCAATATCCAGGTTTTATTAGCTGGAAGGGCAGCTGAGGAATTGATCTTCGGAGCCGAAGAGGTAACCACCGGAGCAAGTAATGATATTCAGAAGGCATCACAGATGCTGGTAGATTATATTAATAAATTCGGCATGGATGCCGATATGGGGCTGTTCAGCTTAGAGGTTTTAAATGAAGGCTATGACAATAATCTGATTGCCAAATGCCGTACACAGATGAATGAGCTTTATCAGGAAACGAAGCAGCTGATCCAGACGAATCTGCCACTACTTGAGACAATTACTGCTGAGCTTCTTGAGAAAGAATCCTTAAGCGGTCAGGATATTGAGCGGATCTGCGCGTAAGATAAACAAATGACTTTAAAAGTCAGGCATCGGAATATAAGCAGAGCCCCTGGGTATCAGCTGTACTTGCAGCTATAAATCTACCTCAGGGGCTGGCTGTTTTGAATTCTGTATCGCCTTTATTTTTATAAAGAATTAAATTATTTTTTATATTGATTTACTGCTTCGGAGGATCAAAGAGGATAACAATATCCACTCTTCTGTTTTTACCTCTTCCATCAGCCGTATCATTGGAAGCCACCGGCTGGTATTCACCATATCCTATCGCTGATAACCGTGCTCCAACGACATATCCTTCATCCGCCAGATACTGAGCAACATTCGCTGCACGGGCCGCTGATAATTGCCAGTTGGAAGTGAATTTATTCGTTGAGCTGATCGGTACATTATCCGTATGACCTTCAACGACAACTTTGTTATCAATTTTATTAATCAGTCTTGATAATTTGCTTAAGCTATCCTTCATATCCTTGGATAGGATGTCCTTACCGCTGTCAAAGAAGAAATCATTCTTAAAGGTGATCGTCAGACCACGTTCTTCCATCGAGGTACCAATATAAGCATTCATATTCATGTCATCCAGAATACTATTGACAAATTGCTGGAATTCAGCCATATCCTGTTCAGTAACCAGGCTGCCGGGGAAATCTTGCCCTGCCTGCGAATCCCCACCGCTGCTTCCGGCTACCTGTGTAGGAACCGGAGTCGAAGAAGCTGCAGCATTACCATTATCATTCAGATTACCGTTACCGACATTATTCTGGTTTCCATCACCGGAATTGGTCATACCTGTAATGGTTCCAATATCTATTACCGAAGCACCGCCATTGCCGTCAAGAATGGAATTATTACCGTCAAGCGCACCTTTTGAACTACTAAGGGCATCACTTAAGGAGGAAGACAGCTGTTCATACTTCGTCTGATCCACTTTACTCATTGCATATAATATAATAAAGAGAATCAGAAGTAAATTCATAAGATCCGAATAAGTAAGGAGCCATCTTTCATTGTTCTCCTTCTTGGGTTTCTCCTTCATCTTCATGTTCTAGATATCCTTTCAACTGTTCTTTCATAAATGCCGGGTTGGAACCGGTTCGAAGTAACTGGATTGCTTCTATAATCATATTACAAGCAAGAACCTCATCACTATTTAATTCCTTTAGCTTGCTGGCGATCGGAAGCCAGATAAGGTTTGCCAGACCTACACCTAAAAAGGTTGCTATGAAAGCAGTAGCAATTTCACCACCGAGGTCAGTGCTTTCACCCATTTTACCCAAAACAGTGATCATACCCATTACAGTACCGATAACGCCCATGGTAGGGGAATAGCCGCCTGCAGCTTCAAACATCGCTATACCTTTTTCATGTCTATGTACCATGTTAATTATTCTCGTCTCGAGAATCTGTCTGAGAACATCTTCATCCGCACCATCGATTACCAGTCGAAGACCCGTCTTTGTTAAATCATCCAGCTCCCTGACTTCCAACTCATGCTCTAAAGCTAGTAGACCGTCTCTTCTTGCGGTTGTTGATAATGCCATAAAGGTGTCAAGTATTTCTTTACGATCCATTTTTTTATTCGAAAAAGCCTTCATCAATACCTTTGGAAATTTCTTGAGTACCTCTCCTGGAAAAGATACACCTACGGCTCCGAACGTACCACCTAAAATGATCATAAAGGGCGAAATATGAGCGAAGGATGATAGATTTCCTCCTTCAATTATAAATGCTACAAATAACATACCGACACCAACAACCAACATAATTAGCGTAATAATATCCATTTTTAACCCCCGACTTTTGTATAAATTTCTCGAAATATGTACGATTATCTAATTATATAACACCTCGGAGGAACGTTCAATAGGTATACTGGTACCATTATTGAAATTTTTTACGATTTTTTGTATAAAATTTACCACAAAGAAAGATGCCCTGCTTTGATCCGGTCAAGTACATAACAGCCGGCGCCATAATAATCAAAGTCATGATTCACGCTTTTTCTGTTCAATCCGGCAAAGAAAAAGGCCCAAACAACCTCTCTTACCATGCCGACATATCTTAAATCCTTCATATTTTTAAGCATCTCAGCCTCGTAATAGCCAAAATATGACTCAAGAAGGAATTTATCATCTTCTTCACTGAATTTATTACTATAAGAAATTGAAGCCAGATCCATATAAGGATCTCCCAGGCCGGATAGTTCCCAGTCAATGACAATAATTCTGCTGCCATCGGAAAGCAGATTATTACCCAGGATATCATTATGGCAATATTTATTGTTATTGTCCCTGTCCAGGCTTCTACGGTTACGAATCTTTTCCGTCTCAATCAGAATATCGCGATATCCCTCCGGAACCTGTACCTGGAACTGATCGATCCCTTTCACATACCCATCAATCAGATCAAACGCAGAATTCGTCCGTTGTATCCCGCTGATAGAATGGATTTTCTTCATCGTACCTGCCAGTTTAACAAGGCTGTCCTCAAGCATTATCTCATCATGTTCCATCAAATGTCCATCAATAAATTCCGATATGGAATATGCACTCTGCTCCACATCACTTAATACTTTAGGTGCAATTCCCATTGCTGCAGCACGGCTCTGAGCCTCAAGCTCTGATTTGCGGGTCAGGTTCAGATATTCATTCTGGGCAAAGTTAATCTTTACAACATATTTCACTCCCTGAACCGTTACAATATAAGTTTCGTTGGAAAAGCCTCCATTCAAAGGTTCACAGACCAGTCCTTCCTTATTCCGGAACATCGGATCTGTAGCAATAATCTTATTAATATCCATACTTAATCTCCCTTGTTCATAACACAACGGTGCGAATTATGGTAAATAGAAAAACTCCTTCAGCTTATTCTTCTTGTCCAGTGCATCGTTGTATCCGACATATTTGTATTGGTTTACCATATCATAATAACTTGTTTTATCGGATTGTCCATGGATATTTCCATCTTTATCGATGTAGAATAATGCATTTATGACAGGAATCTCTTTGGAAAGCTTTAAAAGGTAATCATTATAAGCGGTTCCCTTTAATCCTGCCGTTTTCAAAAGGTAGGAGGACAAGTAATTTGCACTGAGCTTATCCACATTTTCCTTAGGAATATCATAATTTGCCCACAGAACGAAGGGCACCTGATATTTTAACTCATTAGCTTTTGTCTGATCCGTCATATTATCATATAGACTCGAATATGCAATGGGCTGGTGATCTCCGAAGAGCAGGATAATCGTCGGTTCCTTCTGCTTACTGAAATAATCAACCAGTGACTGGAATGCCTTGTCCGATTCCCTCAGAAGGCTAAGATACTGTTCTACTGTCTTATACCCGAGTAAATCGGTCAGTCTGACTGTCTCAGCATCGGAGAAAATCTGATCCGAATTGTAGCCGCCATGGTTCTGCATCGTTACGTTGAAGATAAACAGAGGACCATTCTGTTTTTTATTCTCATATTGTTCAATAATCTTCTTATAGCTTTCACGGTCACTGATAAAGGATCTGATCAGCTGGGGATTCGTAAAATCATCCATGGAAAGGAATTCATCAAAGCCTAACAATGGATATACCAAATCACGTTTGTATCCGCTTGGTTTGTAAGGATGGATTGCAATATTATAATAGCCCTGCGCCTTCAGTGTATTCGCCAGGGAATCCGTCGGTTTTGTGACAAACTGCTGATAAGGTACACAGTTTCTCGGCATAACCGCCATACTGTTACCCGTCAGAAATTCATACTCCGTATCACTGGTACCTCCGCCGAAGACCGAGGAATATAGAGTTCCTTTGATTGTATTTTTTTCTAAGGAGTGTATGAAAGGAAGATAATCCTGATTGGTTTTGTAATCACCAACCATACTGAGATCAGAAAATGCTTCATTCATAATAACGATGATATTCGGCTTGGTATCTGCAGCAGAAGTATACTCAGAAGAGGCTGACGCATCCGTCAGAGCCTTTCTGACACTATCAACGGAATAACCGTCGGGAGCATTCGTCTCCATGGCCTGAACATTGGCAACGAAACCAAAGGCCGTACCATAGGAGCAGTATGTATACTTCGGTGCAAAGAAGTCAATTACCTTAATTTTTGTTTTTATTAAATCCGTATCAAAAAACTCATGGCAAACAAATGCAGTAAATACCATAAAGATAAACAGAACCAAAGCACGGTTAATGATTGAGGGCTTCTTTTCTCTCTTCTCCAGCTTATATCCCAATACGAATACGAAGAGCATGATTAAGGTCGCCGTCAGGAAATCCTTTGAGAAATATAATTGATAGTTGGAAGCTACGCTTACACCTGTTCTCCATGCCAGCAGGTCACTGGGCAGAATAGGATTACCACGAAACAGATAAACCAGATAATTAAGCATGGCAACCAGATATATTATCAGATTACATAGGATAACTGTTCTTTTAGCGTTCCTTAACAAGGCATATATCATATAATAAATGATTATATACCAGATAACATTATATAAACTATATGCTTCAAACATTTTCAGATTAAAGTTGCTTACCATTACCTCTGTCATTACAAAAGATACCACCGGAGATAACACAAGCACAAGTCCATTGATCCATATTGCATGCTTTTTCAGAAAGCTTCTGACAGCAGATATCTCAAGCATGGACAATAAGGTAACGGCTGCCCAGAGAAGCAGATATTCCAGGAGTACAACTACTTTTGCTGACGTAACCGGTTCCTGTGTCATATAAATAATTACAGTAAAAAGATAAAAAACTCCCAGCAGATAAACGGGTATTTCCTTCCCGCTTTTATAATTAAGCTTTATATTCAACTTATCCTGTCCCATTGTTTGATAACCCCTTTGATAATCATTCATTTTCATGGTGCTCATAACAAATATTATAGAAGATATGCAGCTTATGTCAATCCGACAAATAGATACAATATACCCTATTTTTTCAATCTAACAACCATTACGCCGCTTCGCGGCGTCACAAAACCCGAAAGAAGTTCAAAATGAATTTCCTTTGAAATTCATTTTGGAGTTCTTTCCGTGTGAAGATGCTTTTTCTTCACATTAATCTACAATATTTAATGCACGCTCCTCCTGGGCTCCGTGGAGGAAGCGTGCATGCTTATATTTCATATTAACCTTTCATCGCCTTATTCGTCAGATTAATTACGGAAACCTTACAGATCTTGCGGTCATAAGTGAAAAGACCGTTAACCTCGTCCTCCACATCCGAAAGCTGCGTATAAACGGATGCGGATAACCCATAATCAATCAATTCCCGGATATCCTTTTCCATCAGTCTCTTATAATCCCGATTAAGATCCTCACTGGTTAAATAGATACGATATCCATAGATCTGAAAGGAATAGGAATGTTCACTGATATAGCAGGCATATCCTCCGAATTCTGATAAGACATAAGGACGCTTCTCTTTCCGTACCTTCAATGGATGAAAGTAATTATGGATGCTTTTAAAATCACCGCATTTCTGATCGTACCAACCGCTGGCATGATCCACCAGACGTGTCGGATCAAGCTTTCGAACCCGTTCATAAGCCTGTTTCGCATCGAACTGACCCCAGCCTTCATTAAATGGTACCCAGGTAACAATGCAGGGGCAATTATAAAGGTGATGTACGGTTTCTTCACACTCCGTCGTCCATTCCATTCGACCCTGCTTATCTTTCCTGCTGAACCACCTGTAATGGTTATCCTTGATATGTCCGGCAATCCGAGGAAAAAGAGTCGGAAGATACCCGACCAGCAGTGAATTATAAGCTTCACCGCCGTTCACCATGTCCTGCCACACCAGTATACCCAGGCGATCACAATGATAATACCAGCGAAGCGGCTCTATCTTAATATGCTTACGGAGCATGTTAAAGCCCAATTCCTTTGCCTTCTGGATATCAAAAATCATTGCTTCATCACAGGGGGCTGTATACAAACCGTCCGGCCAATAGCCCTGATCCAGAAGACCGTTCTGAAAATACTGCTTGTTGTTCAGATATATTCTGGATAGATCCTTCTTATCCTTCTTAATCTCTACCTTACGCATCGCGAAATAGCTTTCTACCCTATCCAAACCCGCAATAATGACTAAATCATATAAATATGGATTCTCCGGACTCCAGTATTCAAATTCCTTCAGGGCGATATTCATAATCGGATTACGGCTGATTACGGTCTGAATTAATTTATGTTTATCATATATCTCAATCTTGTATTGAATATCCGCAACTTTCTCGGAGTTAATATCTTCGTTCATGGAAAGCTCAATACGGACGGAGCTATCATCCACATTCGGGGTAATCTTAATTTCTTTTATGTACAATTCTGGAACCCATTCCAGCCAGACTGTCTGCCAGATTCCACTTTGGGCCGTATAGAACATTCCGCCCCTTTTCAGTCTCTGCTTTCCCCTGCTGTGATAAGAAGTCTCGCTGACATCCGTTATCTGCAGCGAAAGAAGATTTACCCCTTCATCGATCATCCGGGTAATATCAATCGAAAAAGGCAGATATCCGCCGATATGCTCTCCAACCTTCTGATGATTGATATACACCTCACAGCTCTGGTCCACGGCACCAAAATGCAGGATACATCTTTTATCCTTTAATTTTTTATTAATGATCAGAATCCTTTCATACCACAATATTTCGTCAGGCTTCAGCTGTTTGTTGACTCCGGATAAAACACTTTCCGGTGAGAAAGGGACAAGTATTTTACCATGGTAGCTTTCGGGCATCATCGGCTCCGAAGAAATGCAGTAATTCCAATATCCGTTCAAGATTGTGTAATTGTCCCTTTTCATCTGAGGTCTCGGATATTCCTGCAGCACCTGCTCCGGATCTAGATTCTCACCCCAGGTTGTATATAGTTGGTTATAACTAAATATTTTTTCCTTAAATAATAGAGTACGTATCGCATCCTTTAATTTCATTCTCCACCATCCCAATTCTGAATCATCAATCTACCCGAAATTGAGTACCTTATCCCCTATGTGCTCCTGTATTATGGAAGCTTTCTGCCGCACTTATTACAGTATTCATACTCCTTTTGCACACTTGCTCCGCAGTAAGGGCAGAAATTACTATCTGTGTCATTTCCATCATGGTTTACCGTAGTATAATCATCGGCGGACATATCCTCATGTTTATGAAACTGCATATTCAGCGGATCCGTTTCTTCCTTGTCCTCCGTGATATCAAAGGTAGAAAATCTGTTTTCCGAAGTAGCGTTTTTAAAATTATATGCGACTTGAACAAGTGCCATTATAATAAATAGCACCCCAAACAAAGAAAATATCCCGGCTCCCATTGACAGCGCGGTTATCGTCCAAAAAAGCCCGAATATGGCAGCAAAGATTGCTCCGACTGCTCCCATCATGGACGGACCCCGGCCAGGCTTAATGCTTCTCATAAAATTACCTCCATTCTACTATCAGGCAGTTCAAATACGTAAGTGTTCATACTTCATAATTCACTTTATGAAATGCCTTTTAATCTTCCAATTATTTCTTACCTCTATTGTATTTTTCTTAAAAATTATTGTCAAGGATTAACGATAAATATCGGTAATAATAAAGGAACAAAACACTTCCATCATTTGGATATGTTTTGTTCCCCTATCATATTTATATTACAAAAATGGTCCTAATTCCTTTAATGCCTGAAAACCGCCCTGTTTAATTAATCTGTCTGCCAGCTTACGCAATGTCTTATCACCCAGAAAGGGATAAAGGCCGGAACATATCATAGCAGATAGCTGGAGCATTTTGAAAGCAAGTAATAAGTAAAGTTAATTGTAATAATTTTATACCAAAATCACCATGCGGCAGCCCGGCTTTATCTTAAAACGCAAAATGGAGGTGTTCTGCACACCTCCATTTCGCTGTTATTGACTATTCATAATTAGCTGGAACCTAAACCAGCCGGATCCTTAATTTGCACTGGTCTGTGATTTTTTCTTTAATGCAACAAAGCCTGCTGCTGATAATGCAGCTAAAGCAAGGAAAGCAACTGTAAGGCCTACCGTTTCACCTGTCTTAGGAACATCTGTAGCAGCTTGTGCTGTATCGGTTGCTGCTGTGTCAGTTGCTGCTGTATCAGCTGCTGCATCGGTTGCTGCTGTATTATCTGCTGCAGCTTCCACTGCGTCTGCTACCGGCCATCCATCCTGAGGCTCAAGATATAACTTTGCTTCATTGGTAGAAGCGCCAAGATCATTAGCTGCGCCTTCTCCGCCAATAACTACCCAGATTTCGCCTGCATCTGCTGCTACGGCATCAATATTACTGGATTGAGGGGATCCGCCCTCTGCACTGAATACGAGATTTAACGGTACTTCTGTGTCAATAGTATAGGTATACCATCCATCAGCTTCAGCTGTCATAGCTGTACCAGGCCATACACCTGCTGTTTCACCATTATCACCCCAGTTGTAAACATTCAGGCTGCCCCATGCCTGACCATCCTTCGCATGAATGATGACCGAGCTTGCATCAGCTTTTGCTACCGGAGCATATACTCCTACGCAAAGAACTGCTGCCATTAATACTGTTAATGCCTTTTTCATAAATTTTCTCATACAAAAATCCTCTCTTTCTTTTATTAATCACAAGAGAATTGTAACCCCCAATTCGCTTGTTAATTACGTTACTCACATTACTTTCAGGACGAATTGGGGTTCCCCAACTTCGCTTGTTAAATACATTATTACATTACCTCCAGGGCGAATTCGGGTTCCCCAACTTCGCTTGTTAAATACATTATTACATTACCTCAAGGGCGGATTGGGTTTCCCAACTTCGCTTGCTAATTACATTATTACATTACCTCCAGGGCGAATTGGGTTTCCCAACTTCGCTTGTTAATTACATTATTACATTACCTCCAGGGCGAATTGGGGTTCCCCAACTTCGTCCATCTGCCTTATCCTCTAGGATAACTTATAATAACGTGCACTTCCCGCAGGTATCTTAACCGTAATACTTCCTTCTTTGATGTCCCATACTTCATCCCCGAGTAATTCCATAACCGTCTTGGATTCCCCAGTGACTACTCCATATTCCTGCTCCGAAGCAGTATTATTTATCACAACAAGGATGCTTTCCTTCTCATAGCTTCGCTTCATGACAAATAAATCATCCGTACTGCCAAACTCAACATTTCCATATTGCAATGCCTTTTCTGTTTTACGGATACGGATTAGCTTCTTATATAACCGGTAAAACTCCATATCCCAGTTTTCTTCTCTCCAGTCAAAGCCTTTTCGGCATCCTGGATCATGATTACCGGTCATACCGATTTCTGATCCGTAATAAGTACAGGGCATTCCTTTGTAGGCAAAGAGAAATGTCGCCGCATTCCTTAAGGCTTCTTTTCTTTCCCCAGCCGTATACAGGAAACGCTCCGTATCGTGACTATCCAAAAGATTAAGCATGGCTTCATTCACCTGATCCGGATAGCGCATCAGATAAGTACTAAGCTTACCTTCAAACTCCTTTGGTCCAATCTCGTTTCTTGCAAAATAATCAAGACATTGCTTCGTTACCGGATAATTCATAACACTGTCAAACTGATCGCCCATCAGCCAGGGTAAAGCATCATGCCAGTTTTCGCCGATGATGATGGCATCCTCTTTGATTTCCTTTACAAGTGTCCTGAATTCCCTCCAGAATCTATGATCTATCTCATCCGAAACATCCAGACGCCAGCCATCGATATTAAACTGCTCAGTCCAGTAACGTATGGAAGAAAACAGATATTCCTTCAGCTTCGGGTTGGAGGTATTCAGCTTAGGCATATAGCCGACATAGCCGAACATTTTATAATTCGGAGGGTCGGTTTTTACCGTATCCCCGTCAATGGAAAACCAGTCATAATACTGTGAGTCCTTCCCCTTCTCCGTAACATCGACAAAGGGTGGGAAATGATTGCTGCAATGATTAAACACAGCATCCAGGATGATCTTAATTCCTTTCTCATGTGCCTTGTCTACCAATTCATGAAATACCTTCTCGTCTCCGAAATAAGGATCTATCTCATAATAATTCACGGTGTCATATTTATGATTGGAGGGTGATGTAAATACCGGTGTCAGGTAAATACCGTTAATTCCCAGATCATGAAGGTAATCAAGCTTATCAATAATTCCCTGAAGATCCCCGCCAAAGAAGCTCTTCGGTTTCGGATCGTCATCCCAGCTGCAGATATACGGCGGAGAATTCTCTATATTGCCATTCTGAAAACGTTCTACAAAAATCTGATAAAATACAGCATCTCCAATCCATGAGGGCTGTTTATGTACATCAATCGGGTTGAGGTACGGATATTGGAAGAAGTAGCAATAAGCAAGTTCATCATTGAATTTTGTGACCATACCTGCCTCGGTATAGTATAAGATCTGCGAACCGTCATTGAGTTCAAAATAATATCCTATCCGGAAATCTTCCTTCTTGATTTCATATTGATAATAATCATAATAAAGATCCGTATGGATTTTACGCATTGGATGCTTTTGCTTCCTGTTATACCAGTCATATTTGTTACCAAAGATAATACTAACCTGTTCCATATCTCCCTTTGCGGTTCTTATGCGGATATGAAGTTCATCTTCCTTGTAGGCATAGGCATAATTACTTTTCGGGATATGGCATAATGCTTCAATATTCATTCATAGTCTCCTTAATCTGAGCTTGATTTAATTTTACGGCCAAGGTAATTTCTTCGTTTATCAAAATCACAATATTTTATAAATATAGTAACTTCTTATAAGTAATTAGTTTTACAATTACTTATGATTAACGCCTCCAATTACTCTGTCGTTAGTAACGTATTCCAATCCTCAACTGCTTTCGCTCTTCCCTGTGCAGGTGTAAGCTGACCGTCAAACACTGCCTGACAGGTCTGTGCGGAAATGGTCCAGAAATAGGATATTCTTGAAACAGAAGGCATCGGGTAGGAATTAGCAAACTGTTCCACAAAAGGTTTGATTAACTCATCCTCAGACAGACCCTTGACATTGCTGACTTCCTTCAGAGTCGTAATCTTATTAGCCTTCTCATACATAAGCCCTGCAGATTCATCCGATACCAGGTACTGGGCAAACAGCTGGGCAGCTATCGGATATTTGGTGTAGGCCGAAACATGGGCATTCTGAACTCCCGCGAAAGGGGTAAGTGCTTTTCCATTATAGGTTGGCAGCACAGTAACACCGAAGTTGACACCGCTGTCCTTGAAGGTCGTGATATCCCAAGGTCCCGATATCTCATAGGCAACCTTGCCATCGGTAAACTGGCTCTTCAAAAAGCTGACATTACCAAGGTCAATTGCGTTTATCGGCATGATTTCCTTCAGACTGCTGACTAGTCCAAGACCTTTTTCAAATTCATCCGTATCAAAGCCCGGATTATTGGCATCGGTTCCATCTTTACCAAACAGACTGAACCCATAGGCGCTCAGCATCGGGTAAATCTTATATCCATCTCCGACGGTCATCAGGAAATAGAATACATTGTTTGCCGGGTCATTATAACTCTTTGCTTTCTCAATGATTTCCTCCAGGGTAGTTGCCGGCTGGTCACCTACGATATCCTTATTATAAAACAGGCAGCTTGTTTCCAAGGATACGGGAACACCATAGAGCTTATTGTCATAAGTAACTGTTTTGATACCTACTTCATTAATTCTCTGCTTTAGATCAGCCGCAATACTGTCCTCCAAAGCCAGGAACAAGCCTGCTGATACACCATGCTGGAAGGAATCGTGCGGGCTCATGAATACATCTGCTCCCGTACCGGCCGGTCCGTTGAGTGCAATTTTATCAATTGCTCCAAGTCCAACTTCTTCAACAGTTACGGGCACCCCATATTCTGCTTCAAAATTGGCTGCCACCGCTTTACCGAATTCAACATCTCCGGTCCAATAGGTAAGCTTTGCCCCTTTCTCGGGGACCAGCGCTGTTACCTGCGGAGCTGCGGTTGCTCCGTCTGCTGTTCCGGTTACTGATGCCGTTGAACTGTCCGTTGTATCCCCTGCTTCCTGGGTTGCAGCTGCAGTGTCATCCTCCATTGGTATCTCACGCTTACAGCCACTCATAACGAATACCATGGATAATATTAATAGTACTGATAATAATTTACGTTTCATATCCCATCCTCCATGTTTTATTAGAGTATTACTCCTCATACAAATTAACCTTTATTGGCTCCTGCCGCTATTCCTTCCACCAGATACTTCTGGAACAGCAGATATAATATTGTGATTGGAACTGCAATCAATACCGTACCTGAGGCAAATTCGGTGAAATTAGCTGTTTCATTGCCTGCAATCATCGTATAAAGACCTACCGCTATTGTTCTGGTAGATTCACCTGTATAGAGCAGGTTCGGTAAAATGTAATCCATCCATGGCGTCATAAACTGGGAAACTGCACAGAATACAATGATTGGTGTTGACATTGGTATGATGATTTTAAAAAATGTATTCAGCTTTGAACTACCATCGATATAAGCTGCTTCATCCAGAGACATCGGAATTCCATCCAGATATCCCTTCACAAGCCAGACATTGTAGGGTATCGCTCCTGCCGAGTAGACAAGTACCAGGGAAAGCACCGATTTATTCAAACCAAAGGTCATAAACAACGTATAAATTGCCGTCATGGATAAGAAGCTCGGAAACATTGACAAAATCAGCATTGTCATCAGTCCTGCTTTTCTTCCCTTAAAGTTAAATCTGGATACTACCCAGGCGGTGACCATGATCAGTATCACGGACACAAAGGCATTTAACAGAGCTATCGAAAGGGAATTCTTAAACCAGATCAGGTAATCCGTATTCTTAAACAGGTTAAAGTAATTTTCCAGGGTTACGTGCTTCGGCAATAAGGTGGAGGACATTAATCCCTTTCCTTTATTAAAGGAAGACATGACGATCCAGATAACGGGGATGATTACGATGATACATACGATAATTAATTCTAAATTAACCAAAAACGCTTTTATTTTTCTCTTCATGCCCTACACCTCCTTAAATGCATTGGTTCTTTTGAAATTCCAGTAAGAAACAACAGCAATCAGTATGAATAGTATGATACACATCACTGCAGCCATATCGTAAATCTGGTGGTTCAAGGTCAGCTTATAAATCCAGGAAATCAGGATGTCCGTATCTCCGGCAAGCTGATAATTCGGATTGACCGGTCCGCCTTCCGTCAGGAAGTAAATCGCTCCAAAGCCGTTGAAATTACCGGCGAAATTCATTACCAGCAAAGGGCCGGTTGCCTTAAATACCAAAGGAAGCGTAATTTTACGAAATATATGATAGGAGCCTGCTCCGTCAATCTCTGCCGCTTCATATAAGCCCTTATCAATATTCGATAGGATACCCTGGATCATGATCATGAACATAGGAAAGCCCATCCAGAGGTTTACAAGGATTATTGTAATCTTTGCCAGAAGCGGGTCCGTAAGGAATGGGATCCTTTGATCCGTCAGGCCCAGTTTAATCAATAGCTGTCCCAGCGGGCCAAATTGCCCATTCAGCAGATTCTTGAATACCAGCAGGCTGATCATCTGAGGTATTGCCCACGGAAGAATCATAATGCTGCGGTAGAGAGACTTATGTTTTACAAACTTGCTGTTTAATAAAACAGCCTGAAGCATTCCCATAAAATATGTAGAAAAGGTGGAGCATACTGCCCAGATCAGGGTCCACAGCAATACGGATAAAAATGTATTGGACCAGATCGGAACTTTAAAGAGTTTAATAAAATTATTAAATCCTACCCAGTCTACCAGAGCTGCCGGCGGCAGATGATTTTTGTTATAATTCGTAAATGCCGTCAGAATTGAGAAAATGATGGGCATGACGATTATAAATAAAATCAGAAGAATGATCGGAGATAAAATGATGAAGGGGAAGAACTTTGTATAGGTAGTCTTCAGATATTCCTTCGTGGAAACATATATGCCTTCACTATCAATCTTTTTGCCTGTCTGATAGGCATCCTTAATATTCCATATATATATCATCAGGAAGAGCAACAGGACTAATACGGTAATGATGCCTCCAACCAGAAGTATCGTGGAATGATCACCGTTTCTGGCTCCCGCCTTTTCACCCAGTGTGATCAAGCCCCATATTCCCTTGGTAAAAAAGCCTCCATGAAGTCTCAAGCTGAACTTTGGTACCAGTCCGCAGAAATATTCAATCCAATATCCCGTTCTCAGTTCGATTCCAATGAATAAGATCTGAATCAGAAATAGTATTAATCCCTTAACCTTTTGTCTGCATACGAAGAATTGACCTCCACCCCATAGAAAAACAGACAGCAGCATAGCTTTTTTACTTTTACCCATTGTAGCCTCCATAATATCGTATCGGCTTAGTTTCTTTCAGCCGAATTACCTTATCTCTTTAACTAAGTCTAATTTATCATCTCAGACGAAAAATGTCAAGTCATATTGCACAATATATTCGTGTTTTTTCGTATTTATTTATATATTTTATACTACGTTTTACTTAAACATCATTTTGTTAAGTAAATCAAAAATAGCTCTAAACCAAATGTTTATCGGCATTGCAAGCACATTTCCCAAATAATTTCAGTAAATTAATTTTGTAAATTTTATCTGAGGAGGATGCCGATTGTATTGAAATCCTTCACTTCCCTGTGTTATGATACTGTCAGTAATATGTCTTCGAAAGGATCAAAGAGCCTTATGAAACAAGAAAAGATTACCATGAAGGATATCGCAAGAGAGCTTAATCTGTCTCTGGCTACCGTTTCCTATGTACTGAATCATTCTGAAAAAGAGAAAATCAGTCATGACACCAGAATTAAGGTTTTGGAAACTGCCAAGCGAATGGGTTATGTGCCTAACCAGACGGCAAAATCTCTTTTGAAAAGCAGAAGCAATTTAATCGGTATCATCGTAAATCTCAGCACCAATGCCTCCTCCTATATCAGGTACCAGGCCATGGATCTTGCCGGAGAGCTTCAGAAGCAGATTTATGGTGCCGGTTATGATACGATTTTATCCATAGCATATGAGCTGGAAGATATCCAGATTAAATATAAGCATTCTCTGGAAGCAGTTTTTATCATCGACGTCAGCGAAAAATCCTTACGAAAGATAACAAAGCATTATTATGTTCCGGTTATTTTCCTGGACTGTGATTTCGAAGAAGGACTTTTTTATAAGATACTTCCGGATTATACCTCCATTATACGCGAGGCAAAAAAACGACTGGAGGAGGAAAATCCCTTCCTTGTCATGGACTATATCATCAACGAGCGGATTAAGGAGCAGATTTCCGATCAGTTTCATAAGGATGATATCTTCATCCATAAAAGCAACTCCAATCTGAAGGAATTCTTAACCGGTAAAGTATCCAGAAAGGGAATTATCATCGGTGATTTGCTGGCAGTTCAGGTGGAAAGATACATCGACAACAGTAATATCCTTGTGATATCAACAAACAACGCCACTGATTTGTTACTTCCGGATACCAAGCGCATTACCGTAAGCAACCGACAAAAGGCCGAGGTAGCAATCGCCATTTTAAAGAAGCTGATTATCATGGATTATGATGAAAATTCACGTACGCAAATTCTGCTGTTACCGGATCCTCCGGTAGAATTAAATATATAACTCATGCTCTGATTGGATCATAATCGGACATGAATACGAGGCCGCTGCACAGCAAAATACCTTCCCTTAAGGAAGAGTATCCACCGATTGCAGCAGCCTCTTTTTTCATGTAGATCAACGTTCAATGCTCGAATTTAATCGCATTTTCTTATTATTTGTCGCATTTAGAAAACTATGACATATGATATATTAGGCCTTTGTAAATAAGGCCAGTAGTAATTAGCTTAGATTAAAGGAGGAATCATAATGTGCTTAGAAGAGCTTTGCAGATTAATCGGCCAGACTGTTACTATCTTTACTACCAGCGGCGGTGCTTCCGGCTGCGGCTTTACCGGGGTATTGTTAAGAGTTAATCCCTGTTTTATTACGTTAGTGAACAGGTTAGGCAGCGCTCCAACGAATCCACTCAGTGATGTTATCTGCAGTACCAGAAGAAGCAACAGGAGTATCAGTGATTTTACGGAATTCAGTGATGATATGGATATGGATGACCGATCTATCTTTACGGTAGGTTCCGTCTGCGATATACCAGTAGATAAGATTGCTGCATTCAGCCACAACGCAATTTAAGCTGCCGCTTCACGGCAGCACAAAAACCTGGAAGAACAAGGAGTGAGCACCATTGTGCGAACTCAGCAGTTTTTCCCGTGTGAAGATGCTTTTCTTCACACTTCCAGACATGATGCCGCTTGCGGCATCACAAACAATACCTGAAAGAAGTTTAAAATGAAATTCCAATGGATTTCATTTTGGAGTTCTTTCCAAGAATTTTGGTACTTACAAAATTCTTTTCACACTTTCGCCAAGCTTTGCTGGCGATTATCAAAACCTTTTTTAAAAGGAGGAATGTATATGTCCCATGGTTCTAGATGCAATGATCCCAATTTTGTTCGAAACATGTGTAGATTTATAGGTGAAACAGTTACGGTTTTCACAACCAGCGGAGGTGCTTCAGGCTGCGGCTTTACCGGAGTCCTGGTATTCGTCGATTGCAATATCATCCGTTTGGTTACTGACATCGGTGCTGCTCCAACGAATCCTCTTAGCAGTGTTATCTGTAGTGATTTTGATGACGACATGAGCCTAAGAGATTGCAGAGGTAGTTCCCGCAGCAACGAAAGTTTCCGCAGCAGTGATAGTTTCCGTAGCAGCAGAAGAAGCAACAGACGATCCCGTCAGGTAGGTTCTGTTGTTGATATACCGGTAGATAGAATTGCAGCTTTCTGCCATAATGCAATAGGATAAGTGTTACGTATGATAAATACAGATTAGGCCGCTGCAAAGTATGATTTCTATCTGTTTAGCAACAGAAACCCAGGAGGTGTGAGCTCCCTCAGAAAGCATCTTATGACTTTGCAGTAGCCTGTATTCATTATAATATCGTTCCGATCTGTGGTAACATCTTAAGAATATCCGACATTCCATTATGACATGCCATAAATTCGTTGCTCAGATCCCTGCCCGAATATAAGCCAAAATGAGTACCTCCGGCCCACCGGATTGCATCGGTCACGTCATACACATTGCCATTAACAGCAACATATGCCGGTTTTCCGTTACTTCCATCGTTATCCGCTAATTCCTCCGGGCTTATTACCCTTAATTTAGGCTCCGGAGCCGGTATGCAATTCACATTGCTTCCAGGCGGTGCCTGCAGTCCAGGCTCCCCCACCACTGGATCCGAATCATTTTGTCTGGTCTGAGCCGGATTTCCCTGCTGCAGCTGCATTGGTGCAATTGCTTCATTATTATCAGTACGATTGCTGTATGATTGTATGAAATTAATCATATCACTGATCGCTTCATCGATCTGAAGCTGGAAATAATTCTTTTGATAAATTGAAGTCGAAAATACCTGCATCTGGCTATAATGACATATTTCCTTTATATAATCATATAGAATCCTTCTTAATTCAAATTCATCCATGATAAGCACCTGTTCCCAACTTATATAATATCATCCCTTTTATGTAATTACAGTCCGGTAACCAAGGCTAATACTTCCCTGGCAATATGTTTTACCTTACCCTTTAGCTGAGGACTGAGCTCACATAGAAAGTCAATCTCCGCTACTTCTATCGCCAGTATCATTCCTTCCAATCGTCGAAAATACAATCCTAGCAAATCAGGAAATCGGATGTTATGCTGCTCCATATTGTCTTCTGCCCTATAGTCCCATAAGGAAAGCATGGTAATCTCACCCGGCATTTTCCCTAAGCTTGCTGCATCCAGAAGAATCAGATAATCCTCATCCTTTATCATGGAAATACAATAAAAAGGATCTGTTTCACCATAGATTACTTCAATCCCAAGTCTAAGAAGCTCTTCCTCCAATTCATGGGCAACCGCTATAGCGATACCGTCATCCTCCATCAGAATATTTCCCATAGCAATCAGTTTTCTGCTCATACCGGCAATTCAATCGTGATACGATCCCCGTTCCTTCCAATCAGGTGCGTCGCACAGGATACGCAGGGATCGAAGGAACGCACTATCCGGCCGATTTCAACCGGACTATTGATATCTGCTATTACCGTACCGATTAACGCTTTCTCAATTACCCCAGGATTGCCGTCTGCATCCTTCGGTGACAGATTCCAGTTCGAAGGAGTAATGATACTGTAATGATCAATTACTTTGTTACCAATACTGATCCAATGACCGAGGGACCCTCTGGTTGTATCTACCAAACCGGCTCCCTGCGAAATATCCGGGATGCTAAGCCTGCGCTGGCCGTTTGGCAGCAGTTCCAGAAGATCCGTAAGATTATTCATTATGTTCAGGATTTTCTCTGTTTCCAGCATTCTTGCATAAATTCGGTCCATACAGGAGTGTCCGCCTTGATAATTACCCGAAATCAGCATTCTTGCCAGTGGGCCTACCTCCATTGGATTATTTGCATATCTGGGTGCCTTGATGAAGGTATAGGCATCTTTCTTTTCAGGATTTACCTCATCCGCCTCATTACTGCTGTTAAACCAGGCATAATTAACCTGTTTTGTTATGTTATCCGGTGAAAACTCCTGTAATTCTCCGTTCATCAGTACACCGGGGCCAACATAATGAATACTCTCCTCTGCATTGTCAAAAACCCCGTAACTAAGGAAATTGGGATAGGAAATCCCCATTTCGTAATAATCCGGATAATAATAGGCAATAACCTCTGTATCCTCCCTCATAACCGTAGAGACAAAGGTCAGAAGCTGCCGTATGTAGGAGCGTACCTTCACTATTTTATATGCTGTGAGATCTGACACTACACCTCCGGGAAATATACCATGGTGATGCGGTGCCTTAGCACCTAATACAGCCTGCCCCTCATGAGCAAGCATACTGAACTCAATTCCCTGCCGGTAGTGTTCCTGAAGTCTTGCCGTTCCTTCCTCCGGTATCCTAAAATCCGAATATTGTTCCACATTGACGATCGGCGGACTGGTTATTTTAACAAAGCATGGCATTAGCATCAGATAGAAATGCCTCAGATGATTTTGTACAAATTCAAAGCCATGTATAATCTCCCTCAGGTATTTATCATTATTCGATGTATAGACATGTAACGCATCCTCCAGTGCTAAGGTCGATGCAAAAGAATGTGCCGCCGAACAGATCCCGCATATCCGCTCCGTAAAGAATACCGCATCCAAAGGCTGCCGTCCCTTAAGCATCGTTTCGAAGCCCCGGAACAGAAGTCCTTTCGCCTGAGCATCAACAATTGTATTCTGATCAAGCTCTGCGCTGATTTCTAAAAAACCGCTAATCCTGGTAATCGGATCTATCGTTATTCTCTGTGTCATAACATCTCCCTTCCACCGACTGCTGCGACAATTACTTAATATCTGACAAAAGGCTCCATTCCATCCGGGAAAAAAGCCTGTGCACAGCCGATACAGGTTGCATTGTTTCCAATGGGCCAATTAACATAGCCGTTCCATTTTCTTCTGGGACAATCCGTTCTTGTTACAGGTCCTCTGCAGCCTAAGCGGAACATACAGCCAGGCTCACCAAGGGCAGCAGCGAAATTACCTGCTTCAAAAAAGCCCCGCCGGGTACAGTTATCATGAATTGTCGTTCCATAGAAAACAGATGGTCTGCCGTCACTGTCAAGCTCAGGCATTCCGAAGGACACCAGATGAGCAATTGTACCGATGATCCAATCCGGGTGACAGGGGCAGCAGGGCAGGCGAATGACTGTCCTGTTCAATACTTCCCTGACACTTCTGCAGCCAGAGGGGTTTGGTCTGGCTGACGAGATACCGCCATAAGAAGCACAGGTACCGACAGCGATCACATATTTTGCCTTCGCTCCAGCTAATTGCACTGCTTCATAGGCTGTTATTCTTTGTCCATGATAATAGGCTACAATCGTATATACTCCATTATCCTTGGTTGATACGGCACCATCGACCAAAAGGATAAATTCCGTATTCAGCGTCTCTAAGAATTTATCATAGGCGGCTTCCCCTTCCTCTCCCATGATACTATTGTCATAAGTAAGGTTTACTATACTGGTTAATACCTCATAAGCATTCGGATTACTACTATTCAGGAAAGATATTATGTTACCGGAGCAGCCGGAGGTCTCTAACCATATCGCATTCATCTTTGTTTCGCTTTGGTTCATCACCCTCAATACGGCTTCCTCGGCCAGCCTTTTCGCTGTCATCCTTTTACCATCAGTAAGCGGACAAGCCATGTGATCTTCCACCGAATCCCCCCCAGATAAAAACCATATTCATTAATTTATATCTGTAAAGCATGGTTTTTATGCAATAAAATTAGTTTATTTTACTGCTGTTTTCCAGTGATAATATCACAGAGAACATCAGCTGTCTCTGTTTTAATCCAACAAAATGAAATAGAAGATGAGCCACCTGCCCAATTACGAAAAATCCCCTGCGGTCTACCCTGTACGGCGTATTCCTTGGCCTTTTGCTCGCTTTGGCATAGGAATTGCCTTCAATTATTACTATATTTATCCATATCGATATAATTTACTTACTTTATTTTGTGTTTCATATTGTATCACTGTGAAGGACATGGTAGAATAAATGTAAATCTTGTCATAATTTGATTTATTTGATAAATTAATCCTCAAACTTCAGATAGAAATATGTAAATTTATGTATTATTTTGAGTGCTCTCGGAAGCTCTATGTAGGCGGATTTGTGTGAAATTCAGATATTTCGCAAATTTATCAGGCGTACGCGGAGAAGACGTTGAATAAATAAAGCAGAATATTGCAGCAAAGATGCACGCAGCAGGCAAACCGTGAGTGCTTACTAAGTATGGGGAGGTATTTCATAATGAAAAAATTTAAACTAGTAAATCTTAATGGCAACAGAACGCAATCTATCATTCTTCTGCTGGCAGCCGCAGTACCCGCTTTCTCAATTCTTATCGCTATCTTGGGTATTTTAAGTGGAACTGTATTTCATTTTATTATTCCATTTGCCCTGGTGCTCGTTATCGCATCAACCGTTTATCTATTCATCCTGTTAATCCAGTTTTTCAAAGGAATCAGCCTGATCGACCAGAATGCGGTTATATTATCCCAAGGTAACCTTAATATCAGTGATATTATAGCCGAAAAGACCAAAGGTCTTGAAATTCTCACATCTTCTTTTAACGATATGAAGAGAAATCTTCTTAGTTATATTGAATCTACCAAAAGTAATGTCATTATTTTGTCGGATGCAGTTGACAAAGTTACGAAAAGTATCGATATGACCTATACGGGAAATGAACAAATTGCCGCTAATATGTCCATCGTTGCCGAGAAGGCTCAGGAACAGCTGAAAATAGCAAAAAGTACTCTGGAGGGCATTGAAAAGGTAAGTCTGGGAGCCAGCAAGATTACCTCTACCCTGGCTAATATTGAGGGCTTTGTGGAAACCACCGTGAAGCTGACCTCCGATGGAGCCCATAATCTGGATAAATACAACGATCAGATGCAGAATATTTCAACGAACCTCGAAGACACCTCTAATTTTTTAGCAACCCTGAATTCCCACCTTTCCGAAATCAATCAGTTCGGCAGCCTAATCATGAATATTACCGGTCAGCTTAACCTTCTATCCCTGAACTCCCAGGTAGAAGCTGCCAGAGCAGGTGCAGCCGGCAGAGGCTTCTCCGTTGTTGCCCAGGAAATGAACAAGCTGTCCGCAGCTACAAAGGACAGCGTTACACAGATTAATAAGCTGCTCACGAATATTTTAAAGAGTAATGCAAAGGTAAGTGAAAGTATCAATAACGTTACCGAAAGCTTCAGCAACAGTAAAGAAATCTTTGTAACAGTAAAGGAATCCTTCTATACCATTAATAATAACGCAAATATTTTAAATTCCGATATTAAAGAGGTATATGAAGAGTCCCTCATGATCAGTGAGAATACCAAGGAAATCAGCAAACAGGGAGCCTCACTTCACGATTCCTCCAACGAAATCTCCAGCATTACCCAGGATGTTGCTGCAGTAACCGAGGAAGAGCTTGCTGAAAATGAAGAAATCAACAGCCAGGCTATCTCTCTTAAGAAAATGCTCTCCAGTATCGAAAGTCTGCTGAAGAGATACAAGACCTCCGTTGCACCTGTAAGCCAGGCAAGTAACAAGCATCTGAAGCTTATCATGATGAGCCCTATTGACCATCCTTTCTGGTTATCCGTAAGACAAGGTGCTTTATATGCTCAAACTGAGCTGAAGGGCAAGAATCTTGACGTAGAATTCATTGGATTTGAGAAAGTGGATCAAACCTTTATTAATACACTGAATGAGAAAATCGAGGAAGGCTGTGACGGTCTTATTTTACCCGGATTTATTAATGGAATTGAGAAGTGCGTAGAGAAAGCAGATCTTAAGAAAATTCCGGTTATGGCTTTCAACTGCGATTTCCCTGATGGCACAAAACGTCTTTCCTATTTTGGTCCGGATGTTCGAGCAGCCGGTGCATTAGCAGGTGAAATGTTGGCTAAGGGTATTGAAGAAGCCGGAGAAGTAATCATATTTAAGGGTGATACAAAGTCCGCAATCAATATCCAACGAAGAGATGCAGCTGTAGCCCAGTTGGCAAAATACAAGAACATCAAGATTATTTCTGAAGTAGATGATATGGTATCCAGTTCACAGGTAGCTAAGAAGCTGAAAGAGACTCTGTATTACTTACCGAATGTAAAGGGTATCCTTTTCGTCAGCGGTGGTGCTACCGGCGCAGCCAGAGTAATTGAAGAAATGAACCTGATTGGAAAATTAAAGGTATACTGCTTCGATTACGACGATGAGATATTAGGCTTAATCAAGAAGGGCATTGTACATAAGGCAATGGGCCAGGATCCTTTCGGCCAAGGTCATGACCCGATCATCTATCTCTATAATTATCTGGTAGCAAATGAAGTTCCGGAGAATATTACTTATACCAGAACGGAAGTTATTGATGGACATAGTGTTGCTGAGTAAATAGAGTTATAATTAAATATTAAGAATAAAAACAGGCATCTATATGAAGGGATGTCTGTTTTTTTATACATCTGAAAAGATAGAGCAACAAATAATAAATTGCAGTGAGCCGGAAAACATACTGGTGTTAGACTGTGGAACCGGGCTTGAAGTTGAACGGATCAGGCACTGCGCTACTGTAACAGCAATTGACATTTCTGAGGAAATGCTGGGAGAATTAAAGAAAAAGCAATTGCAGCCACAGGTTAGGTTAATCCCGATTTTAGGCTCCTATTTCGAGTACCCCTTTGGAAAGGGAACCTATGATCTGGTTCTCTCAACCTATTCTCTTCATCATTTAACGAAAGAGCAAAAATCTCTGTTATATCAGAAGATATTTGAAGGATTATGGCTGCTTTATCAACGGTGATACGGTATTAAGTGATAAAGACTTGGAATTAAAGCTTCGAAAGGAAGCCAACGATATTTATCACCGGGAAAACATACCCTGCGGAAGTTTACATCTCGATATCCCGCTAGCACTTGAAACTGAACTGGAGCTTCTGTCTGCTGCCGGTTTCCGAAGGACTACCTTGGAAAGGCGATGGAGCAACACAACTGTTATAAAGGCCTGTAAATAATAACATTATCGTATCCTTTTAGAAATCCATAATAGGCGCTGACATAAGAAGAAATGAAAAGTCTATTTCGATGACTTTCATTTGCCCCTGTAACAGCGCCTATTTCTTTTAAGTTTTGCGGTATGACATGCCAGGACAATTATAACTCAAAAGAGCCGGCATATTATTATCGAAAGCAATAGCGTTGCTATGTCTGTTCATCACAGGGAACTAACGAAATGTCCTGCCTTGTGCCACCTTGACTATAAAAGCACTAACCTGAAATTTCTAGTCCCTGGAATACCAGTCCTTTAATACTTCTTCTGCCTTCTTTAAGTGAATATCAAAGCCTTTATTTACCTTGGCTTCCTCTACGGTATCATAAATCTCCGTACTCCAATCCCACCAGAATGCTCCTGCAAACCAAGGCTCCGAATGGAAGGCAGTCAGACAGGAGTCATAGAAGTTAGCCTGCTCCTCTTCACTGTATTCGAATTCCGTGTGAGTGAAATCCCAGGGCATCATAGCACAGCCCTTTGCACTTCTGCAGCCGATTTCCATAAAGATGATCTGTTTTCCAAATTTCTCACTGAGCTTCTTCATATTAGCCCCGACCTTCTTCCAGACCTCAAGCATATTCTCCTTGGAATCTCCAGGAATCTTACCAACCTTAAAATAAGCGCTGCTTCCAATATAATCGACTGCATCAAACCACTTTACTTCATTTTCTCTTCCGTGGTTCGTATTATAGGTAATAGGCCCATGGTAGATTTTCCTGATCTTCTTAATCAGATTCCGCCAGTGCTCTTCCTTGCGTTCGGCTCCACTCATCTCGCACCCAATACAGAACATCTCACAGCCGGTATCCTCAGCTATCTCAGCATAGTGGCATAAAAAAGCGCTATAATGCTCAAACCACTGATCCCAATACCGATCCTTTCCCATCATATCACTATCCGGAAAATCAATCAAAGCACGCCACATTCCATCCTCACAATTAATCACCGGTTTTAAGCAGACCTTCACACCTTTATCGTGAGCTCTGTTCACAGCAAAAATAATATCCTTATCAGTAATGCTGTAACGATAATCAAAATATATCTCAGTAGAGGAAAAGCTTTTCTGTGTAATCGAAAAAGCCAAACACATCCAGTTAATTCCCAAATCAAACAACAGATCCTGAGACTTCATCGCCATCTCCGTACGATAAATCCCCCTTCTGCATCTCCACCCATAAGTAAATCCCTTAATCCACATATGAAAACTCCTTTCCAAAAACCAAAATCAATCAAGTTAAAATCATACTATCCAACTAACGCTTATGAAATGATTCAAGATTTTTTCATTTCCTCCTTGTGGTCATTTGAATTTTTCATAAATGAAATTTGATAAAATGCAAAAGTTCACAAACAGCAATTACTCATTACCTTCATAACGTAAATCATAATTTTGTGGGATGGTATGTTGGGTTTGGCGCAGACCGGCCGACCTAGGGGCTCATGCTTTGTCAAGACTCTGAAAGAATGTTGTTCCAATGGACAACATTCTTTTACGCCCAGAGGCTTGTAAAAAGCATCCCGACGGGAGGGAAAGGCAAGTCAAACCCAACATACCATCCCACGAAATTATAACACTACGTAACCCTTTGTTAATTGCCCATTCCACAACCTGATCCTTTGTTAATACCCATTTCACTACCTAAACCTTTGTTAATACCCACCCCACAACCTGATCCTTTGGTAATCCCCCCGCACACTACCCGAATAACGTACACCCCATTGCCTTCAAGCTTACAATCCTTGCCCGGATATCCTCTTCAGAGCATTTAAAGTACGAAGCAAGACAAGGGATGCAAAGATATTCTTTTGCACCCCTGTTCACAAGTCTCAAATAAATCGCAATCTCATCGCGTACTAATCTCTTATTACATTGTTTACAATACTGATTAGAATCACACATTATAATTTAACCAACTCTGCCCTGAATACTTTACATTGATGAGGTTCCAGTTTACAGGTATAATTCTCGGTGAATACACCTGCATCTTCATGTTCCCATAAATTTCTTAATTTAAGTCCATAGCCTGCTGAGCTCGGAAGCCCCATATCCCAGAACTGAAGGGAACCTTCGCCGTTAGAATCACCCATGTTGAAGAAACCAATACCATAAGTTCCATCGGACATCGGCTTGATATAAATTTTAACATCGGCATTATTCCACTGCTCCATGCTGTAGGACTGACGTCCTTCCGGATCCTGGTTCAGTGCGATCACTTCCTTATTCAGAAGGATTTCCTTCGTCTTATCGTTCATCTTACGGATATCACAGCCAATCATCAGAGGTGAATTCATCATACACCATAAGGAGAAGTGAGTCTTATATTCCTCGTCAGTACATCCACCAAGGGCAACATTACCCTTGCCATACATACCAACAACCAGCATGTCAATATCATTATAGCAGTAAGGAGCACTGTAGCATTCCTTGTTCCACTGGCTTAATGCAAGTCTCTTTATCGATTCCCAGTTATCCTGGATATCACCGGTGGAGCGGTACATATGTGCCTGAGAAGCGCGAATCCATTCATAGGAATTATCATTTCCCCAGTTGCAGGCGCTGAATAATATCTCTCTGCCGCAGTTTCTCAAAGCCATACCCATTCTCTTATACAGAAGATGTCCGGGTATATTGTGCGGTTTATAGCAATAATCATATTTGAGGAAATCTACTCCCCATTCTGCAAAGGTCTTCGCATCGGTGAACTCATGCTCTAAGCTGGAGGGGTGTCCGGCACAGGTCATAGTTCCAGCGCAGGAATACATACCGAATTTTATTCCTTTGGAATGTACATAATCTGCTACTGCCTTCATTCCATTCGGAAACTTGTTCTTATCAGGAACAAGAAGACCATTCTTATCCCTCTTCTTCTCTGACCAGCAATCATCGATAACCAAATAATCATATCCTGCTTCCAACAATCCAAGATCGACCCACATATCTGCAGTCCCTTTGATTAAGTCCTCAGATATCTCCCATCCGAAGGTGTTCCAGGAATTCCATCCCATGGGCGGTGTTTGTGCTAACATAATTGTACTCCTTTCAAATCATAAGCTTTCTCTGATAGGTATTATATAAAACATCCGATATAATGAAAATGTCCATAATTATATATTCACATGTATATTATATAGATTAGGATAATCTCATTAACTATGCCGTTATAATACAGGCCAGGTAAAATTCTTTATCAAACTATGCCGTTATAACAGAAGCCAGGTAAAATTCTTTATCAAGGGCTGCCTGCGTGATGACTATCTCAATTGTATGGAGCCTAACCGTATCATAAATAGCAATATCCTGAAGATATAAGCAGTCACCCCAGGTCTCTTCAAAATTCGCATCAAGAATTACTGCCTCCTCTTCCTTACCATCTATGATGGCCTTGGCAATGGGAGCCGGATGATTGGCATACTTACGGTATTGGATGGAAATAGCTGCTGCCTCCACTTCAAACCGAATATTGCTTCCTGCTGCTTTCGCAGACCAGCCGTTACGGAAATAATTCCAAGGATCACTATATACTTTCTCATCCTTTACAAATCCACCAAGCTGAGGATCTGTATTTTTATTATATCGGCGAAGTGATGTAATGTATTTGTTTGCTGTTAACGGCTTGGATGGCATCTGATATTCCCCCGTGCAGGTATCTCCACGGCTTACGGATTCATAGATCTTCTCCAGCAGATGAATAATAACACCCGCAACCAAAGAATGGCCAAAATCATTCGGATGCAAATTATCCCCCGATATATCTGTGTTAAGAAGTGTTCCTTTCTCTATCTCCGCATAAATACTTTCCTTGATGCTTACAATAGGCAGATCATAATACTTCCCAACCATATTGTGAATTCTCTGGGCATTGTGTCCGTCATCATAGAAAACATTATTGAACATAAATAATCCCGGCTTTTTCGGATGAAGTAAGATCTTACGGATCAAGCCTTCAAAGGTTTCCATAAATAGGTCACTATCCGTATCGTTTACACTGAATTCAGCAAATACCATATCCGGTTCCGTATGCAACAAATCCTGATCCACTCTTGCGACACCAAATTTGGAGGTAGTCGCTCCGACACCGGCATTCATATATTCTACCTTGCTCTGCCCAAACTTCTGCTTCCACCAGGAATAAACCAGATACGCATAGCAGGTCTCTGGAGTTGTCGCTGCTGCTCCGGCTGTGATAGATCCTCCGATGAAGCCAACCTTAATGGCTTCACCGGAGATTGCTTTCTTCATTACTTTTTGAATTCTTTCCGTATTACCGACATGAATGATGCCTCTGTCGAATTCTTCTTCCAAATTCATAGTCTCAAATTTACTGTCCATTTATTTTATTCCTTACATAATGCCGATGCTCTTGTCATCTGCGGACGCATTATCATTTGATCTAATATAATCGATGATAGTATCAACTGTTGTAAATGCCAAACCAACATAACTGTCAGCTGCTCCATAATAAATCGCAATTCTTCCGGTATCAGCATCAGTAAGAGCTGCACAAGGGAATACTACGTTAGCAACAAAGCCTCTCTCCTCGTACCAGGTCTCAGGCGTAAGAATGAAGTTATTGCATCTGTACTTCACGATGGAAGGATTGTCAATGTCCAGAATTGCACCGCCGATACTGTAAACATAACCATTGCACGTTCCTGTAACACCATGGTAAAACAGGAGCCAGCCCTCGCTGGTTTCAATCGGAGAAGCGCCCGCACCGATTTTCAGCGACTCCCACCATTCCCTGCCGCGCGACATCACGTGGCGGTGGCGTCCCCAGTACACGAGGTCGGGGCTCTCGCTGAGGAAAATGTCGCCGAACGGGGTGTGTCCGCTGTCGCTCGGGCGGGAAAGCATCGTGTAGTTCCCGTGAATCTTCTTTGGGAAAAGGACCGCGTTCCGATTGAACGGAAGAAACGGGTTTTCCATCCGTGTAAAAGTTTTAAAATCGGTTGTTTTGGCGAGGCCGATCGCCGCGCCGTAAAAATCCTGACACCACATGATGTAATAGGTGTCCTCAAGCTTCACAAGAC
>Ga0207834_1000095_pt1 | contig 29333 bp, 22 predicted proteins | sample LuqExpMetagenom5_FD_187763 | JGI IMG/M metagenome (GOLD analysis project Ga0207834, IMG submission 187763) | Tropical forest soil microbial communities from Luquillo Experimental Forest, Puerto Rico - Sample 5 (SPAdes) | ecosystem: Environmental > Terrestrial > Soil > Tropical forest ...
GACCATACCGGCTGTACCACCGCCGGCAATTACGACATCACATTCATAATTGACCGGTGTTTTTCTATTTTCAATAATAAACCTGCCGCTCATCATTAAACCTCCGGGGCCAATCTGTTTTTCAAAATTTCCATAAATGGTCTGTTTATATTGCAGTTTTCAATTGCAAATGATTTCATTATCCTTATGATATCATCGTTTGTGCAATCCTTGAATTTTAATGCATATTCAGGCTGCAGCACGCCCGCGGCAAACCCTGTCAATAACGCGTAGTTCATGCATTTCTGGAATGTTCCGAATGAATAGTTGACTGCTTCGCCGAGCAAGGACATCATATAATTTGTGAAATCCCTGGTCACCACTTTACCGGGACACTCACTGCGCCATGCCGTGAAGTTTTCAGCACCAAGAAGACCTTTAAGGCGCTGAACGGGCTCCACAATCTTCATATATTCGCTGCCGTAGTCGAGAGTGACCCAGCCCATTGTGCCGCAGTCCTTGAAAGTCCATGTAGTCCAATTCAGACCAAGCTCGTTCATTGCTTTGAGCTGGTCATTCATGGAAGAAAGACGGTATTTGTTGTCTTCTTCACCGGTGCAGTACTGTGAACCGAATTCGCCTATCCAAAGCGGGACCTGATACTTTTCCGAGAACTGCCAGCCCTGCGACTCTTTAATGTGCTTTATCTGCTGCTCGTAGTCCCAATAGCAGCTTGCTTCGATACGGTCGTTATGAAGCATTGAATAGTGGCCGGGATATTCTCCGGGACCGAAGCTCGACACGATATAATCATGTGAGGAATAAACAAGGTTATCCGCAAAAGGTGCTTCCATGCCCGCAAAATTGTGGCCGTATGAATCACCCTCTATGAAAACGATGTGTCTGGGGTCAATTTCTCTGATCTTGTCGACTGCGGTATGGACTACACGGTTGAATCTCTCGTAATCAGATTTAAAATTCTCATACATATTGAACGGGTAATCGCCTGAGCGTGCATTTGAGCTGGGCTCATTAAACAGCTCGTAACCTGCCACGGCCGGGCAGTCTTTAAAGCGTCGTGCGATTTCCTGCATCAACGCAAAATAGCGTTTTTGATAGCATGCATCCCTCCAAAAGAGTGATACGCCGCGGTCATTATCGCTGTGCCAGTGAGAATTCTGCCAACCCTGAATGGCGTGCATATCGAGGATTACATATATTCCGTATTTTTCGCAGATATCTATAGCGCTCTTCAATAATTTAAAGCCATCCTCCTTATACTCAAAAGGACGTTCATCATCTTCAAAATGGCGGTAGTTCAAAGCAAGACGCGCACAGGTCGCACCCTGTTCCCTGATGAAACGGATGTCGTCCTCGGCAAGGAAATTGGTGAGCATTTCGTCAAAAAACAGCTTGGCCTTGTCTTCACCGAGCTTCAGTGCAACATGCTCACGCAGAGAAACCTCCGTGCCGGGATAACCGTTGATAAAGTTTTCCATGTTCATCCATCCACCCACGCAGGTACCGCGCAAAAATATCTGCCTGCCGGATTCTGTCAATATCTGTTTGCCTCGAGTATGAAGGAACTCCATAGTATTCATCTTCCTTTCATGCGACTTTTTTGTTAGGAGCTTTCGGATATGTTCCGATAATTGTCCATAATGTGATACTAGCATAAATATGACATTATATAAATATGGTTTTTTGTCAACATTTTTACCTCATCAATGTAAAGACAGATTTTATTTACAGAGATGTTGATAGTTTTTAGTACTATACGGATGAATTTTGCGTGAATATAATGCTAGATGAAGTTTAGTCTTCATATAAAATTTGCGGGGGGTTACATTATGAAAAAGTTTAAAGCTCTGTGTTTGATCCTGAGCATGTTCATGCTGGTGCGGCGGCGCCAACTGTTGATACCATTAACATGTGGTCGAACGATACGCATGACCAATCCGTCTACGAGAAGGTAATTGAAGATTTCAACAACACAACCGGCAAGGAAAAAGGAATCGTAGTAAATTACACAGTATATGGAAGCGATTACTACAATGCTCTTGATGTAGCTGTAACTGCAGGTGAAGGTCCGGATATTTTCAAGTGCAACAAAGTCGGTAAGTATTCGGGGGCGGGTTATATCATGCCTTGGGAAGAAATCCCGGCTCTGCAGCAAAGATCATTACAAAAAACGGCAAGGGGCAGATTTACGGGTATGATCTGGCAATGGGTTATGGCAGCTACAATGGTAATATTGCAGGCCTGCCTGTGAAATGGCTGTGGAGTAATTACACGAAAGCCCTGGTGGATGCAAAAGTGGGACTGTACCTGATGAACAGCGTTATAGTGACCGGCATTACCATCATACTTACCGCAGCCTTTTCGTTAATGGCAACCTATGCATTGACCAGAATGAAGTGGAAATACCGGAACAATACGCTGACTCTTTTCCTGCTGGGTATGATGATCCCCATACATGCGGCGCTGCTTCCCGTATTCCTGATCATGCGCCAGCTCAAGGTGCTCAATTCCTATTGGTCGCTTGTACTGCCGTATGTTGCGTTCGGTATACCCATGGCTATTTTGATTTTCAGCGGATTCATACAGACTATACCCAGAGAACTGGAAGAAGCGGCCTGCATTGACGGCTGTAATATCTACGGGATCTTTTACAAGATCATTTTCCCGTTACTGAAGCCGGCAATCGCAAATTCAAAACTCTTACCGTCGGTATAATGGGTATGGCAGGACAGTACTCCACCGATTGGGGGCCTATCGGCGCCGCGCTGCTGGTTGCCACTTTGCCGACGCTCATAATTTACCTGCTGTTGAGCGGTCAGGTCCAGAAGAGCCTTGTAGCAGGTGCGATTAAAGGGTAGGGCGGCATAAAAAACCGGCAGGATGACTGTGGGTCATCTGCCGGAGTAGTATCCTGAGACTGATTCATGCTTTCGTGCTATTTTAAAAACTCGTTCACCGATTTTTCTATACCCTTCGCATCGAGGCCATAGTAGGCAAGCAGCTCGTCATACGGGCCCGAGCTTGCATAGGTCTTGGGTATCCCCAGACGCTTTACCTTAACGGGGCATTTTGAGCTGCATACCTCTGAGACCAGCGTTCCCAGGCCTCCATCAGCATAATGCTCCTCTACCGTTATGATGCCTTTTGTTTTGTGCGCTGACTCGATGACCAATTCCTCATCGATCGGGCAAACGGTGGGCATACCTATAAGACGGACCGAAACGCCCTGTCCTGAAAGGTTGTCGGCGGCTTCTATCGCAGCTTTTGTCGTGGAACCTGTGGATATGACTGTAACATCGCCGCCTTCCCTGATGATGCGGCCCTTGCCGATCTCGAAGGGCTGTTCGTCAAAAAGGACTGGGATACTGGGATTGCCGATACGCATGTAGACCGGCCCCTCATGCTCCAGCATTGCCTTCACCGCCGTCTTTATCTCGGTCGGATCCTGCGGCGCAAGGACTACGACGCCTGGAATCATCCTGATGATGGCAAAATCCTCAAGGGAATGATGGGTCGCGCCAAGGTCGGAATAGGAAATGCCGCAGTTACGACCTACGACCTTGACGTTCTGCTTCATATAGCCCAGATCGTTCCTGAACATTTCAAACGGCCTCGCAGTAACGAATGGAGCGATCGCACAGAATACCGGGACCTTACCTGTTGTGGCAAGGCCGGAGGCAACGCCGATGACGCCCTGCTCCATAATCCCGCATTCATAGTATCTCTCCGGATACTGCTTTGCAAAGTCTCCGAATCCGGAGCTTTTCCCACTGTCTGCTGAAAGAACGACTATTTTATCATTTTCTTTGGCAAGGGCTGTTACCGCTTTGCCGAATTCTTTCCTTGGATCAAGATATTCTCCGATCATCTATTTTCACCTGATTTCTGCTCCAGAGCCTGAGTCCTGTCACTGATTTCTTTTTCGGCCGCTTCGGCTTCTTCTTTGGACGGGCTCCAATAATGGAATGCAATATTGCCTTCTCCTTCGGACAGCCCCCTGCACTTGACGGTGTGTGCGATTATCGCGGTAGGCCTGCCTTTTTCCAGCGGTATCGAGTCAAGGGTTTCGATGACCTCCCGCATGTCGTTGCCGTCTATGTTCCTTACAGCCCACCCGAATGCCTTGAAGCGTTCGTCGATAGGAGTCATGTTCATTACGTCTTCCACTTTTCCGCTGATCTGTAGTCCATTGTTATCGATAAATAAAACTATATTGTCCAGATGATAATGGGATGCTACCGAGGCGGCTTCCCAGTTGGAGCCTTCCGGCAACTCACCGTCTCCCATCACGATATATATCTTTGCATCCGGGTAATTATCCCTTACGCCCAGCGCCATACCGCAGGCTATCGACAAACCGTGTCCCAGTGCGCCTGTGTTGGCTTCCACTCCCGACAGCTTATGCATGTCAGGATGGCCCGGGATCTTGGAATGCAGGCTACCGTAAGTATCCAATACTTCCTTTGGGAAATAGCCTTTTTCCGCAAGTACGGCGTATTGTGCCAGGCATTTGTGGCCGGCCGAAAGAATAAACCGGTCCCTGTCCTCTTTTTTGGGATTTAAGGGATCTACATTCATAGCATGGAAGTAAACGGCCGTTACTATATCAAGGCACGATAGCGCCCCGCCTATATGTCCGTGTTCGCTTGCCTTGATCATGCGGATGACATTTTCGCGGCATTTTGAAGCCGTCAATTCCAATGAAGTTATATCATTCAAATTTGCCATCAGATCTCACCTTTTTCATAAGAGACTATTCTGTCCACTTTCGATTTAGACCTCGAATTCGGGTCGTACGTCAGTCCGAGATATTCCTTGACGAAGCATTTGGCCGATTCTATTCCGGTAACCTGGGCGCCCATTGTTATAATGTTGGCGTTATTGCTCAGTTGTGCACGCTGTGCCTGATATATGTCGGTGACCAATGCCGCGTAAGCGCCTTTGACTTTGTTGGCTGCGATACTCACGCCGATGCCTGTTCCGCAGATCAGGACACCCCTGTTGCATATGCCTGCCGCAACGTCGGTAGCCACTTTTATTGCCGTGTTGGCGTAGATGGGATCATCACTGCCGTAATCCACGCATTCGTGCCCCAATGATTCGATAAATGGGATCAATGCCTTTTTAAAATCTGTTGCGTTGGGATCGCACCCGATAGCTACTTTCATGTCATTACCCCCCGTTTTTTGTCGTTCTGAGTTGAACTTGTATATACCTGTATAATATAATAAGCTTTATGATTTGTCAACCGCGACTATGTGCCGATGGACGAATGTATGGTAAAAGTGGAACAAAAGAACCGTCTCTGCGTTTCAGTCAATTATCTTGACTGCATAGAGTGCCGGTGATAGAATAGATGCTGTATATACATGTAAGTACAGTAGTGTATAGTTATATTTACAACAATAATAAGTCATTATAATCTTAAAGTCCAAATGAATACATGGTTTATTTGTTCCAAGGAGGATGTTTAGCGCCCTCGAGGCGCGAATTTCCGCTAAAACATCCAAAGGAGAGATCGTATGAAAAAGACGCTTCTTCAAAGGCTTGACACCGATATGGACGCAGAACTGACCAGACTTATGGGATTATTCAAGGAAAACAAGGCGCCCATTTTCAATTCATACATGAAAGAACACTTCAGGATCGCAAAAAGCAAACCCGGTGCCTTTGCAAACCACCCGCCCGTATTGGCGGTCTCACTTGGGGGGACCAATCTCAAGCTTATGATCGCAGGGATGAAGAACGGCACCATGATGGTCGAGCATGTCAGGGCAACGCAGATCCCTGCACATCCGACAGAGTTTACCGAATTCTTTGACGAGATACTGGTTCGTGACGAATACATAAAGAATTACCTAAGCAGCAGTGAAAATACCTTCGTAGGCTTTTCGTTTCCGATGGCGATCTTTGACGGCGTACCCTTTCATCCCACAAAAGTCCCCAATTTACAGGGAGTCATCGTACGGGATATGAAAGACCTGAGCGAGGAATTCAACTTCGGTAAAAAATTCGAAATCTACCTGAAGGACCGTGGTTTTCATCCGGCTGAGCTGTTTTACCAGTCCGACGGCATCATAGCGCACCACGGAGCCGTAGCATTATGCGATACGGAGCTCGAAGACAGCACGACCCTGATCATTTGCGGCACAGGCATGGCGACCGGCGATGAGGAAAATTACATCCAGCTTGGTATAGCTGAAGTACTCGACAATGATGAGGAAATATATCCAGCCGCTGAAACGGAGAATCACCAGTACCAATATGCTTTGGCGGGAAAGGGGCTGTTCGGGCTGATGAGAAGATGCATCAGCATCAAATCGGAAGAACCCGGCTCGCGCCTCGCGGGGTATGATCTGAGCGAGTATTTTGTTGATTCACAAGGCTCAAAGACGACTGTTCAGATATGGGAAAGCAGCCTTACCGGAGAAAAGCCGGAGGGTGCGGCCAAAACGATATCGGAACGGATCGGAGCCGAGGCTTACGCTGAACTGCAGCAGATAGCGGGCAAAATAGTCGGGAGGGTCATAGGCTCCATTGCCAACAGCGTCATTTCAACGATCGTAAAGATGGGCCCGGCAGAAAATCAAAAGGGACATCTGGTATTTTTCGAGGGCAGCATCGTCAACAACAAATATATATTGCCGAGGGTAAAGGCCGAGATCGTTCGCAGGATCAATAGGGAGGAGCTATACGGCCATATTGGGGTCCCGCAGCCCTTCCTGCCGGATATGGAAAGGACGCTGAAACCTTTGAAAGTCTGCAGGGGGCTTCCCGAAGCATTACTTGCAGATGTCGATATCACGCTTATAGGCGCGGCATCGTCGGTCATGGCTGAAACTTGCTTGAGGAAGCAGGGATTTTAAATGAATTAAAGATATAAAATATAAAAAGCAGGTGATATTATGAAAAAGATTCTGAACGAAAATGAAAGTTTTGTGGATGAAAGCCTGGAAGGCATCCTGACGGCGCACGGCGATATGTTGAGGGCTTGCGGCGGCGATATAAGGGCAGTCTTCAGGGCGGATGCTCCTGTAAAAGACAAGGTTGCGATAGTGACCGGCGGCGGCTACGGCCACCTGCCTGTTTTCCTGGGGTATGTGGGGAAAGGCCTTGCTGATGGTGTTGCTGTCGGGAATGTATTTACTTCGCCGAGCTGCGATACGATCATCAACGTTACAAAGCAGGTTGACGGCGGAAAAGGCGTGCTCTACTTATTCGGAAACTATGTCGGGGATGGCATGAATTTTGATATGGCCGGTGAGATCGTCGGGCTCGACGGCATAGAGACAAGGATCGTAAAGGCTTCAGACGACATAGCCTCTGCGCCGCGCGAAAGCTGGCAGCAAAGAAGAGGCGTGGCCGGACTGTTTTTCGCTTATAAAACGGCAGGCGCGAAAGCCGAACAACTGGCTGACCTCAGCGAAGTGCAAAGGGTTGCTGAAAAAACCGTCGAGCGCACCGCGACAATGGGTATTGCCATGTCCTCCTGTTGGGTGCCGGGGGCGGGGAGGCCGATCTTCGAGATCAGCGAAGACGACATAGAAATAGGTATGGGGATCCATGGAGAACCGGGAGTAGAGCGCATCAAGCTGGAAACTTCAAAAGAGATCGCGCAGAGAATAGTTCCGAAGCTCGTCGAAGACCTCGGTCTGAACGACAAGTCCAGAGTCTCGGTACTTGTTAATGGTCTGGGCTCCACGACGCGCGAAGAACTCTATATTCTTTACAGGGACGTGGATCAGCTGCTGAAAAGTTATGGGATCAGGACAGTTAAGGTATTTGTGGGAGAATACGCCACATCGCTTGAAATGGCAGGGGCATCGGTATCCATACTGGATCTGGACGATGAACTTGAAGGGCTGCTGGATGCGCCGGCATGTTCGCCTTTTATTAAATTATAGGGAGTGGATATTGTGGCAATAGGTATAAATAAAGTAGTCGAGGTTTTATCCAAATCGGCGGATATAATAACTGCATCCAAGGATCAGCTCGAACAGCTCGACAGTTCATCGGGCGACGGGGATCTCGGGATATCCATGAAAAGGGGGGCTGACGCCATAAAGGCCGTTCTGTCCGCCTCAGGCGCCGAAAATGATATAGGAGGCCTGCTTATAAAATGTGCGATGGCCTTCAACAAAGAGGCTCCCTCAACGCTCGGAACACTGCTGTCCTCCGCGCTGCTGGCGGCGGGGAAGGAAACCAGGGGCAGGAGTGAGATGTCGGAAAGCGAAGTTGTGAAACTGGCGGGGATAATGACAAAAAGCATAATGGATCGCGGTAAGGCGGCTCTTGGAGATAAAACCATACTTGACGCCATGATCCCGATGAGCGAGACCATGAGCAGTAGTTTTGAACAGGGAAAAAGCCTTGCCGAATCGGCCAAAGCGGCCGCGGCAGCGGCTTCGGCGGGAGCAGAATCAACAAAGGAGCTGGTTGCAAAAGCAGGCAGGGCCAAATGGATAGGAGAGCGTACGAATGGCTTTCTTGACGGCGGCGCGGTGCTGTGTTCGATAGTCATAAACCACCTGGCGAAGGAATGAAAGGTTTTTGGCGATTGACATCGCAAGCTATATAGGGTAGCATACCTGTATATACAGCTTTAGTCAGGTTAAAAACCGACAAAAGCTTTCAGCCCAAACTGGCAGTAGAACCGGCAAGCCTGCGATCCCAGGGATCATGCAACGCTCCTTGAAAATTCAATATCGTTGACAGGCATGCGACATTGCGGCGCAATATTGACAGTATTTATAGAAGTTGACAATATCCGATAAATTAAATATAATTTTCATATAATATGGAAGGTAAAAATTATGCTTGAACGCTCAAATCCAAAGCCTTTATATCTGCAACTGACTGAGATCATAAGGGAAAAAATTCATAACGGAGAATGGGAACCCAATAATCCGATACCTTCGGAGAATGAGCTTAGCAAGATGTACGGACTGAGCAGGATGACCGTCAGATCCGTTATAACCCAATTCGTTTCCGAGGGCTTGTTGTACCGTGTACCGGGCAAGGGGACCTTTGTCACTGAGCCTAAAATCACAGCGAAATCATTGTCCTATGCCGGTATAAGGGAACAGCTCGAACAGATGGGATATGCGATATCTACCCGGATATTGAGCACCGAGATAATCGATGCGACGGGTCATGTCGCGGAAAACCTTGCTTTGGAAAGCGGCAGCCCCGTATATATGATAAAAAGGCTGAGGTATATCGATAAAGATCCTCTCAGTCTGCATGTCAGTTACGTACCAGTAGCAATGTGCAAAGATTTCGATTCGGGTAAACTGGAGAATGAACAGCTTTGTGTCGTATTGAAAAACGATTACGGCCTGTCCCGCGGTAAAGTAGTGGAAACTCTCGAATCCTGCATGGCCACTACGACCGAAGCGAAGCTTCTGGAAATAAAGGCGGGTCATCCGCTGCTGCTGCTGGAAGATATCATATATTCCGGCGATGGAGTACCTTTTGAATATTCGAAAGTACTTTTCAGGGGAGACAAGATCAAGATCAAAATGGAATTCTGATTGAGTCCGGGTCTTTGCAATGGATCGGCATTTCTAAGTTTTTCTGTCTGAATATGTGTTCAAATCATGAATAGCTGAATATACTCTGCCGGTGGACTTTTGTAAAAGTACGAAAGTCTTTCTGTTAACTGCGGAGCTTTTTGCAGGACAAAGAAATGCTTAAACTATCAAGGCAAAAGGAACTACCCCGATATCGACAGAGATATGACATACAGTTAAAAAGGAGAAGTGTATTTGATGTGGCAACCGGCTATTCCGTTTTCTAACGTTTTTATTGCTGCCTTGATCGCAGCAGTACCTATAATATGGATATTGTTCGGCATGCTGAAACTGCAGCTGCCATCTTACAAAACAGGGATCATTGCGCTTGCGGCAGTGGCGCTTTCCGCGCTTCTGATATGGAAGATGCCTGCCGTGCTGCTGATCCAGTCCGTCGCTGAAGGTGTGATGCTTGGCCTTTTCCCCATCATATGGGTCATATTTGCCGCCATATTTACCTACAACCTGCTGGTAAAGAGCGGCGCAATGGAAAAAATCAAGCGTATGCTTTCCAGTATCTCGACAGATCCACGGGCACAGGTGATCATCATCGCATTTGCCTTCGGAGGATTTATGGAGGCTACGGCAGGGTTCGGGACAGCTGTTGCGATCCCTGTGACGATCCTTATTTCTATGGGCTTTGAAGCCGAACTCGCAGCTGTGATATGTCTGGTTGCAAATACGGTGCCGGTAGCCTTCGGCGTTGTTGGCATCCCGGTCATCACGCTGGCGCAGGTGACAGGATTGCCGCTTGGCGATATTTCACTGTATACCGCGCTGCAGCTGTTACCGTTGTCTGTGGTCCTGCCTCTGATCCTTGTGGTCATAACGACCGGAAGGCTCAGAGATGTCAGAGGGATGATCCCGGCCATAGCCATCAGCGGCGTCACCTTTGCGGCAGGGCAGACCTTGGTGGCGTGGGCGGTAGGTCCGGAGCTGGCTGCGGTAGTCGGTTCGATATTGGCTCTGGCGGCTTCAGTATTGTGTGTAAGGCTGCAGAGGAACAGGAAAGTATGGCAATTTCCGGGCCGTATCGCGGCTGGTGCGGAAAAGGGACTGAATATCAGCCTTGCCGAAGGTCTTAAAGCCTGGAGCCCATATATATTCATCCTTGTTTTCGTACTTGCCACCCGGCTGCTGCCCGCACTGAGCTTTTTGAACAAGCCGCCGTTCACTCTAAAACATCTGTTCTATACCGGTAAAGGCGGAACTCCGATGAGTTTCCAGCTCTTGTCCAATCCCGGGACGATCATACTGATAGCGGCCGTCCTCGGCGGGTTGATCCAAAAGGTCAGCCTTAAGGATATCCTCTCGGTCGGCTGGATGACGCTGAAGCAGATAACGAAGACTACAGTTACCGTATTGACGATAATACCGCTTTCGAAGGTAATGGGCTACAGCGGTATGATTTCCGTGATCTCGCTGGGGCTGACGAATGTGGCGGGATCATTCTTCCCGCTTATCTCACCGTTCATAGGCGCCCTGGGAACGTTCATAACAGGGAGCGACACTTCTGCCAATGCATTGTTCGGCGAACTTCAGAGGCAGACAGCGCAGCAAATCGGAAGCAGTCCGGCGTGGCTTGCAGCCGCCAATGCGGCCGGAGCGACCATTGGAAAGATGATATCGCCGCAAAGCATAGCTATTGCGGTTTCGGCCATCGGATTGCCGGAGCTTGAAGGAAAGATCATGAAAAGGACGCTGAAATATGCAGTAGTTTTGGTAGTAGTCCTTGGTATAATAGTATATGCGGGCAACATAGTATAACAGTCAGCGGCCGGTGTATTGACATGCACGAGCCACATGCGCATAATATTTCGTGCAAGCCTCGTAATTTCGTCAGGGTAAAGCATGGGGGATATTGAATGATCAAAGTTATGATCGTGGAAGATGTAGACATCATACGCGAGGATGTCAAAAGACTGATCAACTGGCAGGAACACGGCTTTCAGGTAATAGCCGAAGCCAGGAACGGTGAGATGGGTCTGGAAATGTTCAAGAAGCACAAACCGGACATCGTCGTCACCGATATCAGGATGCCTGTCATGACCGGCCTTGAAATGATACAGGAGATACAGAAGACCGACAGGGAGACGCAGTTCATCCTTTTAACGGACTACGGCGAATTTGAGTATGCAAAAAAGGCCATGTATCTGGACGTACACTCTTATCTGCTCAAATATGAACTGGACGACGATATACTTCTTTGCGAGCTTGAAAAAGTCCGGGCTATCGTTGAAAAACAGCGGAACATAAACAGGATAACAAAGTCGGAGTATATCAAGGATTGGCTTATCCACGGCAAACAGCAGACGGATGACCCTCAGAGCTTTTTCGGCTGGTACGGCCACTGTTCTCTGATCGTGATAGAGGCAAAAGGCTTCGACCGAAAGATGTCCGAGCTTTATAACAGTTTACGGGAGCAGCTGAATTCAGAGTCTCAGTCTTATGAATTCGAATATATCGAAATGACTCCGCAGGAGCATGTTGTTTTTTTAAAGGTCTCCGAAAGCATGAGCCAGTTGAAAAGTATGAATTACATCAGGGCATTCATAAGTCAGCTGCAGAAGTTGATCAGGGGAACCTGTGAAGTAGAGACAGCCGCAGCGGTAGGCTCGTATATATACGGCTCGGGCGATATCGCCGACGCTTACAGGAAGACAAAAAAACTTTTGCAGCAGAAGGTCTTTTATCCGAAAAGCTGCATCATCGATTCGCCCCCGCCGGAACCCTCGGCTTCCCAGAAAGAGGAGGTAACGCAGCTTCTGCAGTCCATCAGATCAAATATACAGAGCCTTAATGCCGACGAGCTGCATGATCAGATACCCAAGCTGTTTACGGGCGTACTGCGCGAGATAAAAAGCACCGAACTTCTGGAAAACAGCGTCAGAGAACTGACCTTTGCGACCGCCAGTCGCAGTGTGCAGGGGAAAGCGGACAACCTGGGAGAAGTACTTGACGAGATATTGGACTCCGTCCGTAATTATAACGTATACGTGCTTGCCGAACTGTTCGACAAAGCGATAGAAATGCTGGACGCCGATTTCGGTTCACGGTATTCCAAACGTGTAAACACTATCATCAAATATATCGCTGAACATTACGCCGAGGATATCAGCCTCTATAACCTGTCCAAGCAGCTGGACCTCAGCGTTATCTATATCAGCCAGTTATTCAAGAAGGAAGTGGGCATTACATTTACGGCCCATCTGACAAAGGTCAGGATCGAAAAGGCGATAGAGCTGCTCCGAACAGGACGCTATAAGGTGTACGAAGTAAGCAAAATGGTCGGCTATCAGACGGTCCAGTATTTCAGCAATATATTCAAAAAGGAAACAGGCAAAAAACCGGGCGATTTCTGTTAAAGGTCGGCTGAAATATTAACAGACTGCAGCATTCGTCCATATGATGCCATTATTGGCAGTCAAGCTGCCCATTTTAAACTGTACCCTGTAGACTGGACACTTTGAAAAATTTAACAGCAGCTAAACCCCATGTATCGGACAGTGAAAAACCAAAACCCCGAAACATGGACAGCAAGTTTTCAAAGTGATACATTTTAACCACGGGGGTGCCAAAATGGATGGTGAACATTTCACTAAACAGGTAAGGGAACGGCTTGGCGCTAACAGGTACATTGCGAAGATATCACCAAAACAGATAAGTTTCACTGACGAGTTCCGAATAATGGTGGCAAGGGAAATCGAAGAAGCCATGGCCACAGGCGCTTGCGATGTAAACAACGTAATCAAACAGACTCTCTCTCGTGTTGGGATCGATCCGGAGTTGATTGACTCCGGGCGGATTGCCTCAATCAGGTCTTCAATAAGGAGTATGGTGGTCAAGACGGCACGTGTAGAGGCGACTGGCGACGGAGCGGCCGACACGAAGAGGCTGGAACGGCTTGAGATCCAGATCCTATACATGCAACAGGAAATGGAGTTTATAAAAAAAATCTTATCGAGAGCGGATATGACATGAAGATGCCAATATCCACAGGCGATAGGTTTGAAATCATACGCAATATGGCAAGCAGGGACGGCAGCTTGTTAAAAGTGTCCACATTATGCGATCTTGCCGATGTTTCCAGATCCGGGTATTACCATTGGCTATCCCAGGAGGAGGCCCGCACCCGACGTGAGGAACGAGACAGAGCAGACTTCGAACTGATCATCGAAGCATACCAATACCGCGGGTTCGATAAGGGAGGACGCGGGATATACATGCGATTGTTGCGGCATGACCCGCCCGTTATCATGAACCTGAAGAAAATACGTCGGCTGATGACGAAGTACGGGCTCAAGTGCCCTATCCGGAAGGCAAACCCATACCGCAGAATGGCCAAGGCGCTGCAGACGAACAATGATGCGCCAAACCTGCTTGAGAGGCGGTTCCGGGAGGGCGGCATGCGTAGAGTGCTGTTGACGGACATTTCCTACATAATTAGCCCGCAGGCGCCGCGCTGCTATCTGTCCACAATCATCGACGCCTATACAAAGGAAGTATTGGCGCACATCGTGAGCCCTTCACTAGAAGTTGACTTCGTGCTTGAGACAGTTCAGTTGCTGATAAAGAACCACGGGGAGTCGCTTCTTGATGCAGAGACACTGATACACAGCGACCAGGGATTCCACTACACAAGCGTGAAGTTCATCCAGATCGTAAAAGACAACAACCTGCGTCAGTCAATGTCACGGCGGGCAAACTGCTGGGACAATGCGCCTCAGGAGAGCTTTTTCGGACACATGAAGGACGAAATCGACGTCAGCCAATGTAAGACAGTTGAGCAAATACGTGCGGTTATCGATGACTGGGTCGACTATTACAACAATGAACGGTATCAGTGGGAACTCGCGAAGTTGGCACCACGGGAGTTTGCGGAGTATACAAAGACGGGTGTCTATCCACTGAAGGGTATCGTACGCGAGCCGGTTTACGAATGAGCACGGGTTGGCTTTTCCCCGCCCCCTCGCTGCTGCAAAAAGCAAAATGGGAATCTTGGTTGACATAAGATAAAATATTAGCAACAAATGTTTACAGGTAAATTTTTCAAAGTGTCTTGACAATGGGGTACACTTTATATTTGTGCACTACTCAAAATTTTGCACACTTCACAGGATGCTTCCATAAGTATATGCAAAGGCAGTCCGTAGCCATTGTGGAATTGAGAGCACACATTGGACTCTTGACATGGTTTTTTAAGGAAGGCCAAAGCATTGATTCCTGAAGGAATTCTAAACTGGGTATAATATTCATGCGTTAGGATTCATGCGTTCATGCGTTAGCCACGAGAGCAGTTCATTGGAATATTGACTGACCTGGATCATTGTGATATATTTTATTGTATATACAAGTAAATACATATATAGAATAAATCCTGCCAAAATAGCATCGGTAATGCGATTGCTCATAAATCATAGGCGATCGATGCGCCTCTGATTTTACTTATCGTTTATACGGAGGAATAAGATGAAAAGTGCTGTAAAGCTCAAAGACGGATGGTTCATCAGAAAAATAGCGCCTGCCGGCAGGCTTGATGAAAAACAGATAACGGAATATTCCGCAGGAAACAGCGAGGAGCTGTCTGCTGTCATGCCTGCCCAGGTTCATGAGGTATTGCTGCGGAATGGTAAGATAGAAGACCCTATCGTAATGGGCAATACGGAAAAATGCCTTTGGGTGTCCGAATCCGACTGGATATACAGGTGCATCTTTAGTGCGGCAAAAGCAGGCAAAAGGCAGTACCTGGACTTCAAAGGGCTGGATACTCTGGCGGATGTCTACCTGAACGGCAGGCATATCGCCAGCCATAATGATATGTATATTCCGCTTAAGGTCGACGTGACCGATGCAATAAAGGAAACTAACACGCTTCTTGTCCATTTCCACTCGCCCCAGGAATATCTCAGGCACCAAAGCAGCCAGGGGATCGAAAGCGGCAAGGTGGCAAGGCATAAACTGATGAGAAAGTCCGTAGAAGATTTCATAGATTTCCTCGGCACAAAGCCATATCTGACCAATATCGGGATATTTGACGACGTCGTCCTTGAGACTGCGGACGAAAGTGAAATCATATATGCCGACATACAGGCAAAGCTCAGCGAAAATTATAAAAAAGGCATTTTGCAGATTTCCATAGACGGGCTGGGGAAACTCGAAAACGGCTCTCTTGAGATAACGGTCACAGCTCCCGACGGAGAGGTTTGCGGCAAACTGTCTGTGGAACTGGGGCATTCCGGAACTGTTGAATGGACAAAGAATGCCAGGCTTGCAATCGACAGGCCTGCCCTCTGGTGGCCGCGTTCACACGGGGGCCAGCCTTTGTACAGGGTCGAAGTCGCTTTGTCCGTCGGAGGCATCTTGACAGATAAGGTCGAAAAGAAGGTAGGCTTCAGAAAGATCGAGATGTCAGGCCCGTTTGATTTCAAGATCAACGGGAGACCGCTGAAGCTCTGGGGCGCCAACCTCGCACCCATGCAGAGGATCACGTCGGTGTGGAACAGCAATATTGCAAATACGCTGCTCGATATGGTAGAAAACGCCCATATGAATATTGTGAGGGTATGGGGCGAAGGAGTCCCGTATCCCGACGAATTATACGATGAAGCGGACAGAAGGGGGCTCCTCCTCTGGCAGGAATTCCATATGGGTTACGGAATGTACCCGGACGAAGCGTGGTACAGGGAGATGTGCATCAAAGAGGCCGAGTATGTAGTAAAAAGGCTCAAGAACCGTGCTTCGGTCCTCATGTGGTGCGGCGGCAATGAAACTACGATGAGCGCGGAATACGATCATCCGGGCGAGAAATGTCTTGGTGAAGAGATCTACCTGGAGGATTACAAAAAAGTATGCAAGAGATTGGATCCGGACAGGTATTATCACCCGACTTCACCCTATGGAGGAGCATTCGCAAATGATCCGCGCGCAGGCGACACCCACGGGTACACCCATATCTGGTTCGTGCCGGGAGCGGATTATCCGGTATTTCTTTCCGAGAACACCAGGGTTTCGACGCCCGCGTTGAAAAGCCTCAAGAGGTATTTGGGGGACAAGCCCCTGTGGCCTGAAAACTTTACCGGGATGGTCAGGAACCAGAATGAGCCGCCGATGCCTGAGACATGGCTGGAACGCGCTCCGGGCGGAGTATGGCAGAGGACTAAGAACATTGAGAGGTTTTATGACGCGGATAACGCTGAAGACCTGATATACAGGATGGGATCGGCCCATGCGCACCACCTCAGGGAAACTGTTGAAAGATGCAGGAGAGGCAGACCGGCGTATGACGCTTCCGGTGAGAGGATATGCAAGGGGCATACGGTCTGGAAGCTGAACGAACCGTATCCGGCATTCTATTCAAGCATGATCGACTATTACCTCGAAGCATATATACCCTACTATACTTTAAGAAGGGCCAATGAACCCGTGCTGCTCTCGTTCGACGTCGGTAACGACATATACCTGTGGATCGTGAATGACAGCGTGGATGCCGTCTCGGGGACGATCGTCTGCGATCTGTTCAATCCGAGGACGAACCATGTCGTCAAGGAGATAAGGAAGGACATTTCAGTATTGCCCGACGAGTCGAAGGTAATTTTCAGACTCGATGAGTTCGGACAATTCAAACGTGAGAATTTCCTTTATGCAAGGCTTGAGGATAAAAACGGCGATACTGTTGCAAGGACGAATGATTATGTCGACAATGAACGCTATCTGTACTTCCCTGATGCGAAGCCCGAGTTGAGGCTCGAGGGTGATGAGATCGTAATAACGACCGATAAATTCGCCAGGTGTATAGAATTGTCGGGCAATGACAATGGCGACGAATTCGGCTGGTTCTTCGAGGATAACTATTTCGACCTGATGCCATGGGAAACGAAAAAGGTCAAGGTATTGGGGAAACACAGCAAAGGCCTGGTCACGGCCAAAGCGCGGTTTTCTTCACATAGTTCGGAACTCGAATACAAAAAGTGAGGGGATATCCGGCGATGAAGGATTTGATCGATAAACTGAGGGTGGATCCCGACAGGGATCTCAAAAGGCTGCTGGAAGCTATAAACAATAACAAGGTTTCCATACTGCCTACCGGCATGGAAAGGCACTTTGAGATAGCCAGACTGAAGCCGGCCAGGTTCAGGGATCATGATACCGTGCTCGGCATATCGATCGGAGGTTCGAATACGAAGGTCATTCTGGCTTCCATGAAAGCCGGCAGGCTGGTCATCCGTCATCTCGCCGCAAGAGCGAACCCTCTGACAAAAACACATTATACCGAATATTTCGATACCATTTTATTCGGTGATGCAATTATCAGGGATTACCTGACCAATTCAAAAGACCTGTGTATCGGGATCTCCGTGGCTGTCCCCGTAATCGACGGAGTACCGTTCCACCGTAACAAGATACCAACAATTGAGGGCCTGATCGCGCGAGATTTCGACAGGGATGCGCCTACCCACAACATAAATGAAAACATGCGGGCGTACCTGAAAGAGAGAGGCGTTTTAGTAAGAGCGCTGTTTTGCCAGTTCGATTCCATAGTGGCAAACTATGGCGGCGCATCGCTTTGCGAACTGGGGCCTGACGAAAAGACAATGTTGCTCGTCTGCGGGACCGGACTGGCAGCCGCAATAGAGCGGCAGACTGTATCCATAGGCATGGTCGACGCATTCGACAAAACTCTCGATGACGATACGCTTTTGCCTTATGACCTGACCGAAGGCCACCAGTACCAATATGCGGTTGCCGGTAAAGGCCTCTATGGCTTGATGGAGAGGGCAGTCAGACTAAGAGCGCGTGATGCGGGGTCGAAGCTGCATTCCTTCGATCCGGCCGCCTATTTCAAAACGGCTTACGATACAAGGTTGGTAGTTGAGATATGGGAAAGTACGCTTGGGTATGGGATCGGTGAAAGAGCGAAGGAAATATTGGGAGGGGCCGGCTCCGGCGCCTTTTTCGAGCTTCAGGACATTGCTTCCGCAATAGTGGAGCGTGCCATAACAGGGCTCGCGAACTGTGTGGTGTCGGCGATCCAAGTGGATTCTTCCGGCGGCAAGCCGCATACCGTTTTTTTTGAGGGCAGTATCGCGCTGAACGATAACATCCTGCCGAGGCTCAAAAACGAGATCATCCGCCGGATCGACTTTAGCCCGGTATATGATGAGCTGAATATTCCCAGGCCTCCGGTGCCCTTACTGTGCAAGACCCTGCTGCCTGTTTCTGCAGATTATGCGGATATTCCGGAAAAGGAACTGCAGCAGGTCGACCTCACTGCAAAAGGCGCTGTGACCTCAGCTATCGCCGAAGATATATTTTAACGATTCCTTAAGGCCTGATCCGTCTTAAAAGAGCCAGCCAAATACTGTTGGTACCAAAACCAACGGCGGCGTGATACAGTTATGGGGGGAGTGACGGCAATGCGGAATATTATAAAAACAAACAAGGTTTTTATAAAAATTTTCATGGTTACGGCGTTGGCCGTGATCATATCTGTAACCATCTGTCTGTTGTTCATCCTGTCGTATTTCAGGTCCAGTTTTCAGAATCTGCTCTTTGAAAGGACCCAGGATTCCGTTCTTAAAATGACGGATCAGGTGTCAAACAATCTGGATGAGCTTTCTTCTCTGGGCCAGATAATAGCGTTCGATGATATTGTCCAGAGCACCCTGATCAAAACAGACTCCGAGGAAGGCGTATATGATTACTACTCTACAATTCAGACAGGCAAACAGGTGCTGAAAAAATATACCAACCTGCGGTCCGACATAGTTTACGATATAGTTCTGGTCAATAAAAGCGGGAAAATTCTTGAAATGGACAATAATTACAATAATTTATTCAAAACCAAGGATTACGGGATAATTTATTCCGATAAAAGCGGGTTCGTGTCTCCGCAATCCTTTACCTACAATATCAATATAGGAAAGTGGCAGGTCATTTCGTATGTAACAAATGTATACAGCAAGAAGGATTACTCTTTTATCGGGAAAATAGTAATAGTTGCAAATGAAAAAGCCGTTATTGAAGATCTTCTTTCTTTTGACAAAAACACGGGGATCGATCTTGCATTATATAACTCGGACGGCAGGTTATTCTATTCTTCGGACTATTCCCGCGATTTTGAAAATGAATATAAAAATTCGCCGCGCAGCCGCGATTTTTACTTTAAAGAAAACCTGTCCATAAGGAATTGGTTTGTCATCTGCCGCGTTTCCGGGAATATCATCAATGATAATATAAATAATACATACAGGATGATTTTCTTGATTCTACTGATGATCCTGCTGCTTTTGATGATAATAATATACAGTCTGGTACGGAATATAACGGATCCCTTGTACAAGCTGATCCAGGGTATGCGGCGCGTATCCAGGGGCGAACGCAAGGTCAGTCTTTCTATAAATACCGGCGACGAGATAGAAGAAGTTTCGCACGTTTTCAACGAGATGGTCCGGAATGTCGAAACAAGCACCCAGGAATTGCTCGAGAGCCAGGTCAAGGAGAACGAAGCCAGGATCAGGATGCTGATATATCAGATAAATCCGCATTTCATTTACAATACCCTGAACTGCGTCATCTGCCTTGCCAGAAAAAATGATGACGAAGGTATCATTTCGCTGATGCGGACCTTCATAACGCTGCTTCGCGGAGTTATAAGCACCGATACGAACAGTTTTGTGTTCATAAAGGATGAAATGGACTACATCAATAATTATGTAAACGTACTGAAGTACAGTTATAACAATATCCCTTCCGTTGAATGGGACGTCGATCCGGATCTTCTGGAGGACAAGATACTGAAGCAGATATTGTACCCGCTCGTCGAGAACAGTATTTTCCACGGGATTTTGCCCGTTGAGCATTCCTGCAGGCTGACGGTATCCATAAAGCATGACGGCGGTTCGATCAGGGTCGCGGTTGCCGATAACGGCCGCGGAATGAACAGCGATGAGCTGGAAAGAATGCAGGAGAATTTTATTGTGAGCGAAGCTGTAGACGGAAAGCATATCGGCCTGCAGAACATCAACAAACGCCTGATGCTGATCTTCGGGGTCAAGAGCGCGCTTTCAATAAAAAGCAGCTTTGGAGAAGGTACGGAAATATCGTTTTCGTATCCGAAGGAAACGAAGCAGTATTTGTGCGATATAAAAAACTTATAACTAATAATAGTTTTGTTATGTATATCACTAATAATTTAAGATTTATACTTACAATATAAAATTAAAGGAGGAGGCAGTAAAATGAAGAAGTTAAACAAAGTACTAGTTGTTTTGCTTACTTTCGCAATGTTAATTTCCGTAGCCGCTTGCGGCAACACCGCCAGCAACACGACCAGCGGAACAACCACAGCAGGTGGTTCAACCGCAGCAGAGGCTTCCACAGCTCCGGCTGCAACGACTCCGGCCGGTGACAAAGCAATCACTATCTGGTGCTGGGACAACAGTGACACTCGTAAACAGATGCACGCTGATTTCACCAAGGACTCCGGTATTACTGTAAACCTGACGTCAGTCCTCGCAGTAGATATGGCCCAGAAGCTGCAGACAACCCTCGCAGCCGGCGGTGAAATGCCTGATATCGCTTGGTCGGAAGCTACCTATCGTGGCGCTCTCCTGAACCTTGGCATATGGGAAGACATCACAAAGGCTCCATACAACTTCGACAAGTCTCAGGTTCTTGACTACCTTGTCAAGCTCGAAACTTCAGTCGATGGCAAGTATATCGGGCCGGAATGTCCGTCAGTAGCAGGTATTGCCTACAAGCGCGAACTTGCCAAGAAATACTTCGGAACTGACGATCCGGCACAGCTCGAAAAACTATTCCCGACCTGGAACGACTTTATAACAAAGGGCCAGGAAGTTCAGAAGGCATCCAACGGCAAAGTATTCATGTTCTCAAGCCTTGGAGCACTCGGCATAATCCTCAAGGGCCAGGGCGACGCTCCGTTCGTAACGGGCGACAAGATCACTTTTGCAGATTCGATGAAACCGGTCCTCACACAGCTGTCTGACTTTGCAAAAGCAGGCGTCATCGACGTTTATGATTATAGCTCCGCTGAAGAAGGCGCATCCTATGCAACAGCAGAAGATATCTTCTATCCTTGCGCAAACTGGTCTGTTAAATTCACTATCGAGACCAACGACAAGAATGGTAATAACAGCTGGGGCTTCATGCTTCCTCCCGGAGGCGGCTTCGCAATGGGCGGTACAGTTATGGCTGTTCCACAGGCTGCCAAGCACAAAGAAGACGCTGTAACCTATATCAAGTACTTCTTCCAGGATGAAAGAGGAGCAGCTCTCCAGAAGCAATATAAAGGCAATTTCTCGCCTTTCAAACCGATCTACGACAAGTCTGAACCCTTCTACACTTCTCCTGACAAGTTCTTCGCAAATCAGGACGTTATGAAGGACATCCAGACCCGTGTTCTCCCGAGCATCACAAAGGTGAGGACTCCCGTACCGTATGACCAGGCTATCACGGACGCATACAACCTCGCTTGCAAGAGCATCAACGCAGGTAAGGGCAACGTAAATATAGACGATCTGCTCAAGACAATGGCAGACCAGCTTGTCACGAATAATCCTGAACTGACTCGCCAGAACTAATCGCAAGCGATCCGGAAATAAAAGGTGTTTTGAACTGAGTTGTAATACGTAAGAGGAGGTTGCGAAAGCTCCTCCTCTTATTGTATATTCCCTAAACGATATCCGAAAGCGCGGTGAATTTATGAAAGCTAAAAGAAAACAGAAATCAATAATTACGCCGTACACTATGATAGCTCCGTTTTTTATCTTATACTTTACTTTCAGCCTATTTCCAATGCTTTTTTCATTAGGCGTCAGCTTCTTCAACTGGAGTGGTTTTGGACAGGCAAAATTCGTTGGTATAGAGAATTATGTGCGGGTATTTCATGATCCCAATTTTTATAAAGCAATAAAAAATACGGTAATAATCTTCTGCTTCTCGATCCCGATAGAACTAGCACTGGGCCTGATGACAGCAACAGCGCTGAAGGACTTCTTCTCCAGGACGCGCGGCGCATTCCAGCTGTTCAACTTCCTTCCGTATATCACGACTCCGGTCGCAGTCGGTATCATTTTCTCTCTGATGTTCGACTGGAAGTCGGGAGCTGTAAACGCTCTGATCAATACCTTCGGAGGGACTTCGGTATACTGGCTGGGCGTCCCGTGGGCATCGAGAGCCGTGGTCGTTGCCATGATCGTATGGAAGGGCTACGGATATAACATGGTTATGTTCATGGCAGGTCTGTCGACCATACCGGACGAGCTTTACGAGGCAGCTAAGATCGACGGGGCCAGCTGGTGGCAGGGCTTCAAAAAGATTACGCTTCCAATGCTCAAGCCGATTTTTGTATTTGTCGTTACCACGAGCATCATAAACGCATGGAAGCTGTTCGACGAGCCGCAGCTCTTGTTCAGCGGGGAAGGGCAGCCGATCGGGGGACCCGAGCGCTCTGTCCTGACGATCATCATGCGTTATTATGAATCCGCATTCCGGCAGTTCCAATTCGGTTACGGCTCGGCTATAGCCTATGTATTGTTTATAATCATTGCGATTTTCTCGATCGTCAGCGTTAAGTCGATGAATCGCGACAACACTATATGAGGAGGTGGGACAAATGGAAGAAAAGAAAAATCTGTTAGCAAAAATACCAGTCAACGTCCTTATCGGATTGCTTTCATTAGTAGCGTTGTTCCCATTCTACCTCATGTTGATAATGGGTACCCACTATAACGAGGACCTGTATACGGGCATCAAGCTGCTGCCGGGAAATTATTTATGGGAAAATCTCCAGACGGTCATGAAGATCGACTACCCCAGGTATTACCTCAACAGTGTCACTATCGCCGTCTGCAATACATTCGGCGCAGTATTGGTAAGCTCGCTCGGCGGCTACGCTTTTGCGAAGTTCAATTTCAGAGGTAAAAAGGGTTTCTTCACCTTTGTTATAGCAACTCTTGCAATACCGATGCAGCTAGGTCTTGTCGGATATGTGCTGGAAATGAAGATGCTTGGCATAGTAAACACTATCCTGCCGATGATATTCAGCGGTATGGCGAGCGGCTTCGGTACCTTCTTTATGACGCAGTTCATCGGATCCTCTGTTCCCACTGAGATCCTTGAAAGCGGGCGCATCGACGGCTGTACCGATTACGGTATTTTCTTCAAGCTGGTTTTCCCGATAATAAAACCTGCATTGATAACTATCGGACTTCTGGTATTCCTGTGGTCATGGAACAGCTACATGGTACCGCTCGTCATCGTAACCAGGAAGGAATGCTACACGATTCCTCTGTCGATCGCCATGATCAGCACGGAATTCCGTACGGACTATGCGGCACGTATTTTATCACTTGCAATTTCAACCATTCCAATCGTAGGGTTGTTTGCCTTCGGTTCCAAATATCTGATCCAGGGCTTGACGGCGGGAAGCGTCAAGGGCTGATCGGTCGGAAGGTGGTTTTGACATGAAACAGAAAATAATTTTATCACAAGGATGGACTTTGAAGGATTGCGATACTCAAAAAGAGTACGCAATCCCGGCCATGCCGATGCAGGTCCATTCGATACTGCAGGAAAACGGCGCCATAGGTGAAGGCTATATTTTCGGAGATACCTCGGATTGCCGGTGGGTGCAGGAGCATGAATGGACATACACTTCGAATTTTACTTGTGAAGACTGCGATAAAACTGCATTTATCAGCGTCGGCGGCATCGACACGTTTGCGGACGTTTACCTGAATGGCGAATTGATCGGAAGTCATGAGGACTTTTACCTCTCTGCCCGGTTCGATGTAACAGGTAAGCTGCGTCCCGACAACACAATAAGCTTTTTATTCCGATCCGTTCCGAAGATACTGCAGGAATGTGCGGCACGCAATCCGCACCCTGACCGCATTGAGCCGTACAGGATGATCCGCAAGAACTTCCACGATTTCATCACTTATCTCGGTGCGAAGCCGGATCTTATGAAAATAGGCATATACACGGACGTGGTCCTCGAGCTTATAGACGTTCTTGAAATAAGGGACTTTGCCGTAGATTATGTATTGAACGATGCCCTGACGTCTGCCGAGGTCACGGTTAAAACTGAGACGACAGCCGCGTGCGAGCTGAAGATATACGTTTCGGGCAATGGGACCGACCTTTCCTACACTGTGAAAGCAACAGGCAGCGGGCAGGCTGTATTGGATTTCAAGTTGGATGCTCCCTCGCTGTGGTATCCTCGCAATTACGGGAACCAACCGCTTTATACCTTCAAGGTCGAAGCGCTTTCTGCCGATGGGGAGGTTTTAGATACCGCGGAAAAAGTTATCGGTTTCCGCAAGGTTTTAATGATAAACAACCTCAATTTCGAGATCAACCATATCCCTGTAAAGCTATGGGGGGCAAACCTTACTCCGATCGACGGCAAGTCGGCGGTGATCGACCGGGAACGCCTGATGAGGGTATTTGAGCTCGCGTATGACTGCAATATCAACACAATACGCGTATGGGGCGAGGGCGAACGTTACGACGATGAATTTTACAACGAAGCCGACCGTAAGGGCATTCTGATCTGGCAGGAGTTCTTCTCCGGCAATTCGGCCTATCCTACGGACAGCCACATAAGGTCACTCATCCGCCGTGAAGCCGAGGAACTTGTACTGCGGCTGTGTCATCATCCGTCGCTGCTCATGTGGTGCGGCGGCAATGAAACCTATCTCAACAGGGATTTCGGCTACCCGGGCGAAGAATATTACGGCTCGGAAATAGTGGAAAAGGATTACCGAGAGGTCTGCGCGGCACTTGACAACGGGCGCTACTATCATGTGACTTCTCCGTGCGGCGGTGCGTATTCCAACGATCCGTCCGCAGGAGATACCCACAGCTATACCAACACCTGGTTCGTGCCTGGAGGCGACTACCCCAATTTTGTCAGTGAAAATCTGAGAGTCGCGCTTCCGGTGCCACACAGCCTGATGCATTATCTGAGGCTCGGCAAAAAGCCCGAGGTGACGTCTCTCATGAAGGACGGTTCCGATTATCCGTGGCCGAAGGAATGGAATGCGATCACCTCGGCTGATTCATACTATAAAATACCGCCCGTTGAGCAGTTCTACGACGCATACGATTTCGATTCGCTGGTTTACCGGTTCGGGGCGGCAGCAGGCTCATATCTGCGCGATTCGGTCGAAAGATACCGCCGCGGCAAGCCTGTATGGGATTCCCAGGGACAGCGCAGATGCCATGGCCACTTCGTTTGGAAGCTCAACACTACAAGGCCGCATATTTACAGTTCGATAATCGACTATTATCTTGAACCGGGTATGCCGTATTACGCCTTGAAGCGTGCTTATGAGCCCGTGCTTGTCTCATTTGAGATAAGCGATCACATATATGCCTGGATCGTGAATGACAGCGCAGAAACGGTAGAAGGCGGACTTACGGTCCAGCTGTTCAACACCGCGGCAAACAAGGTTGAGAAGGAGTTTACCGTACCGGTGCGTGTAATGGCAGGGCAGTCCCAGCTGGTCACGAACCTGGACGAATTCGGACAGTTCCCGCGCAACAGGCTGATCGTCGGAAGGCTGGAAAAAGCGAATGGCGCTCCTGTATCAACAGTCAGCATATTTGCCGATATAGAACGTCATTTATCGTTCCTGGACGCCAGGCTCTCAATGGAAATCGAAGGTGACGAGCTCATAATAGAGACCGACCGCTTTGCAAGGTGCGTCGAGCTGTCGGGCGAGAAAGACGGGGATCCTTTTGGGTTCTGTTTCTCAGACAATTATTTCGACCTTATTCCAGGAGAGAGCAAGCGTGTAAGATTAAAGACCGGACATAACAGCGGAAATATTACAGCGAAAGCTCACTACGCTAAATCAAAAACAATACTTCAATTTTAAGGAAGAGGTGTTCATCATGGTATTAAATTCATTTGGCAGGACAGATCTGAAGGTTTCGGACGTAGGCTTCGGCGCTTGGGCAATAGGCGGACTCGGCTGGGGAGAAGGACCGGATGATGCAAATGCTGTAGAAGCATTGAAAAAGGCATGGGAACTCGGCGTCAATTTCTATGATACATGCGACGCATACGGCAATGGCCACAGCGAAACGCTGATAGGCGAATTCCTGAAGGGCAGACGCAACGAAGCCGTTATCGTTACAAAGGGCGGAACGAATTACCGTCTTCCGGAACGCAGCAAGAATTTCACTCACGACTATCTCATGATGTGCCTTGACGAAAGCCTGCAGCGCCTGCAGACAGATTTTGTGGACGTTTACCTGCTCCACGTGCCGAACGCCGAATGGCAGGAAAAAGGCAAGGTCTTTGAAACCCTCAAGGAGATGAAGAAATCCGGAAAAGCCCGCTATGTGGGTCTCGCAATGTGGGGAGCCGGCGACACGATGCATGCCTATGAGCATGACACTGAAAATGTTATCGACGTACTCGAGGCTCCGTTCAACATACTGAACAAGACAAATATCGAAGTCGTAAGGATCGCAAAAGAACGCAACATCGCGGTGCTGACGAGCCAGCCTCTCGCCAGCGGTATTCTCACCGGGAAATACGGCAGTGATACGAAGTTCGCAGACGGAGACAACCGCAAGGGCTTCTGGACCGAAGAACGCTTTGCTTCAGTCATACCCGACATGAAGATCGTCGAGGAATGCGTCAGGGAAACCGGCCTGACCATGGCTCAGCTCGCACTTGCCTACAACCTCAGCTATCCGGGCATCCACAGTGTCATCCCGGGTGCGAAGAATGCCGCACAGGTCGAGAAGAACGTCTCCGCAAGCGGAAAGCGTCTTGATGAAAAAATCATGAAGAAGCTCGCTCAGACCAAAGGCTTCATATTCTAGAAAACTTGTAAGGAGCGAGGCTGGATAGTCATATTCAGCCTTGTTTCATACAGAAACGAGGATATTATGAAAACCAGGCTTTGCCTTTCTGAAAATTGGGAGCTTCTAAAAATAATACCTTCAGCAGATATCGACCCTCAAAGTCTCATACCCGAGTCAGGCAGGGAACCCGCAGGCTGGATTCCTGTCAGGAAGATGCCTTCGCAGGTTCACGACGTGCTGATCGACGAGGGATACCTTCCCGAAGAGATACGTATCGGCTGGTGTGAATCGGCAAAATGGGTGGGAGATTATGACTGGGTCTACAGATGCAGTTTCGACAGGGAACGTGACGCAAGCGCCGTCCGTCTTTTCTTCGGCGGGCTCGACACGATAGCCGATATTTACCTGAACGGTACTAAAGTAGGCAGCCATGATAACTTCTATCTGCCTCAGTCGATAGATATAACGCAGCATATCACAGATCACAATACACTTGTAATTCATTTCCACAATATAGAGGATGAGCTAGACAAGCTTACCCTGCCGAAAGAATGGGAAAAGACCGTACTGAATTTCAAAATGCTCCGCAAGCCAAAGCACGATTTCCCCGCAGGCGTTACCGAAGGAGCCGCCTATCAGGGCGCCGTGCCGTACTTTGAACCTATCGGCGTTTTTCAGCCTGTTTATATAGACTACGTTGATGAAGCCGAGTTTACATGGGACCACATTATACCTTCCATTGAAGCGCCGTATACAGATGGTGAACTGACCATTACACTCAAAGGAATAAATGGTGATATGGTCAGAATCATTGTGCGCGATCCTGAGGGAAATATAGTCGTATCTGATGAAAAACCCGTATCAGGTACCTGGAGGCAGCCTTTCAAGCTCGCTGTCATGGATCCCGAGCTTTGGAACCCCCGCGGCTTCGGGGGGCAGGCGCGTTATTCCGTTGAGATGCTTCTGATGAGCAACGGGCAGGTTGCCGACAGGATGGAGAAAAAGATCGGCTTCCGCGAAGTCGTTCAGCATGGCGATCTGGGCTTCAGGATCAACGGAAATACCGTCCGTCTGTGGGGCGGAAGCATGGATCCCTTCCAGGACTACACGCACTGCTGGCAGTCGAAGCGTGTGCACCGCATACTGGATATGTGCGAAAATGCCAACATGAACACACTGCGCATATGGGGCGAGGGCGTCCCCTATGAGGACGAGCTTTACGATGAAGCGGACAAGCGCGGCATATTGATCTGGCAGGAATTCTATCTCGGAAACGGAGCATATCCGAACAACCCCGAATACCGCGAAGCCTGCAGGCAGGAGGCAATCTACCTGATACTGCGCCTGCGCTGGCGCCCGTCGCTGCTGATGTGGTGCGGCGGAAATGAAACGATCATGGGCTCGGAATACATCGACCGCGATATGCACGCATACGGCAGCGAGATGGTGCTTGAAGATTACCCTGCACTTGTTGATTATTATGACAACGGCAGGCTGTACTTCCCGAATTCCCCGTACGGCGGGGAATGGGCAAACGATCCCCGTGAGGGAGATTTCCACGTATACGACGGCGTATGGGCATACCCTTACGCTGAATATCCGAACTTCATTGGAGAAGACATTCGCTGCGCGCCTCCTGTGATGCACAGCCTGAAGCGTATGATAAAGGGAGATCTCTGGCCAGAGGGCTACAGCGGCAAGCTGACTCACAGGGACAGGTTCCCGATGCCCGACAGCTGGATGGAACGCAGCCATCACTCTGCGCTGGGCCATATAAAGACAGGATCGTACTGGGAATATTACGACGCCGATACGCCGGAGGATCATCTGTACCGCTTTGCAGCAGCCGCAGGCCAGTCTATGCGCCGCTGCATCGAGAAAGTCCGCCAGGGCAGCAGGGACGGGGATGTACCG
>Ga0207834_1000096_pt1 | contig 29307 bp, 20 predicted proteins | sample LuqExpMetagenom5_FD_187763 | JGI IMG/M metagenome (GOLD analysis project Ga0207834, IMG submission 187763) | Tropical forest soil microbial communities from Luquillo Experimental Forest, Puerto Rico - Sample 5 (SPAdes) | ecosystem: Environmental > Terrestrial > Soil > Tropical forest ...
TCCCCGCCATAATTGAACACATCCTTGCCATTCTCTGCCTTGCCCATATAAACTGCATGGTCACACCACTCCCAGATGAAGCCTCCGCAGTAATTATCGTACTGATAAATCTGCTTGAAGTTATCTTCGATATCACCAGGACCATTGCCCATGGCATGACAGAATTCACACTGGATGAAGGGCTTTTTATTCTCAGAATTTTCGCAGTATTCCTCCACCCATTCCGGGGAAGCATACATTCTGCTGAAGAGATCAAGCATCGATGTATCCTGCTGCTGCCATTCCTGCCAGGTACAACCCTCATAATGCAGCAGTCTCATTGGGTCATACTGTTTCACCCAATAACCTGCCCCGATCATATTGTCACCGTAGCCGCTTTCATTGCCAAGGGACCAGATCAGGATACTTGTTCTATTCTTATCACGGATCACATTCCTTTGGACACGGTCTAAGATTGCTTTTTTAAACTTCCCATCTTTTGCAATCTGTGATACATAATCCAGATCTTCTACAGAATAGACTTCACCGCAGCCATGGGATTCTATATCGGATTCACCAATAACATAAAATCCATATTCGTCACACAGCTCCAAGAACCAGGGTGAGTTCGGGTAATGGCTGGTTCGGATTGCGTTGATGTTATGTTCCTTCATCAGTCTTAAGTCCGTGAGAGCATGCTCCTTGGATATTGCAGCGCCAGTATAAGGACTGCTGTCGTGGCGGTTAACTCCTTTGAACTTAACTGCCTGTCCGTTGATCAGCACACTTCCTTCCTTCACGACGATATTACGAATACCTGTTTTTTGTACGATCTTTTCATCCGGTGTGCATAGTTCTATTACGTATTGATAGGGCTGTTCTGCGTTCCATAAGACAGGCTTGTCAAGCTTGATACTATATTTTCTATTTTCTACTATTGACTGATTTAGTACATTGCCGTCTGCATTCATTAAGGTACACTGCAGCTGCGGATTTCCTACCAGATCGAATTCAATCGTTATCTGTGCACTGTCTAGTGTCACTGATAGTTCAGTTCGTATCGTATAATCCCTTACAAATTCCAAAGGTCTCTTCAGTAGATATACATCCCTGAAAATACCCGACATACGAAATTTATCCTGATCCTCCAGGTAACTGCCGTCACACCATTTGAGAACCAAAACGGAGATGAAATTCTCACCTTCCGTAGCATATTCTGTGATATCGAATTCACTTGTGGAATGTGAAACCTGGCTATATCCTGCAAAGGACTTGTTGACCCACAGATAAAAGCAGGAATCCACTCCTTCAAAATTAAGATATAATTTTTTCCCCATATCCTCCTTGGACAGGTTTACTGTCTTGCGATAGAGTCCGCAGGGGTTATCGATTGGCACATAGGGCGGGTCATAAGGAAATGGGTATTTGATATTCGTATATTGATGATGGTCATATCCATGGAATTGCCAGTTGGAAGGAACTATGATATTCTCCGAAGAATCCATATGAAACCCATCCTCAAGGAAATCTTCTACGGAATCCAAGTTAGGATAATATCTGAACTTCCAATTTCCGTTCAGCATAACCCTCATTTCATTTCCAGCCAGGTCCTGGGGAATGTAATAGCTACGATTTTCTTCCGTGCCAACATGTAACACTTCTAGATTTTCATAAAAATTCTCTAATTTCATATAATGTTCCTCTCTCTGTAATTCGTAAACTTATTAATTCTCACTTTTTATAAATCTTTCAGTGGATTAGATTATGTATACCTTTATCCGCTGATAATACTTCTCTCTATAATAGATAGAAAATTGCTAAAATTCATATATGATAGCTAATTCAGGACAACCCATACATTAATTCTGTAAAAGTAAACATGAAAAGCTTATACCTATATAGAAATAAGCAAAGGAAGCTATATGTGGCGTACAGTACAATCCTGTATTTTCTATGAATATAACTGCATCACAAATAATGAGAACAGGGAATTTGCCCATGCAAACCACTCTCGGGTAAATGCATTCGGATCATCACAGAAGAAGCCCTCATGCATAACCCCTTTCCCTGCATCCGTATTTAATAGCAGCTCCAATAAGCTTTCTTTTTCTTCCAGTGTCTGCGCAGTCAATCCCTGCATGGTCAGGGCAATGTGCCAGATATATCGGATTGGAGTATGAGGACTGCCGATTCCCTTAGCAAAGGTTCCTTCATAATAATAAGGATTTTTCCTGCTCAAGATGAACCTTCTGGTATTCTGGTAGATTTCATCATCCGCCAATTTATATTTCAGCCAGGGGATGGACAACAGGCTTGGTACATTAGCGTCATCCATCAGATTATAGTTACCAAAACCATCCGTCTCATAAGCATAGATATCACCGAACTCATCATCATGAACGATACCGTACTCCCTGATTCCTCTTTCAATCTCTTCCTTCAATTCTTCTGCCTGTTTGGTAAGTTGAACATCGTGATAGATATTCCTTGAAAACTCTGCAACATAGCCAAGAACAACAGCTGCAAACATATTAGGGGGAATCAGGTATCCATACTGGCAGGAATCGTCACTTGGACGAAAACCGGACCAGGTCATTCCTGTATATGCAGTCGGTTCCCCTCTTCCCTCCCTGGATAATGTATCCGAGGGCGGACAGTTCAGTCTAACAAAGGAATAGGTGGAACTCATATCGTGTTTTTGTTCTTTCTTCCAAAGGGCTAAAATTGTTAAGAATACCTTCTTTACCTCATCTGTAAAGATACCTTCATCTTTGGTCTGATCGTAGTATTCATGGATTAACCAGATGGGATAACAAAGTGAATCCACTTCATATTTGCGTTCCCAGTTCCAGGGTGTAGATTCTGTGATGTCAACCTCCCAGCAGTTACCGTTTGCTTCTTCGTTAAATGCATTAGCATAGGGGTCTATTAATATATAACGCATCTGTCTTTTGATCAACCCGCGAACGAATTCTGTCAAGACTTTATAATCCTTAAGAAACGGAAGATAGTGAACTACCTGTGCTGATGAATCTCTCAACCACATGGCAGCGATATCTCCGGTAAATACAAACACTTCGTCATTCTCCAAAAACTTAGTTGTCGTTTTGGCAGTGCTGACATAGCAATTTCGAAATGTCTCATAGAGCCGTTTATCATCAATGAATTTAGCAGCAATCTTTCCTGCTATTTCTTCGACGGCTTGATTCAGTTGTAATTGTTTTTCTTCTAAAGTCATAAAACTCTCCATTCTGCCGCCGACCTGCGAATTTGGGCGTCAGCACAATATTTGCAAAGTGAATTGTAAACAATTCACTTAGTGGAAAATCATGATTTTCCACACTACTCCCATCCTTTAATCTACGTGAAGCTTTCAATAGTTGTATTACATCATCTACTTTTTAATCCATAAACGCTGCAATGGATGCAATTAGTACCCCTGTTGCACCAATGCTTTGCATCTTACTTTCGCTTCGATTCACTGCAGTTCCAACGACATCCAAATGAATCCAAGGAATCTCCTTACCTACAAACTCTTCTAAAAAGCAGGCAGCAATACTGCCTCCGCCATGACTATCTGGGGCATAGTTTATTAAATCTGCTGTTTGCGTCCGGTATAAGGGTTTATGATAAACGTCATCTAAGGGGAGTCGCCATACCTTCTCGCATTGTTCTCTTGTCTTCGTGGCAAAGGCCTCATAGAACTTGTCATGATTGGAATAGATTCCCGAGATATCATTTCCCAGTGCTCTCTGACAGGAATAAGTTAAGGTAGCGAGATCAATGATACTGCCGGCACCTTTTTTGATGGCATATGTGATGGCATCACATAGTATCAAGCGCCCTTCTGCATCAGTATTATATACTTCCACGGTTTTTCCGGACATAGTAGTAAGTACATCACCCATCTTACAGGCATCGGGACTGATGACATTCTCTACCGCCGGGATTACGAGTAGTATATTCTTCTTACTTTTCTGTCTTACTGCTATCTCTAACACCGATACCATATTGGCAGCTCCGCACATATCATATTTCATACCAGTCATTCCATCGATGGATTTCAGATGATAACCACCGCTGTCAAACATTACTGCCTTTCCAATGATAGCTGTAACCGGTGCTTCTTTACTTCCTTCATAATAGACTGTGATTAATTTAGGTTCTTCGCTGCTGCCTGCATTAACGCCTAATATTCCACCGCTATGTAACTCTTCCAACTCTTCTTTCCCAAGGATCTCACAGGAAAGCTCATATTCATTGGCGAAGTCCTGGAGATACTCGGCAAATTGTCTTACATGAAGATAATTATTCGGGATATCTCCAAGTACTCTGGCATAATTGATGCATTCCCCATAGTCGACAGCTTTTTTGATACTATTCTGTAAATCTTCCGAACTGATGAAGGTAAATGTATCAGTATCTTTTTCCTTCTTCAGCTCATCTCTTATAGAAAACAGCCGTACTCCAGATGCCCTCTTAAGTTTTTCTTTCGCGAAGGAATAAGCACCAAGGTAGATAGCCTTGATGATTGTCTCAGTAATCTGCTGTATTATATGATATCCAACTTCTAAGCCTTCCAGCAATATCTGACAATCACCTTCTGTCGCCCTACCAAAGCTGCAAAACAATTCCTTCGAAAGAAACAGGTTACAATCTGCCCGACTCCCAAGATACACGAAAGTGATGGAGATACTTCCTTTTTCTGTAGGAAACAGAAATGTCTGCTGATTCGTTATTTTCTGTTTTAGAACTATTGTTTCTATTCGATCATGCTCAAAATGTAATTGTCGCAGCTGACTATTTATATTGGTTTCGTCAAAAAAAGGTATCACAATATTCTCCTGATCCTGCTGCAATTTAAATTCCTTTTCCTTTTTGAACTTCATCAATTCACTCTCTTCCTGCATAAGAGTTTTTAAATAATGCCCTCTCTATTTCACATGATAAAGACTAATTCTATTCATCCGATGTGTTTCGTTACTACCTAGTATTTCAAGAATAACTTTATTAGTACTTATCTCAGAAAATTCATAAATTCTCTTATGACCTAAACTAGTGCCTTCATATAAAACTACCTTTTCTAAATCAGAAGAACGAACTGCACTGAGGCGATACTTCATAATTCCATCTCCCTCTGTAAGGTCCTCTTCTAAGATTGCATGATTAATGCAGATCTCCTGATCAAAGCTTAATGTATATAGATTGTCAGGAGCTATATCCTGTAATTGATAAAGGGGATGTTCAAAACGTCTTAGCACTTCATTCTTAAACTCTATCGTACGCTCTGCATCACTGTCTTCAATCAGACCTCTTCTATCCGGAGATAAGCCAAGCAGAAGGTTAGCACCATGACCGATTGATTCATAATAAAGCTTCATCAGATAGGGTACTGATTTTAACGTATCCTCGTTTTTCTCACTATAGAACCAGCGGTCCCTTATGGTTGTATCACATTCCGCAGGCATAAAACGCTCTTTGTCAAATACCTGATGTTCCGCAACATTCGTTGTGTTAAAGCATTCTTCTGGTGCAATTCCATCTTCATTCAGCACCCATCTCGTATCCGGATCCCATAAATTGAAGATTAATATCTCCGGCTGTAAAGAACGGATCGTCTTAATAATCCGTTCTTTATCATATTCAACTCCATGAGAACCGCAGGCATCAAACCATAAATAATCAATTTTTCCGTAGTTTATCAATAATTCACTAACCTGATTTATAAAATAATCATCATATTCTTTGGCTGCTCTTGTTTCTTCTCTGAGGGTAAAATCAGCTGGGGAATAATATAAGCCGACCTTTATTCCATATGTTCTGCAGGCGTCTGTAAATTCCTTCACCACATCCCCTTTACCATCTTTCCAGGGAGTATTTGTAACACTGTATTCTGTATATTTAGAAGGCCAGTTTGCAAAACCGTCGTGATGCTTTGTAACCAATATGGCATATTTGGCTCCCGCAGTTGCAACGGTCCGAATCCATTGTCCGCAATCTAATTCCTTGGGATTAAATTCTTTAATATCCATTGGCTTCATATCCCAGTCCCTATGCTCCTCATAAAAGGTACGAATTCCGAAATGGAAGAACATACCATACTCCCAATCCAGAAATTCTAACTGCTGTTTTGTTGGCTTAACTTTTTTCATAAAAACCTCGTATTATTATTCAGGTATATAAATAAGATATCAACAACAAAATGAATATGAGTGCATCGATATTCTTTACAATTAATAACTTATGAAACCCGAACGTATTATTTATATTTTATTAATAATGTTTTTATCTCATATGGCTTGATTGTAACCTGAAGCGGTCCTTTGGTAAAAGCTCCTAAAGGCTGTTCCATTAAATCGCACTCGCACCAGGACTGGATTGGAAGACAGCTTTCCACTGTAACATTACCTCTTGCACCAGCAAATTCATGAAAGCGGATTACCGCTGAAGCTGAGTTTTCTGCCTGTTTGATACAATCAACTACGATGTGTTCATTGCTAAAAGAGAACAAGCTTCCTTGGGAAAACTTGCCCGCACCGGCAACAGCAACCAGGGGATTATTCAAATCAAAGGCTTCTTTTTCCAGATCACTCTGATACCATTCCACGGTGTGGGGATAGATGGAATACGTGAATTCATGATGTCCCAGGTCCGCAGCATAATCTGGATCAACAGCGGATTTAATTAAGGTCAGGCGAATCGTATCTTCCAACACATCGTGACCGTATTTACAGTCATTTAGTAGAGCTACTGCGTAGCCTGTTTCACTTACATCCACCCATTTGTGGGCAACCACTTCGAACTTCGCTGCTTCCCAGCTGGTATTTCTGGTAATCGGTCGGCGGATATTGCCATATTGAATATCAAATCTGGCATCAACTGCCCGAATATTAACGGGAAATGCAACTTTCACGAGCTTTTGGCGTTCTTCCCACTCAGCCTGTGTCTTAAAGTCAATTCTCTTCTTCTCATGGTACAAGCACATAGTCTGTTTTATTTTGGATTTATGATACTCCCAAGTAAAGGTAACGAAAATACCTAAGGCATTTTCCTCAACCTGGATATCCCTACATTCCTTCACACTTTCCTTCTTTTGATCAATGGTAGGCTCAAGCTCCCAAGCATCGAAGCATCTTGGCTTATCTTCAAAGATTTGAAGGACATTTCCGCATTTACCTTCTGCAAGAACCTCTCTGCCTGCTTCTCTATCATAAATGCTTGTCAGATGTCCCTGAGAATTCCAGGACACTGTGTAAAACTTAGTTGATACCTGATTAATTGTATCGGAGACTTCAAAGAAATTTACTGCTATCAAAGGATTTTCTTCTATTGCCGGTTTTTTTGCTGTTGATGATTTTTCTGTTGTTGGAGTTTCTATCAACGATGCTTTCACCGTTTTCTTTATGGTAACAAATGAGAAGGGTTCCATATCTTTTACAAACACAAGAGCCTTACCATCTTTAATAACGCTGCTAAGAAGGGCGCCCTGTTCATCCTCGAAAGAGCAATCCTCACTGATATCAGGTATCGTAATATAAGTGCTGCGTTTCCAGTTGGAATTATTCCATATTGTATAAGCACCTTTTACCTCTGTATATAAGCCGGTGTTAACTTGACTTATAACTATATTTAACAAAGCGATTGCTTTTTCATATTCCACATGACTGTCTTCGTATACTTCCTTGATGGAGGAGCCGGGTAATATGTCGTGAAACTGGTGGCACAGGACAATCTTCCACGCTTCCAGGATTGTATCCTTTTCATAAGGAATATTTGATATCTGTCCCGCAAGGACGGATAGCATCTCCACATCACGAAGCATATATTCCATCCGTCGGTTCATTTTCTTATTGTAAGCCTGTGAAGTGTAGGTTCCTCTATGGAACTCCAGGTAGAGTTCACCATCCCACACCGGAAGATAACCCTCCATCTCATTCCTGCGAACAGTATCCTGTAGGCGTCTGAAATACTTCGTTGCCGGTTCAACCTGAACATGAGGTAATCCAGGTATCTTATTGATATGGCTGATGGTTTCAATCATATCACGGTTTGGACCGCCGCCCCCATCCCCATAGCCATAAGAAATCAGAAGATCCTTATTCAAATCTTTATTATTATAATTGTCCCAAACGCCCTTCACTGCATAGGGTCTGGTATCTCCATTGTAAGTATAGGAGGTGGAACCCTGATCCGTTGTGGTAATAAAGTGTGATAGAATTTCCGTACCGTCAATACCTCTCCAGAGGAAGGTATCAAAGGGAAGTTTATTCGTATCATTCCAGCTGATCTTGGTAGTCATAAAGGTATTAACCCCAGCTTTTTTGAGTATCTGGGGGAGTGCCCAGGAATAGCCGAAGACATCGGGCAGCCATAGGAATTCATTATCATATCCGAATTCCTTCTTAAAGAAATTCTTTCCTACTAAGATCTGTCTTACAAGGGATTCACCACTAACCAAGTTACAGTCGCATTCCACCCACATGGAACCAGAGGGCTCCCATTTTTCTTCTTTCACCCGGTTCTTAATATGCTCATAAACATCCGGATAATCCTTCTTAATGAAATCATACAGCTGTGCCTGAGACTGCAGGAAGAAGTAATGGTCATATCGGTCCATCATCCGGTTAACCGTTGAGAAGGAACGAGCTGCTTTTTCTCTGGTGTGGCGAAGTCTCCAAAGCCATGCCACATCGATGTGAGTGTGCCCAAGCATACTTACGTTAACCTCCGGCTTCCCACGACCATCCATCTTGTCATTCAGATACTGATACGCTTGCTGAATGCTTTCATAGAATTGATCAGAGCCAGGCTCGGTGTAATTCACAAGCTGGAAGGCCTTCACCAGGGTACTTAACATCCATTCCTTATATTCATTGTTCTTATCCAGTAAATCATAGGTTTCCAGTACGCTTCTCGCAAGGAAGTACAAATCATCAGCAGGGTGATCCAATACGCCAAACTGGGCACGTTCTATTTCCATAGCCATATCCTTTGGAAAGCCTCCGCCATTTAGACCGGACCATACACGGAATTTTAATTCCAGCTCCAGCCCGTTCTTCTGTACCTCGAAGAAGACTTCCTTATGATTTCCGTCCACTCCCTGATAGGGCTTACCATTCAAATATAAAAGACTTTCAAAATGACTGTTGTTGCCGGAACCTTCTCTTATACCGAAATCAAATAAGCCGATTACCTCATCTTCCTTCAGTTCCTCCGGGATTACAAGCTTAGTACAAAGCCAGTTATACTGATCCCAGCCCTTCCAGCGAAAGCCCACCTTAACCTCTTCAGGTAAGCCCTGAGGCTCACGGTTTCCGATGGTACCATCATCCGTATACCAGGAAAAGGTTTCGATATTATGCAGCTTTTTATAACGTAATTCTTTTAACTCTTCTATTAGATTATTGATACGATCTTTGTTATGAAAATCAAAGAGCATTGGAACCTCCTAATATACTGCCATATGCTTCATCATATTTCTCCACTAATCTCTTAGCCAGAGAATAGGAATTAATCAACGGATGCAGGGTCAGAGCCTGAATGGCAGTTACTTTTGAATTTGTCTCTATTGCTTTTATTGTAAGCTTTTCATACATTTTAATCATTCGGATCAGCAGATAGCAGGCTTCCGGAACTTCTCCGATGGGTACCGGATGAATACCAGCCTTCGATACTTTACAGATTACCTCTATCACGTCCTTATCTTCCAGTCCTGCAATACAGCCGTTATTTTCTACGGAAAGAACCAGATGATATCCCTCTTCACTCTGGAGGCCTTCAATACAATCCAGCATTACACCGGCATAACCCATGCCATCCGGAACCTCCAGTGCCCCCTTTTTGATCTCTTCCTGGTGGTTACTGCCGGTTTCAATGCTCATGTAGGAGCTTTCTCTGACAGCCATGTAATACAAGAAGATCTGTAAGGCTGCTTCCGGCTCTGCATCAATGTCAATCTTCTTTAACTCCTCCATCATCTGAAGATTAACTGCCTCGATGGTCTTGCCTCTGGTCGCGCCTGATTTTATGATATTTGCCAAAGCTTTCTCTCTGTGGTAATAGTAATACAGGTATTCATTCGGTAAAAAGCCGATGGAGCGCAGTAAATCAGGATCAAACATTGAGAACTCCTGAATGCTTTGCAAGAACCCGTCATTCTGTAATAAATCTGTTAAGATTTCAGCCCCATGGTTTTTTACACTGCGAATCCAGGATAGATGATTGAGTCCGAAAAATTCCACATAAAGATCCTTCTCATCTACCTTCAATTCTCTGGCCATGCGGAATTTGGTACTGCTGGGTGCATCACAGATACCGATAATACGGTCGTATCCAGCATTACGTAGTGCTTGTGTTACTAATCCACTGGGATTGGTGAAATTAAATATCCACGCATTCGGCGCATATTTCTTAATTAATCCACAATATTCTATTAAAACCGGTATCGTACGGACTGCCATGGAGAAACCGCCGACACCTGTTGTCTCCTGCCCGATGACTCCTTCGGAAAGTGCCACCTGTTCATCAATTACTCTGGAATGGTCTCCTCCCACTCGTAAGGTTGTAACAATATAGTCAGCTCCAGTGATCGCATCAACAGCATTATCCACCACTTCAAGTTGAAGCTCCTCGTTACGACGATTTATCACATGCTTGCACAATTTTCCGATGATTTGCTGCTTCTCCTGATTGATATCATATAATACAACCTTATCGATATTTAACTTCTTGTAGCGTGATAATAAGCCATTGATAAAAATGACTGTTCTTACGCCGGCACCACCGATTACTGCAATTTTCATAGATACCTCCACTCCGCCTCCAGGCGGTAATTTTATATGAATGAAAAGAAGTTAAAATGAGCTTCTAATACGCATCACTTTAATATTCTTCTAAGAGTTCTTTTTTTGAGCACTTTAATTCTTCTTTTAGAACTCCTTAAGTTCTTTTTATAGACTTTTTGAATTCGTTTTTTTATTCCCTTAAATCAATTTCTCTGTTCAAGAAGCAATTTTTTTATAGCTCCTTCTCCTGTTCTTGTATAAATTCGATTAATCTTTCCTCTGTAGGAAATGCTGTATTTCCACCATACGCAGTTACCGATAATGCTCCGCATCCATTGCCGTATTTTAAGCATTCCATGATTGATTTTCCTTTTAAAAATCCGCAAACAAATCCGGCGTTAAAGGAATCACCTGCACCGGTAGTATCCACCGTGGTAACTTTAAAAGGCTTTGCAACATATTCCTTCCCATCGCAAATAGCTATGGAACCTTTATTACCAAGCTTTGCAACTACTAATTTGCAGTACTTCGAAAATTCAGTAATCGCCTCTAGCGCACTTTCTTTTCTTCCATAATGGATTGCTTCCGTTTCATTCATAAATAGAACGTCAATATACGGTAATAATTCACAAATTCCCTGATACCATTCACCCGTATCATCCCAGCCAACATCAAGGCTGACTGTAATGCTATCTTCTTCCTTCACTTTTTTCAACAGGTTCAAATACTGTTTATGATTTCTGCTTCCGCCATATCCGGTAACATGGATATGTCTCGCTTCTTTCACTTGTTCTAATTGAACAGCCTCAATATCGATTTCATCATTGGTTCCTCTATATGTTAAAAAAGACCGATCCTTTTCATTCGTGAAACTGAGTGAAATACCAGTTTTATTTTTGTCACTGATTTTTAATAAGGAGCTATCCACGTTCTTCTGCTTAAATTCATCTATTATAAACCTTCCATAACAATCATCACCAATGGTTCCCTGAAATACAGGGGTTAATCCGAGTTTTCCAAGTCCCAGAGTGAAAAGTGCTGCTCCTCCGCCAACAAATGTATCCATAATGTTGACGATATCTTCCTGTCCAGGCAATGGAAAATGCTCAACTCCCGGTATCACAATATCCACATTCACATCACCGTAAATGAATGCATCCCACTTTTTCATAACACACTTTCCTCCTGAATCTTATATTACACAAAAAATTCCTTACCTGCGTTTTCTCTAATTAATACTTATTAAAATGATATTAATTAAACGCCGGCAAAGAATCTTTATGTTCTTAATTAATTGAATTATTCTTTTACTGCACCTATCATAACACCCTTTGTAAAGTATTTTTGTACAAAAGGATAGACACAAAGGATAGGAACTGTTGTTACAACTACGGCTGCCATCTTCAATGAATCTGAGGTAACTGCATTCGCATTCTGTGCAATTGCCTGTGCAACAGTAGTAACTTCTTTGGAGGCCATCGCTCTGGAAAGCATCTGCTGTAATACCGTTTGTACCGGCCATAAATCACTTGACCTCATGTAGAAGGCCCCCGAGAACCAATCATTCCAATGATTAACTGCAGTATATAATCCAACAACTGCAATCACCGGTTTACTTAAGGGCATTACGATCTTTGCATATATTTTAAAGTATCCGCATCCGTCTAATTTTGCTGACTCCTCCAAGCTGTCGGGTATGGATTCAAAGAATGTTCTCATCATTAATAAATAAGTAACGTTTACTAAACTAGGTACAACATATACCCAGAAATTATCAATCAGACCTAACTTGTTAAACTGAATGTAAGTAGGGATCATACCACCACTGAATAACATGGTAAATGTAATCAGCATCGTGATGATTTTTCGTCCCGGTAATTCCTTTTCCTTTAAGGAATAAGCTGCAAAGGAAGTAAACAATAAGCATGCTACTGTACCGATCACTGTGCGTGATACAGTAATCGTATAAGCCTTCATGATCTTACCATCACGAAATACTTCCTTATAATTATCTAAGGAAAAAACTCTCGTCCAAAAATAAATACCGCCTCTGGCTGCATCTTTGCCGTCATTAAAGGATAAGGCTACTATATTAATGCAGGGAAGAACTATGATAAGACAAAGTGCAATTAGAGCACAATAGATAAGGATTTGAATCATCTGCTCCGAAAAGCCGGCTTTAATATTACTCTTTGTATTCTTATGATCGTTATTTTTTATTTTCATGCATATACACCCTAACCCTTTTTTATATACCTCTGCTGCATTGCGCAGCAGAGGTACTGAATGAATGGTCTAACCTGTCATTTACTATTTTGTATAAAAGTTTATAGATGATTTATCTTCTGAATAAAGCTGTGTTAAGTATTGAGTAAATGTATCATTTCCGGCTGCCTTTAACTGCTTACGGAAGGATTCAACAATTTGCTTAACTTCATCATCAGAATTTGCGTAGATAGCCTGAACTAACATATCCTTATAGCTTAATAAGGACAACTGAGCCTTCACATCTGTCATTGAGTCAGCTGATAAATAAGCTGTAGCAGCTAAACCAGGCACTGACTTGATTGTTCTCGGGTAATCAGTAGCAATCTGTACGGATCTCGCAAAAGTTGTACTGGAACCAGCACCCGGGCGGCTTTCACCAAAATTGTTCATGTTGTCGATGTTTGTTAATACATAGCTAAAGAAAACAAAGCCTGAGTTGCCAAAACCAGCACCTATTTTGTTTACAAGATAATCTTTATCACCATCATTTAATTTCTGTAAAGTGTCTGCAGTTAAAACAGGCTTTCCGTTAACCATGGTGTAGTTCTCACCTTCAATGCCATACTGGCAAAGAAGCTGGCCTTCCGGAGTTGATAAATAATCAAAAAACTTTAAGATCTCTTCCGGATTTTTAGCATCTGCTGAAATAGCGAAGGCGCCATAACCGGATTTTCCGTGAGAAATAGAAGCATTGCTTCCTGTAATGTCATTTAACGGTCCAAGCGGTACCCAATCCTCTGATCCATAGATGATATCCTGATAGTTATGAACGTCAGCAATGATTGCGGAGTTATGAGTTCTTGATACTTCTTCTGCACGGGTTGAATCCATTGTAAAGAATTCAGGATTCATTAAGCCTTCCGCAAGGAGCTTTCTGATATAATTGATTTTTTCATAAACATAATCTGTATCAGCTTCATGCTTCACTGTTCCATCATCTGAAATATTGTAATAATCACTAACACCCCAGTTATAGCCAGGTACGATAAAGGCCAGAGAGTCAGGTGAACCACCCCAATATTTCGGTCCTAAAGGATAAACATCATTGCCGTTGTCATCCTTAAAGCCGCCTTGCTTAATCTTCACTAACAAGTCATAGAGCTGTTCCTGTGTATTGATCTTTGTAGGATCAATTCCAAGTGCATCAACGATGGATTTCTGAATATACATACCACCAACATACGCATTCTGAGGATCGAATATAGTTGATCTATCTTCGGAATCAACGCCAAACTGTAAGATATAAGCCTTACCCCCAAACTCATCACGGAAGGTAATATTCTTCTTTGTATCATTCGGTAAATAGCCATCTTCTGTGTAACGGCTGTATACCTTCATATCTTTTAAATAGCCGGAAACATCTGCAAACATTCCTTCACGAGCAGCCTTTAAAAGAATCGGAAACTCAGGTCTGGTTGAGTCATTCAGGTAAGAAACAATAACATCCGGGATAGTTCCGGAAGCTAATTGGGATGCCATAACACTTGCATCACTATCTCCAGGAGTATATTGAATATTTAATTTGATACCTGTACGTTTTGTAAGCTCTTTCATAACTTCAGTATTGCCTAGTTCAGCCGGCAAGCTGTTACCGATATCATCAACATATGCCTGAATCGTAATTGTTCTGTCTGCAATCCAGGTATCCGGCTTGTCAGAAGCAGTGCCCTCTGTAGTAGTGTCTGTTTTTGTGTTTTCCGTCTTGTTCTCTGCTTTACTACAGCCACTAAGGCTGGAAGCAACTAAAGCAATTACCAGACCAGTTGAAAGAAAACGTTTCAAAAAAGTTTTTTTCATAATAATCCTCCTTTTATTATATGTGATTCTCTGCGTCCCTTTAGCAGAAGAGAGCATTCCGTTTTTACCAAAGGCTTACTTCGGTAAATTTCTTTGATAGCTTGTTGCATATGATAACCAGGATTAATCCTACAATACCTTGTACAAGTCCGACTGCTGTTGCATATCCGAACTGGCCATTCAACAAACCGATACGTACAACAAAGGTATCCAGGGTATCCGCCACAGACATATTACCGGGTGTTCGCAGTAAGTAGATCTGTTCAAATCCGGAGGATAATAGTCCGCCGACTCCCATAATGAAGAGAAGCCCGATGGTTCCTCTGATGCCGGGGAGTGTAATATGCCACATTTTCTTAAGCTTTGAGCATCCATCAATGCTTGCTGCCTCGTAAAGTGATAAATCCACACCGCTGATCGCTGCCAGATAGATTATGGAATCCCATCCGATGTTTCTCCAAAGATCCATGGAGAACAGCAATTGATAAAAATATTTTGCATCCATCATAAAGAAAGTACTGGAGTCTCCGCCAAATTTACCTATCAGTTCGTTTAGTACACCGGTGTTAGGTGCTAATATCCTCTGCAGCATCGTAACAATAATTACGGTTGATAAAAAGTGTGGCAGATAAGTAATTGTCTGGCTTATTCTTTTAAACTTACCATTACGGATTTCATTCAGCATTAATGCCAGGATGATGGCAAAGGGAAATTCGAAAATACATTTAATCAATCCCACTGCCAGAGTATTTCTTAGCAAACGCGGGAAGTCGAAACTAGTGAAAAAGGTATGGAAGTAACGAAATCCCACCCATGGGCTTCCCCAAATTCCCTTACGGAATGAGTAATCCTTAAAAGCCAATACAATTCCGCCCATAGGAACATAACATATTAAAATGTAATAAATGATACAAGGTAACAGCATCAGATATAAGGGCCAGTACTTGATAAGTCTTTTACCCAAAGAATATTTTTTCACCAGTTTTGGCTGCTCCTGTTTTAAAGTTCCAGCTATCATGCAGCTCCTCCTCTTTCAAATTCTGTATTCATTATAAAAAAATCAACTTGTCCAAACAATGGACAAAACTTTTTTATTTAGTGAATATTTCTACACTGACAGGATAATGATCGGATAAATATATGCCATTTGTACAATTCTCCCATATACTTACGCAGCTACATTTGAACATTTTTTCGGTGAAAATATAATCAATTTTTTCTGTTTCGGCTAATTGCCCAAAATCATGAAATGTACCGCCCACACCGGCAGTTAAGTCAATGTAATCCGGATATCGCTGGAACACTTCCATCTCAGGTGAATCAGGGAAGGCATTAAAGTCTCCGGTTAAAATTGCCGAGGCATTTATAAAATTATCTTCCTTCTCCATTCTGTCCAATATCTGAAGGAGACTTAACCTTCTGGCTTCCTCTCCGATATGATCCAGATGGGTATTATAGATGCGAAAGCATTCCTTCGTCTCAAGATTTTGAAGAAGCGCTACTGTGCAGATACGCGGGCAAATGCTCTGATCCGGATAGCGGGAAGCAATCACCTTCGGGGTTTCTGACAACCAGAAGATATCCAGCCCAATAAGGTTAAAAAGCATTTTCTTATAGGCAATGGCTGTCATCTCATCCTCAAGTTTTTCATCTCTGCCGCATCCGATCACATAATACTCCTGCAGGTTCTCCCTAAGCCATCTTGCTACATGGGGGAGAACTTCCTGAAAACAAATGATATCCGGATCTTCTTTATTTAATTTATCTAAGATAAGCGCTTTTCGATACCGAAAGCTGTTCTCTCCATCCTGGTCATAATCACAACGGATATTAAACGTAACTAATTTCATTTGAACAACCTCCATAGTATAAATAATGTTCAGTTAGCCGACCTTTTATTACATTAGCTGTTAATCCGTATTTCTATCTATATAAAATAAAAGGCAAAAGAACTATTCCCATACTTTCTCCGGCATATGTATCATCGGTTTCCCGATTACTGAACCATCCTCCAGGCGAATGTAGGTTTCAAAGGAATCAGTATTATTTTCATCCAGTAATATAATTCTCGCTCCGTGCAGATATCCCTCCTGACCATAGGTGTTAAATCCGGTAGCACGTCCGTAGGCCAGGGTAATTCCATGAAGCGTTCCCATGTAGTCATTGATGTGGTCATGACCCACAAATACAGCCTTTCCATGTCCTGCCTCCAGCAGGGCTGTAAAAAACCCGGAATTTATTCTCGGGCAGCAGACTGCTTCTCTTTTTTCACCATAACACATCTCCATATCCCAGACCTCATTGTATTCAGGAAGGGGAATATGCATAAATATCAGCGCAGAAAAATCATTGGCACTATGCTCAAGATCGCGGATCATCTGCAAATACCATTGAATCTGGTTTCCGGTAACATACGCATATCCGCCAACGTCCGGAAGCTGACTGTAATTCCCGCTATCTATTCCAAAAAGAACCCATTTTGTCTCGCTACTGTTGTTTTTTACTTGCAGATAGTGATTCGCATATCCTTGAATAGAAGCATCTGCATTGAAAGTATGACAATTTGGTAAATTCTCAACCACCTTAAAAAGTGCAGCATAATCCGATCCGCCTTCTGTATCGTGATTTCCAAAAGTAAAGCTCCAGGGTATGTCTGCTTTTACGATGGGCTCTAAGGCTTTCGTGATATGCAATATATTCTCCGGTCCATATACAGTATCTCCGGTAACCATGATAAAAGCAGGCTTTTCCTCCCCTATCAACCGTTCCATCAGCTTCGTAGTTCTATGATCTTCTTCGTTATCATCTGAAAAATGAATATCTGTAAACTGCAAAATCTTAAACTTTCCATCCTCATTGAAAAACAAGTCCCGCTTCACGTGAATACATCTCCTTAATGATTAACTAATAGCTACTATCCTAAGATAAGAATACTTAAGTTACACCGCCTTCACAATGGATTAATCTATGCATTCCAGTGGACATTTATACAACTTTATCCAACCATCTTGATAAGGCTGATTTGCAGTAGTATATTGAGCTTAATAAGTGCAAGAATGGAGGTATCCCATGAAAACAGTATTTAAAGTTGGTGGTGTCCTGAATAAAGGATTTGTTGGACAGATATCTTATACCGTCTGCCTGGAGGAAGAATATAATACAATGGATATTACATTTTCTTTTGATAAGCAGCGATATACAGCAATTACAGAAGAACTGAAGGCAGAGCTGATAGAAGTCTGCAACGGCGAATACGGACTTGATAAGGCTTCTGACGAAGAGATAACCAATGCATTACAAGGCATGAAAACAGAGATTCATACTGTAGCATCAATGAATGATGTATTTATCGGCGGTGTTCACAAACAGCTTACCACTCGTCATATGTATTTTTCTCCGGAAGAAACCAGTGACGGCTGTATTCCTCAATCAATCATAGGCGGAGTCATCAAAATAACCTTGATCGTATTTAATGTAATTTTAGATGATACCCATTATGATATCTTACTATCCGTAAATGATTAGCGGAATAAGAAAGGAGCCCTTTATGTACAAACGTCTGGAGTTACATAACCATACGACGGAGTCTGACAGCAGCATTACGCCGTCGGAGTTAATTGATTATATGGCAAAGGATCTGGTAGACGCCTTTGCGATTACCGATCACAATACCATATCAGGCCACAGTAAGATCAAAGAGCTGTTAAGCCAAAACAATCACCCGATTTCCTGTATTTATGGAATGGAATATACCACCTATTATGGTCATATCCTGTGTCTTAATCTGAAGGAGTACGTGCCCTGGGAAAGCATCAATCTGCACAAACCGGAACTGCTTTTTGCAGCAGCAAAAGCAAAAGGTGCCCTTGTCGGTGTAGCCCATCCCTTTTCCTACGGACACCCCTTCGCCCGTGGCTGCCGTTTTGATATGAAGATTACAGACTTTAATTCCTTTGATTTTATAGAAGTTTTTAATAATCCCGAACCTCTCCACGAAGTGAATGAGCCAGCCCTTATCTGGTGGGAGGAGTTGGTGTTGCAGGGTTATCCCTTAGCCTGTACCTGCGGAATGGATCTGCATGATAAGTGGGATATGAAGAATCAATACGCTACTTTTATTGAAGGAAGCCCTGAAGGAGATATTGGGAAGGAATTAGAGACAGCCATCAGGAATCAAAGAACCTGGATATCAAAAGGTCCTATTCTTGAGTCGGAAGTTGACCGTAAGCAGGGAACCGTCTCCTTTACCGTCATAGAAACAAAGAAACCCGGCTTCCTACATAACGAGTCTGATCAGTATCTTCTTAACCTCAGGACAAAAAAAGGAACCTTAACAAATAAGATCTTTGCAAAGGTTCCTCTTACGATAACAATACAGGAATTTGAGGGCGAAACCCTCCTCATACCGAAGCTATATCACAATGACACCCGGGTAGAGAACCTGCTTACCATAGCTCCTGTCTTACCGTTGAATTAATTCTTGCGATGGGTTCTGCGGTATTCCAAGGGTGTAAGTCCGGTTGCTTTTTTAAATACCCTAAAGAAATACTGGCTGTCCTCATAGCCAACCTCCTTCGAGATATCCACGATGCTTTTATTGGAATTCACAAGGTATTCACAGGCCTTTTTTAACCGGAGATCTTTGATATAATTCACGGTTGTCTGGCCTGTTTCTCTTTTAAAAACGGTAGAGAAATAATTCGGACTTATCGCAAACTTTTCAGCCAGCTCATTAATGGCAATGTCTCTGTTGTAATTATCCTGGATATATTTGATACCCAGTTTAATCTTATTCTTTGCATTAATATCGATGTCCGCATCTACCTGGATACAATCCAGTATCAGCATATAGAGATAGTTACGCAGTTCATCCATAGACCTGAAGGAGTCTAATATCTCAAAATTCAATACCAGCTTTTCCATATTCTTTGGGTTGTTCGTAAAGGATGGGCTCGCTACATTCAATAAGATATTGATAATTCGGGCCCATACGATTCGAATATAGGAAGCGTTATATTTCTTAATATTATCATCCGAGAAGATATCATGGATAAAAAATTCTATGTTACCTGCATCATGTCGTTCAATATACTGCCTTAGCATATGAATTTCTGAGCTAGGAAATTGATTAGCCGATAAAATCTTAATATCATCATAAAAAAATAAGTTTGATTTTCCGTGGATCAGCCTCTGTAAAAACGCTTCCTGAGCCTCCTTATTGCAGGCGTCGCTAATCAGGTTGGTTACGGAGCTGATACCGAAGGTAACTGAGATCTTCATCTTCTTCCACATAATATTCTGAAGATTTGTAAACAACTTCTCAGCTTCTATCCGAAGCTGATTCTTATTAACATGAGAAATAAAAGCATATAATTGATTCATGTTCGTCAGATTATTTACAATTACTTTAATACATTGGGATGGAAGCTCATCGTATATATTTTTTATAACAAATTTGATTAAATCAATATCCTTATACTCAAAAAGTTTGAATTCATAGCTTTCAGTATCAATATTGATGATAGCCATCATTAACCACCGATGTTCCATTGGAAATTCTTTGCAAACTATCTCCCTGGCATCGCCGACCTCCATCACAGTTTCTGTGCTTCTTAACAGATCATTCATCGTCTTTTCAAACAGATAGCTTTTATTTTCCAATATGGAACGGGCACCTTCTCTTACCGTCCGCCGTATCTTTTCATTTTCCTCAAGCTTTGCAATTACATCCTCAATCGCTTTTTTTAAAGAATCATTGGAGATAGGTTTTAATAAATAAGCTTTAACACCTAACTGGATTGCCTGTTCCGCATATTCAAACTCCGCATAGCCACTGAGAATAATAAACTGAATATTAGGATAAAGAGGCTTTACCTGTTTGATAAAGGTTATTCCATCCATATCGGGCATCCGTATGTCTGTAATAACAATATCCACAGTATGCTCCTTCAGCAGTTCGATTGCCTGGAGGGCATTCTCCGCCTCATAAAGCTCATCAGGTTTCAGCTCCAGATATTCCAGTCTCGCTTTAATACCTTCTCTTATCAGTTCTTCATCATCCGCAATTAAAATACTTCTATTCATCGGAAGACCCCCCTATTGCATTAATGGCAGTTCAATTGTAAAGCAGCTTCCATGGTTTACAGAACTCACGATAGTAATACCATATTCGCTTCCGCAAGCTAATTTAATTCTCTGATTAACATTTCTGATGCCGATGCTCTGCTTCTTTCTGTCGCTTCCAATACTATCATTAATATATTGATTAATTTCTTCCACCTTTTCAGGAGGCATACCGACTCCGTCATCTTCTATTTTTATTACCAGCAGCTCCTCGGTTTTATTGATGGATATCTCCAGGGTTCCTTTTCCCGGAATATTGCTTAATCCGTGAACGATGGCATTTTCAACGATGGGCTGAAGTATAAAGCGGAGTATTAGCTTATTCTCTACTTCAGGGTCAACATTATAAAACACCTCGAATTTATTACCGAATCGGGTCTTTTGTATATACACATAATTCTGGGTATGCTGGAGTTCCTGCATGACCGTTACAAATTCCCCATAATTCTTTCCAAGGCTGTAACGGAAATTCTCCCCCAGCTTCTCGCACAGCTCGCAGATAACAAAGGCCTGTTTTACAGCCGCAATCGAACTTATGGTTTCTAAGGTATTATACAGAAAATGCGGATTAATCTGAAGCTGCAGGTTTCGAAATTCACTTTCCTTTTTCTCCAACTGCTGAATATAATTTTTCTTAATCAGATTATCCAGCTTAACAAGCATCTGATTGAATTGTTTGTCCAATACTGCGATCTCATCATTGCCCTCCAGTGCCTCAGTAATCGTCAAATCACCGGTCTCAGCCACCTTGATTTTATTGACTAATTTTGCGACTCTCCTGGAAAAACCTCGCGTAAACATAAAAGCAGTGATTATGATAACCACCATAACGAGGATGAAGATCGGGAAGACGGACTTCTGTATTTGCGCCTTCCTCATGCTCAGCTGACTGTTATTAAATAGAAATATTAATTTCAGATTGTAGTTATGCTCAGCATCAGCAACCACCATGGTATCGCTAAAATAATTAATTCGATTTCGCTGCAGCTGCTCATAGGATACCTTCGACAGGATGTCATTATAACTATGGTTGGAGGAATATACAATATTATTATCCTTATCCAATACAAGGATGTCATAGGAATAGGTTTGCTGATCAGCATTGGTTGTCGGTGCAAACAAACGGTTCATTAAGATGTCCAATTTGATAAAACCGACATACTTACTAGTATAATTTGAGAGATCAATATATATGATGTTCTGTATTAAAGATAATATCTTACTTTTCCCATCCAAAGCAGAGTAGATAAAATAATCCTTATTCAAAGACTTCTTATGGATATACCATATCTCCCGGCTGGCCCCATCCATCATGGTAATCCTGCTTCCGTATATCTTACTTGCTTCAATATCCGAATAGATCATACAGTTACGGAGCTCTTTACTATCCAGATTCAGGGATTTATTCACTTCTATACTGACATCGTTGCCCTTGACATATGGATTCTTGGTATCCGACTTGTCCATTAAGGTATTTAGAATAATCGTATTGTTTGAAATCTGCTTTAAACTGTCCCGGTATTGATATAGCTTACTTTCCAGATTTGAGGTGTATTGCGCTACTAGCTGGTAATGGGAGTTAACCAGCTCATCCGTCACCATATCGCTGATTCTATGAAACAGCAGCCAGCTGACAAAAATGATAGGAGCGACGCTTATCACGGCTGTAAATAGTACCAGCTGCTTAAAAATGGAACTTGAATGAAATATTTTTCTAAACACCCGTTTATTTATATTTTTCATTAGCCCCTCCTCATTTTAGCTTTATTCCTGTTAAGCTCTATTATAGCTTTTAAATCCGATTGTACAACATCTATTTAATAATAGTTAAAGTTACTTTATCACATTAGCTGGAATTATCTTAAAATAAAAATACCTCATGTGTCAACCGGGTCAAGCCTCTTTTTTTGCTAAAGTATTTCCTCTGTTACCCTCTTTGGTTAACTATGCTTTGAGACAAACAAATAAACCCTGGAAGCTTAGTTTCTCATGTTGAAGAAGCTTCCAGGGTATTCTTAATTCATATACTTTTGCAGGAGCTCTACCAAAGTATCGTCCTTAGTAAAGCCTTCCGAGTCTGTGGTTATACTGCCCCATTTCTCTAAAATGGTCTCATAGCTGTCTGTTTCAGGATTAACAATTGGTGCATCGGGATAGCGGAAGATAAACCACCCCGGCAGGGTACTTTTTACCCCCTTATAAGTCCATATGGACCAGCTGATTTCAGAACTGTTATAGGCTTCAAAGGCGTACTCCCAGATTCCATAGCTTTGAAATTCACCAATATATACCGGTACCTGCCAATCTGCTCTTTCCTTGACATCTGTAATTTTCTGATCTATTTCGTACTTTTTCCAATTATAATTATGAGTCTGGTATATTACATTTTCCCATTGATAGGAGGACGGATCAGGAAGATTACTCATTTCCCATATCCCCTCCATGGTCAGGATATGATCCGGATCAGCCTTACGGATAGCTTTATAAAGCACGTCATAAAAATCCCATAACACAGAATCCTTCTTCTCAGCCTTCTCAAACCCGTTCATAGGTTCATTCAACAGATCATAAGCTGCTACTACAGGATTACCTCTGTAACGTACCGCTATCCGTAACCATAATTCTACTGTAAGCCTCCGATAATATTCGCCTTCCTCAATATCTTGAAACAGCTTACTGCTGTGGGATTTACCACAACTGTGATCATTGCTTTGAAAGCCTGGTGCACCGTGCAGATCAAGGATAACATAGATACCCCGTTTTCCGCATTCAGCAATGATCCAGTCCAGCCGTTTGAAGCCCGGATTGTCATCCATGTTACCTTCCGAATAGTAATTTCCCTGATCATCCTCCTGAAAATTACCATACCAGAAAGGAACACGAACGCAGTTCATCCCGATCTCTTTTATAAAATCCAAATCCTTTTGTGTAATCCAATGGTCTTCATATACTTCCAGTAATCTATTGATTTGATTCTTAGTAAATCCCCGCTTGCGAAACGCCCAAAGTGTATCCCAGCTGCCCCAACCTTTATCCTCTTTATCCAGTGGACACATCCAGGCTTCCTGTACCAGCCAGCCTCCAAGATTTACACCTTTAAGCAGAACCTGCTTACCGGAACGAGTCATCACTTTGGTACCTTGCGTAAGAAGAAAATCCTTATTCGTAATTGCGGTTCTATGTATATTTTGCATCATGATTTAAGCTCCAATCACAGCATATTAAGTTCAATAAGCTGTTTCATTATCTTTTGTCTTCCTTCCAGCAGGCAGTTAGAATCGAATGCTCCTCCATTACTATTTTGCAGGTTTCTCCCTGTCTGTAAAGCTCAAATTCCTGCTTTTCCTCCGTTTTATTCAAGACCACAAGAACTATCTCACCGTCCGGATTCACAAAGCCAACCGCTTCCAGCTTATCAGTATAGGATGATACAAGAATACGCTGCGCTCCGGGTTTGACAAATCGACTGAAATGCCCAATGTAATAGTATGACAGCTTAACATCTATCTCATCCTTTGCGGCGTTACACATAATCGGAGCATCGCAGTAGTTACCAACATGATTCGGACCGCCCTTTTCATCCAGAATTACATTCCAATCAATGAAGCCATTCATACCTGCTTTGAAATTACCAATCATGTCATGAGCATACATTTCAGCTTTATAACTCTGCCCAGAATTAGCAAATCTGGAATACTCCACACAGCCTTCGGTAAAAATCAACTCCTTATCCGGGAACCTTTCCCTTACGCACTGCAATGCTTCAAAATGATCACCGGAATACCAGTGAAATGCGATACCAGAGATTGCATCCTGCGCTTTCTGGTCTGATAAGGTTGCTTTCGCCCGATCCAGAATGAGATCCTTGTTATGATCCCAGATATTCAGCTTGATGGACTTCAACCCGGCAGCATCCAGTTTTTTTCTCAGATAGTCACAGGCAAATATTTTCTCATCCTCCGGCGAATACAGACAGGAATCCCAGGTTTGGACCGCAGCAGGTTCGTTTTGAATGGTAAGGTGGGTAATATTAATTCCTTCCTTCTGATATTCCAATACATAGCGCACCATAATTTCTGCCCAGGCATCATAATATTCTTCTAATAATTTACCACCGTGATTCATCTCATTGTTGGTTTTCATAAAACCCGGAGGACTCCAGGGTGAAGCCAGAAAGGTAAGTTCCTTGTTTTTCTCTAAGGCAGCCTTGATGAAGGGAATCTGATACTTGTAATCCTCTTCAATCGAGAAGGATTGCAATGCTTTATCCCCATCTACAACATAAGCACGGTTTCCTAAGGAGAAATCACAGCTTTGAATATGTAATCTACAGAAATTGTACTGGTTTCCTTCCGAGCCAAAGTAAAGCTTCAGAAGTTCTTCCTTCTTCTCATCACTCATTTCACTAAAAATGTAAGCAGAAGATTCCGTAAGTGCACCACCAATTCCAATAATATTCTGTCTCTTTTCTTCCGGGTATACCTTAATAAGCTTCATCTCAGACTTAGCATTGTATTTAAATGAAAGCTCATTTTCTGCAAATTGCATATTTTGATTCGTTACATAGAACTTCATGTTATGTTACCTTTCTTTAATTTAATCCGAGTTTCTCACGGTTCCTTGCCATCTTCTCATTTCTAACTTTTACAATATTATCCCAATTATTATCATCTCTGAATTTCTTAAAATCATTTAGAATTTTATCAAAATCTGCATCATCTTTTGCACGCATCATACCTACTAACGTAGTATTCCAGTTTGTCAGAATAGCACTCAGATTTCTTGCTTCTGCAGTTCCGGCATCCGGATCAATATTTTCAATGGCAAACATCGTTTTGAGCTTACCGGTTCCCCACTCCTGCATCTGCTTAATGGATTCAATCTGATCTGCTCCAAGTGCCTTATAACGGTCATGACCAAACAAGCAGAACTCACCCAGACGGTAAACCTTTTTAAATTTATCATTGTCACTCTGCTGCATATCCTTTACTTCCGGAAGAAGCTCATATTTACCTGCATCGTTGACCTTGTAAGTCTCTCCTTCAACGCCGTAAGTTGTTAAAACACCTGCTTCGTCAGATAATAAATATGTAAATAATTCGATCGCTTTAATAGGATCTTTACAATCTTTTGAAATGTAGTTAGAAGCCCAACCTGAAATACCAGCCTGAGATAAGGTAGGTGCATGGCCCACAGTACTCTGAGGTCCGTCTATAGCAATATATGCAGCATCCGGGTTAGAATTCATCCATACCTGTAATGTACCGGAACGCTGAGGTGTACCACCGATCATTATAGTAGCGTACTGTCCGCTCTTAACTTTCTCCTCGTGAGCCGTATAGTCATCTGCAAATCTGTCATCACTGATTAAGCCCTGTCTGTATGCATTATTAAAGGTCTTAATCCAGGTAAGATAGTCTGAATCCATATCTCTGTCATACCAGGTACCATCCTCGTTCTGAATCGGAACTCCGATAACAGAGTATAGCTTTCTTCCCTTTAAATAAGTTTTGCTCATTCCGTATGCCACCATCGAACAAAATAGTACGTGGCAGACAACACCAACTACCGTTTTTAATATTGAGATCATGAATGCGCTCCAGATAGTGGTATCATGTAAAACTATCTTATAATTTTCAAACGATAATTCCGTCGGCCAGAAAATACTTCTTCCTTCTGCGATTGCTTTACCACTGCATAAGGAATTAACAACTACATTCCAGACCGGAAATATGATTATGATGGTCAATAAGCTTAATACAGCGATATTAATCAGGCTGAATATTCTGTCCCCGCTGATTACTCTTATGCTTTTATTCAGCTTCATCACGACACCCCCTATAGAATCGACTGCTTACTCAACTTTTTCGTCAGTTGATTTGCCGTTACCAGTAATATGACGGATACGATTGATACACCGAGACCAGCCGCAGTAGCATATGAAAAATCACCTTGTGTCAGACCCATTCGATATACATAGGAATTAATGACCTCCGCCTTCGGTTGATTCTGTGTATTCATCAAAACAAAGGTTTGATCCAGATTAGAGCCTAACAGACCACTGACAGTCAGAATCAGATTTAAGCTTATTACCGGTGTAATGAGGGGTAAAGTAATGTTCCAGATCTGTCTTGCACGGCTGGCTCCATCAATACGAGCCGCCTCATAATAGGTTGGATCAATGCCTGCCATAGTGGCAAGATAAAGAATAGTCCCCCAGCCAGCTTCCTTCCAGATATCCGATAAGGATGCAATCCACCAGTACTTATCAGCATCCAGAAGGATATTCTTTCCTTCCTTAAGCACTCCTAAGAACATCAATAACTGATTAAAAATACCAGTGGTTGAAAGCCAGGAAATCATCATACCACCCAGTACGATCCAGGAAAGAAAATGCGGAAGGTAGGAAACTGTCTGTGTAATTCTTTTAAAAGGTCCTTCCTTCACTTCATAGATCATTACCGCCAGTATGATCGGTACCGGAAATCCTATGATCAGCTTCAAAAAGCTGATTCCCAAAGTATTCACTACCGAATCCCAGAAATATTTATCACCTAGGATAATCTTGAAGTTATACATGCCAACCCAATCCGCAGAGCTTAATCTGGATACCACGGTATAATTTTTGAACGCAATGGAAAGTCCATATATTGGTATGTAGCTAAAAACAATCATAAAGATAATTCCGGGTATTACCATAAGCTGCAACGGGATCTGACTCTTAAACTCTCTGAACCATTTTTTCATTCGAACCTGAAACGGAGTTCTTATAAACCTTTCCTGACTTCGTGATTTTATCTGTGTCATAATGTACTCCTAACTGTTAAATATTAAAAACGTTTTTATATTATATGTTAATATTATCATATTTATAAAACAATATCAATACTATTTTATATATTTTGTTTAGTTTTTTGAGCAATTTTATATGTATACTTATTGAAACGTTTTTATTAAAGGCAAAAAATATACATACAACAGTCAAATCCTCTTATGTTGTATGTATATTATAACGTAGACTATATTGTTCTAACGACGATTAATTCCTGATGAATTACGCGGTATAAGTTTCCCGCTCAGGATCTCCACTTTTCCATCCTGATTATCATTAATCATTTTCATCATAAGCCTTACCGCACTGGTACCTTGATTGTCAATCGGATTTTTGATTGTAGTCAAAGAAGGCTTGAAATACTCCGATATTTCTATATCATCAAAGCCTACTACGCTGACATCATCCGGAATGCTATAGCCCATACTCTGAAGTGCTTTCATGCAACCGATAGCACTGAGATCATTTCCTCCGATAAATGCATCCGGAAGCAGACGTTCTTTCAGACGCAGTAATGAGATAACGGCGTTATAAGTAAACAATTCCTCGAACATACCGAATATGACATAATCCTCTCGAAATTCGATGTTATATTCCTTCATTGCTTCGATATAGCCTCTTTTTCGTTCAATGCTGTCATAGACATCTCCGGCACCTTCAATAAAGAAAATGTTTTTATGGCCTAAATTAATCAGATACCTTGCAGCCTCATAACCAGCTTTATATGAATCAAAGATTACACTGCTAATGTTCTTACGCTCATAATAACGGTCAAGTAATACGATTTTTATATTACTTTTCTCAATCATCTCCAGCTCTGGTTCTCCAATTCTTTCTCCTTCAAAGATAAAGATACCATCGAAGGATTTTCCGAGGATATTATTCATAATTACATTCTTATCCCTGGTAACAATAATATTCAAGGTATATCCCAGGCGGTCACATTCACGGCACATGGCATCAGCTAATACATAAAAATATTGTCCCCTGACGCTGGAGGTAATAAATCCAAGTGTTTTCGTTTTTCCTGACTTTAAAAAACGTCCATTCAGGTTAGGAATATAATTCAGTTTCTCTGCAACAGCAAGAATCTTACTTCTGGTCTCTTCATTCACCAACTCAGATCCGTTCAGCGCATTAGAAACCGTAGAGATAGCAACACCTGCCTCTTTTGCAACTTCCTTAATTGTAATTTTTTTATTCCCATTATTACTATCTGTCATAAGATACCACCTAATTCTGTTATACTAAAAACGTTTTTTTAATCATAACATATCTTTTATTACTATGCAAGATATTCCTTCTCTGCTGCCAGATAGTCCTCCAGAATGAAGGCTTTATAACTTACTATGTTCAAATCGTTTCTATTCCTTCTTGTACAAAAATCGCTCTGACAAGGTCAGATTGAAACCTTTCGCCAGTTGTCTGAAGTTATCATCCGTAATTGTCTGAAGTTTATCCGGTCTCATGGAAAGGACCTTTATCAGGATTTCTGCTGATTTCTCCACCGTGTGCATTAAGCCG
>Ga0207834_1000098_pt1 | contig 28969 bp, 23 predicted proteins | sample LuqExpMetagenom5_FD_187763 | JGI IMG/M metagenome (GOLD analysis project Ga0207834, IMG submission 187763) | Tropical forest soil microbial communities from Luquillo Experimental Forest, Puerto Rico - Sample 5 (SPAdes) | ecosystem: Environmental > Terrestrial > Soil > Tropical forest ...
CCTATTACCAGTCTTAGACATTACCAGAGTCTTTCCTTTACAGATTACGAAATGAGGGACATAGAAAAGAGGCTCATAGAATGGGGAATTCTTAGAAAGAGAATTTGAACTAACGTGTAAATTGTTCAGCCTCTACATACTTGACAATTTCAAGATATTCATGTGGATTTATCAAACTTTTAAAAAGAGGCTTTATTCAAAGTTTTGTTCTTCCACTATTTTTTCAATATCCCTTTTTAGTTCAGGTAATCTTTCAGTTGCAGTATTCCAAATAATATTTAAATTTACACCAAAATAAGCGTGGATTATAACATCCCTTATTCCAGCCATTTTTCTCCAGGGAACAAATGGATATTCGTTTCTTATCTCTTCAGGAATATGCTTTGTTTCTTCTCCAATAATTTCAAGTGCATGATTTACAGCGAAAATTGTTTTTTCGTCGGAAGCAAATTGATCAAAGTTCATTCCTTCAATAAAACTTTCACAACTTTCTATTGTCTCTAAGATATCCTGTAGATAATCTCCTACATTACGTTTGGTCATATTTGCATGACCTCTTCAAGAATCCTTTTTCCAATCCTTGGTTTTAATGCATTTTTCATAACAAGGTCTACTTCTACACCAAGTATTTCTGAAAGCTCCTGCTTAAGCCCTATAAACTCTAAAAGATCAGGTTCTTTGGAGAACTCGACAAGAATATCAAGATCACTATCCTCTTTTTGTTCTCCACGAATGTAAGAGCCAAAAATACCTAGATAACTAATATTATACTCTTGTGTAAGTCTGGAAAGATTTTGCTTTATAAGTTTTGAATAATGTGCTGCATTCTTTGCTCTTTTATTACTTGATTTAACGTTTGTATTTATTGTCATGAGGTTTCATGGTCCTGAATTTAAGTTATTATTTACAAAATTGATTATATGATATATTTTTGTGTTCCATATTTAAAATTAATCTCGGTGCCCTGTGTCCTTTTTACTCAAAAACACATTTGGATACATTGAAGCAGCTTTATTGAGAACATCCTGTTTAACTTTCCTTATTCTTCTGGATGCTCTTTATCCTCTGTGGCAATGTAGGATCTGCTGTCTCATCTAGTCAATAATTATCAAGCTTTATCCTATGATTTCCAACTTTTCCAACTCCTACATTACAGGAATACCCCAAACATTCAGGACTTGAGAAATATCTTATCCTTAGTAACCACACAGTACCTTATTTTAAATATAAAAATAATTGGGTAGTTTTATATAGTTTCATTTGCATTTAACGTGTTAACAAAAATTGCTGGTGTAATTTATGGAAATGTCTCAGAGAATTAGAAAATTTTATTCTAAAAAATCAGTGTTTAAGGACAAAGAAGTACTTAAAAAAGGGCACCATCCAAGATCATTAGATGATGTCCTTCACCGAGATGATGTGATAGATAAATACTTAACTGTTTTGCAGGAAGCAATTAATGGAAAAGTTCCTGACAATCTCTTTGTGTATGGTACTTTCGGCACTGGAAAAACAATGTTAACGAAACTGATTACTGCAGAGATTAAGTTAGCTGCTGAAACAGTAGGGCATAAAGTAATTGTGATTTACATTTACTGTGAAACTATGAGTGCTCCGAGTCCACTTATGCAGTTTATTAACCAATCACTTATCGATAGTATGAATGGAGTTAATAAGCTTGTAGGGATCTCGAAAGCTAAGAACTTTGAGTACTTTTATGAATTAGTAAACGATGTAGATGCCCCCGTTTTAATTATCTTTGACGAAATAGACAAACTAAAAGATCCTGATATAATAAACCAAATTTCGAGAATTAAAGAATGCGGATTCACAAAAAATAACGTCTGTATTATCGGAATAACAAATGATACTAATTTTTACACTAACCTTGATGGCAGGACAAAAAGCATCCTTGGTCAAAATGAGTTATTTATTCCCCCATATAATGCCGAAGAACTTAATGATATTCTAGTGTCCCGCGCTGAAATTGCATTTGTAGAAGGAGCATATGATGAAAATGTAATTCCATACTGTAGTGCGATTGGAGCACAAGAGAATGGAGATGCAAGAACAGCTATAGATCTTCTTAGGACAGCCGGAGACCTTGCGGACCAGAGAGGAAGTAATATTGTAGAAGAATGTGATGCAAGAACAGCAAAAGCAGGGCTTGAATTGAACAAGCAGCTTGAGGTCGTCGCCAGCTTGCCAACCCAGACAAAATCCGTTCTTTTTGCATGTGTTTATAGGTATAAATGGACAGGAGATGCAATTGAAACTACAGATGTTTATGCAACTTATTTAAGAATATGCAGTATAATCAGCATTGAGCCTGTGAAGAGTCGTAGAGTAAATGATTATATTGGAGAGCTAAATGTTTTAGGGATAATCTCAGTGAATAAGGTATCAAGAGGTAGAAGGAAAGGAGTTTTTAATGCGATAAGACCTTTGGCTGACATTGCGGCACTAGAGCAGATTATCCTTCAAGATTATAGATTTGAATACCTAAAAAGCATGTTTGATGACGCTCATGAAATGAAATTCAAGCTTTAGATAGGATATATAATTATATGATTGCCAATGTAACTCAATAATCTCTTTCGAGATCCAAAATATAGCAATTAATATGCTATAAATAAAAAAGGCAATGTTGTTATGTTATAAAATTAACACTATATAAATTTAACTAATATATTAAAAATGAAGCGCGTTTTCCTAGTCTATTAAAGATTTAAGTTACATTGGCAATTGAATAACTAAATAAGCTATAAATCCAGCAACTTATAACTTTATAAATATATATGTTACATTGGCAATTGAATAACTAAATAAGCTATAAATCCAGCAACTTATAATTTTATAAATATATATGTTACATTGGCAATCATATAACTTCTCAGCGTCAAGAGACTTCAACGTCTTGAATGCATAGGTTCAAACTGGTTCCGCTGCAAAAATAATTTTTCTGCAATTTGAGGCTATAATTCTTGCCTTTAAATGTTATCCTTTAAATGTTATTTTTCTACTTAATGCGAGTACTCATATTTCCTAATTGTGAATGTTTTCACTGTTTTGTAAAAGAGATACTTAAATAATTCTTTAAATTATTTTATATTAGGGCTGTGTCGTGACTTAGTAGATCTTTCTCGTTTAATATGGCACGTGCGAAAAAACTTCCCATGATTATGCCAGCTTTCTCGCATGCCGTATGCTCGCGTGGTGTGTTCATGGGCTTTTTGGGATATACTTGGTGAGGTATATGGATACTTGTGCAGTATCAATAACTCTTTTAAAACAGCTTTCCAGTCAGCTGGGATGGAATCCAACATGGAAGAAGGCATTTTATGTTTTACTATAAATTCACTAAATATTTTATAATTACAATATATTGAGCGATTTACTGCATCTATAATGCTTCTGTAATCGTGTTTCTCAAGTGACTTTTCGAACTCAATTTCAATCTTCTAGTCTTTTTGCAAAATCGAATTCTTCTATTAGGTTAATACTAGGCTTCATGTCTACAGACCTCCTGCAGTAATACTCAATGAAACTCCCGAGGAATTCTGTATTTCCACTGAACTATGTAAGAAGATTTAAATCAAATTTACTGCGGAAGGTCTCTGGACATGAACACTAATGAATGTTGGAGTGGAAGGGGTTGTTATCTCAATTTCATTGGGAATTGTTCAAGGAGAAATCATGAGTTTATATGAGAAAGGAATATGCTAGTACTGCGATTCCGAAGGAGATTCATGAAACTTGACTTTTGAATAGATTCTAAGATTACGGATTTTTCCAATAAATAAGGAATTAATTTTGGAATCGAAGTACTAATAATTTCTAACAAGTTTATGAAAAATTGATTAAACTTTATATTAAAAGGTGGGGAAAATTAATTCGGCCAAAATAGGGAAAAATAAACCGGCTTTGACATGCCCTAAGATTACTAAGAAAACTCAATAACGAGTCTTAGATTAAGAGCCTATCCGAAAAATGTGGATTTACTTTATCGTTAAAATTGGTAGTACCATAATCAGAATTAATGCTGGATATTGCAGACCTATTATAACTTCTAAAACATGCCATTATTGACTTTTCGGATAGACTTTAAGTATGCTAACTCAAACTTTTTTGATTATTTACTGGGAGTTTGCGCTGGAGTTCTGTACGCGCTTCTTTGCCAAAGCCAGATCACGCTGAGCAGTACTCATATGAGTAACGTTTTGATCTGTGGTGTTTCCAGTTGTTTGTTCGATCATAACTGTTGATGTATTATTACCAGTCACATTTGCAGTAATTGCGTTAACATCAGTTGTGTTATTATAAGTATTATTAGTAATATTTGTATCAGCGGCAACGCTAGTTGCAACTTTTGATTGATTCCCACCTACACTTGTTACTGATGATGTTGTATTATTGGTCGCTGTTTTTTTGCTGGCACAGCCAGCTGCAGAAACAACAGCAGCGACAACAAAAAGCATCGCTATGATCTTTAGTATTTTTTTCATTGATAGTACCTCCAAAGTTCTCTTCCTTTTCTATATCCAATTATCTAAAATTATGAAATCCAATATGAGACCTTGACTGACTAATAAGATAAATATTTTCGGTTTTGGGTTCTGCAAAGGGTTTTGAAGGCTAAATCACTAAAAATACATATGTATATACAGCAGGACTGATAATAACAAATTGTTCTTGGTGAGTATGACAACATTCTCTTACAATGAACAACATCTTGATTGTGGTTTCCTCATTTCCATAGTCGAATATATTGGGCTTGTTCTCTTCCTTGGCCCGAGTTACCTTCACTAGACGCGGTCTCTGAATCTCCGCGTCTGGTTTACTCTTCCAATCTAGCAGCTCTTTTTAAGGTCCCGTTGTAAAAAATTCAAAAAAATATGTAAATCTATAAGTAATAAGTAAAAATTAAAATATTTAAGGAAAATGTATCAATATTACAGAACTATTCAAAATAATTGATTAATATATTTGAATTCATTAAAATTAGAGTAAAGATCATTTACTTGTCCTTTTCTGACCATGTTCTATTATAAATTTGTTAAGTGCTTCTGCAGCTATTACTTTATGAGTCTTGAAAATATTGTAAAGCCTAATTTAACTATTATTACTATGATAATGCACCCCAATAAGTATTCTAATAACTGATCGATACATTCTTTTCGGTTCATGTTTTGATATAAGTCATCAAACTTTGTTATCTTTTTTGGTATGCTTTTGCTTGTTCTTTGGTAGCTTTTCATCTGATTTTCTACAGGAATTAGGTTCGGTTACAAAAATCTGATTATTTTTGTATCAAGAGGTTTATTCCCGCCGATGGGATACCTTAAACAGAAATTCTAATTATTGGATACTGGACTTTCAAGTCGGAGGTAGAGTTACTGAATATGGGGGCAGGAAAGTATAGTCGCGGGATCTGCTTAGCAGATTTTTAAAGGCATATGGCTTCAATCCGCATTCCTCGAAGGGGTATGTAAGAGTGAGGGTTAGATCGGGGGTATAATTGCCATAACTCGTAAAAAAAGTAAGAGTTTGTAATAATATCTCAGAAATTAAAATATTTGAATTTTTAAAAATTCAAATATTAGGAAATCATTTCCTTAATTTTCTCAAAAGATGATCGGCCGCCACAACTTTGCAACGTTCTCGGTAAATAGAGGAGTTGATAGAAATTATTGATTTTCTATTTTTATTGAAAATCGATAGCAGAATACGTTAAATTAACAAAAAGTTTATATACTCCGATGGGAATACAAGATATATATTAATCAAAACAATTAAAATAAGTGGTTTAACATGGAAAGCATTACGACGAACATGATAGGTGAACGTTTTCCTGTAATGGCTTACGTTGATCCAGAAACGTTTCTGAAAATTGAGCAGCAGCGGGGAGATGTACCTCGCAGTCGATATGTAGGTAAACTGCTTAAAAAAACCATGGAACAGTAATTGAGATTTAAAAGAGTACAGGAAGCACCCGGGAGGGCAATCCCGGGTACGTAGGATCGTAAATGATCCAGACGGTAACCGCTTAGCATTATTAGGTTACCCTCTGAGAATAAAAAGCTTTCCTCTGCTTCCTGTCCTGATTTTACTATTAATGAACAGAGGGAAAAAACAAATGGCGAACAATAAAAGGCCAAGAAACCCCAGAATTTTTTCTGGTTTCGACTCGATTGCAGATGATCACAACCCTTGGGAAGGATATCACCAAAAGCTGAATCATCATAATAAATCTCCCTATTTTCGTCTCGGAGGCTTCTGAATATGAATTATTCAACATCTGAGCCTCTGTGCTCAATTCCTCCAGGATCTCCTTTTTGTAGCGGATGCGGCATTAAGAATAATTGTCCTAATACTGACACTGGACCCGATGAGCCTAGGCTGGAGCAGTTCAACGGGTTTTACACCGACGTTTCCAGCATAGGTGACTTCACACTTAATGACTTCACACACTTGACATTCAGAGAGTTCATGGAGATAGATTATGATGAAAAAACAGTCATGGATCATTTCTATGGACTACAAAAAAATATCAAATCTGTTATCTGTGGAGAGGCCTGAAAACGTGATATGTAAGACCAATCCAAACGAGTTTCTTAAATTTCATTCTCAGCTTATGAGATCTGCCCCACCTGGGTATTCTCCCTTTTATTTCCCCCTTGAAATTGGTGGTAAAGATCCATTAGCGGAAATTAGCTTCCTGAAAAATAGAAAGACAGTAGAGGAATCTATAAGGTTCCTTAAATTTGGTTATAATGTGGGAATCCTCGCAGCTCCCGATGATCCACTTGTAATAATAGACATCGATGATCCAGAGCAAGTACCTGAAATCAAGCCGACGTTGCAAGTTATATCGAGCAAGCAAATAGGAACGCACAACTATTATTTCACAACGGATAAAGCCGCCAAATGCAATATCCCAACTGAAGACGCCGGCGAAGTGAGAGCTTCCGGGTATTACGTAGTTGCTCCCGGATCATTTGTAACCAGATCAGAGAAGGAAATTGCCAGGATCCCCGAAGAGCTAAAACAATATACTGGTCAGTACAGACTCGCGAACAATCTTCCTGCAGCAAACATTGTGTTCGATGAATTCCCACCTGTTTACAAGGATGCAGCAAAAAAAGAAGCTGATGCAGAGGAAATAAAGGCAATCAGGCGGGAAAAGATAACAAAAAAAATGATCACTAATACGTGTAAAAGTGCCTTGTGGGACCTTTCAATTTATGATGTTCTTGGAGTCAGAGATAATCCAGGCGTAAGGTTTCCAATGCCTACAGAGTTTCACGGATCAGAAACGGGCAAAAATGCTTCTGTATCAAAAGGGACCCTTCACTGCTGGCGGCACATGTGTTACCACACTGGTTTAACCGCGCTTGCTGTTATGGCTGGAGTTGCAACATGTTCTGAAGCTGGCATTCCTCATGGAAGTCACGGTTCTTCTCTGGATTTTTCCAACCCTAAAATCCAATTTGAATTATGGGCCTACGCGTATCAGCATGGACTATTGCCGAAAGGCGATCGAATACCTTCGAAGGCTCTTAGGTATTATGTGGAGATGAAAGGTATCGTCGGAGGGGTTATCGCATGAGTGCAACACCTACTGATGATGATTGGAAACTCCAGAGGAATGAATATAACAAGGCTCTGGAAGAGTTGGAGAAGGAAGGAATAGAGACAGGGAGAAGGCCATTAGTAGATAAAAGGAAAGCAGGCAGGCAGCTATCTGAACGTGCAAGGGAACTCCTGAAGATGGCATTTGACAAAATGCTTGCATGCGACGGCGACAAATCACAATTAAAGAACGGAGAAGGGTTTAATAAATTTGATTCAGAAGCCGTCCACAAAGATATGGATGAAAATAAGGATGTCTCTGATGAAATCCTGATCAAACATTCCTACAGGCTTAAAAAATACAAAAAACAGCTTTCAAAGTTCGGGATTGACAAAGACGAGCTCGAAGATGTAATTGCGGACTGCAAACAAAAAGCTAAAGCCGGTGAACCTGAAAAAATAAATATTCCATTTGACGAAGTTGCTACAAAAATTATGCAAGAGTATCATATATTCACCACCACCGACAACAAGCAAATGTATCTTTATCAAAACGGTGTTTATAAAAATGAAGGCACAGAGGCTTTTTTAAGCACTAAAATTAGGGATATACACGACCAGCTTTATTCCGAATATTGGGAAGATATCAATCAGTCTATCCCATTAATACATGTCCCAAAAGCCACGACTAAATATATTTCAGAAGTTTTTGCATATATTCAAGACTATACATATAGATCAAGAGATGAAATCGACAAGGCCGCCGATAGATATCTGAACTTCAAAAACGGTCTATTTGATATTGAAAAATGGGAATTAGAAGATCACACACCAGACTATCTGTCGGTTTGTCAGATCCCAAGAACTTACAATCCTAAAGCCACGTGCCCACAAATTGATAAATTTATCTCAGAAAACGTTGATCCAAACGATGTGAATTTTGTGTTTGAGTGGTTTGGATATAACTTGACTACAGATGTTAGCTATGAGAGCTCTCTTTTTGTGTATGGGCCACAAGGCACTGGAAAAAGTCTACTCTTGAGCCTTTTAAATAGATTTGTTGGGAGCGATAATTGTTCTGCAGAAACGTTGCAAAACCTAGAAGTGAAACCAAATAGAGTCGCAAACCTATACGGAAAACGCGCAAACATATGCAGCGAAATTCCTAGTACACAAATACATCAAAATGAAATGTTTAAGAAACTCACAAGCGGAAAAGATACAGTTACAGGTGAACATAAGTACATGAAAGCATTCGACTTTATCAACAATGCCAAATTTACGTTTTCAGGGAATAAATTACCTGAAGGCCCAAAAGACCTTGCTTGGTATGCTCGAATTAAATTAATTTGTATGGGAAATATTTTCCGAGGAACTAGTAAAGATGATAAAAAATTAATTCTCAAATTAACCACTGAGGACGAGCTGTCAGGGTTGCTAAATCTAGCTCTAAAGGGGCTCAAAAGGCTATATGACAATGATAAATTCAGCTACAACAAGACCTTCGAGGAGACAGAACGTGAATATATCTTATATAGCAATCCTGTTGAAGCTTTCATGAGTGAATGTACAGTAATAGCTGATTCCGACACTGAAAAAGATGTACTTTACCTTGAGTATACTGGGTGGAGTATGCGGAAAAAGTTGGAACGCTTGAGTAAGATCGGATTTTCAAGAAAATTAAAAGGGATGGGGTACAGTGACTATAGAGACAATGTGCCTGGGAGTTATTGTAGAAAAAAAGTGGACTACTGGTGTAATATAAAAATACAGTGCGTTCTAGTAGGACAAGATGTGGAACATATATCTCGTCCTAATGAAAACCCTCAAATGATAACGAATAATCGTTCTAACTCTTCAGTAGGACAAGATCTTCCCTATGTATCTCTTAGAAAAGAAAATAATTCAATAAAATACGGTGAAAATGAAAATAATGAAAATATAGAGGGTACAGAGAGAAGATCTTGTCCTAACTCGGTTTTTTCGACATCGGGATATATAGGACAAGATGTAGGACAAGATGTCATAGATCCTGTCCGAAAGCAAAAAACACTAGTTTTTGAGCAAAATGATGACAAAAACAGTATGAAAATTCTTTCAGACTGCGAGTTAATGAGGACTGAATTAAAAAACTTTGCTAGATCAAAGTATCATCTGACAGTTGATAATATTCCCGTGTTTGTGGGGGAGTTTAACAAAGAATTTCCTGGTTACAAACAAACATATGGATTGCAGGCAATATTAGACAATGCGGAGAGACTGAGTTCTAGAGGATGGAGGTGAAAATCTTCTCCTTTTCTCATTTTTCAGTAGACGTATTGATATCGATTCCTACAAATGCCTACAAATCATACAGTATCCATAAGCAAATGAAACTGTAATCAGCCGGTTGAATACAACATCTCAAACGCCTTTTAAATACTTCACAAACTTTATGTTTGGGTTCAGTCCCTATATAGCCAATTCCGTCTCTTGATACTGCTTCTTGTCAAAACGAATCATTTGAAATTCTGAAAACGACTGAAATTTTCAACTATCAAAATAACCAGATTCACCCTTTTTACTTCGTCTTCTATGTAGGGGGTTTATAACCGAACTCTTTTTTAAATTCCTCTCTGTGAACCTACTAAATCAAACTAGAACTTTTATGATACTTTCCACTTTTTTTCTTTTATTTTCATGGCTTCCTTTCCCTGTATGTCCCTTGATATTGATTTATCTCAAAAATAACGCGCTAAATATGTATATTCTTCAAATTACTTCAAGAAACTCGCATATTTGGCATAGATTTCATCAGTTGTGTCGATACATACTTTTTATCTAAACCGATACAAGGCTAATTCTCCGGATTTCATATAATTTACTCAAGAATCTTCAAAAAACGCGGAAAGATAAAAATGCTTTAGGTGTATTTTATAATCATGGGTGAATTTAAATGGAGCCCTCGGAAAAGAAGAACCGCATACTTGTTGACATGTGAGCCTCTTAAGTACAAAGAAATAGCCACAAAATTAAATATTACAGAACAAACGATCTGGAATTATAGGCAGTGCCCAGAATTTAACCGGGAAGTTGGAAAAATACAGCTAGGGAAAACAGGACCATGAGTGAAACACAGGTCGCGATAAGGTTTAACGAATTTTTAAGTGGAAAACAAACTTAACTGGAGCTTTTCCTAAGCTCTCTTCGCGTCTTTTATCTTTTTCTATACTCCCAAAACTCCCGATTATACTCCATTTCTATACTCCTAGAACTCTGATGGGAAAGAAAAGGTTTTGATGAAATTGCTGTTATTCTCTTTGATGAATCAGGCAAAAAATGCATCCCATGAATTGCAAAACCTGAAGAAATCTACATATCTAAAATTAAGTGATTAAAGTTATTAATCCGGCATTGGATTTATTATTTGTGTCATAAGATGACGATTTTCTAAATTAAAATTGGGTTAAAATGTCGGATTTTGACGTATTTATTCAAATGAATTATTTTTTTTCAATTCAAAAGTTCCTCCCTGATGTGTTCTATTTTGAAATTGTTCTATTATCAAAATATTTGAATTTTATTCGAATTATTTCCCGATCTCTAACTTTTTAAACGTCACTCGATACAGAAAGCTTGAAATTTTAAGTTTGATTTATTTCGGATGGGTTATTTTGATTTGATTTTAATATGTAATTTCAAACTGATCCCTATAATGTATTACCTATGCCAAATAAAAACTCAGGACTACTTTATGTTGATCATATATTCAAAAAATGAATAATTGGTCTAAATTTTGAAAATGTGAAACTTTTAATAAGAATAGATTGTGTTTCTTATTATTAATTTGTAAAAATGATTTTCGGAGGTTCATAACTTGGCGACCAAGAAACAGAAGGCAGCAAAAAGAGCTAAGGAAGATCAAAAAACGAATGGTAACACAAAAAAGCCCGTTGAGGAAGTTAAGGAACCAGAAGACAAAACAAAAAAACAAGATAAGAAAAGAAAATGAAAAGGCTCTAGTCAAGCCTTTCTTTTTATCTGATATCAAATTCCTTTTTAATAAGTTTTCAGTAGAATCGTTTTTCCCTTAGTTTTCTATCGTCGTTTTAATCTTATCTCTTCTATTCAACTTTCGAACCGTATCCAGTGTAACGTGAAACACATTGTGACGGTTCATCCCCACGCATGTGGGGAACTCAGAGCCCGCGTCTCCAACCTGAATTCCATTTTCGGTTCATCCCCACGCATGTGGGGAACTCTGTTTGTCTTTTATACTATAAGTAGGAAAAGTTTTTCCGTCAACATATAAAACGTTTTTTATACTGATTATTGTATAAAAAACGAGGTATCTTAAAATCGTGATATCTCCGGTTAATTTACTCTTCTGTTTTAGTTTCGGGCATGAAGGATATTAACTTTATTCCATCCATTTCTCTTGGGATTCTGCGGTTTTCACCTAGACTTTGAAATCAAATCCAATTTCATTTCTTGCGGACCAGATCATAATCGCGCTTCCTTCAATGTTCCCATCATTGAATTCGGCTTCTACATTCTCCCATATCATGTCCCTTACCTTGACCGAATACTCTCCTACATATACTCCAGCCCTGATTTCCAGAAGCCAGAGGGTCAATCTTCCTTTCAATCGGGGTGGTGTATTTTCAAGGACGATGACCAACATCATTAAGTCCCCTTTCATTTGGAATTGCAGGAGGAAGGGATTCAGGAAGTTCTTCAGGAATAAGGAGATCTCCAGCAGCTAAAACTTCTTCTATGGCCGGGATTATTTTTTTAGCAGCCTTGTTTCCCGGAAGGCATCTCTACAGGCAATCCTTACGGCTCTTTCAGGATTTGAAGGGTTTTTGGCTGCTACTTGAAAAGCCACAGGCACAACAGTTTCAAACTTAAAAAGATCAGCAATATCATAAATAAAAGACCTGGGCTTTCCGGTATGAATAAATCCGATTGCAGGCGAATATCCAGCTGCAAGAACCGCCACTTCGGTAACTCCATAAAGGCAGGAAGTAGCAGAGCTCAAACATTTGTTCTGCAGGTCTCCAGTATCCCAGTCTGTATAGTCATAGTAGCGTCTATTCCATTTTATTCCGGCTCTTTTTGCCAAAATCTCATACAGTTTCTTTACCCTTGATCCCTCTATTCCCCTCATTTGTTCTACACTATACTCCTCAGAGATTTTCTCATTAAAACGCATCTCATACATTTTTCGAACAACTTTTCTTCGTGCTTCGTCATTTAAGGCAAGTTGTGCCTGATAAAGCAAACGATCCGCCCTTGCCCCTCCCGGCTGACCGGCAGAATAAAGCCTGACTCCAGCTTCCCCAACCCAGATCAGGAGACAACCAACCTGTGCTGCAAGAACTGCCGCTGCATGCGAAACTCTACTTCCTGGTTCGAGCATCAGGCATGCAATTCCTCCAACAAGAATCTGGGTTCGAACGCCATTTTTGTCGATAAGGACAAAGGCTCCATCTATAACATCAAGTTCTCCTTTTTCTAGGAATAGTAATGAAAAGCGTTCTTTTATGGTAATGGGTTTCAGTTTTGGGAGCATCAGAGTACCTCAGGTAGGTAGATTTAGTTATACTTTAGCAAGTGTTAATAAGCCACATCCGAAAGCTTTAGCAGGACCAATACCTTCCGTAATTTTCCCAAGTAATAATTCTGAATTTATAACAGTTAATATCCCTAAAAAAGTTACAGTTTGAATTTTACCAAAATGAACCTGACCTTCTTCAGTTTTACGGAAGTGAATCAAGTTCTTCTGATTTAATTCAAGTGCGTCTATTTCTGCACTACCTTCAAATTGCCGCTTCAACCACGCTATAACTTCTGCCTCATCAATAATAGGGACTCTTACTTTGCCTTGATTTTCTGTTTTTCCATCTTTGTCATTGATTCTTTTAGTAGGATTAGCGCACAACATGAATCTATATCTTCCACCGGATTTTAGTTCAAAATGGATTTCTTTTGGCCCTTTTAATAATAATAACTCGTTGGATACTGCTTGTAGTAGACAAGCGGACTGCAATTTGAGACTAGCAGTATCAATACTCATTGATATTTATGAGGAATGGATTACAGGAAACAGGTATATAGTAATGCAACAGTAATCAAAAAAGAAGAATAAGGGGTATAGAGTGAAATTTACAGAAAACTAGGCACACTGCCTGCGCAGAGAGCTTTTGGGGTACAGCTTCCTGCAATTAAAACTCATCTCTTTCCTAATTATGGTCTTCTGAGAACATGCCTTTTAGATGTTACCATATTTTGTACCATGGTCTCTTCTTTTCCTCAGGTGACTCTAGCGCTCTTTGATTGATTAAAGTCTGCATTTGTAGCATGTAATTATTATGCATATTTTTAAGATCTTCTTCTCTCTTGTTTGCATTTTCAAGGTCTTTCTTTAAGGTCTCATTGTGCGCTTTCAGTTCTTCATTGCGAGCTTGCAGTCCTGCGATAGATTCCCGAAGAGTCGCAGAAGATTCTTTTTGATTCTCATAAGATTCCTCGAGAGTCTTGTACGATATACTGAGGTTCTTATATGATTCTTCAGTATTAGTGAGGATTCTTTCTTGAGTCTCTTGTGAGTCTTTGAGATTCTTTTGTGATTCTCCGATAAGACACTCAAGACCTAGTCTTATGGCTTCTGCTCTGTTTTCATAGCCTGCTTCTTTGAGCTTATCTAGAAGGTCATCAGGAATCAGTGCAGAACATTTTGTGCAGTTCTGAAGAGGCATAAGAGAAGAATATTACTACACTAAATAAAACTCTTTTTACTTTCAAGTAAAAGAAGATCATTTTCTGTATAGTACCATTCTTCGTGATCGTATAGCCTTTGAAGCTCCACATACCGAAGGCCTGTGATTGTATTGATTTCAAAAATAGGCCTGAACTTTATTGGAATGAAATTAATAAATCGGTCATATTCTGCTACTGTAAGAACCTTTGTTCCATCAGAAGTAATAAGTCCATTATCCATGGGAAATAGCACACGAACAAATATTAATACGTTCGTATTTTGAATTTTATAAAAATAATTATCTTGGAAAACTACGTCCAAATTAGTGAATATCCGAACGTTCTATATCTAAAGTTCGGATAGGGGTTCCGCCAACATTTTAAAGAAAATATACGCTAAGTCTATCAATGTGATTTGATGTCCTTGTTTTCCAGCCTGGCTGTTAATCTATCACGATTATAAAACTGAAAAGACTTTTAAGGCATAAATACAAAACATGAATTGAATATTAATATTTTACAATGGGGGAGTAAAATGAGTAACAGTTGTGAATCCATAGAAGTTCCGTATATCGCATCAAATCTCGAAAGATGTATGTGTTCGCGGTGTCCTGTACAATCTAAGAGTTCATGTGCATTAGAAAAAATTGAAAACTTCAAGAATGAAGTGAGTAAATTAAAAGAAGGTAAATCTCCAACTCCGCAAAATGTTCCTGGCGTGTACTGTTCGGCAGGTGAAGCTTTTTGTAAAGATTTAAATGTTGAAAAAAATTGCATTTGTAACACCTGCTCTGTGTGGAAAGAGAACAATCTAAATAATGCGTGTATATTCGAGCATTATTGCTCTCATGGTAGAGCCTGAATACTCTAATTTTTTCATCAATCGTAGTTGAAGTAATCACAGTTGTTGATTTAGAAAAAAAATCCAAAATAAGATATAATCATAAAATCAGGATTACTATAATTTTCACAAGGGTTTTAAGGACTTCTCAGCTATAGCAGGCTTTGAGAGGAATGTTTGCAGCTGCACTGCTTGAGCCTTAAAAGTCTATCTTTTACTTTTTTGGGTTCTGTTGCAAAAATATTCTTCTCGTACTTTAAGGCCATAATTGGTATTTTTATGTGCTATTTTTATGGGTTATAAAAATGATTAAATTTCCTAATCGTGATAATTTTCACTTGTTTTGTAAAATAACCAGATTTTTTGTAACGGAACCTTCTAGTTTTAGAAAATTTGTTGTATATTTAAGATTATGTTTCTGAATAGTATATTATATTCGGATTAGTGACTTCTTGAAGCTTATGATTTTACAGAAAAATAGTTACATCGCCGGAGATAAGATTGAAGAGATTGTATATTTAGAGATTTGGTCTTGAATTTTTATTCAGTGGGAGGTAACGTTATGACTGAAGACAAAAAGAATCCTGTAATGGGCAGAGCAAACAAACAAGAAATCGGGAGAGGCATGTCGAACCGCGACTGGTGGCCGAACCAGTTGAAGATCGAAATCCTGCACCAGCATTCTTCCAAGTCCAACCCAATGGGTGAGGACTTCAACTACGCGAAAGAGTTCAAGAGTCTTGACCTAGTAGCTGTGAAGAAAGATCTCGCGGCGCTGATGACTGATTCGCAGGACTGGTGGCCGGCGGACTTCGGCCACTATGGCCCTTTGTTCATTCGTATGGCGTGGCACAGCGCCGGCACCTACCGCGCCGGTGACGGCCGTGGCGGCAGTGGTAGGGGCCAGCAGCGCTTCGCGCCTCTCAACAGTTGGCCGGACAACGTCAACCTGGACAAGGCGCGTCGCCTGCTCTGGCCGATCAAGCAGAAATATGGCCAGAAGATTTCATGGGCCGACCTTATGATTCTTGCGGGCAACGTCGCCATGGAAACGATGGGATTCAAAACGTTCGGTTTCGGAGGCGGTCGCGAGGACGTCTGGGAGCCGGATCAGGACGTCTATTGGGGCTCTGAAGACACGTGGTTGGGTGATAAACGCTATTCTGGAGACCGGAACCTCGAAAATCCGCTTGCTGCCGTGCAGATGGGGCTGATCTACGTCAATCCGGAAGGCCCGAACGGTAATCCAGACCCAATAGCAGCGGCCAAGGATATCCGCGAGATTTTCGCTCGCATGTCCATGAACGACGAAGAGACCGTTGCGCTCATCGCTGGCGGTCATGCCTTCGGCAAAACCCACGGCGCCGGCCCTGCGTCCCATGTAGGGCCTGAGCCAGAAGCAGCCAGGATCGAGGAGCAAGGCCTCGGTTGGAAGAGCAGCTTCGGCACCGGCAAAGGCGGTGACACGATCACCGGCGGCCTGGAGGTCACCTGGACTAACACGCCAACAAAATGGAGTAACAACTTCTTCAGGATCCTGTTCGGCTACGAGTGGGAATTGACGAAGAGTCCGGCCGGTGCATATCAGTGGCAACCTAAAGGTGGCGCAGGTGCTGGCACGATTCCGGACGCCCACGATCCGTCCAAGCGTCACGCTCCAAGCATGATGACCACTGATCTTTCCTTGAGGTTCGACCCCGTCTACGAAAAGATTTCAAGGCACTTCTACGAGAACCCGGATCAATTAGCGGATGCATTCGCTCGCGCATGGTTCAAGCTAACGCACCGCGACATGGGTCCACGCGCCCGCTATCTCGGTCCTGAGGTTCCTGCCGAAGAGCTTATCTGGCAAGACTCCATCCCTGCGGTCAATCACAAGTTGATCGATGAGAAGGACATTGCCTTCCTTAAGGACATGATCCTTGCCTCAGGGCTGTCGATCTCGCAACTGGTTTCGACCGCCTGGGCGTCGGCGTCCACCTTCCGTGGCTCCGACAAGCGTGGTGGTGCGAACGGTGCACGAATTCGCCTCGCGCCACAGAAGGATTGGGAAGTCAACCAACCGGCTGAATTGGCGAAAGTGTTGAACACTCTTGAAGGTATCCAGAGCAAGTTCAACAGCGTGGCATCAGGCGGCAAGAAGGTCTCACTTGCTGATCTGATCGTTTTGGCTGGTTGTGCAGGCGTCGAGCAAGCTGCAACGAAGGCTGGTCACGATGTAACGGTTCCCTTCTCGCCGGGGCGCATGGATGCCTTGCAAGAGCAGACCGATGTGGTCTCTTTCGCCTTCCTCGAACCGATCGCGGATGGCTTCCGCAACTATCTCAAAACCCAATACACAGTATCAGCCGAGGCATTGCTAGTTGACAAGGCGCAATTGTTGACGCTTACCGCACCAGAGATGACGGTGCTCATTGGCGGCATGCGCGTGCTTAATACCAACTTCGGACAGACCCAGCACGGCGTTTTTACCCATAAGCCGGAAACACTAACTAACGACTTCTTCGTGAATCTGCTTGACATGGGCACGGAGTGGAAGGCGGTATCGGACACTAAGGACTTGTTTGAAGGGTGTGATCGTAAGACTGGCGAAGTCAAGTGGACCGGCACGCGTGTCGATCTCATCTTCGGTTCGAACTCCCAGCTCCGGGCTCTGGCCGAGGTCTATGGAAGCGCGGACGCGCAGAAGAAGTTTGTCCAGGACTTTGTGGCGGCCTGGACCAAGGTGATGAACCTTGATCGCTTCGACCTCGCCTGATTGTATCATAAACATCTTTAAGGGCTTGAAGATCTTCAAAACAAATGACTTTGCTCAGACTGGAGAAAGGTATCGATCGCTTGACAATGCTGGTTTATTTTTTTACTTTTTTCGGTCTTTCCATAACTTTCTTGATAATATCTTCTGTAGGTCTTTCAAGCCCAAAAATGTTGTAAATATCATATGGACTTTCTAGTAATGTGATATTTTCCATCTTCGCAAGTTTTTCCGAGTTTGTAACATCTACTTCGCGCATTGTTAACTCAAAAGCTCTACCACTTGGTGCAGCAGTTTTAACACTCCCTCTTTTCTGATCTACAGGCATTATAAAGATAGAGGTTCCGTTGCAAAAATAATTTTTCTGTACTTTGAGGTTATTATTATTTTCCTTCAAATGTTATTTTGACCCCAATTTGATCACTCAAATTGCCTTATTGTGAAGGTTTTCAACGGTTTTGTAAAATGCTCTGATTTTTTGCAACGGAACCTTGTTAAGTTAATGAGGACTAAGAAATCTTTACAGCTACTGTTTATTTCTTGAATTTCCTTGCAGTGGCCAAAAGTTCTGTAAATTACAAAGATGAAAATTTCAAGCAATCGGTTTTAAATTTCAATTTGTCTTAAATTTATTATTATCCTTGAGCTATGCTTTTCTAAGCTTAATTATTCCACATAGCATAGGAATATAAAAATGATGATCGATTATCGTTCAATCAAATGCAAAAAAACCACGATAAACACATAGACACTTTTCTAGAGGTTTGCAGATACCGATTTTAATATATGTTACCAAATTGAAAATATAAATCATTATGAAAAATGGATTCGTGCTTTAATTTAACTAAAAATAGTTTGGTGATCTTAAAGTAATTCAATAGCTCTTACAAAAAATAGCCCAAATATCAGGAACCCCATGAGATATAGTACAGTCATTTTTATTGTTGGTTTTATAGCAGTCTCTTTTTTTACTTTATCATCTTTAGAGCTCTTTTTGTTTAATGTGTTTTTTAACCAACTTAAAGTCAAAATTATTATTACTATCATTCCTATTATTTCAGGAATAAAACTTTGTGAAAATTTAGGTGTAAAAGATTCTTTGAGCAACATTAATAAAAATGAGATTCCATCATCAATTTGACTTTTTGGGAAACTCCATCCAAGTAGAGGCCAAAATAAGGTTTTTGGAGTTCCCCACATCTGATCTTCCATAAGATGAAAAAAAGAACCCGAAGCAAGAGTAATGATTCTGATATCGCTTCTTTTATCATATAAGTATAAACCTATTATGAAGAGAGTTAAAGAAAATACAAGTGTGTGACTTATCATGCGTCCGTTTGAAATGGTAGAAGCAAAAACAATCATTCCTAATGGTTTGTCTATCAGATCAGGCAAAAGTGCTCCAATAGCAAGATATCTTGGATCTATGATAGTTTTTAATCGTGGTGCAAAGTATGAAAATATAAAAAATATTCCCAGTGTAACACCTATATGTCCAAACAGAAGCATAATAATACAAGGTACATCTTTTTTAATATATAATGGTAGTGTATACTAGGTGCTGTTAAGTCTACGCGCGGTAAAAATAATTTTCAGCTACTGTCGAACCTCTATATTGTTCGGTATCCGTTAACTTGACAGAATCCATCAAATCAACCTGTTAAATTGAGTAGGTATAATCTCTTAAATTTAGGATTACCAAAACTTTTATATATTTAGGTTACCCTAACTCACAATTGTGATTAGATGCCATCAGAACACATGGAAGAATACCTGAAAACGATCTATGATATAGCAGGTAAAGACGGCATCGCACGGACTACTTCTATAGCAAAATGTCTTAACTTATCTCCAGCAAGTGCTACGGAGGCACTGCAAAGAATGTCTGAGGAAGGCCTTGTAATTTATAAGCCTTATAAGGGTGTCACTCTTACGAATGAAGGATTGGAGATAGCAACTAGAATTAAGCGAAAGCACAGACTTCTAGAAGTATTCCTTTGCGATGTGCTCCATATCAATAAGGAAAAGGTGCATTCTGAAGCATGTAAAATAGAGCATGACATTTCAGATGAGACTGAAAACGCTTTATGCAAAATGCTTAACGCACCGGCTAAATGCCCTCATGGAAGTCCGATAACCCCCTGTACTATGGTTGTAAGCACATGTAATGAATGCGATGTGGTCACCAGCACCCTGGAACATAAAGTACGTAACAGGAATATTGTTCCTATCACTGACTTAGTACCATGTAAAAAAGGAATCGTTGCATTTTTGAGAGGAGATAAGAAGGTAATCCAGCGGATATCTGACCTTGGATTAACTCTGCACACAGAAATCGAGCTGATACGGAAAGCACCTAGGAGTGGTCCTATAGAAGTACGCGTCCGAAGAACGAATCTGGCAATAGCTCGGGAGATTGCAGATAACATTTTCGTAACCATAGAAGGATAAAATTATGGCAAGCTGTGAAAATTGCGGCCGATGCGACCCAAAACCTAAACAGATCAAAAATTATAATTGGGTAGTTGCTCTTGCTGGGAACTCTAATGTGGGTAAGAGTGCCATATTTAACCAATTAACTGGCATGAATCAGATCATAGGTAACTGGCCGGGAAAGACAGTAGAGCGTGCCGAGGGATTATTGCAGCATAAAGGGTTGAGAATCAAGATCATTGATCTACCCGGAATATACTCATTTTCCACATACTCAATGGAAGAGATCGTATCTAGAGATTTCATTGCCCTGGAAAAACCGGATATAGTCGTAAATGTCATAGACGCATCGGCGCTGGAGCGGAATCTGTTCTTCACATTACAAATAATAGAACTAGGCGTGCCAATGGTCATAGCCCTCAATCAAATAGATCTCATGAAAAAGAAAGGGTTATCAGTCGATGCTGAAAAGCTTGAGAGAATCCTGGGCGTGCCTGTCATAACTACTGTAGCGACCAAGGGAAAAGGTATCAAAGAACTAACGGAAAAAATCATAGATGCAACCGAAAATAAAAAACTTCCTAACAAAGTAAAGTATGGTCAAGAAATAGAACAGCGTGTAGAGAAGCTAATACAAATTATTAACAATATAAATATTGGGTATCCTGCTAGATGGACAGCTATCAAGCTCATTGAAAAAGATACTGAGGTTATCAAACTAATTGAGAAGAATAACCCAAATATTCTCCAATTGGCTAGTTCATTAGCGGATGAGATTGAGAAGATACATGGTGAATCCTCTGGCATAGTGATCACAGGTGAGCGCTATCATGTAGCAGACATGATAGCTCATGAGGTCGTCAAGGATGTTATGCCAAGTGTGAAAAAAAGAACGCTAACAGAAACTTTGGATAGCATTGCCCTGCATCCCGTGCTAGGATATGTGACTGCGATCATGGTTGTTGGGGGGTTGTTGGTCTGGACATTTATCATAGGTGCTCAGATCTCAGAGTTTCTACAAAATTTTTTAACGGCTATAGAACAATATGAACCAGTTATCACAGGTCCTATTGAAAGCATTATATGGAACGGTGCTTTTACTGGATTCGTAGCCGGCGTAACTCTTATAATTCCTTATGTGTTGCCATTCTACCTGATACTTGCATTTATTGAGGATTCAGGTTACTTGACCAGGATATCATTCATGCTCGATCATGGGATGCATAAACTAGGATTACATGGCAAGGCAGTTATTCCCCTCATACTTGGATATGGATGTAATGTTCCCGCGATCTACTCGTGCAGGATAATGGAAACTCCAAAGCAAAAAATGCTTCTGGCTTATTTAGTTACATTGATACCTTGCACAGCTAGGACTGTCATTATTTTAGGATTAGTAGCTGCTTTCGTAAACGTTTGGTGGGCTCTGGCGTTATATGCATTTGACATCTTGCTAATCATAGTGGCTAGTCACATAACGTCCAAGGTAATGCCTAGTGAGTCTTTTGGCCTTATTATGGAAATGGCAGACTATCATGTTCCTTCTCTCAAGGTCATCATCAGACAGACATGGGCGCGTACTAAATCATTGATTCTAATCGTATTCCCTACTTATATCATTGGCAGTGCAGCAGTGCAAGCTTTATATGCTCTAGGAGTGCTAACCCCAATTAATAATTTATTAATGCCAATAACTGTCTGGTGGCTTGGACTCCCAGCAATAACAGGTATCCTACTAATATTCGGGATCGTAAGGAAGGAAATGACTTTATTAACGCTGGCAGTGATTTCTCATACAACGAACTTTGGTTCGATCATGACTCCGGTACAATTGATAGTATTGGCTCTGGTAAGCATGATTTATATTCCATGCCTAGCCAATATATTAGTTCTAGCATCGGAGTTTGGATGGAAAAAAGCAACATATGTAACGGTAGTAGAAATATTCACTGCAATAACAATGGGAGGTATTGCATTTAGGCTGCTAAGTTTATTCATGTAAACAGCAAATTTAGCTTTGATTATTAATTGTGATCTACTCTGAAAAATTGGTCCATGAGGACTAGTGATCATTTTGAAACAAGCTCATGTATAAGAACAATCGAGATGATTGCAACGAATAACGAAATTAAGCCTTCTATAACAAAACGACCTGAAAATGGTTTAAAACTTAAAGTAATTCCTTTGATTGTAGTTGTTTTAGTTGCTATCCTAATGCGCATGCTTTCTTATACCTCAGTCACTGCAAACGGAAGCATAACCTTCATCGGCTATGACGAATATTATCATATGAGGCGTATCCTATGTACGACATCCAATTTTCCACATGTACTTAATTTTGATTCTTACCTTAACTATCCCTTACGGTTTTCAAATAGGATGGCCACCTTTTTTTGATTTATTAGGTGCTCTGCTTGCAAAGATTTTGGGACTAGGCCAGCCAGATTTTCATACAATTGAAATTGCAGGAGCAATATTACCTGTAATTCTTGGTGTCCTGACAATAATTCCACTTTATATAGCAACTAAGTCAGTTTTTGACAGAAAAACAGGACTTCTTGGAGCTTTGATTTTTGCAGTTATGCCGGCCCATATATACGCATCCCAATTTGGAGAAAGTGGTCATAATGTGGCAGAAACACTCTTTACAACCGCAGCTTTTGCATCTTTCATACTTGCTTTAAAATATATAGAAAAACAATCTTTTTCCTGGGCTTCCCTTAAAAATATCTTGTCTGAAAAAATCCTTCTAAAATCACTTGCTTTTGCAGGTGTATCTGGACTATTTTTAACACTTTTCATTTTTACATGGCTGGGAGCCCCCAGCATTTGTAAGTCTTATCGTATTATACACATTCATACAGTCCATAATCGATCTCAAAACTCGAAAGCGATCTGATCATCTTTTCATCTGCACAACTGTATGTCTTTTCGTAACACTTCTATTTACTATTCCTTTATCAGCTGGATATTCACGCCCTGGCCTGGAAATGAGTGCTATGTACCTCTCCTGGTTCCAGGCACTTTATGTGTTCTGCATGTTGGTGGCTACTATCCTTCTTTGGAGTCTTTCAACATATATCTCAAAAAAAGACATGAACTGGAAATATTATCCTGGAATTTTAATACTGGTTTCATGTGTAAGCTTTTTGATTCTCCGCTTTTTTGCAACTGGACTCTATGCTTTTTTGATTGAGGGAATGAATTTCTTCTCTGGAAAAGGTGAGTACTTAGGCACTATTTCCGAAGCTTTACCCCTATTTTTAACTCAACAGGGACAGCTCAGCTTTTCGGAGGTATTTGGAGCTTTCGGGTTATGTTTCTTTATAGCTTTGGCGGCTTTTTTCCTGCTAAGTCTTGAGTGGAAAGGAGAAAATTCAAAACCTGAAAGGGTTTTTTCTTCTTGTGGACATTGTTTTCTGCATACCTTGCGTTATCACAAAGACGTTTTATATACCAGCTTGCAGTGAATGTTTCAATTCTTACAGCTTATCTTCTTTTAGTTCTACTGAATTCCTTCGACTTTGAAACTGAAGTAAGAAAGTTAGCAAAATTTGGACAACGCACTGGAAAAAGTCCCGTGGTTGCTCTTCAAAATGAAAAAGAGACAAAGTCAAAAACGAAGTCGAAAATAAAAACAAAAAAAATATTAGAGCCAAAAAAGGTACAGAAACCCGATTATTTCAAAATTATCATACCATTGATAATTATAGGACTTGTCTTTGTTCCTTGTACTTGTCTTTGTTCCTTGTATATGTATAGGAAATGCTTTTGCACAAAATGCAGGTTCTCTTGATCCTGCATGGAGAATCTTTGATTTGGCTCAAGAATTCTAGCCCTGAGACTTCTTATTACCTTCAACCCTCACAAACTCCAGAATATGGAGTCTTGAGTTGGTGGGACTATGGAAACTGGATAGTGTACATTTCCCAGATACCTGCAATCTCAAATAACTTCCAGACAGGTGTTGAAGATTCTGCACATTTCTTTATGACCGGTTCCGAGCAAGAAGCAAAGGCTATTATGGACAAACTTAAGGTAAAATATGTAATAATCGACACCTTGATGACGGCGGCTGATGGAAAGTTTAGTGCAATTGCTACTTTAGCAGGAAAGAATGCTGGGGATTATTATGACGTCCAACAACAGACAACTGCAACAGGCACCCAGATTGGTTATCAACCTACTACCGAACTATATAATCTCGAATTGTATAAACTCCATATACTCGATGGATCAAACCTCGGAAACCTGCGACTAGTCCACGAAAGTAACGTCTCAAATGGAGAAGATAACATAAATAATACTGTAAAAGTATTCGAATATGTTCCAGGAGCAAAGCTTTCAGGTACTGCAAGCCCAAACCAGCCTGTCACTGCAACGCTTATTTTAAAATCAAACACGGGACGTAAATTCTCTTATCAAAATCAAGCTGTAGCTGATCATAACGGTTCGTTTGAAATAACAGTATCCTACTCAACTGAAAATACAGGAAGCGGAGTCAGTGCTTTATCTGATTATTCTCTAAATGTAGGAGGAAAAAGCACAGTAACAGGAATCCAAGTAAAAGAAAATGATGTTCTAAATGGAAACATAATAGATGTAAAGATTTCCTCAAAATGATAATCTCCTAGGAGATTTCTAAATTTTGGCTCTGTAGAAAACCTATCTAAAACAGTTGCAATACACTGAAAATTAATTCACAGAAACAGATATGTTCATTCAGTTCAAATCAATGGAGACTCTTCATCTCCGAGGATTTCTACAGAGCCAGAATATCTACTTTATAAACCAAGAATGAACTGATTTCTATTTAAAAATATAAACACACTTTGTAAGAGAGATCATTATGAGTTCTCAAGATCATCTTGTATCATCTTTTAAAAGCAAAATAAAATCTAGCTGGCCTTATACTCTAGCTGTTACAATAATCTTTTTTATATCTTTACGAATCAAAACACTTTCTGCAGACACTGTATTTTTACCAAATGGTGTTGTAAGGTTTGTAGGCAATGATGCCTGGTACCATGTACGACTATTGTATTTTCTTCTTCAAAATTTTCCCAACAGATTGTTTTTTGATCCCTGGACTAACTATCCCTACGGTACTTACAATCATTATGGTCCATTATTTGACTACATGTTGGCTATTCCTTCACTAATTTTAGGCCTGGGTCATCCCAGCTCAGAATTGGTTAACACTATAGCAGCATATTTTCCCGCAATAATAGGAGCTCTTACAGTTATCCCGATTTATTATATAGGAAAGTATCTTGGAGGCCATAAGACTGGAATACTTGCTGCGATTTTAATGGCCTTTGCCCCGGGAGCATTTTTAGCTCGTTCAATGCTCGGTTTTACCCATCACCATTCTGCAGAAACTCTATTCAGTACTTTTTTCATAATGTTTTTCATGCTGGCATTGATGTCGGCAAAGAAGAACAATCTAAGCTTTGATCATGTATTTAATAAAGAATTTAATGTCTTTAAAGAACCCTTAACATATGCTGTTATAGCTGGTGTCATTTATTCGGTATACCAGCTTATATGGGTAGGGGGTTCTCTCTTTGCATTGATTACTTTAGTTTATGCTTTAGTACAATACATTATTAACAACTTACGTAAAGAGTCAGGTGACTACCTTGGGATTATAGGAATAACATCATTTTTACCAAGTGCAATTCTTTTGTTACCCTTTGTCCACCCTCAAATTGGATTTGACATATATAACTACTCATGGTTTCCTGTAGTCGTGGCCTTGGGGACGGTTGTCGGTTTTGCGTTCTTAAGTTTTATTGAAAAAGCATTCATAAAGAAAGAATTGAACTCCAATTATTATCCTCTGGCAATATTTGGCATAGGAGCTCTTGGATTACTTACATTAAGTATAGTTGAACCGTCGCTCTATTCCACTATAATAAATGCTCCCAACGCAATTTTTGGAATTCCAACTGGTGGAGCAGCTACAATTGGCGAGATGTCTTCTATGTTTATTCGAGGAGGCGTTTTCACCCTATCTATGGCTTATGCTAATTTTACTGCTCAAGCATTCTTTGCTTCTCTTCTAGGACTACTTATCTTGATTGGAAGCAATATTCGAAAGTCTAAGCCTGAAGAAGTATTAGTTATTGTATGGAGCGCTCTTATTTTCTATGCAACTTTTAGTCAAAATCGTTATGCATACTACTATTCAGCGAATGTTTCAGTTCTTAGTGCCTATGTTGGAGGTCTTCTACTTGAAAAGGTAAAATGGAATGAACTTGATAAAAAGTTCAAAGCCAATGTAAAATCATATGCCGATATCCCAAGCTTTCTTAAGTTTGTTAGAGTAGAACAAGTCATTGCAGTCTTAGGAATATTGGTTATCTTAATTTATCCTGTGTATGGATCTGCAATGCAACAGGCAACTGGCTCCGTCGACCCTCCTGATGCTTGGATAGAAGCGGGCCAATGGCTTCGTGCAAATACTCCAGATCCTGGAATGGACTATAATGGTATCTATGACCCTCCAAAAAACGGACAAATTTTCAATTATCCTGATACAGCATATGGCGTTATGTCGTGGTGGGATTATGGTGATTGGATCGAAATCTTTGGACATAGAATGCCCAATGCTAATCCTATGCAGGAAGGCATAGGCGGAAGAAGAGGCAGTATCAACGAAACAAACGCACCTGGAGCAGCTTCATTTTTCACGGCTCCATCAGAAAAAGAAGCAACTACAATTCTTAAAGCTATAGATCCAAGACAAGATAAAATGGGTGCACGTTACATTATGTCTGATGAAAGAATGGCTGTTGATATATTCAGTGCAATGACTGCTTGGACTCTTGATACTGATGGATACTATCAGCCTTATTGGACAAGTAGCGGGTACGTGAGCATACCTTCTACTCGGTACTTCAATTCCATGGAGGCAAGATTGCATATTTTTGATGGAAATGGCTTGAAGCAGTATCGTATGGTTTACGAAACCGAGGCCTATCAAACCGACGAAACTACGTATAAACAGATCTATGATTTCGTATTTGGAGGAAATATTTCCGTAACAGATACGGGCTATGTCAAGATTTTCGAGTATGTCAAAGGTGCAAACATAACAGGAACAGCTCTACCCAGTGAAACAGTTAAAATAGACACTACAATTCGCACAAATCAGGGAAGAACCTTTGACTATTCACAGTCAACAACTGCAGATTCTCAAGGTCGATATGAATTTACAGTGCCTTATTCAACAGAAGGTCCTATTGCGGGCCAGACTCAGTTCAATACAGCACCTTCAGGTCCTTATGTAGTGAGTTACGGTAATACAACAAAAGAAGTAAGAGTCAATGAGGAAGCCGTGTTAAAAGGAGGAGAGATAAAGGTCTAAAAAGTATTGAATATGCCTCTCTTTCTCTAATTATAGAGATTTACCGGAAGGATGGGCTTTGCGCCACAATAATAACATTACTTATAGCTAACTTAATGCCCGAGCTCATCCCAAAACCAATTTTTTTCTTGAATAAATTGAAGCATAGAGACCAAAAGTTGCTAATTTAAATACACATTGGTACGTTTTCTTTGAGAGTTTATGAAAAATATTCTGGAATAGTTATTTATTGTTTTCTTGTGTATATATTAACATGTCATCAATGCCTAACATTCACGTACCAATAACGCCACCTGACTTGGCTTTCTTGTATGTAATAGGCATAGTTATTTTCTTATTAATTCTTCTTGTTCTTTTGTATTTAATTACGCGCAATAATACCCAAAGTAAATAAGAGCCTATCCGAGAAATCAGTAATGTATGTTGAAGTCAAAATAAGTCTACTATAATAATATGTGTCTTTCCTAGTTGTACATTACATATTGTTAATCTAGATTTGCTATAAACCGTTCTTTATAAAGGGCATTAATATTTTTTTTCGTGACATTTTTCAAGTCTTAAAATCAATATTTGCAGACATCGGAAAAAATATTTATATGTTTTTAGTATTTTTTTTGCATTTGATGTTAACACTAACAGAAGGAAGCAAGCATATTCCAGTATGATCTGTAATAGTTGGGTTTGCACTCGCATAGGTAAAAAGGATATTTTTTCAGTTCCATAGTAAAAATTTTATAAAAGAGTCCTGTGTAGTTGACGGGGTTTTACCTCCAGACGGATGCCGTTGAATACTGAAAATTTAGCACAGACTCTGTAGACTACACAGTATCCAAGAATATTGGTTATAATAAAAGAACTTGTATATAGTTAAAAAAATGAAAGTTAAAAATATATTGTAGAAAAAGAGCCTGTCCCAAAACTAATTATTATTCCTAGAACTTTTATAAGTTCTAGGATTTTTTGTTAGAATCTCAATTGACTATCTTAAAAATGAAATTCAAAGAAGTAGATTTTAAGTTTTGGAATCAGCTCGAAATCATAAAATATTTTTACCAACTTCAGATTTTCTCTGGTCTTTGCATCCTATATTGTTTTCGTAGTGACTTTTAGCCCTGTAATATCCTAGGAAATACCCGATGATCCCTGCACCTATAGCCGCCTGTAGAGCAAATAGAAGGCTTTCAATTTCTGCACTTGGAGGTACCCAAATAGAACTTGCAATGGGTTTGTAAGTTCCACCTGTAATTTGCTCAAT
>Ga0207834_1000099_pt1 | contig 28860 bp, 29 predicted proteins | sample LuqExpMetagenom5_FD_187763 | JGI IMG/M metagenome (GOLD analysis project Ga0207834, IMG submission 187763) | Tropical forest soil microbial communities from Luquillo Experimental Forest, Puerto Rico - Sample 5 (SPAdes) | ecosystem: Environmental > Terrestrial > Soil > Tropical forest ...
TAAAAATAATCACACTTTTTTTCATACCTGCTCCTTTTCAATTGGATAGGCCATCATGGTAACTACTGTATATTATAGCCATAACATCTACATGTCTTTTTAAATAATACAGCCTCAATCATAAAATTTATATAGTTCCATTTTATATTACTATCAAAGCAATATCAACATATTTATCCATAATATTCTATATTAACCCATATTAGATATAAATATTTTAGAATATGATAAATCGAAAAATATCTACTATACCAAATATACACCTCTCGTTTTCCGAGGAACGGCTTATCTTTTCGATTTTCAGTACCCTTTTGTCAAATAGCAATAACGTTGAGCCTGACATCCCGATGCTGTCGCAACTCCATGACAAGAATACCCATATCATTTTTATGATTTTTTCAACGTATAACCGAACTAGAATTTAAATACGTCTCTAAATTATCTAACATCAGTTTTTAAAATGTTAAAAGAATTATATACATCTATAATTCCATAACCCCATTCACGGTTAGGATACACAAGATGACTTCTTCTTTGTGCTCCACGAATAAGAAACTTCTTTATTCCAACAGTATCAAGATTAGGATAATTTTTTTCCACAATCCCCCATTCAAGTATCATTGCTGTTATTCCGGCCGTATGTGCTGCAGCTGCACCTGTGCCAGTAAGAGTTTCAAAGCCATGATTAAGCGCAGGGCATTGAATATTAACTCCAGGAGCCGTTATATCTGGGTTAATTATATCGGAAGTTGAGAAACCTTTACTTGAATTTGAATATAAGATACCTGAATTTGAATTATAGGCTGTAACTGTAATTGGTACAAAAGTATTACCTGGTGATGTTATTGTCGTAAATGGGTTAGATTCTAAAAAATAGGTAGTTTCCGAAATAAAATTACCGGCAGGCAGCCATACATGAAAATCACCATCTAAATCACCTTTTCCAGAAACCTGAAACTTCCATATACCCTGTGTCGGATTAATAAAACGTAATATGATGACCTGCTTTCCAGTATCCTGCTCAATCATAATATAGTCTACATTAATAATTGTCGGTTCAAAAACAAAACGAATTGTTCGGGTTTCTTCAAGTCGCTCTGAAATCTTTGGTATATATTCGCCGGCAGGTGACGAAATATCCAGTGTATATATCATAGGTGGATTCCCCCAAAGCTCCATTGTAAATCCAGTTTCATTCGCCCCTATGTTCAATTCTACCGGAATTGTACTGGAAGACTTAAGAGTACTATAAAAATGCCTTTTGGAATTACCTTCATTTCCCGCGGCAATTGAAATTGCAACTCCTGGAAAATCGCCTGCAATTGATACCACTGTATTAAGAAATCCACTCTTGCCGTGTGAGCCTTGAGAAGATCCTAGTCCTATACATATCGCTAATGGACGCTTATATTTTCTCGCTGTATCTGTCAAATATTGAATTGCCCAGATCAAGTCATTTTCTTGATAACATGGTACATTTGAAGCTATTGCAAAAAAATCTGTAAGATTTTTCTTTGCCTGTTTTAGCTTAACAACTAAAAGTTCTGCATCCGGTACGACACCGCTGAAATTATTTTCCTTATTTTCAGAACCAGCTGCAATACCAGACAGCATAGTGCCATGACCGTTATTATCTATACTCGGAACAACTTGCAGAGGATTAGAACTTTTCAATGCCTGATTAATCTGCTCTGCTGTAAATTCTGTTCCAAAATATGCCGGATAGGTTACTTTAGGATATTGGTTTTCACTCTCTATGCTTTGATCCCAAATAGCTAAGATTTTGGTTGTTCCATCTTTATTTTGAAAAACCGGATTTGTATAATCTATACCTGTATCAATAATACCGATGATAACACCCTGTCCTCGTAAATTAAGTGCTGGAATGTTACGCAGTTTTGTAATGCCGGATGCATCAAGACTCTGCTTGCTCATTAATGCATAACACTTTGGTATAGCTGAATAGCCATAATCTACAATAAGTCGAGTAGATACCTTGGATATTGGTAAATAGATAATTGCAGATGACGGATTCATAACCTGCACAGATAAATCTTCGTATTGTTTCAAAATATCAGTATTACCGTTATAATTAATGAATAAATCCATATATTCATTACTGATAATCTTAAATTTGTCTTCCGGCATCAAATTATCCCATCTCCTATCAGCATACAAAATGAATTAATCATATAGACTGCTACTTTCCACTTCTTATCCTGTCAAAGACATTAAATACATCAAGTATTCCATAGCCCCAGTCACGGTTAGGATAAGTAACCCCAACATTTCTTCTCGCTCCTCGAATCATAAATATCTTTATATCCTGAGTACTCATTTTGGGATAATTTCCTTTTACTATCCCCCATTCAAATAGCATCGCTGCTACACCTGCCGCATGAGCTACTGCTGTACTCGTTCCTGTAACTTGAATGAAGCCATGATTAAGTGAAGGGCTTAATATATTAACTCCTGGCGCAGCAATATCGGGTTTTATTATATTCGTACGAGTATATCCTTTGCCTGAGTCAATAAATAGACTATCATCAGCCGTATTATAAGCAGTTACTGTAATAGGTATATCTGCACAAGACAGTGAAAGAAGTGTAGTATAGGGATCTGATCGTATGAAAAAAGTATCCGGACCTATAAAGTAATTCATAGGCAACCATATATTAAAATTCATTGGATATATTCCTTTTCCATACACTTTAAATTTCCATACACCCTGAGTCGGCTGAGAAAACCGAAGTAATATTAATTGATCACTGCTTTGTGACTCTATCATTTGATAATCCACGTAAATAATTGTCGGTTCAAAGACAAACGAAATCTCTCTGGTCTCATCCAACCGGATATCTATCCGTGAAATATATTCACCGGAAGGTGATGTGATATCTATTGAATAAATATTAGGGGATGTACCCCATAATTCCATGGAGAAGCCACTTTCATTCGATCCTATGTTTAATTCAACTGTATCATATTTAAGGTCTTCCTTAATCAAGCCTGAGTAGTGTCTTCGTGCATTTCCTTCATTTCCTACAGCAATTAATGCTGCTATACCTGGCATACTGGCCTCCAGTGATAACCAGCTGCTTGTTGTACCTCTTCCATCATGAGCATATTGTGATGTATCGATAGCAATACATAAAACTATTGGCTTATTTACTTTAGCTGCATAACTAAGCAAATATTGCAAACCAAAGATAAGATCATTTTCCTGATAAGCTATTGCATTTTCAGGTAACCTAAAAAATTGCTTTAAATATGGCTTTGCAGGCTTAAGCTTTACTATTATGAATTCAGAATCAGGGGCAACCCCATAAAATCCGCTTTCCGGCACTTCATTACCAGCAGCAATTCCGGCAACCATTGTACCATGACCAATCTCATCCTTAGATGGTACTATATCGAATGGATTATCACTTTTTAAGGCTTCATTTATCTGTTCTCTGGTATATTCTGTACCGTAAGATATATTTTTCGGAGTCTTATCACTGATAATTGTTTGATCCCAGATACTGGATATTTTGGTTGTTTTATCCGCAAACTGAAAAATTGGATTTGTATAGTCAATACCGGTGTCAGCAATACCGATCAACACCCCTTCTCCTTTTAAATCAAAGTTCGGTATTCTACGAATGCGTAGTATTCCAGATGCTTCCAAACTCGTTTCACTATCTAATCCAAATAAAGATGGAATTGCTGCATAACCCCTCTTCGATATTACGTCTTCCGACATTTGACTAACCGGAAGATGTACAATAGCAAAGAAAAAATTAATAATATTAACTGTATCATTTCTGTATTGCTCTAAAACCGATAAATCGCCACTATAATTAATAAAAAAATCAGCATAATCATTACTATATATTTTATTAATGTCTTCAGACGTCATGACAGCTCTTATTTTGTTTTCTTATTACTATTATATTAGTTAGATAAGCGAACTTGAATAAAAACATATCTGAAAAACTATAAACTGTCCATAATGAATACTTTCTTTAAATTTATTAAAAAGATAAGGGCGCGACGCATTCTAACTTAAAGGTTATTTTGCGACGTGCCCCTATTTAAAATATAAAAATGGTAATTTAATCATTACTGCAAACAATGTTTTGCTGAGCTTTTATTTGTTAGCTTTCAAATCTAATTAAGTTTCTCCATATCCCAATCTCTTTCTCAGCTACTTCCACAGATTCTGAACCATGTACTGCATTTGCTTGAGTATCTTCTCCAAACATATATCGTATTGATCCCGGCATAGCTTTTAATGGATTAGTAGCGCCATTAATTTCTCTAACTATCTGAACGACATTTTCACCCTCCAGAATTAAGACCATAACTTCTGAAGAAGACATAAAATCAATTAAATCATTAAAAAAATCCTTTCCTTTAAGGGTTACGTAATGCTTCTCTAAAACTTCTCGTGTTGACAAAACTCTGTGCGCATGGATAATTTCCAGCCGGTTATCCTCATAAATAGAAATGATTTTACCAACTAATTTTTTCTTAACAGCTTCTGGCTTAATAATAACAAGTGTTCTCTCCATACAATACCTGATACCTTTCGATTAGTTAGTTTCATAATTAAAGTATTGACAACTACCAAAATCTTTTTACATAATCAGTAATTCTTAATCGATTTTATTTAATAAATCAATTATTATAATACCAAATATGAATAATATTTACAAATACTATTTTTTCTATTTCTTATTAAGATGAATTTAACAATGAAAAATACTATGATTCGTTAGGAACTTGAGACAAAGTTTATATATGCCAAGCTCAAGGTAATATAATCGGCTTACATTACCTTTGGTTCTCATGAAATTATTGAGCTCTACGATATAACAATACAATAAAGAAGAACAAAGATATCGCAGACACAATTATCCAATATTAAAGCCATGTCGTAGGCATAGGTGGTTGGTTTTGTAACAGCCATATCATGTACTACATCATATACTATTTAACGATTTCTTATTTAATCAAACTTTAAATTAATATCCTTTTTTACATCTTCATTCTCAACTTCAAAATAGCTCATTTCCTGATGACCCTTTAGTTTCGCCATTATAAATGTGGGAAAGGTTTTAAGTGATGTGTTGTATTCCTTAACGGCATGATTATAAAATCTTCTTGAAGCAGATAAGTTTTCCTCCACTTCATTGATGGATCTGTTTAATACATCAAATTGGTCCCCGACATTAGTATCTCTAAGACTACCGATATAGCTAACAAGTATATTTTTTACTTGATTCTGTAGTTTAAATTTTTCTTTATAACCAGATGAGGGCTTTTCTAAGCTGCGAAAAAGACCAGTTATCTCTTCTAGCTCCTGTTCTTTAAAGAGAATATAGCCCTTTGTTGTGTCATATATTTTCGTTAATATATTATATCTTTTTTGAAAAGCATCCTCTATATTACCTTTTGCCTGATTTATAGCTTCATATCGTCGTGCAATATCGAACTGGGAATTCCAAACTAATAAAAATGTGAGTAACAGAAACGCCCCTGCTGCAAGCAATATATTATTCGTAAAATAGTATAAAGCACTACTTCCTATGATAATGAGTAAAAACCTAATCACCTTATAGTCCTCCTTGCATTTTATTTTCTTTCATCCATATATTGTTATCAATATTAAGTTCCTCCACAATTAATCCTAGTAATTTAAAAATATCCATCTGCCTATTAATTGTGTCAACCGTAATTCGTTTATGTAAAGACGGTTCCAGTAAATTCTTATACTCCTTAAAAGCTATGTAAAGCTTGTCTTTATAAAACAGTAAGGATATCTTATTCTTATATTTACTTTCAAAATCAAGTACTCTGGCCATTAAAGCAGGCGTTAAGATATATCTTGCCTCCACCGGATCATCTGAGAATGTCGCAAATCTTTGATCAAATTCACTTGAGTCCGTCTTTATCTTCTTCTCCCCAAAATCCAAGCTGCCAAAATCCTTTAACATATTAGGCCTAACAAATAGCTTTGATTCCGTAACTTTATTATTATCAAATACAAAAAAGTACCCATGAAATAACTTTTTTGGTAACCTGGCTCCTAAGTATTGATTTTTAACAACCTTAAGCTCCACAAAACTAAAATTGGTATTACCAACATCACCTATTATATTATTCGTTATATCAATACTACTACCTTTTTTAACCAAATAAGTTTGATAAATAGTATCCTGATCAATCGTAGCTTCTTTATTATATGACCAGCTCGGATAAAAACCACGAATTACATCTTCTATAATAAATTCATTGTACAATTGATTAAATACGCTTTTCTTTCTTTTTAAGAAGGTATAAAAAAAGTAAATAATAGGCAATCCGGCGTATCTGATGATCCTACTATTTAGATTATAATGATCGCTTAAATAAAAGGCTATTTTGAAATATAAAACCGCAAATAGTAATATCAATATAATATTTAGAAATAATAAGCCTAATCTTTTTGAATTTAATTTCTTTAGCTTAGTTGTTAAATCGTTTATTATGGTTTCCATTTATTTCTCCCTTTTTTCCATATAAATATAATATTAGATAATACTAATCGTATTTGAATGCTTCCTAATATCCATTTTTATATCTGGTTTTCTAAAGTTCATCTTTGCCGTAGTCCGCCGCCGTCATGGTGCTGCGGTCAATTTTTTGCATAATAAAAAAGCTGCCGGTTGCACCACTCGCTCCATATAGCCCAGGTACCCATATACAGGCTGTACTTCTATGCATCAACTTTTTATTCATTTGCTTTAAAATGCTTAGACTATACGATTTAGATCAATTCCAAAGTTATATAGTTAATATTAGGAGTTTTTATACTTTTGTGTAATTTATTGTATTATTTCTTGAATAATTTGTCAAACAATTAATGAGGCAATAATTTCATTTTGCAGACAGTTTATAGTTTATGTAATCCGAATCCATTGATAAATCCTTTTCATGTTGGTTTATTGCTGCCCCAACATCCATCGGACAGTGGGCATCCGAAGCTGTCCAACGTTACTATAGCCTTAGGATTTCACTTACAGCCTGCGCCCAATACTTTTCAGGAATATCAGGCCATATACATTCTCCAGTTTCTTCTTTGCATAACTCCATGGCTCTTGATAGAATTTCACCATGAGACACATTGCCTATGCGCAGGTTATACTCACTAATCAAACTCCAGTAAGGCGCATGTTCATCAAGCTTAACTTCATGCATTTCACTGATTACCCTCTCAACATCATACCCCAAACTGATAAATTCCTCAGACCACATACTATCATTTTCATGTAATATTAAGAATTGCGTCTTTCCTTCACTAAAAAGAGGCATTCCAACAGCTCCAGGATTCAAAACACATTTCATGTTATGAACAATCTTCTGCTGTTTATGGGTATGACCGCATAGTATGACCGATGCATGCACACTGTTCATGACATCAAAAGTTCTAGCATCATCTGGTAACAATTTTTCATTTACTTTATATGGTGAACCGTGACAAATAATGATTGATGGCATCTTATCTATAAAAATCTCCTGTACAGGCTGTAACTTTGCGAAAAACCCCAAATCTCTATCGGTGAGAGAATTGTATGCATATAGCAGTGCTCCACTGGCAGAATTTTTATCCTTCCAGCCTTTTTCTCCATCATCGTGGTAATTAAGCCAATACTCTTCTTTGTTTCCTTTGATAAAATAACATTGATATCCATTAGTCAAATCATATATTATCTGCATCGTTCTTTCAGGGTATGCTAATTCACCAATATAATCACCTAAGAAGAAAAATACACTGATATTACGTAAAAATGCATATTCAAGGCAACGTTCCAACGCAACATAATTCCCGTGAATATCAGATAAGACTGCTATATCCATATTAACCTGCTTTCGTGCTACTTTTCATTTTACGTGTCGTTAAAAATCAGAATGTATTTAATCGGTTTGTTTATTATTCTGTAATAAATATATATCCATTCTTTTTTGCATATGTTTCGGCAAACGAGCCGCTTATCCATGAAATTGTTTGAAGCTCAGTGCAGCCATAAAAAGCATTGGCTCCAATAACGGATACATCGCCATTTATCGTTAACTTCTCCTGGCATATTGAATTCCAGCAGCAATCCCCGCAAACTGCCTTGAGCTTGTTGGCATTTAAGATTCTGGTAAATGCCAACTCTTTCAATTCTTTCCATCCAATGACCTGATTTTCGAACAAGTGACACAAGGAAAGAACCGTTTCATCATATCTTCTCACCTTATCCTCCATTTGGCAGAGATATTCCTTATTATTCGGACACTTATCACAGATGATATCTGCTCCGACAGTAAGCTGTATCTGAGTATTGTCGTGTAAATTCTCTATCACCTCAGTCATATTCTGAACAAACTCCGGGTTGTAGCCTTTCCCTTCAAAGAATGATATGCACAGAACATGGTGTGGACGTAATTTAGAATGACAAAGAACATGATGAGGACGTAATTTAGTATTTGACATGAGGCGCCAACCTTTTCACAAGTATTGTTGCCACGGCTATTTTGGCCAGATCTGGCAGAATGAACGGAATGACGCACCAGCCAAGAACAGTCATCAGGCCAACTGCCCCTGAACTCTGGGCATATACGGCCATAAACCATACTGTTCCAACCGTATAGCATACCAGAAGTCCCAACAGCATAGCAATTACAGTTATTATCATCTTATTCCCGAACAGCATCGTCATCAGCCAATAAATCAGAGCCGACAGTAAAAATCCCAGTATGTATCCTCCTGTTGACCCTAACAATGTTCCGATACCGCCTTCAAAACTTGCAAATACCGGTATCCCGGCGGCACCCAATAATATATACACAAGAACCGCCAACGTTCCCCTCTTCCCTCCCAGTAATCCGACCGTACAGAATATCGCAAATGTCTGCAGGGTAAATGGAACCGTTGTCGGGATGTATATCCAGGAACATATCGCGATCAGAACTGCGAACATAGCTATATAAACCATATCAAGAGTTTTTAGTTTCCTTGCTTTATTTGTATTCATTTCATAGCCTCCTTCGTTGAATAATACGAATATATCATCGAGTCTGAATATTGTCAACTATGTATGCCATAAGAGTCGACAATTAAATTGTAAACTCTGATTTGTAATTAAAAGTGCAGCGAAATGTCCGACTTATCATTTACACCTGATTACTATATTCTTTCAATTATTTTATAATATTTATGGTAAGCACCGAAACATACTTTCACAGAATAATAATATAATTATATAAATATGAATATTGTGGGTAAATCTATGACAGGTGAGGATAAAAACCATATTATCAGTGAGGATTATGCCGATCTTCTATTTGATTATGTAGATCCGCAGGCAATCAAACAGCAATTTGAAGACGTTTATATACAGCCGATCAATTTTCTACTCTCCGTTGTACATGTTCCCGTTCGATATATTACAAACAATACCATAATGGAATTAGGTTATGCTGCTATGCCCTCCTGTTTTGGATTAGTCAGCCAATCCAGCCTAGAGGCATCCGGAATCAATAAATTACGTAATATTCCACATTTTAACCTGCGAGGGCAAGGTGTTCTGATCGGTATTATTGATACCGGCATTGATTATACGAACCCGGTATTTCGCAATGCTGATGGAACGACCAGAATTACTGCTTTATGGGATCAGACCATAGTAAGCAATAATGCGCCGGAAGGTCTCTTTTATGGCACAGAATACACCAAAGATCAGATTAATCTTGCTTTGCAGAACGCTAATCCACTTTCGATAGTCCCTTCCACGGATACCATAGGGCATGGTACCATGGTTGCTGGAATAGCAGCAGGAAACGAGGATCCCAAAAATAATTTTTACGGAATAGCAACCGACGCTGAATTCGTAATAGTAAAACTAAAGCCTGCTAAGAAGTATTTACGGGATTTCTTCTTAATCCCGGAAAATGCGGTATGTTATCAGGAAAATGACATTATATATGCAATTGAATATTTACTACATGTCTTTAACCGGTTAAACAAACCAATGTCAATCTGTATAGCGATCGATACCTCCCAGGGTGCTCATGATGGCCGTAGTCATTTAAGTAGTTTTGTATCATTGATTGCGAGCATTGAAGGTATCGGAGTAACTGTTTCCGCTGGAAATGAAGGAAATACAAGAAGGCATTATTATGCCAAGACTGATAAAACCACCAGATTAAATACCGTAGAATTAAATGTAGGTGAAAATGAAGCTGGCTTTTCCATGGAGCTTTGGGGACAGCGTCCCAGTATATTTTCCGTTGAGATACAATCTCCATCCGGTGAAACGATATCACGTATTCCAGCCGGTAAGGATTTAACTCGTGATATCACCTTCGTTTTTGAACCGACCATCATTCATCTGGATTATCAGATGGTGGAATCCCAAAGCGGGGATCAATTGATTCTATTCCGGTTTGACAAACCGGTACCCGGTATATGGAGAATTAACGTATATGAGTATGGCGACCTGAATTTGGGGTTTCATATCTGGCTTCCAATGGAGGGCTTCATCTCTGATAATACCTACTTCGTAAGGTCAGATCCATATACAACTGTTCTTGCACTTGGCAATACTGTAGTGCCTATTGCAGTAACAGCCTATAACCATGTGGATGACAGTCTCTATATTTCAGCAAGCAAAGGCTTTAACCGGTTAAATGAAGTGACACCCGATATAGCAGCACCAGGTGTGGATGTTATCGGACCAACTCCAAATAAAACCTTTATACAATTTACTGGTACCAGCGTCTCTGCTGCACATACTTCAGGAGTTGCAGCCTTACTGTTAGAATGGGGCATCGTAAGAGGCAATCTTTCCTCTATGAGCACAGTAGAAATGAAAAAACTTATCATACGAGGTGCCCGCAGGGATGTCGATAAAGAATATCCAAACCGTGACTGGGGTTACGGTATATTAGATATTTACAATGTATTTGATAGTTTAAGATCGGGTCTCGTCGTATAAAAAATGGATTTCGGGGTGTTCTATGTTTGGTGAGGATTATGCAGATTTAATCATATACTATTTCGAAAACCCTAAGCTATTAGAAAAATACAAGAATTCTGTCATACAGTATATTAACGAAGCATTTGCTGTTGTTCATATTCCTGTTTCACAGATTAATCCAAAGACAGTCACAACCTTTGGTTATTCAGCCATGCCTTCCGTATACGGCCTTACCAGTGAAGCCAGCCTTGAGGCCTCCGGTATTAATGAGGTGAGAAAAATACCAACCTTGAATCTAAGAGGAGAAGGTATCGTTATCGGTGTGATAGATACCGGAATCGATTATACCAATCCTGTATTTACGAAAGCGGACGGAACCTCTAAAGTCATATCCATCTGGGACCAGACCATTGAAACAGGACACTTTCCCTATCAAACCAACTTTGGAACAGAATATATTAGTGATCAGATCAATCAGGCTATCGCCTCCAGCCATCCCCTGGAAGTCGTTCCTAGTATAGATGAAAATGGGCATGGAACTATGATGGCAGGCATCGCTGTCGGCAACGAGAATAAGCAAGCCGAATTTGCAGGCGTTGCTCCTGATTCTGAATTAATCATTGTCAAGCTGCGACAGGCGAAGCAATATCTGCGGAGTTTCTTTTTGATTCCCCAAAAAGCCACTTGTTTCCAGGAAAATCATATCATGTGGGGTGTTCAATACTGTGTCAGAAAAGCACAGGATTTAAAAAAACCCCTTGTTATCTGCCTAGGACTTGGTAGTTCCCAAGGTCCTCATGATGGCCATTCACCGTTATCCATCTTTCTATCACTGGTTGGGGATGTACCAAGAAACGCCGTTGTTGTACCTGCAGGCAATGAAGGAAACAAGGGAAGGCATTATTTTTCTAATATTTTACCATCCATCGGATATAATTCGGTGGAATTAACTGTTGGAGAGCAGGATAAGGAGTTTTCGATGGAGATATGGGGGAATTCACCCGGAATATATTCGATTGATATCCTATCCCCCGGTGGTGAATATATTCCAAGAATAGCTCCAAGCCTTAAGGTAAACCGGGAAATTTCATTTATATTTGAAGAGACTACCATCAATGTCGATTATCTGATGTCAGAATCTGAAACAGGTGACCAGTTGATTTTGCTGCGCTTCCATAAAATATCTGCCGGCTCCTGGAAATTCAATGTATATGGACAAAGCGACCTGCCGCTGGGCTTTCACATATGGCTTCCAATGGGTGATTTCATTTCAACCGGAACTTATTTTATTAAACCGGATATCTATACCACTTTATTGTCACCCGGAACCTCCTTTCTTCCGATTACGATGACAGCATATAACCCGATAAATAATATCCTTTATGCCAGTGCCAGCAGAGGTTTTACCAGAACCAATGTCATAAAACCGAGCCTGGCTGCACCTGGAGTAAATTATGTCGCACCAAACAACAAAAAAGAATTCGTTCCTTATTCAGGAACCAGTGTGGCTGCTGCACATACGGCAGGAATCGCTGCCATGTTTATGGAATGGGGGGTCACAAAAGGTAATCAAGCTAATATGGATACGTTGGAAATAAAAAATTATCTTATTGCAGGCGCCATACGAATTCCAAATACCACCTATCCAAACCGAGACTGGGGCTTTGGTATTGTTAATATCTATAATGTATTTAATGCATTTCGAACTGATTCAGGTATTCCGTAACAGATCGAAACAAAAAGGGACTGTTTTCATTTACCAAAGCAGTCCCTTGATTTTTTGTATTTTCTATTTCATCATTTATTAAATTTCCGGTCAAGCGCAACGGCTAATATCGAAGTTATTAAGGCTGCAATACAGAAAATTAATAACAATACCTTTGAAATATCCGAACCGATAAAATTCATTAATGGATTATAAATATCCAGAATCCAGAAAGTGATAAACATCAGTGATAATATGATTGTGATATGCGGTAATATTCTTATGATTCTCTTCATACGCTACTCTCCTAAATAGATAATATCACTGACTGTCCTGCCGCCTTCTGCCGGTATATTAACGTAAGCGTCTTTGTATACCATAGCAGAGGATTTACCGCCATCCAGATTATATGCCGAAACACATCCAGCGTCTACCATGATCTGTCCTAACTCACTCAGTGTAACACCTCTGGAATATCCGGTATTACGTCCATCCACAACAACAAATACATAATGTCCCGGCTCAACATATCCGATTGCTGTTCTTGGATGCTTATTACTTAAATAATAGGTAGAATTAAAGGTGGATAAGATGTTACCCTTACCATCTAGCAGCTGTGGCCCAAAGATCCAGGCCTGCCATGCCCCCTGTGCAATTACATCATCCACATTAAAATCCTTCGGTGAATAGGTCTTCATCGTACCATCCGTAAATAATACACAGATATCTGCATCGTATACTTCAGTCCGGTATAAAACTCCATTCCTGATCACCACGCCGATTTCATTATTACCATAGAAATCACCATTAATTGCTAAAAGGGCATTGTTATCCGTTGCCATCTTCAGGGTAGCCTCCCTGAGATTCTTACCATATTCCCCCGTAGCAAATGCAGACTTGATATATTTTACATTAGTTACGTAGATATCGGAAATGTAATATGTAATCTTGTCTATTCCACTGCCAATCTCAACTTGATTCGTTGTAAATTGGATATTATCACTGCTATAGTTGTTAATCTCTGTAATAGTCTTCTGAGCATTATGGATATAGTCACTTTCCGATGAACTGCCGGAAATATCAAGTGTATCGCTGTTACCATAATTCGTATAAGCACCAGTGTTTTTATTATCCGCCGCACCACCATTCCCACCATGCGGTTTGGAATTCGTCTGCTCGGTATCTGCTGATGTATCTGTACTTGATGTATCTGTATTTGCTGTTTCCGTACTTGCTGATGTATCTGTACTTGCTGCTGTATCCGTACTTGTTGCTGCATCCGTACTTACTGCTGCATCTGTACTTTCTGCTGTGTCAGAACTTGATACTGTGTCCGTATTTTCACTCCCTGGTAAAGTAAAGGTCGTATCCTCTCCGTTTCCCACAGTAGCGACAACGATTTCATCACTTGCCAAATGCCTTGGTAAAACATGATAATATAATGTAAAGATACCCAGACAGACTGCCGTCAGCAAGATATCCGTAATAATCAGCATCCATATAGGCATCCGCTTGCCTGTTTTCTTTTTTCTATTATCCTGTTCAAGATTAGTCTTATCCAAATCCGCCATAATACAACCCTTCCGAATTCCTAATTATTCACTTCGCTAATCAATATAACATAATCTGTCATATTCCCGATACAATACAAATTATATGACTTATATTGATATATTTTACAAAATATCATAGGATATTGCAAGCTGATTAATGAAGTAAATTATAGGTGCTGCAGGACTTCACAAATACAGAGGAGACTGCTGCTTTGTAATGATTCATTGCTAGTAATGCTTCATTGCTTAGTGATGCTTCATTTAATTATATTGCAGCAGCCCCATCCATTTACAATCCTGTGAAAAACCGCCATGTCTACTCCTCAAATTGGCTTTCGTGTCTTTTGAAAAAGTCAACTCTTGGTTCAAGGAATTTTAATATATGCTTCTCCGGCTCCTTAATCAAGAAAGAAAGCGGTTCAAAAATATGCTCCCAGCTCCATAGCTCTTCTCCAACTCCAAGATATTCACAAACCATTTCACAGCCGGCAGGAGCAATTGGATGCAGTAATGCTGTTGTAGTTCTAACTGCATGCAAGGTATCAATCAAAACCTGTCTACGAAGTGTATCCTCCTCCGTCGTGTCTGCAATACGAATATTATTTACCCAGTATTTATTCATATCCCGGATATAGGTATCAAGTACATACGTAAGCCTATGGAATTCATGATTATACATATGACGCTCAAAGGCTAAGATCGTATCCTCTGCCATCTTAAGAACCGCTTCACCGACAGTTCCGTCCGGAATTTTGGAAGCATAATATTTCTGTGAGGTATAAAAACAGGATCGGATCATCCGGTTAAAGACGTTCGTGAGTAAATTTCCTTCTTTAATAACACCGTCCGGCTCATCTTTCTTATTTTCCATGTATACCTTAGGCTGGAAGCTGACACTCTTGGTATCCAGACCCAGGCTCAGGAAATGCATTCTCAATTGCTCCGGAGTATAAAACTGCAATAAATCCTTTGCCATCGGCGGTTTGATGCTGCCGCTGCTGCTTGCCTTTTTATCCATGAATAATACATGATTATTCGCGATCAGATGAGGAAGAAGCAGTTCTCCGTCTTCAGGGTCAATGGAAAGACCATGCTCCTGTAGTGCCATGAACATTGACATCTCCGCAATACCATAAAAGTAGATATTATCTTCACCGATAAACTGATAGACCATAGCTTCCTTCGAGCACCACCAATCCTTCCAGTTATCGCTGTTATACCTTTCTTTTAAATATGCCTTTGTAAAGGAAATCGGTGCCCATAAGGATTCCGGCCAAACCCAGAAGGTAAGATCCTTAAGACCCTCTTTATCCGGAGCTTTCACTCCCCATTCGATATTACCGGTAAGCCGGAAGGGAACCAGAGTCTTTCCGGTCCGATAATAAATACCTTTCTTGGCAAACAGGTCTCTTGCCCGGTCCCTGTCAGCCAGTGTGTGGAATACGAAAGTCACCGAAGATTTGTTATTATCATCCATGATCTCATGAACCGGAAGCTCTGTTTTTATCTCCTCCAGGAGCTCCATCTGGCTCTTCTTTACATAGATTACCGGTTTCTTTAAGAATTCCTCCATCGCACTCAGGAGATATTTGCGGGAATTGGTATTCTTTCGTAAGAAATCCACCCGCTGCGTCAGCAGTTCATTAAAATCCTCCAGACGGAAATACCAGTTTGTAACATCCACCACCTCCGGTGTCTTGCCGGACAAAGTACTCTTGGGATTGATTAATTCACTGGGCATATACTGATGTCCAAAGGAACATTCATCTGCATAGCCTTTTTCCGAGGCACAGCCCTGAATAGGACATTGGCCTACAATCTGACGTCCATTTAACAATACCTTGAACTCACTATTCACCAACTATTCCATCGTAACCATCGAATAATTATAGAATAGCCATCGAATAACTATAGAACAGCCATCGAATAACCATAGAATAATCATTGGAAATTCTAAAAGAAAAAACCTCTACAGCAGAGCTGCAGAGGTTAAAAAGAGGACTAAAAATAGGAATAGTTTAATTAGATGCATCAGCATAATAAGGAACAATAATATAATTGCCTACATGAATCTCATCGGTTGCCATTCCATTGCTGTCCTTGATTTCATCTATAAATTCATTGACATCACTGTATTCATCGCTCATAAATTCAGACGCAATGCTCCATAAGGTATCGCCCTTCTTAACTTCAATGCTGGTAACAAGCTTCGTTCTCTCTGAATTGCGTTGTGCTGTTACTGTCTTGGAGATAAATCCCACCGAAAAAAGAACCAAGATCATTAATATCATTATACCCAAAATCCAAATCCTTTTTCTATTAGCCTGATAATAATTATGGCCTTCCATTATAATACTTTCTGCTCTATTCATCTTACATACCTCCTGTAAAAACTCTTCTATTCTATTACAAATATGACTTTCATTTTTTTCATTATAGTATGGGGCATGGTCATCCGATGTCTGATAAGAATAATTTTATTTTTATTTTTAAATATCAAACTGGATTGGTTTAAGACCAGGCATCTAATTAATATCCGGCTAATGGATTGCAGTTCACTCGAACATATGATACGAACATTTGTTTCTATGGTTATATTATAATTAGCGTACATATGTTTGTCAATACAAATCTTCGAACATTCGTTTCTTTTTGCAAACATTTTTTCGCTTTTCAGAACATAAGTTTTGCATTTTCAAAACAAGTATGATATAATGGTGCAAATAGGAAATGGAGGATGATCCTTATGGGATATGGTAGAATCAGTAATAAACAGAAAGAAATATTAGAGTATTTAAAATCTCAGATTATAAATAAGGGATATCCACCTGCTGTACGCGAGATATGTGAAGCCGTTAAATTAAAATCCACCTCATCCGTACACTCTCATCTTGAAACATTGGAGAAGAACGGATATATACGACGTGACCCGTCCAAGCCAAGGGCAATTGAGATTATCGATGACGAATTTAATATGACCCGACGTGATTTGGTTAATGTTCCGATTGTAGGTACGATTACCGCCGGACAGCCGATCCTGGCCGTTGAGAATATTGACAGCTACTTCCCTATTCCCGCAGAATATATGCCGAATGAAGATACATTCATGCTGAAGGTTAAAGGTGAAAGCATGATCAATGTCGGTATTTATAACGGAGATAAGATACTGGTTCAGAAACAGTCTCATGCTAAGAACGGTGATTATGTAGTTGCATTAATCGGGGAAGAAGTTACTGTGAAGACCTTTTATAAGGAGAATGGATATTACCGCCTCCAGCCGGAAAATGATTCGATGGAACCAATTATCGTTTCTGACCTCAATATCCAGGGTAAAGTTATCGGCCTGTTCCGAATGTTCCAATAGAGCATACCTTTAGAACAATATAGTAAAATTATGTTTATAAAAAGGATAAGATATTGTAATTTGCAATTCTTATCCTTTATCTTTATCCCTTATCTATATACTTTATTTAAATACTTAAACTAAATACTTTATCTATACACTTTATCTATACACTTTATATACGCTTTATCTATATACTTTATTTCTTACACTCATATATTGAGTGTAAAGGAAATTCATAACCCTATGAAAGGAGATACCCTTATGCCATTCCTAACGAAATACCTGCTCATGACACTTCTGATATCGCCCCTTGTAATGTTAACTTCCTATATCATGAAAAGGAATAAAAGAAATCTCTATTATTCATTCATAAATACAGTCCTTTCCACCTGTTTCCTTCTTCGTGAAATCCTGTCATATGGAGCTACGGAGACCACACTGATGAGGAAAATCACCTTCTTTTTTCATAACGATGTCTCCACGCTCTTCTATTATGCTTATCTGCCTTCGCTATTCCTTGGCAGCATTCTTCCTATCATCATGTTCATCATAACATATATTCTCAGGAACAAAAATAACTCTGCAGATACAGCATCCTGTAATAGAACGCCGTAATCTGACAGAGCTATCTGATTAATCTTCTAATTGATCCTTGCTAACCGTCTTACCATCTCTCCAGATACGTTCCAGATTGTAAAATAAACGGTCTTCCTTTGAGAATACATGAACTACGACATCTCCGTAGTCGAGTAATATCCAGCTGGCAGATCTGACTCCTTCAATTCTCTTTGTCTCATATCCGTTTCTTCCAAGCTTATCTGTTACAGAACCAACGAGTGCGTCCACCTGGGAAGAGTTCGTACCATTTGCTATAATAAAATAATCCGCAATGATGGATATATCTTTTATCTCAATAATCTGGATGTCTTCGCCTTTCTTTTCATCCAGAGCTTCATATGCTAACTTAACCATTTTCTTTGAATCGTCCATTATAATCCCCTTTCATTACTTGCGAGTCCCGAATTACTGTCTTATAATATTCATATGTTTCTATTGTCAAGGTGTCAATCACTGAGCCACTATTCTTTAGATATTTTAAAGTATTTTCTGCCGTCATAACTACTGCCAGATCCAGATCCAAATAAGCAGCACTTCGAATCTCATCAATTCTGGGAATCGGCTTCCGATAAGGTTCGATATAATCAGCAATGAAAATAATCTTCTCCAGCACCGACATTGCCGGCCGCCCTGTTGTATGATAAACAATCGAGGTCAGTATTTCCTCATCCTCAACCCCATATATTTTTTGTGCAAATGCAGCTCCTACCTTGCCATGCAGAAGAAAAGGACATTTCCTTTCTGTTTCTGATACCGGTAGATGATATTCCTCACATTTGACTAATAACTGCTGATCGGACAGATATTTGGCGCAATCATGCAGTAAACCGGCAAACCCTGCTTTCTCCATATCATAGCTGAAAATCACTGCCATATCACAGGCAACTTCCTCCACACCTATGCTGTGAAGAAATCTTGATTGGCTCAGTACACCTTTCAGGTTTTTCCTGATTAGTTCCAAATCCATCATTTGTTATCCTCCGGTATGCTCTGGTAAAGCCCGTTTTTCATGATGTATTCATTTACTGCATCCGGTATATGATAACGAACTGATTGTTTCTTTTCCAGTCGTTCCCTGATTACTCTTGATGCAATCTGTATCACAGGCATCTCTATCATTGTAATATTTGCATGAAAAGTCTTCTCAAGAAGCTCCGCCTGCTGATAAAGCTGCTTTTTGTCCACCTGATCCCGGCAAGCCGCAACGACTATGCAATGATCGAATATCCTCTGAGGATCCTTCCAATCCTGCATGTATAATAAGGAATCTGCACCAACAATAAAATAGTACTGCGTGTCCAGATTCTGGCTGGTTAATAGCGTTAACGTATCAGCAGTATAAGTCATCCCCTCCCGATCCAGTTCCAACGTTGATAATTCGAAATGAGGATTATCCTGTATTGCAAGCTGCAACATATCAACCCGCTGCTTCTGTGTAACTTCCTCCGGCTTTTGTTTATGAGGCGGATTTTTGGAGGGCATGAAAAGAATTTTATCCAATCCCAGCTGCTCATAAGCATTTTCTGCCAGAAACAGATGACCGAAATGAATCGGATTAAAAGTACCGCCCATGATACCAACCTTTTTCATAAATACCTCCGTGGTCATACAACAGCGATTAGAGGATAGAATGAATTCTATTTCGCTTCCAATTTCGTATCCTCATCGTGCTGTATGTGATATCTTATTCTTTCGTTCTGGACTTCTCTCTTCCGGAAGAATAATTTTCTTCTTTTCTTTGGATTCCCTGTAAAGAACAATCTTCTTGCCGATTACCTGTACGACTTCAGCATGGGTACGTTCTGCCAAAGTACGTGCCAATTCGTTGGGATCATCAAGACAATTCTTTAGGACATTTATTTTAATCAGTTCTCTTGCTTCCAAGGCTTCCGATACACCCTCCGTAATCTCAGGTGTTAAGGAGGATTTACCTATCTGATAAATAGGCTCCATCGTCATGGCAAGACCTTTTAAATAAGCTCTTTGCTTCGTTGTCATCCGTATACTCCTTTCCAATATTGATTATTTATAATAATCAAAACTTAATCCATACATTCTTACGGTATCACCTTCTGCAATTCCAAGCTCCTCCAGTTCCTCCAGGATACCATTATCCTTTAAGAAATTCTGGAAGAATTCAAAGCCTTTCTCAGAATCCAGATTCGTATAGCCAAGCATTCGTTCGATCCGGGGACCTTCCACTACGAATAAATGCTCGTCTTCCTTCCATACCTCATAAGGCAGGCTTGACTGTGCCAGATCCTCAGGGAAGAATTCACGTTCAAATACTACCGGAGCATGATCCAGATTATTCAGCATGCCCTTTACATGATAAAGTAATTCCTTCATTCCCTTACCGCTGACTGCTGATATTGCGAAAACCGGGATTCCCTGGGGCTCAAAGGTTTCTCTGATTTTTTTGATTATCGCTTCGGCTTCATCCTCCACAAGCACATCCGTCTTATTCGCTGCAATTACCTGCGGGCGTTTTGCAAGCTCCGGATTATAAGCCTCCAGCTCTGCGTTGATCAGCTTAATATCTTCGATTGGATCTCTTCCCTCCGTAGATGCTGCATCCACGAGATGGATAATAACCTTGGTACGCTCAATATGCCTTAAGAATTCATGTCCCAAGCCAAGTCCTTCGGAAGCACCTTCAATTAATCCAGGAATATCAGCAATTACAAAGCCGCCGCCTTCCAAATCGACAACACCCAGGTTAGGACTCAGGGTTGTAAAATGATAGTTGCCGATCTTCGGCCTCGCATTAGTAACACGGGACAGTAAGGTTGATTTTCCGACATTCGGGAAGCCAACCAGTCCGACATCTGCGATCACCTTAAGCTCCAGGATGACATCCATCTCCTGGGCTTTCTGTCCGGGCTGTGCATATTTGGGTACCTGCATCGTCGGTGTGGCATAATGTTGATTGCCTTTACCGCCTTTTCCACCCTTAAGAATAATTTCTCTGGTATGCCCATGGGACATATCAACGACTACCTTGCCGGTTTCTTTTTCTTTAATAACAGTCCCCTGTGGAACTTTGACGATCAGGTCTTCTCCGTCCTTACCATGGCAACGCTTTTTACCGCCACTATCGCCGTCCTGGGCACTATATTTTCGAACAAATCGAAAATCGGTTAGCGTGTTCAAACCTTCATCTACTTCAAATATCAAATCCCCGCCTTTACCGCCGTCACCGCCGTCAGGTCCGCCGGCAGGAACAAATATCTCTTTGCGAAAGCTTACGTGACCGTCGCCGCCCTTACCGGATCTGATATGAATTTCCGCTCTGTCTGCAAACATTTTCTCACCTTTCTCAATGCATTTTGCTACATTGTCTTATCAAATTCAATTGTATAAGAATCAATATTTTTTAGTTACTTCTAACATTGTTTCTATTATTCCCAATATCTATTATGCCTATTATAATAAGAATTTCCGGTAAATACAACCTTAGGACTCTATTATTCTAAATAGCAACCTTTCATGCAAATGGATATATTATGAAACAAGTATAATCATAAAAAACCCCAAATTCCTTATTGTGAAGAATTTGGGGTCATTTCCGAATGGTTTTTATTATTTTGCTTCTACCGGGTAAACACTAGCTTGTTTCTTGTCTCTACCCTTACGTTCAAACTTAACAACACCGTCAACTAAAGCAAATAATGTATCATCGCCACCGCGTCCTACATTAACACCGGGATGGATCTTAGTTCCGCGCTGTCTGTAAAGAATATTGCCTGCAAGAACAAATTGACCGTCTGCTCTCTTTGCACCCAATCTCTTGGACTCGGAATCTCTACCGTTCTTAGTAGAACCAACACCCTTTTTATGAGCGAAAAATTGAAGGTTCATTCTTAACATGTTCTACACCTCCTACATTCAAAATGCAAATCAATCTAAAAGTTACTGCGATTTCACCTGCGTCAGCATGATATATTTCTCAGAGTAAACTTCTACTATTCCCTGAAGCCCAAGAGCCAGAGAGCTTAATAGCAGATTGGAATTACTGCTGATAGGAGAAACCACATGAAATTCCATAATTCCTTTTTTCTCATCCTCATCCAGATGAAACTGATCCGAGGTAAAATTTTCGATAGAATTTATGGTATTGATTACAAGAGCTGAAACTGCTGCACATACAACATCTTTTCCACGTTTGGAATAGTTGGCATGGCCAGACATCTTAAATCCGGTAATCAAATTCTCTGCATTCTTATAAATGGATACGTTAATCATATCACACTACCTTATGCATTAATCTTTTCAATCTTTACCTTGGTATATGGCTGTCTATGTCCATTCTTCTTGTGATATCCAGACTTTCTCTTGTATCTGAAAACAATAACTTTTTTGTTCTTGCCTTCTTCAACAATCGTTGCTGCTACAGTTGCATTAGCTACAGTAGGGTTACCTACTACTAACTTATCGTCTTTGTTTACAGCAAGTACTTGATCAAAAGTATAAGTTGCTCCTTCTACTCCGAGCTTTTCAACTTTAATGATATCGCCTTCCGCTACCTTGTACTGTTTTCCACCAGTTGCAATAATTGCGTACATATTGGCACCTCCTATTATCATTACTCGCCAACTATGGTGTCTGATTTCTCAGCGCTTATACCTCGTTGTGCGGCACACTAAATTATGTTAGCATAAGGACAATCTTTTGTCAATGAATATTTTACCTTTCAGATTTCGTTCGTTCTTCTTATGTTATATTAAAAATCGTAATTTTAACAAAATTAATGATTGACAAATGAATAAAATCTTCCTATAATTTTATTAAACTATCAGTTTATTTTTTATACTATCGGTACATTTTAATGAGTAATTATTACGATGTATGAATAAGGAGGTGTATATGAAAGCAAATAAGAAAGAAGCGATTGCCAAATTCCATCGGGAAAACATCATACAGGCTGCGGAACAGCTTTTCATGGAGAAAGGGATTGATAGCACCACGGTAGATGAAATTGCGAAGGCTTCCGATTACAGTAAAGCAACGCTTTATGTATATTTTAAAAACAAAGATGAAATTGTAAGCTCAATCACCTTATCAGGCATGAAGCAGTTTCACGAAACCATTCAAAAAGCAATTACTCCCGGTGAAACCTTCCAGGAAAAATACTTTGCTGTCTGCTATTCCATCACTGATTTTCAGAAACAATACCCTCTATACTTTGAAAGTATTCTGAAGGAAATCAATGTTGACATCGAGCTCGAGGAAACACCTCAGGTGTACCGCGACATCTACGAGGCGGGCGAAGCAATAAATAGGGAGTTTTATATTCTGTTTCAACTTGGAATGGAGCAAGGTTCCCTGCGAAAGGATCTGAATGTATTGAAAACTGTCTTCTTATTCTGGGCAAGTATTTCCGGAATCATACGAATCGCTGACCAGAAAGAAAAATACCTGATCAAAAGTGTTGGTACTTCAAAGCAGGAATTTCTTCAGTTTGGCTTTGAAACTCTGCTCAAATCAATCGAAATTAATTAAGCAAAGAAAGGAGTAATATCATGAACCGAAAAAAATTAATTATCCTTTTAATAGGAATGCTTCTGGTCATTGGTGCAACTATATTGGCAGTCTATCTGCACAGTGTTTCTGATTATAAGACTAAGGTTGCTAACATAAATATCACCGATATTGATCTGAGTAAGATTCCTGATGGAACCTATATCGGTGAGTGTAATGTGGATTTTATATACGCGAAGGTTTCTGTTACGGTAAAGAATGCCGTAATTACTGATATTAAGCTTTTAGAACATAAGAACGGGAAAGGAAAGCCAGCCGAAGCTATCATAAAAAGCATTATTGACAAACAAAGCCTGGAGGTAGATGCAGTCTCCGGCGCTACCAATTCCAGTAAAGTAATTAAAAAAGCTATTGAAAACGCACTGACAGGGATAAAATAGAATACTTTGAATGTACAAGAAGCCGGTGACGGTAATAAACCCTTTATATAAGAATTGTCTTATTTAGACAGTTCCTATGGGGCGTATTACTGATACCGGCTTCTATGTGTTATGTATTAATCTTATTTCACTTAATTTTGTTACCCTTATCTAAAAAAGGCTTAATGATATCATATAGTTTCACATTATGGGCTACATAACTTTCATGATTTTCGCCTTTTAAAATCCGCAGCGTGCTGGTTGGAATACATTCAGCGATATGCATTGTGTGCTCCTCTGCTATCATATCATTGCTTCCGGCAAGAATCAGAGTATCTACGATTATCTTGCCCAGTTCTTCATCACTGATATCCGGCTGCGTCAGCATCAGATTATATTTTGAGCTTTTTGTAATCTTATAAATGAACCGGAATATTTTTAAATATTTTTCTTTAATTCCGCCTGGCTGAACATTTGCACCGCTTACAATCAGCTTTGAAAGAAGCTCAGGGTATCGGAAAGCGATGATAATCCCAATAATTCCGCCATCACTAAAGCCATAAATAATCGGTTTCTCAATCTTCATAGCTTTGATAAATTCTACGATATCTTCTGCCATGCTGTCATAATCCAGTGTTTTTACTCTGCTGCTCCTGCCGTGTCCTCTGCTATCAATGGCATATACGGTATATTGCTTATTAAGCCGTGGAATCAGCTTGTCAAATATCTCATAACTTTCACCATTTCCATGAAGCAGAATGACCGGTCTGCCCAGGCCCGATTTATCATAATAGAGTGTAACATCATTTACCTTTTGGAACATGAAGTATTCTCCTTCCTACTTGATCAGAGCAATGATCAGTAAATGCAGCGGATAGAAAATATAGAAGCCCCATTTGCTGAACTTATTACCGCCCTTCTCTCCATTATAAAGATATAGAATTGGTAGGCTAAAAATGATAGCCAATTGGAATAAACTTTCAATATTTGCGGATATGGTATCTCCCTGCGTTACTGACACTCTAATCTTCTTTGCTTTACCTAAGAAAATTATATTCATTGATAGTTTTTATGTCAAATAAAGGTTTGACAGCTTATTATGTTACTTATCGCTTTGCGGCCGTTAAAGCTCATGCTGCTTTCATAACTCATATGAAATATATATGTTCGAAATACCAGAAAATATCTTATATCTAAAGGCTAGAAAATATCTGATTGGCATTATTTAGGCGTTTTACTATAATGAAACCATAAAATAATTGAAAGGGTGGTTTGTTTGTTAAGTGTATCTGTATCGGAGGTAATAATTAAATAGTTGAAGGCTTAGATTATCATAAGTTTTGCATTGTGTTATTAACTATGTCTTTCAAGAGCATTGGCTTAAATGTCAATGTTTATTAATGTCTACCCTACAGATTGCTTCATAAACCATCGCATCAAATTATCTTACGGATAATCTGTTGAATTGTAGCCGTGACCATATGTGTCACGTTTTTTTATTTATTCAAGGGAATTGACTTGTCAATTACTCTTTTTGTAACAAGTGTGTTGGTTTCCGATTCCTCTTGCTGTGACGAGTGTGTTGGTTTCTCAATTCCTCTTGTTGTGACAAGAGTGTTTGTTTCCAATTCCTCTTGTTGTGACAAGTGTGTTTGTTTCCAATTCCTCTTGTTACTGAAAACTCTGATATCTGCTGCAGTTATAGCTCCGGTATCAGATCATGCTGCACATCAACACTTTATATGTAGATACTATGCCCGCGGGAGCATTTTGGCTTACTGCAATATCATTGCAGGGAAAGGTAGAATGTCGTCCAGCGGGTTTTTTGATGTTTATCATTCCATATATAAATGACATACAGACAGAGGAACCAGATGAATCAACTGCTGTTTGTCAGGCACTTTTTTGAAGAAAGGATTTATAAATCATGAATATCATACAAACAAAGAATCTAACCAAGACCTACCAGCGTTTTACCAAGGAACCCGGTCTGAAAGAGAGTATCAAATCCTTATTCAAGCGCGAATTTGTTACAAAAACCGCTGTTGCGGATTTTGATATTACGGTACAGGAAGGAGAATTCATCGGTCTGATTGGCCCAAACGGTGCCGGCAAGACGACTCTTGTTAAGATGCTGACCGGTATCATTGCTCCCACCTCCGGCGAAATCTCAGTTGTCAGCTATTACCCGAACCATCTGGAAAATGACTTCAAAAAGCAATACGCAGTAGTCATGGGCCAGAAGAGCCAGCTTTTCTTTGAATTGTCCGCGGCGGATACCTTTCTGCTGTTCAAAGAACTTTATCACATACCGGAGGAGGAATTTCAGAAGAACCTTGACTACTTCGTTAAGCTCTTCGGAGTCTCCGAAATCCTTGATGTCCAGGTTCGTACCCTCTCCCTCGGTGAGCGTATGAAGATGGAATTAATCGTTGCTCTTCTTCATAATCCGAAGATATTGTTCCTGGATGAACCAACCATCGGACTGGATGCGGTTGCCCAGAAGCAGATCAGAAAATTCCTGAAAGAGGTTAATGAGACCAAAGGAACAACGATTATACTCACCTCTCATTATATGGAGGACATAAAATTATTATGTAAACGATGTGTGGTGATCAATGGCGGTGTTAAGCTCTATGACGGTGATACCGATACCCTATTCCAGAAATACCAGACCCATAAGAAGATTACGATTTCCCTGGAGCAGGAGGAATACTGCAGCCTCAACCAGGAATATACCCTTCTTGAAGAGCTCCCCTATAAGATCACCTTACTGATTCGCAAGGAGCTTTCTCAGGAGCTTCTTAAGGATGTTCTTAGCCGTTATGAGCTGAGTGATATCACAATTGAGGAAGAAGATATCGGAAATGTGGTAGAACGAATTTACGATGATAAAAGCGGGGTGCCGACATGAAAAAGTATCTTGAAATAGCAAAAATCATCTTCAAATCCCAGTTAGCCTGGCGCTTTGATATTGCCGTTAATGTATTATTTACAATAGTTAAGATTATCTTTGCCTACCTGATCTGGAATAATATCTTTACTGATCAGCAGGTAATTGCAGGCTTTACCTTCCATTCCATGCTCTCCTACTATATCATTAACTCCTTCTTGTCACAGTTAGATATGTCGGATAGCGTCAGTAATGAAATCAGCTCAAAGATCCGAGGAGGTACCTTCTCGAAATACATGGTGATTCCGGTTAACATACAGGGATATTTTATCGCTCAGTCAGCTGGCTCCTCTGTCTTCTACCTTATTTTTAATTTTATTGCTGCTATCGTATGGATCTTTATATTCCGTATCAGATTTGCCTTTACTGCTCATCCGCTCTATATCATCGCAGCTTTATTTATGATGTTGATCGGTTTACTATTTATGATCCAGCTGAATTATTTTCTGGGACTATTAACCTTAAAATTTCAAGATATCGGTCTGTTCCTGATGATTAAGAATAATATCCTGCTGTTTATTACCGGAAGCATGATACCCTTAACCCTGCTGCCGGGTATTATCGTTGAAGTGATGAGGTACCTCCCCTTCTACTATGTCACCTATCTTCCATCCATGCTGCTGATTGGAAGGAATGGGGATGAAATGCTTCCTGGAATCATCCTTCTATCTGTATGGAGTGTGATCTTTGTCATTATTAACAAATTTACTTATCAAAGACTTCGTGTCAAATATGATGGGGTGGGAATATGAAAAATAATTTACGATTTATCTTAGCACTAATCCGGATGAAGCTGTCCAAGATGATGGTATTTCGTCTTACCTTCTTCGGAGTCGTTTTTGTAGATGGCACCTTATTTCTGATGCAGCTTCTGATGTATCAGGCAATCTATTCCCAGGTAGATACCATAGGCGGTTGGACCAGGGGAGAAATGATTATATTTATTGGAACCTTCTCCTTAATCAATGCACTGAATATGTCGATTTTCTTCTTTGGAACCTATGATATACCCAATAAGATTAAGAATGGCGATCTGGATCATTATCTGACAAAGCCGGTCAACCCATTGCTTCGCCTTACCTTTGAAAGTGTGGATCCTGGCTCGATTCCGTTAGCGATAGCCAGCATCGTATTGATCTTATATGGGGTAAAGAATCTAGAAATCAAGGCTACACCTGTGAGGTTTATTGCCTATTTCCTGTTTGTTCTGCTTATGACACTGCTATGGTATGATCTCCAGATGATTGTACGCACCATACCCTTCTTTACGATATCGGCAGCCAATATTGCTAGAATGGGGGATACGGTATTGGAGCTATGCATGAAGCTGCCGGGAACGTTGTTCCATGGAGTTTATAAGGTACTATTCTATTTGGTATTACCTTATGGAATCATGGCGACAATACCTACACAGTTTATAGCTGGGCAATTGACACCTCTTGGAATACTCTATGGAATATTTATCGTCGTAATATTTACTGGATTTACTTTGTGGTTTTGGCGATTTGGGCTAAGACATTATAAGAGCGCAAGCAGCTAAAAGCCGAAGGTAAGTTAACTGGAAGAAACACGCTTTATGAGTTTCTCTGATGCTTGCCTGCAGGTATTACTGCTTGCAGACATTACTTGCTTGCAGGCATTACTGCTTGCAGATATTACTTGCTTGCAGGCATTACTACTTGCAGACATTACTTGCTTGCAGGCATTACTACTTGCAGACATTACTTGCTTGCAGGCATTACTACTTGCAGACATTACTTGCTTGCAGGCATTACTTGTTTACAGGCTTTCCTACTT
>Ga0207834_1000102_pt1 | contig 28565 bp, 23 predicted proteins | sample LuqExpMetagenom5_FD_187763 | JGI IMG/M metagenome (GOLD analysis project Ga0207834, IMG submission 187763) | Tropical forest soil microbial communities from Luquillo Experimental Forest, Puerto Rico - Sample 5 (SPAdes) | ecosystem: Environmental > Terrestrial > Soil > Tropical forest ...
CTTCCCTACAGGTGCAAAGCAGCATCGCAATTCCGATGAAATACACCTTGAATACCACCTTCGGAGATATTCTTGCTGATCCGAAGGCGAAAGCCGCAGCGGAGCCTCTCATTGCCGCATATACACAGCTTAACAGCAGTCTCCAGGAAGGCAGCGACGCTCTTGGAGATGCCACCCCCGATATGATGGAGGCAATGTTCAGCGGCATGCCTCTGCGTGCGATATTACTCTTTGCCCATGATAGGATCAAAGAAGAAGATATCACTCAGCTATTAAATCATTTAAATAATCTGGAATAGAAATGTAATAATAACACCCCGACAGACCCTGTATTATACAGGCTTTCTATCGGGGTGTTATTATATGTCTGGATCTATTCCAGCTCCATGTTCTTGGCACTGATACCGTTCGAGATTAATTCAATCAGGAACATGGAAATATCGTATTATCGGCAGCTGTTATCCTTTCCGGTACATTCGCGACATTTAGTTAATGACCTTATTTCTTCCTATTGCGAACGCATTCGGCCAGCAGGTATTCAATCTGCCCATTGATGGAACGGAAATCATCTTCCGCCCAACCGGCTAATTCATTCCATAGACTCGGGGAAAGTCGCAAGAGAAGCTGTTTCTTTGACTTTTCCTTATCCTTAAGGGCTGCTTCCTTTTTTAATATTTCCTGTTCCAGCTCGTTAAGCTTCTTCAGCCTGGCCTTCAGCTTTTCTTCTTTCAGATCAATATTTTCTTCCATATGCGCACCCTTCGATTACCCATGGATTAATAGATGCTTCCACTATTCACAATCGGCTGGGCTTCCTTATTACCACAGAGCACTACCAGTAAGTTACTTACCATGGCAGCCTTTCTCTCTTCGTCCAGTACAATAACTCCCTCTTCTCCTAATTGCTCAATTGCCATCTTTACCATGCTGACAGCACCTTCTACAATCTTCTGACGGGCTGCGATGATGGCTACTGCCTGCTGCCTCTGGAGCATGGCAGCTGCAATTTCTTCCGCATAGGACAGATGAGTAATTCTTACTTCCTGGATTTCCAGACCTGCTTCACTTACCTTCTTCTGTAATTCATCCCTCATGCTTTCAGCGATTTCCTGGCTGCTGCCACGCAGGGTCTTCTCATCCGCATCATCTTCCATGGTGTCATAGGGATATAATCTGGCAGTGTTACGAATGGTTGAATCACATTGGATTGATAAAAAGGTCTTATAATTTTCCACGCTGAATACTGCCTTGGTGGGATCCGCTACTCTCCAGATTACTACAGCTCCAATAACAATCGGGTTACCAAGCACATCATTCACCTTCTGCTTCTCATTGTTCAGGGTCAGGGTCTTGGTTGATATCTTCTTGCCGGTAGTAGCAGGGATGCTGGCCTGAGCAGTAGTTCCGGCAGTTCCTGTTCCAATCGTTACATTACTAGCGCTTCCTTGGTTAGCGGGATTGAATGCTCCTGCAAAAGGGTTGGTGTAGAAGAAGCCTTCTTTCTTAATCGTACCGTAATACTTACCAAACAAGGTCATTACCATGGCTTCGTTGGGATTCAGGATATGAAGACCACCTAACATAGTACACAAAACAATGATTAATATGATTGATAATGCCAATAACAACCCGCCAAGTGCTGAGCCATCAGCGTCCAGCATAATAATAGCTGCCACCATCATAAAACCGGATAATACAAATCCGGCCAGCATCAGCAAAAGTGCAATACCGCCGCTGAAGGGCTTTAATTCCTTTTCTTCGATTACATTAAATCCAGTGCTTTTAACTTCCATACTCATGAATAACTCCTCCACAAAATTATACTATATTGATATCAATATGATATCATAATATATACTACTATTTTCTGGAGGAGTCAATGGACTTAATCAAATTCTAATAATTTTTGTAATATGCCTGTCTTTTATTGAAATAATGAAATCACTAAGGTAGCCGATAAAGCTAATAATATCACAATCGTTATCCAGGATATAATGTTTGATATCGGTTTATTAACGTAATTTCCCATTACTTCTTTTTTATTTACTATAATGATCATACAGATAAGTACAACCGGGAGCAAAATTCCGTTAATCCTTTGTGACCACAAAGATATTTGAATCAGCGGAACATTTGGAATTAAGATGATACCGGCTGAAATGATAATAATTGCTGTATACAGCCAATAAAATTGAGGAGCTTCATTCCACTTCTTATCAATTCCAGCTTCAAAGCCAAATGCTTCACATACATAAAAAGCGGTTGCAACCGGAAGTATAACGGATGCGAATATGGAGGCTATAAAAAGTCCGAAGGCAAATACCTGTGCTGCCAGAACTCCTGCCAAAGGCTCTAATGCTGCTGCGGCATCACTTGCATCGTTAATATGAGTTCCATTGGTATGGAGTGTTGAAGCACAGGCTATGATGATAAAGAATGCCACTACAACCGTACATATGCAACCTACCAAAACATCCAGCACGCTGAATTTTAAATCTTTTATCTGCAACTTTTTCTCTATCACTGCGGACTGCATATAAAACTGCATCCAAGGAGCAATTGTCGTACCTATAACGCCAATTACCATTGAAATATAAGTAAAATTAGTTTCAACCTCGGGTTTCATCATTGACTTGCCGATATCCTTCCAGTCAGGATGTCCCATAAGTGCAGCAACAATATAGACCAGCAAACATAAACTGAAAAAGAGGAATATTTTCTCCGCTATCCGATAGGAGCCTTTCACGACCATAATCCAGACTCCGATTGCCACAAGCGGAACAGATATATATTTACTGACATGAAATATCTCCATGCTTCCTGCAACACCGCTGAATTCCGTCATCGTATTCAAAATATCGGCGCCCAGTAAGAAGATAAAGATAAAAAATGTTACCTTTACCCCCATATTCTCACGGATTAAATCAGCAAGGCCTTTTCCTGTGACGATACCCATCCTTGCATTCATTTCCTGCGTTACAAACAGGACTATAAATGCCGGAATCAACGTCCATAAGAGGTTATAGCCATATTCTGCACCAGCTACGGAATATGTTGTAATGCCGCCTACATCATTATCAACACTTCCGGTTATAATACCAGGTCCCAAGATTGCCAGAAAGAGGATTATATTTCTCCAAATGCTTTTTTTCTTTACAACAGCGTCCATTTCTATCACCTCCGATTATATTCTTCTTCTGCTTGATCTTAATAGGTTATAGACAATGTCATCGATGATAATCATGCCCCGCATTACTTTATCTTTATCAACGACGGGTACGGCAAGCAGGTTATATTTCGAAATTATCTCAGTAATAGAATTAACATTATCCGTATCTGTCACATAGATTGATTTATCACTCATGATTTCACTTAATTTTGTTTCCGGTTGTGAAATTATAATGTCTCTTAAGGATACTGTAGCAATGAATCTGTCCTTTTCATCTACGATATATAAATAGTAGATTGTATCCGACTCTGGCTTTAAGCTTCTTAGTTCATTAATCGCAGCTTCCACTGTCATATTCTTACTAAAGGAGATAAAATCAGTTGTCATAAGGCTTCCGATTTCATTGTCTTCGTATTTTAAAAGCTCACGTATATCCTCTGATGCTTCACTATCCATCTCTGAAAGGAGCTTTTCAACCTTTTCCTCTTCCATTTCATCGAAAATATCAGCAACCTCGTCTGCAGGCATCTTTTCAAGAACATCAGCCGCTTTTTCAATCGGCATGCTTTCAATAACATGAATCTGTGTATCTGTTTCCAGCTCCTCAAGGACATCGGCAGCCTTCTCCTCATCAAGTGATGCAAATATATCCGTCTGCATCTTGGCATCCATATCTTCAATAATGTCTGCCAGATCTGACACATGAAGTGTCGAAAGCTTTGAAAAGGGCGAGGAAAGCTTAATCCCCGCATGTCCGAAATCGACTGTTTCAACCTCATCCCAGAGAATCATTTTGTTTGGCAAAGTTGTTTTAAAAATGTCCAGCAAAAGCTTTACTGGTTTAGCAACGCCAAGCCTTCGAAGCAGCCCCTCAAAGCCTACATCAACAGCCAGTACAAAAGTACCGGATGCTAGCATAGCCAATCGTAAATCATTCACTCTGACCAGCTTTCGGCCATCGATATCCACCAACTGCCTGTCGAGAACATTATTTTTTAAATACAGAGTGTTTTCCATCACACCTTCTAATATGTTGCAGGTTCCATAGCATTTAAAAACATACTGTCTGTCTACTTTTAAAATCTTAAAATTATTAAAATCAACTATTTTTGACTTGTTACCGGATTTAATCTTGATTGCAACTACCTGTGGTTTCTGGAATTGAACATTAACTAAAATATCCTGTAATTTTCCGATAACTTCACCGGTCTGTGAAATTACTTTTCTTCCTAATACTCTGCTAAAGTAAAAAGTTGTTGTTTCAATCATTAAACATACCTCCTTTAATAGAGGGAATGTACATTTATTAAACTCAAAGCGACTGTTCCTATTATTGGTGATTTGAATTTAATAAATGTACATTCCCTATTATTTTATTTTTATAAATTCGATACGTATATCTTCAGGGTCCGTATCCATGCAATACCATCTCCTCTCGGCTTAGTTTTTTATTGTAAATAATATCCCTCGTTTGTTTTCCATATGTATAGCTCTGGTTGGAAAGCCTCCGATTTGCTTATTAGTACAATCCTCTTTACTACTCTTCCTACTCTTCCTCTTCCTCATCTGTCGTCCTGACTAAAATGTTCAGCCAGACATCATTATCTCTGTCTTCTCTTATATCGGAGCTTTTCCAAATCTCGATTATCTTAATATTACCATAATCAGAAAGGAATTCCTTCATCTTTCGCGTTTTAAAGTCCATATAATATCGACCGTTTCTTAATCCTGCAAACTCTCCATATTGGAAGGACATATATAAGATACCGCCTGGCTTCAGGCAATCGATTACCTTAATAAAAACATCCTTCAGCTCCTCTTGTGAACAGTGTAGCAAGGAAGCACATGCCCATACGCCGTTAAAAACTTCTTTAAAGTCAAGGTCTGAATATAACATATGCAGTACATCTTGGTCAATGTGAATAGAAGCCAATCTGCATAGCTCTTTCGAACCATCGAGGGCAGTAACATTGAGGCCTCTTTCGATGAAGTACAGACTATCTCTTCCGGAACCACAGCCCAAATCCAGTATTTCAGCACCTTCCGGTAATAAGGCGATGAATTTATCCCGAATTTCTCCCATACTTAATTCAACCGTACTGTCAAAGTAAAGTCTGGCATTCCTATTATAATAATCGATCGTATTCACTGGAAAAGTCCTCCCTCCAAATACAAAAAACAGCAAAAAAATACACCTATGGAACATTTAACTGTCCCACAGATGCACTATGTCATCTGTTGCCGCTTATGCAGCCCGGCCCCACAAATCATTTCTGATTTATCGCCTGCTCAGTTTGTACTGTAGTTATAAGATCTTATGCAGCGCAAAGAGATAGATTTAATATAAATGAAATATGAAACCGTGTCAAGAGATTATGAAAAATAATTCATATTAATATGAAGAATATTTCATATTACGAAGTAATGTAATGATGGTCTATTCTGGCATAACAGTATTAATTTATCTATAATATATCGTAATTATTCAGTCACATTGTTTTACATAATATATTATGCAGAAAATGACGAATTGCTACTTTTTAACCTACTTCGGTATATATCGGAAGCCTCTGTAGCCTGAATCATCCGAAGGATGTGATATCACTTCCTGCTCCGTTTCTATTAAGTCAGGTATCTTGTAGGAAGAAGTCCCATTACAGCCATTTTCTTTGATGCCCTGAGGAAATGCGAAGATATTTAACGGGTCATATTTTGACTTAATATATCGTAATTCATCAGCATGACCTCCATAATATTCCTCCAGATAATCAGGAAGTTTTCCGTAAGGGAAATTAACATAGGAGCCTTTCGTAATCGCCTCCAGGTATGGGAATTGATTACTTATCCACAACCTGTTTTCTCTTGCATACCTTGGATCCTCCCATACCGTTTCCAGCCAAATGATATATTTAGCCTTTCTATAAAAGAAAGCCGTATCATCAATTCCAACTTCTGCAACCCGACCGCCAAGAGCATACATTGATACCCCTGCAAATACAGACCCTTCCGGCCGTTCCTGTATTAATCCGACAACATCAGTTATCTTAGTGCTACTCAAATCCTTTAAAACAAAGCGGCTTACCGACTGGAATTTTTCCGAAGGCGGATATACACTTCCTATCATGGTAACGGCTTCAAGAAATGTCAGGTATTCAAAGCGATACTCAACACCCTTAATGGAAAGGAATTCAGAGACAAGACTCTTTGCTTCTTCCGGTTCGCCATAAAATATCCCCCTGGCTAACATTGCCAATCCATCATGGACGGAATTATATATTCTTGAAATCAATGTCATCCTGTTATCAGCAGTCCTCAGCCATTCCTGCCAGGTATGAAGGAATTCCTCCTGTGCCTTTTCGTTGCTGTGAAGATAATCAATTTCAATCAAAGTAACCATGTTAATTCTGGGTGGCAGTCTGAATACCATGGACACAATGACGCCAAAGTTCCCTCCGCCTGCCCCACGGCATGCCCAGAATAAATCCGGATTAATGATACTGTTTGCTTTTATGATGACACCTTCATAATTTACAATTTCTAATTCTTCCAGGCTGTCACAGCCCAGCCCAAAGTATCTGCAGGAAAGCCCCCAGCCTCCCCCCGAGCTGTATCCACTAACTCCTACGGTTGGACAGGTACCACCCGGAAAAGGATATCCTTTTGAAGACACAAATGTATAGACCTGTCTGTTGGTTACTCCGCTCCCCACCAGGAGCTGATTTGTACATTCATCGATCATCATTTCATCCAGCTCACTTATATCAATAATCAGTACGCAATTTCCATTGGAATAGCCTTCATAATTATGTCCTCCGCTGCGAATACGGATTGGTACAGAATGCTTTCTCGACCAGATCACTGCATTGGATACATCATGTTTATTCCTGCAATATACAATAACTAAAGGATATTGCTGTATCGCACTGTTATACCCTTGTCTTGCCTCATTATAGACAGGATCAAAGGGTGTTACAATACGCCCTGTTAAGCCATATAAAAATTCATTCATGAACAAAGCCTCCTTATTAACTACGGAAATTCCTATAATAGCTCATATTCCGAGTTATTATATTATATGCCGGGATAATATGATCTGTTATAGCATAAGGCTTTTTGTCACGTCATTGGCCAATACCACGTTGTCCACATCAACCATACTTGTAGTGAAGAATGAATACATAAGGCAGAATGAAAAGAATAGGCTGAGGTACAATCTAAACCAGTTCCGCATTGTCCATATCAACTATACTTGTAGCGAATAATGAATACATCAATCAGCATAAAAAATAGGTTGATGTACAATCTAAACCAGTTCCACATTGATGGCATATAAAAGCATTTAGTAAATGTCCCACTAAATGCTTTTTGTATTAATCATCTATTTACTTTGCAGAGATTTTTGCAAAAACTATTATCACTGCTTAGTCGTCATAATTTACCATATACCTTATGAGTGTGATAATATTGATCGACAAGATTGACTTTTATCAGTAAATCAATATCCTCCAATAATTTTTCAGTAGGCATATCTGCAACGATTGTATGAGTCTCATCAAAAAGAATGGATCTGCTGGAAATCTCCTGTACCAGCTCAAGATTATGGGTTGATGTTATTAATGTTTTACCGGCTTTATTTAATTTAACCAAAAACTCCACAAGCCACCTCTGGGTTTTGGGATCAAGTCCGTTCATAGGTTCATCCAATACAAGGACTTCCGGATTAAGAGACAATACGCAGGCAATCGCTACCTTACGTTTTTCCCCTCCGCTTAAATGATAGGGAGTCCTGTCCTTAAAATCCTGGATATTTAGTAATTCGAGGCAATCCTTTACCCTTTTATCTACTTCTATTTCGTTCAATCCCATCTGCCTTGGTCCAAATGCAATCTCGTCATAAACATTAGTGCAGAATAACTGGGTATCTGAATTTTGAAATACAAAACCGATCTTCTGATGAAGAAGCTTTGCAAATTTATTATTTTGAAGTTTTTGATGGGTTATTTCTTCCTGATTGAATTCGTAAATTCCGCTATCAGGTGATATAATGCCATTTATTAGTTTCAAAAGTGTCGATTTACCACTACCGTTCGGCCCCATAAGTGCGACTGCTTCGCCCTTTTCTATGTTAAGGTTAATATTATTCAATGCGTTTACATTGGAATATGAATAACAAACATCTTTAAGTTCAATCATTTTATTTCCTTCCGAAATACAAAAATATTAAGAAGATTCCGACATTGATTAGGATATATATATAATCTGCAATCTTGAATTTTAATTTGCTGTAAATATGATATTCGCCTGTAAATCCCCTGCATTCCATGGCATAATACATATCCTCTGCCATTTCCTTAGACTTAAGAAACATGGTTCCTGCAATTCCTGACAGTGATGTATATTTACTTTTGTTTTTACCAACGGACCGCAACTTTAGAGAATATAGCATGTTCAACGTAAAATCACCAAGCATAACAATATATTTAATCGCAATATCAAGGACAAGAATAAAAATATCCGGTATAAAAAACCTTTTTAACGTACTTGTTATCAGACTCCACTTAGTTGTGTGTGAAAGTATACCAACTGCCGTAATTGATGCAAAGATTTTAGTAGTTATCATAATGCAGCTATAGCTGTTACCCCATAATACAGCCGGTAGCATGACGACAAATGTGAAGAAAGCCATACCTATGCTTATTTTTAAGATTTTTATGATATTCTCTGCTTCCATGAAACTTAATATAACAATCAGATATACATTGATTATAATTACGAATAGGAAGCTTCTTGTAAGTGAAAGCAATATAATAAGCATAAAAGTAAATGCCACCTTAAGATGTACATTTACCAGGAGTTTCGCTTGTTTACCTGAATCCTGAGTTTTGATTCTTGCTATAACCTTTAACAAAGACAGGATACTTTTATTAACAAAAGTATCCTTATCAGCTTGCGGAATATAATTTTCAGTTTGTAACAGCCACTGCGGCATATCTATTATTTTTTCTCGACTATTATCCAATCTTGCTTCCAACCTTATCTTTCTTAAAACTACTGATGATTTTAAACAGAATTATCAATATTGCTACCCCGGCTGCGGCGGATAATAGGTATCCGGCAATATCAGGGAGACCACTGATAGCATAATCCGGCATTATGGCATCAAACTTAATTCCGTCTGACATTCCTTTTGGAACAAATCCAAGAACATTGCCACCGAAAACAGACTCTTTTATTTCATCCGTCCCCCATTCCCCCCAAGCAGTACCAGTTGCAAGCAGTCCAAGGGGAGTCAGGCAAATCAAGGCAGCGATCAAACCATAGATGGCCTTTGTTTTTTGTTTTGCTCCTTCATATATTGTACCAGGTGAAACCTTTTTAATATATGTAACGATAGCAACCGTAAACACTGCTTCAACAACACCTGCAACCAGAAGATGCGGGATTGTCATTGCCGGTATGGATATTGACAGAGAATATGGACAGTATAATGGCCATCCTGCCGAATCCTTAAATAGCAAGGGCTGAATACCAAATTCTATCGCTGCACATAACGCTGCTACATTTATGCCTGCATAAGAACCCAATGCTATCCCAATATATTCACCTTTTTCTGTTATAACTCTATCCTTTATAAACTTGTAAATAAAATATCCTAGAAAAGGCAGCACAAATGCCATATTGAAGCAATTTGCTCCAAAGGCCAGAATGCCCCCATCGTTAAACATTAATGCCTGTAATAATAGTGCCACTGTAACACTAATACAGGCAGCATAAGGTCCCAGCAGGATAGCAAGAAGTGTTCCGCCTACTGCATGGCCTGTTGATCCCCCTGGAAGAGGTATATTAAACATCATTAATAAGAACGAAAAAGCAGCTCCTACTCCTAATAACGGAATTTTAACTTTGGGTATTTCGTCCTTGACCTTTTTTACGGATTTTGTCCATACCGGAACCATTGCAGCACCCATAACCGCACAGGTTGCCGGGCTCAGGTAATTGTCTGGAATATGCATTTTCAGTACCAGCCTCTCACAATTAAGTTATGCTTAATTATAAGGAGCTAGTTTTCATAGAACAAGCCTGGATGGGGGATATTTACTAAGAATATATTTTGTTTATAAAAATACCCGGATTACAGTAATTGCAGCAGATTATGAAAGTGAAATCCTTCGATATTATGTAATAGCGTATGCCCCGGATGGGGATATAAGATGAGATATTAATATTACTATATAAATATCTATTGCTTTTAACACTTATTTGATAAAGCTGTCAATTGCTTTATTAAGATCTTCTATCGCCTTTTTATTACCCGATTCTACCGCATCCACGATGCAATGATCCATATGATCCTTTAAAATAACCTTACCTGCGTTGTTAAGGGCAGCTATGACAGCAGACAATTGAATTAACACTTCACTGCAGTCCTGTCCCTCTTCCAACATGCGCTTTACTTTTTCCAGATGCCCACTCGCTCGGGATAATCGGTTTATTACGGCTTTTGTATTGGGATGGCTATGTTTATGTTCACTTTCGTCGTTGTGACTATGTGTATATTCAGTCCCCTTCGGTGAAAAATGAGTATGAACTTCTCCTGTTTTCAAAGCGTAGTATCCTCCTGACATTCATTGCGTATTTTGATTATAGTATACATCATTGTCTTTCATTTTTCATCAATTTACTACTCCAAATCCAAGAATAAAGAACTTCTTATTCTCATCTCCACGACGTATTCTGATTACAAGCTTATGAATTCTTGCTTCATCTTCATTCAGTACAAGCTTAATATCCGGGTTATTCCATCCATTGATATTGTAGCTGTCAATTCTAAAAATTACCGTATCATCTTCAGATACCTCTAATTCCCCATAATCCATGCTGTTGCCTACCTCATACAGGACAAACAGGCTTTTGCAATGAAATGCTACCTGTAAGGATTGATTTTTGTCATTCCTGGTGTATCGCCATCCGTCCGGCAATTCAGGGTTGGTAACAGAAGGCTCAAATGGACTGCCCTCCTCAAGGATAAGGTTATGATGATCCATAAGCTGAAAGGAGCTGAATGTCCTGCTAAAGCAAGCCTCCCGGGGTATGCTGTAACCGGAGTCCTCCTTCCTTTCCAGGTTTTCAAAAAGCCGTAGGATGCAGTCTGCGATTAGTCTGTGTCCAGCCAAGGTTGGATGCCCAAAATCACGGGAATAATCGCTCCAGAGGAAGCTGCCTTCCTCTATTCCTGCCTTTAGTAAATGATAGATATTCACAACCGGCAGATCATAATGCTGCGCTACCAGTTCCATGTAGCTGCTGCAGGTATAAAAATCCTGACTGCATACGATGATGGGTATTACCGCCGGCTCACCGGGAAACTCCAGCAATTTATCAACAAGACTTTCAAAAGCGATGATCTGTATCTTTTCCATACTATTATTGACTGCAAACTCTACGAACATAATGTCCGGCTGCTTGTCTCTTACTCTATTTTCAGCAAATGCAAGACCCATCATCGAACCTGGGCCGGGTAGTCCTGCATTGATACAAGTGCAGCCGTTACTGCAGTATTTATCTGAAAAATAATTACAAAACAGCGTGGCGTAATTCTCATCAATCATCCCATAAGGAGTGTATCCTACGGTAACAGAACCTCCAAGAAATGCAATGGTAACAGGTTCAGACTTCCCTTTATCTATTGCTTTCCGGATTCGTGTACTATTACCATTACCGGAGACCGCCTTATGGATTAAGCTTTCGTATACATCTGACGGGATATCCATACGATTCATACTACACCTTCCATGTTCCTATACTGATCAGCTGCTTTAAGATCAGGCAGTATTCTTTGGCTGCTTTCGATAAATAGCTGTTTCTTTTTGAGATCAATACCAGCTTTTGTTCTGTTCGTTTATCATCAATTTCATAATAGAAAGGGTGAGCTGCTATATTACCAAAACGGATATAGGTATCCGGTATGAGTGCCGCTCCTAACCCGGATAATGCAAAGGAAAAGGCCGTCTCTATATGCTTTGTACACAGGGTACCACGGGGTTCCATATTCGACTTATCGCACAAGGAGGTAATTAACTGCTCATCATATTCGCTGTGTTCCAGAAGGATGAATTTCTCATTGGCAAATGCAGAAAAAGGAACCGGCTTTGTCGTAAAGAGCTTCGGTGAGTTAACGCGGATATCTTCCGCCATCAACCGGTATTCCTTTAAGGCTTCGTTTAAGGGATTGTCCTTCGTAAGGGCAAGGTACACCTTCTCCGTAGCAAGCTCTTCGATGTGGTATCCGGAGGTTGAGCTCGGTGTAGGGCAGATAACCAGATCCAAGGTTCCATTGATAATCCCTGCTTCTAACTCCGGTAAATTACCTTCCACCACGGAGACAGCAACGCCGCCATATCTCTTCTGAAAGGCTGCGATGCTTTTGGAAAGGAGACAGGAAGCTCGAAAGGGTGTTGTTCCTATCTTTAAGCTACCGGTCTTCAACTCCTGCAGATCGGACAGGCGTTTCATCATATTTTTTTCTTCCAGCTTCATCTTTAAAGCCGCATCGACAAAAATCTCCCCTGCCTGGGTAAGCCGTATTGGACATGTACTACGGTCAAAAAGCTGGACATCCAGCTGACCCTCCAGGTTCTGTATTAACTGACTCAGTGATGGCTGTGTTACATTCAGCCTTTTCGCAGCTTTAGAGAAGCTTCTCTCCTCGGCCAATACAAGCATGTACTCTATTTGTGATGGGGTCATCATTTGCCTCCTATAGTTTATTCCTATAGTTTTAATCCTATAAATTTTATAGACATATAATTATTTGACTATTATAGCATGGCATGTTATGCTTTTCAACAGATAATTCACTTTGCAAATATTGTGCCTGCGGCCCAAAGTTTGCAGGTTTTGAAGAAAGGCATGGTAATTTATATGAGAAAAATAACGGTCTTTCCTTTATTGATTACCGTGTCTATATGCCTATTTTTATCCGGATGCAGCAGTAATAATTATGATAAGGAGCATTCACCGATGACAAATACCACTACTTTCCCCTCAGCAACAATATCTCCTATGGAAAAGGTCACTCCTGCAGCAGTTACCCATACTCCGGAAGAAACCATACTATCCGAGAAGGAATACATTCCCTCCGAGGAATATGTAAAGCAGCTGGGCAGAACCTATTTACTTGGCGATACGTTATGGCTCGCCTTTTCCGCCGCCGGAGCAGACTTTACCTTTACCGGCACAAAGGCGGTTATTACATTAAAGGGTGATAACATCGCCATTGCCGGAATGTCGCAGGAAAGCTTCTGCCGATACGGCATCTACGTTAATGATGAGCTTGTGGCTGATGAGCTTCTGAAGGAACCTGAGAAAACGATCACTGTTTATGAAAGTGATGTGGAGAAGACTGTAACCGTCAGAGTGCTAAAGCTGTCGGAAGCCGCCAATTCCACCATCGGCATCGGTAAAATCCAGGTTACAGCCAAGGAGCCGATTAAGCCAACGGCTGCGAAATCCCATCGGATTGAGTTTGTCGGAGATTCCATCACCTGTGGTTTTGGTGTGGATGACAGTGACGTAAATGGTGAATTTACCACCGCTATGGAAGTCGCTACTAAGGCCTATGCCTATAATACAGCCCAGGCGCTGGACGCCGATTACAGTCTGGTATGCTTAAGTGGTTATGGTATTATCTCGGGCTACACTGCCAACGGCATGCAGAATGCTTCACAGATTATTCCTCCCTATTATGATAAAATTGGCTTCTCCTATGGTTACTTCAACAGCACCCTCCAGGTTTCCACCCTCGATTGGGATTTCAGCCGTTTTGTACCGGAGCTCATAGTTGTCAATCTGGGAACGAACGATAATTCCTATTGTGGAAATGATGCTGATAAACAAGAGGAGTACGTGAAGGGTTATGTTGAATTCCTAAAACAGATTCGGGCAAATAATCCGGATGCTGCCATCCTCTGTACGCTTGGAATGATGGGAGATACCCTGTATCCCAGCGTGGAAAAAGCAGTCAGCAGCTATACACAGGAGACCGGAGATACCAGGATTTATTCTATGAAATTCGATGTGCAGCAGGCAAGTGACGGCTACGGCGCATGCTGGCATCCTTCCGAAGTAACACATCAAAAAGCTGCAGATAAATTAACTGCACGAATAAAAACTATCATGGGTTGGTAAATCACAGTTCTTCCAGCATCCGATAACCGACCCCTACCTCAGTTATGATGTATTGAGGGTCAGCCGGGTTTACCTCCAGTTTTCTTCGTATATTGGCCATATTCACTCTCAGCGCTTGAATTTCATTCGTATATGGGCCCCAGACATGCTTCATGATAAAGTCATAGGTTAATACCTTTCCGATATATATAGACAATAGTACGATGATTTTATATTCAATGGGAGTAAAATGCAGCTCTTTCCCACTCAGAAGGATCAGTCGCTTCTCATAATTAATCTCCAGCTCTCCCACTGTTATCTTCTCATTGGACATAATCTCCTGGTTATTGTTCTTCTGGCTGTGCCGTATCTCTGTCCGTATTCGTGCCAATAGCTCAGCTGTACCAAAGGGCTTTGTAATATAGTCATCTGCACCCATATCGAGGGCCTCTACCTTCTCATGCTCATTTCCACGGGCTGAGACGACAATAATCGGAATACTGCTCCATTGCCTTAGTATACGCAGTACCTCAATCCCGTCCATATCCGGCAGTCCCAAATCCAGCAGTATCAGATCCGGGCAATGAGAGGAGGCCATTTCAATTGCTTCTTTCCCCTTATATGATTTCATTATGTTATATCCGTTGGCTGTCAGTAATACTGATATAAAATTGCAGATTCCCACTTCATCATCCACAATTAGTATGAATGGGTTACGATTCATTTTATCCCTTCCTCTCCTTCTAAAGGCAGCATAAATCGAAAAATTGCTCCTCCGGATTTCTTATTTACTGCTTCCATTTTCCCATTATGTGCTTTAATAATTGACATACAGATGGAGAGTCCTACTCCCATACCTCTCGCTGTGTCAGAGCTATGCCTCCCATTGCTGATATACCCCTCGAATAAATAGGGCAGGTCCTGTTCGGCTATTCCTTCGCCATAGTCAATTACTTCAAAAACAGCATAATTGCCATTCTTGTTCACTATTACATCAATTGCTGTATCTTCCGGAGAATGCTTGATCGCATTTTCCAGAAGGTTAATTAATACCTGCTCTATTAAGGTACCGTCCATCGGAACAAAAAATAGATTATCCGGCACCTTCACATTAATTTTGCGGTCAGAAAATCTCTTTTTTATGCGGGTGGCTGCTTCCGCTACAATTTCCTCCGCTGCTTCCGGTGTCTTAGTCACATTCATGGTCCCCTCGTTAATACGGGTAACCGATAACAGGTTTTCGACCATCCGTATCAGCCACTGGGAATCCTCTTTGATATTGGATAACAGCTTATCTTGAGTTGTTTTGTCGATAAGAGTCCCATTTTCAAGTATGGTCGAGCTTGCCCCCAGAATACCCGTAAGCGGCGTTCGCAAGTCATGGGAAATTGCCCGAAGCAGATTACTCCTCATCTTCTCCTTCTCTGTCTCGATTAGCATCTGCCTCTGCTCATCAGACAGGTACTGACGTTCCAGTGCCATTGCAACCTGTGAAGTTATTCTTCTAAGTAATGCACGATCATTCTGATCCAGATGCCCTCCGGCACAGGATAAGCCGACAACTCCAAGAACATTTCCCTGTGAGATTACCGGCATATAATATGCCCCTGCTCCCATCAAGGTATCTGTGCCGGCACCGGCGCGCTTGTGGTTGATAAATACCCAATGGGCAACTGCACGCTCTGCCTCTGTCAGTAGGAAAGAGGAATCCGAATCTACAGGCAGATGCAGCATGGTCCCGGCAGCCCCTTCACCGGGATCCTTCGAATAGAAAATAACGGAGCGGTTAAAAATCTTGGAAATGTAATGGTTCGTTAACGCAACGATATTTTCTAGGCCTCTTGTCGCCAGGAACTTCTTATTGATTTCATAAAGCACCTCGGTACGGTGTTCTCTGTCTACCGAATACCTCGCTTCTGTTTTAATTCGTACGGTAAAAGCGCTTGTGATCAAAGCTACAATGAGCATGATCAGAAAGGTAACGGGGTAGGCCGGTTGTATCGCATTAAAGGAGTAATATGGTATGGTGAAAAAGTAATTAAACAATAATACGCTCAGGAAGGAGGCTATGATTCCATAAGCATATCCAATCGTAATCCTGGATACCACCAATACAGACAGTATATATACCATGATTAGATTCTGATCCGCTATATCCAGCCATCGAAGTCCAAAAGATAATAAGGTTGCAGCGATCAATATGCCGATTGTTTTGAAGGTATCCTGCCAGGAGAAGAATAAATTCCTGTAAATCGGAATATTCCTGGTCTTCATGTATTTCATTGGTGTGTAGTTGTCCGGTATGATATGGATTTCCACATTCGGCAGCTGGGAGATGAGCCTATCTTCAAAGTCCATCTCAAACAGGCTCCTGATCGTCTTTCTATTTCTGCTCTTACCGACTATGATGTTCGTTATTCCGGAAAGCTTCGCATATTCTGCTACAACGCTTGCCACGTCATCACCGTCCAGTGTTACGGTCTCTGCCCCCAGCCGCTCTGCAAGCCCGAAATTGGCTTGAAGGCTTTTCTTCTGATCTTCCTTCAGGTTATGGCTTGACATCGTTTCCACATAGACAGCAACCCACGGGGTATGTGAGGCTTCAGCACTCCTGGCCGTCCATCGGATGCATTTTGCAGAAGAAGGTGAGGGACTGATGCAGACAATCATCTTATTACTCGCCATTTTATTGGTAATGATACGTTCATACTGATTGCCATGGCTGATACGTTCTGTCGCCTTACGCATGGCTATTTCACGGAGCAGGGTCAGATTATCCTTCGTAAAGAAATTCTGCAGGGCTGTTTCCGCACGTTCGGGACGGTATATCTTTCCTACCTCTAACCGCCTAAGCAGCTCTTCCGGCTCTATGTCAATCATTTTTACCTTGGTAGCATTATCAAAAATATAATCCGGTATGGTTTCTCTGACACTGATCTTCGTAATATCCTTTATCACATCGTTCAGGCTTTCAATATGCTGGACATTCACCGTTGTATAAACATCAATTCCTGCGTTCAGCAGCTCCTCAATATCCTGATAGCGTTTTTTATTACGCACCCCTTCCGCATTGGTATGCGCAAGCTCATCTACCAATATTACCTCCGGTTTTCTGTTAAGTGCTGCGTCCAGGTCAAATTCCCTTAACTGGATATTCTTATAAGGATAAATCTTCGGGGGCAGGATGGGCAGACCCTCCAACATCTGGACTGTCTCAGGGCGAGTATGCGGTTCAATATAGCCTACCACGACGTCAACACCGTTTTTTATCTGCTCCCTGGCTTCGTCAAGCATGGCATAGGTTTTACCTACCCCTGCTGCATACCCGAAGAAAATCTTCAGTTTTCCTTTATCACTTGGACTTTCTGCCTGTATACTTTCGAGCAGCTCATCCGGATTCGGACGTTCATCATCATAACTTCCCATACAAACCTCCATTCTACCTTATCCTGCGAATTCAGATGTCAACGCAATATTTGCAAAGTGAATTTTTAACAATTCACTTTGTGAAAATCCTAATTTTTCACATTCCCTGGAATACGGCAGCTTTACAGCAGTCCGTCCAATGCCAAATTCACTTTCAGGACATTCACTGTCGGTTCACCCCAGAAACCAAGCAATCTTCCTGTTGTATATTTCTTAATAATGGCACGGACCTCTTCCCTTGTCATATTTCTTTCCTTAGCAATACGTACAACCTGATACTCCGCTGCCTTTACTGATATGTGGGGATCCACTCCGCTGCCGGAGGCGGTTACCAAATCAGCAGGAATCTCATCCGGGTTCGTTGGATCCAGGGTATGCCACCAATCGATCCGCTCCTGAACCAGAGCTGCCTCCTCCTTACTTGTCGGCGATAAATTCGTATAACCCGCAGGCCTTCCTATCAGGTATTTGGCATCCGTAAATTCCTGTGCAATCAGTTCAGAGCCATACTCCTTAACCGTACCATCCTTTAAAGTTACCTTTATTATGCTGCCGTTAGCCTGCTTTGGAAATACCAGCTGTGCAATTCCGGTAACAATTCCAGGATAAATCAGACCGCAAATCACTGTCAAAACAAGAAAGCTTAACAATGCCGGTCGTAATACTTTCCATATATTTTTCATTAAACTACCTCCATGATACCCTTAATTGCCATTTCCACAGAAAGGGTTCTATATTTGCTACCTATGCCACACCACAGAAGGTCAGAATTACGTCAATCAGCTTTATTGCTATGAATGGAGCCACAATCCCTCCCAGACCATAGATAAGCATATTTCTCCGCAATAGCTTTCCTGCCGACATCTCCTGATATTTGACACCCTTGAGGGACAACGGAATTAATGCGATGATGATCAGTGCATTGTATATGATTGCTGACAGAATTGCACTTCTGGCACTGGACAGACCCATGAAATTAAGTGCAAAAAGCTGTGGATAAATTCCGAAGAACAACACCGGTATGATGGCAAAATATTTTGCCACGTCATTCGCTACACTGAAGGTGGTCAGGGCACCTCTGGTCATCAGAAGCTGCTTTCCTATTCTGACGATATCTATCAGCTTGGTCGGGCTTGAATCGAGATCCACCATATTTCCTGCTTCCTTTGCCGCCTGGGTTCCTGTATTCATGGCTACTGCAACATCCGCCTGTGCCAATGCCGGAGCATCGTTGGTACCGTCTCCTGTCATGGCCACCAGATGGCCCTTTGACTGATACTCCCTGATTAAGGCAAGCTTCGCTTCCGGAGTAGCCTCCGCAAGGAAATCGTCGACACCGGCCTCTGCGGCGATGGCTGCCGCCGTCATGGGATTGTCACCGGTAATCATAATGGTGCGGATACCCATTTTACGAAGATCATCAAAACGTTCTTTCACTCCGTTCTTTACAATATCTTTCAAATAAATAATTCCCAGGACCTTATTGTTTTTTGCTACTACCAGAGGAGTTCCGCCTTCTCCCGCAACCCGCTTCACTATGCTGTCACATTGTGCCGGATAATCTCCGCCCTTTTCCTGTACGAAGGCTCTAATAGCCTCAGCGGCTCCTTTGCGTATTTCGTTTCCCTGGTAATCCACACCGCTCATTCTGGTCTTTGCCGTAAAGCCGATAAAGGTAGCCCCCAGGCTTGACATATCCCGGCCTCTGATACCAAAGCGTTCCTTCGCCAGTATGACAACGCTTCTACCCTCCGGTGTCTCATCAGCAATTGAGGACAGCTGTGCTGCATCTGCCAATTCCTGTTCAGTGACCTCCTGTATCGGAATGAATTCACTTGCCTGTCTGTTACCCAGAGTAATCGTACCTGTCTTATCCAGCAGGAGCACATCAACATCGCCGGCCGCCTCAATCGCTCTTCCGCTCATCGCCAGGACATTCGCTTGATTTAATCTGCTCATACCAGCAATTCCGATGGAGGACAGCAGAGCTCCAATGGTCGTCGGAGCCAGACATACCAGCAATGCAATTACATTAGTCAGGGATATGGCTGCACCGGAACCTGCCTGTTTGCTGGCAAAAGCAGAAAAAGGCAGTAGTGTCGCAGAAACGACAAGGAATATAATCGTTAACGTAACGAGCAGTATCTGAAGTGCAATTTCATTCGGAGTCTTCTTACGTGCAGCTCCTTCGACCATGGCAATCATTTTATCAAGAAAGCTTTCGCCTGCTTCCGCCGTTACTCTTATGATCAGCCAGTCAGATACCAGTGTGGTTCCTCCGGTTACAGCGCTTCTGTCACCGCCGGATTCACGGATTACCGGAGCGGATTCCCCGGTTATGGCACTTTCATCCACCGAGGCTGCTCCTTCGATTACTTCACCGTCCATCGGAATCTGTTCTCCCGCTGTTACATAGACGAGATCTCCTCTTTTCAGCGTATTAGACAAAACCTCTGTATAGTCATCGATACGGTTTGCGGCCTTCAGCTTCTTCGCCTTTACATCTTTTCTGGCGCTTTTTAGGCTGTTGGCCTGTGCACGGCCTCTGCCTTCTGCAATAGCCTCTGCAAAATTGGCAAACAATACCGTGAACCATAGAATCAATGCTATTGCCAGTGTATAGGCTGCATTTTCATCCTTTATTCCTGCAAAAGCCAGCAGAAACAATACCGATGTCATAATAGCACCGATATATACCACCAGCATGACAGGATTTTTTATCTGGATCTTGGGTGAAAGCTTGATGAAGGACTGGCGTATCGCATCACCCAGGATATCATTATTTTTATTCTTCATAACAACCTCCATGCTGCCGTCAGGCAGCTCAAATACTAAAGTAATGAAAACAGGCTTTCCTATCTTGCCGTCGTAAAATAATCCGCGATTGGCCCTAATGCTAAGGAAGGTAAAAAGCTAAGTGCTCCAATCAGCAGAATCACGATCAGCAGAAGTCCGATAAACATTATATTGCTTGTTGATAAGGTGCCTTCACTCGCAGCAACCATTTTCTTCTTCGAAAGATTTCCTGCCAGATATATCACGGCCAACATCGGTATAAACCGTACCAGCAGCATAATAATGCCGCCTGTCACATTCGTGAACATCGTATTGGCATTATAGCCTCCAAAGGCACTTCCGTTATTATTCGCCAAGGAGGAAAAGGCATAAAGGATCTCAGAAAAGCCGTGTGCCCCGGAATTCGTTAACCAGGTCGATGCCTCCGGATTCATAACGGCAACTGCTGTTCCTATCAGCGCTGAAAGGGGTGGCGTCAAAACAATGAGGCAAACCATTTTCATATCAAAGGGCTCTACCTTCTTACCCAGATATTCCGGGGTACGCCCAACCATTAAGCCTGCAATGAATACGGTTAGTATGACAAAGGCAATCATGCCATACAGACCGCTGCCGACTCCTCCGAAAACAACCTCTCCGATCTGCATCAGAAACATGAACATCATTCCGCTAAGGGATGTGAAGCTGTCATGCATCGCATTAACCGAGCCATTGGAGGCAGCAGTAGTCGCAGTTCCCCATAAGGCGGAGGTTCCTATTCCGTTAACAACTTCTTTTCCTTCCAGATTACCGGAGGCAGCTACCCCTTTGTAAGAAGGTGCCGTATGATATTCACTCAGAGTTACAATGATTAAAGAAGCTAGGAATAATATCAGCATTACCGAATATACCGCCCTGCCCTGCTTGCTATCCTTTACTGCTTTTCCAAAGGACACACAGAGAGCAGCCGGAATTAATAATATTGATAACAGCTGAAGCAGATTCGATAAGGCCGTCGGATTTTCCAACGGAAAAGCAGAATTGGCACCGAAAAAGCCTCCTCCGTTGGTACCAAGCTGCTTAATTGCAATCTGGCTGGCTGCCGGACCTAAAGGAATCGTCTGTGCTGCTCCGCTTTGCAGAGTAATAACCTCCTTATAAGGACTAAGCGTCTGAACAACGCCCTGGGACACCAATACCAATGCCAGAAGTAAAGATAGAGGAAGAAGGATATAAAGTGTCGCTCTGGTGATATCCTTCCAGAAGCTCCCGATGCCGGGCTTCTGCTTCGCTATAAACCCTCTGATCAGAACAAATAATACGGCGATGCCAACTGCTGCCGATACAAAGTTCTGAACCGTAAGTCCGATGCTCTGTGTGAAATAGGATAATGTTGTTTCTCCGGAATATGCCTGCCAGTTTGTATTAGATATAAAGCTTACCGCCGTATTAAAAGCTAGATCCCAGCTGACTGCCTTCCAATGCTCCGGATTAAACGGCAGTATATTCTGAAGCATCTGAAGGAGAAATACTGCAAGGAAGCTGACCAGACTGAACAGCAATACCGAGGCTGCATATTTCTTTGGAGACATCTCCTCTTCGTCCGATATCCCCATAACCTTATATATCCCTTTTTCAACAGGTGCCAGCATTCTTGATGGAAATACCCGCTCCCCCATCATTACCCGGTAAATATAACTGCCTAGTGGGATGGATAATAAGACTAATAAAATAATAAAAATTAAATCACCGGTTAATGCATAGCTCATAATTCTTCACCTCGAAATAATACGTAAAATAAATAAATCAATAATGTCAGCGCTAACAATGCTGATATGACCAGAACAACTCCCATGTTCCTTCGCTCCTTTTATCCATAAATTAATTAACGGAATTTAATTATTTCCGATGAATCCATTATAAGTATTACCAAATTAATATAGTATTAAGATTAATAGCCAGGAGGTAAAGAAAATATAATGTCGACAGTCTTTATCCATTTCAGCGCAGTTACCTTTCTGTTCAGATAAGAGAATAAACTATCTCGGATGTGTAAGTATTCATTATGGACAAAAACTTTTTCTATTCCTAGTCATGTTTCACAAAGAAATCACAATTACATCTTTTCAAATAATATTTTATCATGTACAATAGAATAAAATTAAATAGAACACAATTTTAATTGTTCTGTCATAGCATATTTTGTTATTATAATTTCACCTATAATGATTAGAGTATCAAAGTATCCTGTGAGCAAACGGGATACCATATGCATGTAATACCAAATAAAAAGCAGAAAGGAAAATCTATATGTTAGAGAATTTAGGCGGATTTTTTGGCTACTTGATCATCCTGTTATACATACTTACGATACTGAATTATTTCGTAAAGCTGATTAACAGAAAGTATAAAGAGCAAATTAAGAAAAATGAGAGGTTTCATCAGATATTTACCAAGGTAATGAGGTTTCTTGTAAAGCAGCATAAGTTATTCGGACTGCTGACCATCGTATTTATCCTGCTTCATTTCCTGATTCAGTTCAATCGATTTGGTTTGAGCATTACCGGAGCGATTGCTGCCGGAGTTATGCTTCTTCAGGTGGCACTTGGCATCTATGGCAGCAAGGCAAAGAAGAAAAGCAAGGCGTGGCTTTACGTTCACCGTGCTATTGCTGTTATTCTTGCAGTAACCATCCTGATTCATATTCTATAAGGTATCTATTCCCCAATAATATATAGATAAAGAGCCCTATTAGTAAAAGAAACCTCCTGCATCAGATTATTAAATCCCATGCAGGAGGTTTCTTTTTATGATTCGAAGGACATAAGCAGCTTGCAAGCAAAACAGCTACCATATACTTTGGGTTATTTTTATCTATTTATAGTATCTGTTTTGTTCACAGAGCGCAGTTGATACTCGAATAGCCTCTGTTCTTAATCTGCGGATAATCCCTTAGGAACAGGCAAGGTAATACAGCACCTTCCTGTGCGAGAATCTGCCTCAGGGTTTAAATTCCATATAAAATCCCTGCTTCATCACCTCCGCGGATTATGATCCTGTCAGAAGTAATCTGCAGGGTATATTCCTGCTCTGCAAGCTCCGGACCGTTCTCAAGATAAATACCATTTTCCTCAGCAATCCCCTTTATAATTGATAATGAGAAGCCCAGCTTCTCTTCCATATCCATATTCAAAATCTTTGCGAACTGAAATACCTCATTGCTGCAATCTGTCGCAATGATAATTCCAGACTGATAATGAATCGTATAAGTGCCCTCGTAATACTCTGTTTTCTGTGGCTTTGGTAATAAGTACATGATAACCTCCTCAACTAAATTAACATCTAATATATATGAAACAATTAATATATTTCCCTACGCAGTTATTACTAATCAGGATTTTGCTGCTTCTCTGAAGGTGCTGATGATAAAGAACGCAGTTAATATTAACAGGCAGGCAAACATCACGGTCATAGCCATATCACCATACTGCAGATAGTAACCTCCCGCATTCAATACGGAATAAAATAGCATCCCAAGCGAAATAGGTTGGATTATTCCGCCCGCTTTCGTACTTTTCAGTGCCATTATCCCACCTGTAATAAGGAAGCCTGCTGTTATTATTTCCGAGGCAATGTGAGTTGTAATCCGATATGGCTGCGATACTGGAGCGGATTCTCTGTGCAATTAAGACAGCAGCAGGCAAATCGGTATCCGGCAATACCAGAAGGAACTCTTCTCCGCCATAGCGGCCAATGTAATCGTGCTTTCTGGTGTTACTCATGAGTAAATCAGCAATCATTACCAGTACCCTGTCACCGACCTGATGGCCAAAGCGGTCATTTACCAGTTTAAAATGATCGATATCAAGCATCATAACACAGAGCTTGGATTTTGTCTGCGTTATTTCCTGTATCGTCGTTTCTAATATTTCATTCATATATTGATGATTATAGAGATTCGTTAAGCCATCCTTCGCCGATTTGTTAGCCAGAATATTATTCATTATCATAAGCTCCTGATTCAGCTTACTGATATTTTCATTGTTCTGCTTGAGCGTGTCTTCAACATTCTTCTGCTCGGTCATATCTATCACGCAAGCACATACAACCTCTTCTTCCTGATAGATGGATGGAACCACCGTAACCAGACCGGTAAACTGGTCTCCCCTCTTCCGCCTTAATAAAAACTCATATTTGCTCGGCTTTTTATCATCATCCACACAATCGATTAATAAATGAAGATCTTCCTGGTTCACAAGGAACTCATTAACATCCCGGTCCAGCAGCTCCGGTCGGTCTGCACCCAGCAGCTCTATAGCCTGATTGTTCAGATATCTGATATGCCCGAATTCCTTACTTACCAACAGGATCGGTATCGGAGTAACCTCCAGCAGGGTACGAAACAGCTTTTCACTGTTTTTGAGCCGTTCGTTGGTTAACTTATGACGTGCAATTTCACCCTGCAGTAATTTGGTGGCTCTAATATCTTCCCCTATAATTAAAAGCCCTAACAGGAGATCCGATTCAGATCGCAGCGGAATAATTGATATATTAAAAGGGATCGTGCTGCCGGACTTTAAGGATACGTTAATATCCTGATACCGGATCAGCTCACGGAGTGCTTCACATTCTTTTAATATCTGATCGATTTTCTCGAACCTGATAATATCGGTTATGTTGCTTCCGATGACCTCATCCTCTGTATAATCCAACAGGGTAAATACCTGTCTGTTGGCCTTAATGATGCAGCCATTTATATCTGCCAAAAAGGTAAGACCAGCTAACTCATGAAATAATTGATTCGTAATTAGTGAAGTTGGAATGGATAAAAATTGATATTTGATGATTGCATAATTCACCCCCAGAAGCATGATTATCATAAAAATATGCCCCATATTTGGCGGCTTCATTAATCCCAGGGAAGGTAAAATGATCTGAAACAGAAATTGAAGCAAAAGGGGAATGGTGCTGCATACCACAATGATATTGGCCTGTTTCTTCTGAATGCGGCTCTTTGATTTGTGACCCCATAAGTAAATCAGCAGAATACTTATCGCTAAATATGTAAAGCTGTATATGAAATTGCCCGTATAGAATATGGTGGAGGTTACCGGGCTGGTATTAATATCAGGTCCGAACAGGAATAAAACCATAACCAGAAATACCGGTGCCGGAAGTATTATCAGCAGTTTGACATACCAAAACCTGATCTTCTTATTACCTGTGATAAGCAATACAAAATATAATGCCAGGGCTTCAAAGGTACACCATCCGAAGGCGGCTGCTTTATTCCAGAAGGAGCTGACGTAATAATTCTCAGCAAGATAAAGAAAGCCCTCGGCAAAGGACCATATTGTCATACTTAATGTCAACAGGAAGGCAAATCTGCAAAGCTTTGATTTTTTATTCGATCTATAGGTACGGTAGCCCACATAAAAATATATGGCAGCTGCTAAAAAAGATAACACTGACAAGTAGACCATAGAGTAACTCCTTTATCGTACTTTTGTACAATTTTATCATATTGGTAGAATAAGTCAATTAATTGGACCATGAATAAAGCGTTGATTCTCAGCTTAAAAAGAACCAAACCGGAAGGCTTGATTCTTGATATTCCTCTCATAATATATCATGTCAGTCTTTATTATTCTCCCGATACATTTCCAACGCTTTTTTAATCGCTTCCGAATTACCCTTATGCTCTTCAATAATCCTGCTTACAACGTCATAACCAAGCTTCGCCGTATATCCGGTGGCAAAGGCGTAGGATTTATTCAGCAGCTCTTCGCATTTTGCCTCATCCGGTTGGATTAAATCAATGCACTTGGTTCTGAAAAGGAATACCGCTCTTTCGAGCAAGGAGAGACTTTCAAGCAGTGAATCTGCAATCAGCGGCAGGAAGGCATTCAATTCAAATTCTCCGTGTAAAGCAGCAGTAGAAATAGCGGCATCATTTGCTATCACCTTCATCCCCACCTGCATCACCATCTCCGGAATAACGGGATTGACTTTACCAGGCATGATGGTACTTCCCATCTGCATCGGTGCCAGCTTAATTTCTCCAATCCCTCCATGCGGGCCGGAATTCATCAGCCGCAGGTCATTGGCAATCTTAATCAGATTCACTGCGAGTGCCTTCAGCAGTCCGGAGACCTCGACAAAGACATCGTTATTCTGGGTAATATCCATCGGATATTCGGCTGCTGCCAGCCCAATATCAGTCAAGGTCCTTAATTCTTCGATTATGCCAAAACGGTATTTTCTTTCCGCATTATTCGAAGTCCCTACTGCAGTTCCTCCGATATTCACCTGACGAAGACGTTCTTCTACCTTATATAATCTCCAACGATCCCTGGCAATTGCCTGAGCGTAGGAGCCAAATTCAGCTCCAAGGGTGATTGGAATTGCATCCATCATTTCGGTGCGACCCAGCTTCTTTATATCATCGAATCCATTTTCCTTTTCCTGAAGCGCCTGCTGAAGCTTCGCACAGCCATCACTCAGTTTCCGCAGCAGTTCAATTGCAGCGATCCGGAGTGCAGTCGGATAGACATCGTTGGTGGACTGTCCACGATTTACATCATCCAGCGGATGAATCATATCATAAGCGCCGATATCCTTACCGGCTATCTGTAAGGCAAGGTTGGCAATCACTTCATTGACATTCATATTGGTCGAGGTACCTGCACCACCCTGCAGCGCATCAACAACGAACTGGCCGTCCGCCTTCCCCTCCAGTATCAGGCTGCAGGCCTTAATAACTGCCTGATAAGTTTGCTTTTCTCCGATACCCAGCTTTTCATAAGTAATCGCTGCTGCTTTCTTAACCTTTACGATGGCATAGATCAGGCGAAGGTTGGTCCTCTTGTAATTCAGGGCAAAATTCTCCCTGGCACGGGCCGTCTGGATTCCATATAAATTACGATCCTCCAGCTCCATTTCTCCAAGCTTGTCTATTTCCTTACGCATACAATCACTCCTCGATTTCAGCCAGAATGTGAGGGAACGGTTCCAGACTTCTCTCTAGGATACCCTGCATATAAGCAATGATAATTCCATAGTTTGTCATCGGAACCTGCTGATCCACTGCACATTTGAGACGGAATTTAACCTCCCTTTCCGGAAGCATGCAGCCGCCGCAGTGGACAATTAGTTTGTATTTCGTTAAATCCTCGAAGAATTCACCACCCGAGGTGAACTCAAAATTAATCTGTTTGCCGGTATAATTCTTGATCCATCTGGGCAGCTTCACCTGTCCGATATCATCGCATTGGCGATGGTGGGTACAGCCCTCGGAGATCAGTATAGTATCGCCGTCGTTCAGACGCTCCAAAGCCGCTGCTCCCTTCACTGCTTCCTCCAGTAAGCCCTTATATCTCGCAAACAGGATTGAAAATGAGGTCAGCAGGATATCTCTTGGTGTATCGGCTGAAACCTTCGCAAATACCTGGCTGTCCGTGATTACCATCTTCGGCTTCTTGCCAAGGTTCTCAAGGGTTTCTTTTAATTCAAATTCCTTCACTACGATTGCAGTTGCATCCGCTTCCAGGATGTCACGGATAGTCTGCTGCTGGGGCAGTATCAGTCTTCCTTTCGGAGCTGCTTTATCTATCGGGGTGACGAGCACCACGAAATCAGAAGGGTTAATCAGATCTGCGACAATCCTTAGCTTCTGGTTATCCACCGGCGCAAGAGAAGCAATCTTCTCCTTTAACGCCTCGATATTGATTTTATCCTTGGCACTGACATAGATTTCGCATTCGCTTCCAGTCTTTGTGCTATCCAGAAGATCGGATTTATTATATACAACGATATAATCGATATTCTTTTCCTCAAAGATTTTAATCAATTTTTCGTCTGCCTCTGACTTACCGCAGACAGCATCCACAACAAGTACCGCTACGTCCGTCTTATTCAGTACCTGCTTCGTTTTTCTGATTCTAAGCTCACCAAGTGCCCCTTCGTCGTCAATACCCGGTGTATCTATGATCATGACAGGACCCATGGGCAGAAGCTCCATGGATTTATA
>Ga0207834_1000103_pt1 | contig 28505 bp, 26 predicted proteins | sample LuqExpMetagenom5_FD_187763 | JGI IMG/M metagenome (GOLD analysis project Ga0207834, IMG submission 187763) | Tropical forest soil microbial communities from Luquillo Experimental Forest, Puerto Rico - Sample 5 (SPAdes) | ecosystem: Environmental > Terrestrial > Soil > Tropical forest ...
CCGTGATGGCAGTGGGTTTGAAGGTCTTCATGCACGCGTAGCACGCGCACTGCTCGCTGTGGAACACCTCGAAACGATGGAAGTGTGCAGCCTTAAAAAGTTTTGCGATATCGGCTTTCGTGACGGTTGCCATCATGGCGTTGTTGTCTCCCGGATTCGTAAGTTAGCACAGCCTGCACGGAGAAGATATGTTTTGCATGAGTTTTCGCGTATTTTTACGAAGTTTCCTTTAGCCCACTTTGCGTGGGCCATCTTGTTATGTAGCTTTGAAAATTCGCAACTTTCTTTTGTTCACATACAATCTACGCGTTATGATGAAGATCAACTTCAGCACAGAAGGAGTGGGCTTTCTGAATGGGTGTTATACGAGCACATGTCATTTTGCCTGCAAAATTGGCCGCCGAGATCGACAAACTTACCGGTCCGCGCGGACGTAGCGCTTTTCTTGTGGAGAGCGCGGAGAAGGAAGTGCGCCGCGTAAAGCTCGCCGCCTTTCTTGAGGACACCACGCCGGCATGGCAACAGGAAGCACACGACGATGTCCGCGAGGCAGGCTCCTCCGCGCATGTGCGCAATCAACGCCAGCGCAAAAGCAATCGTCAGCTAATGGTCGAGTCCTGGGCCGAAGAGAGGAATAGCTGATGGCCACCCCCCGCGTCTTGTTCGATACACCCGTGCTGATCGACCTGCTCGAACGCCGCCCTCGCGCCATCAGCCGTCTGCGCGTGCTGGCCGATCAAGGTGCGCGGCTCGGTATCTCCATCCTCACCTACGCGGAGATCTATTCCGGCATGACCGAAGACGAAGAGGAGCGTTCGCAAAAACTGCTGGACCTGTTCGACGTGGTGCCCGTCAGCGAGGAACTGGCCCGCAAGGCGGCCACGCTCATCGCCCTGCGCCGCAAAGTGGGCCGTGGCTATACGCTGGACGACATGCTGATTGCCGCCACCGCGCTCAAATACGGAGCTCAGCTCTACACCCCCAACCGCAAGGACTATGAGGTGCCGGGGCTCAGTTTTTATACCCCCGAACGGTAGCCGGTGCGCCGTGTCTCGTACTGTGGCGCACCATCCTCAAAACCCCTCCGGCTCCGCAATCCGGCAACACCCCGCAAGTAGGCGCGCAAATTCAGGCACTTGCCTGGTTGAATTCTCTGAAAACTAAGAGTTCCATGCCAGCCCACTCAGATAGAGAACGGCACTTCAGCTTTTGCTTCGGCTAATTCCGTTCATAATAGAAGATGACCATGACAACTCAGCAAACAGCGCAATCTACGCGGACCGAGCAACTCGTCGACCTCGAAAGCGAATTTGCCGCGCACACTTACCACCCTCTGGACGTGGTGATTGAGCGCGCCCAGGGCGTATGGGTATACGACGTAGAGGGCAATCGTTACCTGGATTGCCTGGCGGCCTACTCCGCCGTCAATCAGGGTCATTGCCATCCGCGCATCCTGGAAGCCCTGCAGCAGCAGGCCAGCCGCGTTACGCTCACCTCGCGCGCCTTCCGCAACGAGCAGTTCCCGCTCTTCTGCCAGGAACTCACCGCGCTCACCGGATTTGAGATGGTCCTGCCCATGAACTCCGGCGCCGAGGCCGTTGAGACAGCGGTGAAAACCGCGCGCCGGTGGGGCCACACGGTCAAAGGCATTCCGGCCAACCAGGCGGAAATCATTGTCTGCGCGGGCAACTTCCACGGCCGCACCACCACCATCATCAGCTTCTCCAGCGAAGAACAGTACAAGGCCGGCTTCGGCCCCTTCACGCCCGGCTTCAAGATCATCCCCTACGGCGATATCGAAGCCCTGCGCGCGGCCATCACGCCCAACACCTGCGCCTTCCTGCTGGAACCCATCCAGGGCGAAGCCGGCATTCTCATGCCCCCCGCCGGATTCTTGCAGCAGGCCGCTGAACTCTGTCGCCAGAATCGCACTCTGCTCATGCTCGACGAGATCCAGTCCGGCCTGGGCCGCACCGGCAAGCTCTTCGCTTACGAGCACGAGGGCATCCGGCCGGATGTGCTCATTGTGGGCAAAGCTCTGGCGGGCGGTTTTTATCCCGTCAGCGCCGTGCTCGCCTCGCGTGAAGTTCTGGGCGTCTTCGGCCCCGGCGATCACGGCAGCACCTTCGGCGGCAATCCGCTGGGCTGTGCTGTGGCGCGCGCCGCCCTCCGCGTTCTGGTCGAAGAAAAACTGGTGGAACGCTCTGCCGAGCTGGGCGCCTACTTCATGGACCGCCTCCGCTCCATTCACGCTCCGGCCATCAAGGAAGTTCGTGGCAAGGGCCTGTGGATCGGCATCGAACTCCACGGCAAGGCGCGTCCCTATTGCGAAGCGCTGATGCGGGAAGGCATTCTCTGCAAGGAGACCCACGACCACGTCATCCGCATCGCCCCGCCTTTGATCATTACCCGCGAAGAGATCGACTGGGCTTTCGAGCGCATCGCGCGGGTTCTCTCCGTATAAACGTCAACGTTCAAAAAGAAAAGAGCGCGAGGCCCTCTGCGGCCGTCGCGCTCTTTTCTTTTCTCTTTGCAGTTCAGCCAGACCTAACCGGCAGGCGGAAGCGATGGGTGAGTTCCCATATCATCAACCGCCGCCACACAAGGTCCTGAAACGGTTATGCCATGCAGCCTGCCAGGATTGTTGATCGCATAGAGCAGCGCCAAAGTAAGACCGAAGGCCACCAGTCCAATCAGCAACCAGCGCGCCCAAGCCCTGTCGCTGCTCACCATTGTGAACTGCGGTGGCAACAGATCCTCCGGTGGGAATGTGGTTTGTGCCGTGCAAGCACGTGCTGGGCGCGGTTGGCTGCCCTGATGAGGCCCCGCAGCATAGCGAAACCCATCCGGCAAGCGCGAAGCTGAGAACCATCCTGAAGACTTCAGGACAGTGAAGTATCCGTTGGGCGCGACATTGAACTCTCGGCGATTCCAGAAACGAGAGCCCATCTTGACCTCCACGGAACGGCTCCGAGCTAACGGCCAAGCCGCCACTACCGTGAGACCGCTTCCGATTGCTCTCTATATTCGCACGCTTTTCCCGACACGGCGCGGTGAAGTTCCAGAAATCAGCACCCAAAGAAAAAGCCCGCATCTGCGGGCTACTTCAAGCTGAAATTGTATGGAGCCGAAAGCCGGATTCGAACCGGCGACCTGCTGATTACGAATCAGCTGCTCTACCAACTGAGCTACTTCGGCCCGCTTTTGTATTGTATCGTTCTCCAGGCTAGCGGTAAAGCGCCGGCCAGCCGGGAACGTACGAATTCCATCCAGCTCCCAGCAACACGCCAAACACCGCACGCTCCTCGCCTCAGCCGCTATACTGCTGCCCATGCAGACAGATTCCAACACGGAGCTGCTCCGGTTTGCCGAACACTACCGGAGCCTGTACGACGGTGAGCTGCTGAACCTGGCAGACAGCATGGACGACCTGACCGATGTTGCCCGCCAGGCGCTGACCAGCGAGCTGGCCAGCCGTGGTCTGGAGCTTCCCAGCCGCCCCCAGGCAGCCACGCCGGCCCGCAAGCCTATCGACGAGAACAATTGGTTCAACGCCGGCGCCATCGCCGATGTTGGCGAAGTCCCGCTCAGTTCCGGCGGCAGCTCTAACTTTCAGCAGATTGCCGGCCAGGAAGGCACCGAGTCCGACGAAGCCGACTTTACCTGGAAAACCGTCTTGTGCGAATGCGAGGAGCCCATCCAGGCCTACGCTCTGCGCGTGGTTCTGGCCAAAGCCGGCATTGAGTGCTGGGTGGAGGGCGTGCGCGGCGGATCTGGCCTGCCCTATCCCCGCGTTCTGGTGGCAGCCGACGAGCTCGACGCCGCCCGCGCTCTTGCCGACCAGCCCATCCCGCAAGAGGTCTTTGACGAACTGAGCCAGGAAGTCCCCGAGTTCGATCCCGGCACCTGCCCCGCCTGCCACACCCCCGACCCGGTGCTGGAAGATGTGGAGCCCACCAATCAGTGGCTCTGCGAGAACTGCGGGCACCGCTGGAGCGATCCTCTACCCGAAGAAGGCAAATAACCCAGGTCGCGTGCTCGATCCCGCACGCTCTTGCACCCTGGCCTTCCCACCTCTGGACTCTTGCAGTCAAAAACGGCAAAAGCCGCCCGGCAACAGGGCGGCTTTCACCTTAGGGAGAATAGTTCCAACGGAGGCAAAACCATCAGAACTTTCTGGCTGCATAGTAGGAGCGGGGGCGGGCAGTGTCAAGGAGAAATCTCCCCCTAAATAAATCGTTATTTATCAGCAAAATACAAAACGATTTCGTATTACGAACCCGCACGGATCTTCGCCCTGTCTTTGCCTTTTAGACTCCTGAAATTTCAGTGTTTTACAGGTGTTTCATCCTATTTCCACCTACTTTTCCACAGGCAAAAACCCTTCTGTTAACCCTTCAGGTCCCCGCTGTCAACCGCCTTCTTACTCTCCCCGGCCGTGGCCAGGGGCTTCGGCGTCTCCGAGTGCAGATCGATGGAGATGAATTCCTCATCGTAGACCGATGAGGCCGGCTTGCCGTGGGCGACGCGCCACAAAGCGCGGCCGCCACCCAGGAAGAAGCCCAAAAGCAAGGCCGCACTGGAACCGATGATCACCAAAGCAGCAATGCCCATGAGCAGTTTGGCGGTCTTCGAGGTCTCGGTTTCGCCGCCCACCTGAGGCAGAACGGTGAAGTCGGCAGCGTAGTGCACGGTCTGGATCAGCTTGTGGCTCTCCTCCGGAGTGGCGTCACCGGAGACCAGAATCACGATTGGTCCGCTGCGCCGCACCTCGAGCGAGACCAGGTCGGAATCCTTCAGCGCCTGGGTCCAGGCCGGTTGAGCCTGCGCGCCAGCCTTGATATAGGCCTGAATCTTGGGCTCCATCGCCTCCGCCATCTGCGGCGTGGGGTAGTCAATGATGGTGAGCGTAGCCGGCCCGGAGACCAGTTTGTAGTTGGCCGTCACCGCCTCGGCGCCACGGTCAAAGCCCACCAGCTCCGCCGGCAGCACACCGCCCGCGCCTGCATAGCCTGCGGCGCCCAGAGCATAGTGCGTGGACTGCGCCTCCATCTTGGCCTGGGGCAGGTTGGCCAGAATCGGCGGCATGGTGGCCCGTGTGCCTCCCGGCGCGGGAATCGTCTTGGCCAGCTCGCGCAGCTCCGAGCCCGACATGGGCTCAATCTTGGAGAAGGTTGCGTCCACCAGTGTCGTGCCCTTCCAAAACACCACACGGTTGTGGAACGACGCGGCGCCGGAGCCAATCTCTTCCTTCGGCCAGTTGTTCTGGCGATAGAAGCTGTACGCGCCAAAGGCTCCCGAAGCATCCTGGAAGCGCAACGCATGCAGCGTCAGCGTTTGGCCATCGCGCTTGTAAGTAGCTGCTGCGCCTGTCACATAGGAGTATTCCTTCAGGGCGGCGGCGTTGCCGGCATCGGCCGCGGCGGCGTCCGCCATGGGCTTGGGAGCCTCATCGGCCACCCATCCGGCAAAGGCCTCGGGCAGCAAGGCCTTGGGGCCAGCCGGCACGGAGACCGGCGCCGCGCTCTTGGCCGCGGGTTTGGGCTGGGCCGGTTGAGCCGCCTGTGCATGGGCTGCCAGCCCACTTCCTGTTACCGCCAGCACGGCTACTGCTCCCCAAACTGCCAATCGACGCATCAAGACTCTCCGTTTCAAAAGAACAAGCTCCAGCTTCAAGGGTACACGGTGACGCAGGCACCGCCCGGCACACACCTCCCCTCTTTACTTGGACACTGACCCTCTCCAAAAAGTTCCCGAGGCATTGCATGCAGCAGACGCCTTCGGCACCTGCGTGGGAGGTCTCTCGTCTCTGGGGCATGATGCGGCGAATTTTCAGGACCCTCTGCTGCCTTCTATCTATCTGGAGGGGACCTATGGAAGACGCCACGCCCTGCAGAAAGGATGTGAGACTCGATGACTTACCGGGAGTAATCCGTGTGAGGGAGTGACTTGGCGATAATGCGTGAATCAACGCAGCATAAAAAATGCAGGACTCAAGCACATCCACGGAACTGACACTACAATCGTGATCAGTTTTTCGAGGGTCGAGGGTCCGTGCTCTCTGAGATTTTCAAAGTACGAGACTCGAGGACCGCTATTTATAGTGCATCCCAAGACCTGGGCCACCCGCCTCGGTAATCCGATTTTTCGGAAAAAGATTGGCTCATTGAATGCTTGTCTCTCGGTGTAGTAGGCGCGATAATCGGTGCGTCTCCAAAACTCACAGCTAGGTGGTATCAAAATGGCTTGGCATTTCCGCCAGTCTTTCACCATCGTTCCCGGACTTCGTCTCAACCTCTCAAAGAGTGGTTTGAGTGCAAGCATCGGTGGAGCACCATTCACCTTAAATGTTGGGTCACGCGGGATAACGGGCACTACCTCGATTCCCGGAACGGGTATCTCTTCCAGCCAGCATTTCTCCATAGGTGACGAACACAGTTCTGATGCACCAGCTAGCTACAACGCCGGCCCTGCCGCCGTTATCCTCCCTGTTCTTGTGCCAACTCCCTGCCCGGAACCTACAACGTCCATCAATACTTCCCCTATTGAAGAGATCCATTCTGCCAGTACAGAACTGCTCACCAGTGTGACCCTAAAACAGCTAAAGGAATTCATTCAAACTGCCTATCGCCAGCAAGAAGAAATCAGTTTTGATTTGGACAAAGCGCAGGATCAAAAGCTGCGGACTCAAGATCGGTATGAGTCGTGGGAAAGAGGATTCCTGTTCAAGCGGCTATTCACAAAGGCATTCGCAAAACGCAAAGATGTGTTTGAAACTGAGACGGCGCGAGTAGATGAACTGGAACAGCAACTGAAGCTATCTAAAATCTCAACCTACATCGAAATTGAAGGCGAACAAGCGGATTTGTATTACCGTCTCAGGGATCAATTCGCTGCTCTTTCTGATTGCGCTGCAATCTGGGACGTGAAGACCCGACAGGCAACTGACAAGTTCCATGAGCGCACAACAGCGAATACAAAAATCATGCGGGAGAGGGTGCGCTTTGAGCTGGCAACCTGTGACCTGATCGAGTGGGAGCAGAAAGTTCCGCACCTCCAGAACGCAAAGGGCGGAGATATGTATTTGTATCCCGGCTTCATTCTGTATAGAGCTGCGAGAGAGGCATTCTCACTCATCGAGTACCACGATGCGCCCGGCGAAGTCACAGCCATTTCCTTTCAGGAGGAGAATGGAGTTCCGACTGATTCGCAAGTGATCGGGCAAACATGGGCGAAGGCGAACAAGGACGGAAGTCGTGACCGCCGTTTTGCGGATAATTATCAGATTCCGATTGCCCGGTACGGCTGTTTGGCTCTCAAAAGCGAGCATGGCCTATGGGAAGAGTTCCACTTTTCGAATGTTGAAAAACTGGTGAACTTTGCGAATGCCCTCAATGCATTTACTTCGTCGTATGAAAGGGTAGCCAATGGCTAGGCACAAAAAGGGGACGGATGCAGGGATGATCATGTTGCTTGCAATCGGCGTGATCGCCTATGGAGCGGTTGAATTCCTAACGGGCGTGAAGGATTCAGTCGGTGGTGCCGGACCGCTGATTGCCTTACTCGCGGGTGCTGTTGTGCTGGTCGTTTGGCTTAAATCCGCCAGAAAGAAAAAGAAAATAGCTTACCTCATAGCCAAATATGGGAACGCAGAAATCGCTGCGAATATCTACAACCACCAATTCTGGCACGGGCAGACGTCAGAGCAGCTTTTGGACTCGCTAGGCAATCCGCATGGGATCGACAAAAAGCTCCTAAGAACCATGAAAAGAGAAGTCTGGAAATACAATCCACGTGGCGTAAACCGATACGGGCTTCGCATTACTCTAGACAATGACGCGGTGAGCGGTTGGGATCACAAACAGTAAACTCGTATGAGATTAGGGACCGGCATATCGCTTGGGATTCTGCTTCATGCACGAAGATAATCGGTGCACCTCGCTTGTCGAGTTACCTCAGTCGTTGCTATCAGTCCAAGGCACTCATTTAATAGGGTCTCAGAATGGCGCGCGAAGAGTAACTCCCGTACTGGAAGTTTTCTTTAAGCATCAATTGTTCTGCAGCGTATTCCACCATGCATCGAACGCAGCCAACGAGCGTTCGCACTGGATGCGGTGGCGTTCCTTCTTGTCGCGGATCTTCTTGCGGATCTCTTCTTCCAACGGCTCAATCAGGTCGAAGGTGATGTTGGCGGGCTGGAAATGTTTCGCCTCGGCGTGCGTGATGTAGTGAACCAGCGAACCGAGCGCGGTGGCGCGCGGAATGGGCGCAGGTTCCTGCCCACGGGCTATCTGCGCGGCGTAGAGGCCGGCCAGCATGCCGGTGGCAATCGACTCCGTGTAACCTTCCACGCCTGAAAGCTGCCCCGCGATCAGCACCTGCGGCGCGGCCATGATTTGCAGCCTTTGATTGAGCACCATCGGCGCACAGATATAGGTATTGCGATGGATCTGGCCAAAGCGCAGGAACTTGGCATTCTCCAGTCCCGGAATCATGCGCAGCACGCGGCCCTGCTCGCCGAACTTCAAGTGATTCTGAAAGCCCACCAGGTTGTAGCTGGAGGCGCGCAGGTTCTCCTTGCGCAGTTGCACCACGGCCCAGGGATTCTTGTCAGTACGTGGATCGCGCAAGCCCACCGGCTTCATCGGGCCAAAGCGCAGTGTGTCGCGTCCGCGCCGCGCCAGCACCTCGATCGGCAGGCAGCCTTCAAAGTATTCGGCCTTCTCCCACTCCTGGCTCTCCGCCGCTTCGGCAGTAACCAGAGCGTCGTAAAAGGCATCGTACTCCTCGCGATTCATCGGACAGTTGATGTAGTCCGGCGTGCCCTTGTCCCAGCGCGCCTTGAAGTAGACATGCTCCATATCAATGGTGTCGGCATCCACAATGGGCGAGATCGAATCGTAGAAGGCCAGATGCTCGGAGCCGGTGATCCGCGCCAGCTCGGCCGCTAGAGCATCGGAGGTCAGCGGCCCGGTGGCCAGCACCGTCAGCCCGGCCTCGGGATCGAGACTGGTCACCTCTTCACGGATCACGCGAATCTTCGGCTCGGCTTCAATCGCCGCGGTAATCCGCCGCGCAAATTCCAAACGATCCACGGCCAGCGCGTGACCAGCCGGCACGGCCGTCTCGTCGGCAATCTTCAAAAGCGGTGACCCCGCCCGCCTCATCTCCTGCTTCAACAGCCATGGCGCGGTATTTTCCGATTCGCTTTTGAGCGAGTTGGAGCACACCAGCTCGCCGAAGTCGGTGGTTTCGTGGGCTGGGGTCAGCTTCAGCTCGCCCGCCACCTCCCGGCGCATCTCATAGAGTTCCACCTCGCAGCCCATACGGGCCGCGGTCAACGCCGCCTCGGGGCCAGCCAAACCGCCGCCAATCACTCGAATCTTCATTACGCCTCATCTCCCGCACTGGCTGCCAGGCGGTTCAGGGCATCGCCCGTCACGCGCACCATCCGCCACTCGTTCATCAGCTCGCCGCCCTGGGAGCGGTAAAAATCGATGGCCGGCTGGTTCCAGTCCAGCACCGACCACTCAAAGCGCCCGCAGTTGTTCCGAACCGCCTCCGCCGCCACCCTGCTGAGCAGCGCCTTGCCCACACCCTTGCCCCGCAACTCCGGCAGAACGAACAGATCTTCCAGATAGATCCCCGGCTTGCCCAAAAAGGTGGAGTAGTTAAAGAAGTAGAGCGCATAGCCGGCAGGTCGGCCATCGTATTCGGCGATCAGGCACTCAAAGAAGGGCCGGGGACCAAAGCCGTCGCGTTCCAGATCGGCTTCCGTGAGCACCACGGCATCCGACAGGTGTTCGTACGCGGCCAGGGCGCGGATAAAGGCCAGAATCTGCGGCAGGTCCGCTCGGGTGGCTTTCCGGATCACGGTATGCATAATCACATTTTAAAGTGTGATACAGACCACAATCCGGGCGCTTGAACCAAACTACCATGATGAATGGAGCACTGTGAGCGCTTTGCCCGGCGAGATCCTCGTCCAGAGGACTGGCATGTGTGCACGGTTGGCCTCCATCCGCGTGTTTCAGCTTGGGAGACGCTTTCTTCCAGTAGCTTCAAGGCATCCTTCGGGCCTCTTGTGAAACGGGCTCCATTGGATTTACCTTTGGTTTTGCTGAAGGAATCCGCGTCTGCGGCTTGTTCCGCGGCGTAAACGGCAGCAAACAGGTGGCAAGAATCAGTCCCGAAGCACCAAACGGACATGGATATTGCAGAGCGAGGGCACAGAGCATCGCCGCCACATCCATGTTGACAACAACTTCGGGAACATAAACTCCTGGGCTGGTGTCTAATTTAAGGGGAAACACTGGCTGAAAGGCGAGAATTTCGCCGGCCCGCTGTCAGGGAAGATTTCGATTTTCGAGCTCGCGAGCATGAAGCTACGCGCCGCTCTCCAAGGAGAAGAACATGAAACGCACTCTTATTCTCGGCCTCGGGCTGCTGGCGGTAGCACTGATGCCTGCCCTGGCTCAAGCCCCGGCAGCAACCGGCAAGATCCACGGTATGGTAACCAACCCCACCGGCCAGCCCCAGACCAGCGGCACCATCAGCCTGTCCACCGACGGCGGCGCCACGCTGAAGTTCACCTTCCAGATCACTGGCACCGGCGAGTACTCCGGCGAAGCGGCTCCCGGCACCTATATGGTGGTGTACCGCGCCCTCGACACACCTGCCGGCAAGATGGTTGACTCCATCCGCGGCGTCAAGATCGTGGCCGGCACCGATGTGCAGCAGGACGTGGATATGTCCCGCGCCGAGTACATCAAGAGCCTCTCGCCTGAGCAGCAGAAGCAGTTGGAAGAGCTCAAGAAGGCCAATAGCGAAGCCGTCAACGCCAACAAGGTGATCAATGCCCTGAACTCTGACCTCCGCACGGTCAACCAGGACATCAAGGACGCCGAGGCTGCCCGCGCCACCGCCGCGCAGCAGTTGGGCGCCAGCGCCGCTCGTGAGGCCATCGAAGCCAAGGCCACCGAGATCCGTACCGCCAAGTACACCGAAATCCTCACCCTGATGACCAAGGACACCCAGGCCAAGCCGGATGAGCCCATCCTGTGGACCAACCTGGCCCGTGCCAACCTCGGCCTGAAGAAGTACGAGGATTCCGAGACCGCCTACAAGAAGGCTCTCGAGCTGGAAGCCACCGCCAAGAAGCCGAATCCGGAAGTCATCGGCGTGTCCAACGCCGGTCTGGGTGAAGTTCTGGCCCGCCAGGGCAAGGTTGCCGAAGCCAATGCTGCTTTCGACGCCGCCGCCAAGGCCGATCCCACCAAGGCCGCCTTCCACCTGCGCAACGAAGCCGTCATCTTCTTCCAGGAGAAGAACGGTCCGGCTCAGGTTGCCGCCGCCGATAAGGCCATCGCCGTCGATCCCAACCAGGCCATCCTGTTCTACATCAAGGGCCAGGGCCTGGTGCAGAACGCCACCGTCGACGCCAAGGGCCGCATCGTGCTGCCTGAGGATTGCGTCAAGGCCTACCAGCAGTACCTGAAGTTGGCTCCCACCGGCCCCTATGCTCCTGAAGTCAAGGGCATCCTGACCCAGGCCGGCATCAAGTAACCTGCCGTTTCCTGTTCGACCTGAAGGGCGCATCCGCACAACGGATGCGCCCTTTTTGCTGCTGTGAACGTGGCTCTCTCCCGTCGTCTATCTGCAAATTCGTTCCGCAAATTGCCTATCGTCCCAGCCTTCCTCCCGCAGCCACTCCAAAATTGTCTTGGAAAAACTGTTCCGGGGACCGGAATTTTTCACTCCCCGTGAGCGGCTCTACTTGGCACAAACTCCCAGCGCTCGCGCACGGCCAGCAAAACATACATCCGGCAGGGCGAGCTGCCTCGGCTTCGCTCCCTGCCCTCCAAACGCAGCACTTTCAGCACACTGCCCGTCGCTGTCTCTACCAACGCAATTTCTGATTCCCGCTTGTGGGGCAAAGCTTTCTGCGCATTCGTCCCCGTGCAAATGCGGAATTCCGGCGGAACAGCAACCGCTCTCTCCTCTCCCGCAATATGGTCCTTGCCGCGTGCCGCTTCGCGGAACCTTGCAGCGGTAAAGTTACGTCTGCTTCCGCCTGCCTTCTCGCACCCGTAAACCGGCGGCCGGTACCTGCACAAACAGCCGTTTTGCCGTTGACATGAATTTTTGCCTTTGCATACTTTCCCCTCGCAACACCAAAGCTGACTCTCCGCGCACGGAAATGCGAAGAGCAAGTTCATTGCAGAAGGAGGCCCATATGAGGCTCGACCTCGTAGGAAAGAAAGTGCTCCGGATCGGCGCCCTGATCTGTCTGCTCTACCCGGCAGTTTGGCTCCAGGCCCAGAACACCAACAGTTGCGCCATCTCCGGAACCGTCACCGACGCTACCGGCGCGGTGGTTTCCGGTGTGGCGGTTACCGTCACCAATCAGGCCACCGGCGTTTCCGTCAAAGCCGCCAGTAACGGCGCGGGCTACTTTACAGCGGAATCCCTGGCCACCGGTGACTACACCATCTCCACCAAGAAGACCGGCTTCAAGAGCCAGATGGTGCGCAATCTGCATCTGGATCCGGGCCAGCGCCGTGGCGCCGATCTGAAGCTGGACGTGGGCGAAGCCTCGGTCACCATCACGGTGGAAGCCGATGCCGTCGTGGTCCAGACGGAAAGCGCTGACCTGAGCGGTACCGTCAGCGAAAAGCAGGTGGCCAATCTGATGCTGAATGGCCGCAACTTCCAGTCACTGGCCATGATCGTTCCCGGTGTCAGCTCCGCCTCGGGCGCCAATGCCCTGCCGAACTACGGTGGTGGCGGCTATCTGGGCCAGACGGCGATTATCGTCGGCGGCACCTCGGTGGAGAAGACCACCTACACCATCGACGGCCTCTATGACATGGACCCGAACGGGCTGATCAACGTCAACGTGCTGCCCACCATCGATTCCATCTCCGAGTTCAAGATCCTCAAGGACAACTACAGCGCCAAATTCGGCATGGCCGGCTCCGGCCAGATCCTGGTGGAAACCAAGGCGGGCGGCACCAAGTACCATGGCGACGCCTACGAGTACGTGCGCAACAACTTCATTGGAACCGCCAAGCCGTACATCACGCCCTCCACCCAGGGCATTGCCGCCCTGCACTACAACATCTTCGGCTACACCTTAGGCGGCCCACTCTCCATCCCGCATGTTTACAACGGCAACAAAGCCCGCAAGACCTACTTCTTTGCCGGTGGCGAGTGGCGCATCAACCACTATCCTGCCGCTCTGCAAACCCGCAACATGATTCCGCAGGCCATGCGCAACGGCGACTTCAGCAACGACCCGTTCCTGACCAACACCGTGGGCTGCCCGACCGGCTCCACCGGCCCTTGCCTCACGCTCTCCACCACCGGCGCCAACCTGCTCAAAACCTATCGCGGCATCGATCCCGCCTCTTGCATCCAGGCCGATGCGCAGGGCCGCTACAACCAGCTCAACAAAGCCTGCATGGACCCCACGGCCGTGGCCCTGATGAACGCCTACTGGCCCGTGGTGAACACCATCTCCGCCACCACCATCAACTACACCAACAACGGCACCGAGAAAGATACCCAGGCCGATTACAACTACCGCATCGACCACACCATCAACGACAAAAACCAGATCACTGCCCGCTGGACCAATGAAGAGGTCAACGATCTGCGCCCCTCGCGCAACTACAACGATCCGGCTCCGAGCCCGGGCGCTACGGTTTACAGCCGCGGCCTGAACTCCATGGTGCGCTGGACCTCCACCATTACGCCCAACCTCATCAACACGCTCGAAGGCGGCGAAACCTTCAACAAATGGCTGCTGGGCGTAACCAACTACACCATGCCGGCCGGCGCCAGCATTGCGCAGCTCTATGCGAACGCCGATCCCTTCAATCGCATTCCCGACATCAGCATGAACGGCGCTGGCACATGGGCCTGGCTGGGCGTGGGCGCGCAGCCAAACTTCATCCACAACGGCGTCGGCGTGGTTTCAGACGACGTGAGTTGGCTCAAGGGAAACCATCTGCTCCAGGCCGGCATCCTGTATCTGTTCACCATCCGTCACGCCAATGCCAACGCCTTCCCTATGGGCAACTTCACCTTCAGCGGCGTGCATACCAACGAAACCGTGGCCGACTATCTGTTGGGGCTCGACGCTTCCTATCAGCAAAGCAACCAGCAGCCCTCCGGCCGCTTCCACAATCGCTGGTTTGAAGCCTATGTGCAAGACGACTGGAAGGTGAATCCTCGCCTGACCGTCAACCTGGGCCTGCGCTGGAGCTACTACCGGCCCACCTACATGGAAGGCGACACCGTCACCAACTTCAACGCCAGCAAGTTTGTTGCCGCCAACGCGCCCGTGATCGGCCTTACCGGCAAAGAAACGCTGGACGCATCCAACAACCCGCTCACCTCATCCGGTCTGGTGGCTGATCTGACCAACGGCCTGGTCTATGCCGGGCAGGCTGGCACCGGACGCGGCTTCAACAATCCGCGCAAGGATAACTTCGGTCCCCGCGTCGGCTTTGCTTACAAGCTGACACCGGACGGCAGAATGTCCATCCATGGCGGCTTCGGCATTGGCTACACCCAGGTGGCCATGCTGCAAACCTCTTCGCTGATGCTCAATCCGCCTTACACCAAGAGCACCACCATCACCAACAGTCTGCTCAGCCAGCCCACTGCGGGCGGATCGGCCAGCGCGCCCGGTATTCCGAGCCTGACCATCATCGGCCCCGACTATCGGCCCACCATCACCAAAACCTTCAGCCTGGGCGTTGAACGCCAGTTGCGCGCCAATGCCGTGGTGCAGGTGGCTTACGCCGGCAGTGTTTCGCAGCACGTACTTTCTTCCGGCTACAACTACAACTTCGCGCTCAATGGCACCTCCGCCGGCACCGCCACCTGCGCCGCCAGCGCCAGCAACCCGCTGAACAGCACCAGCTATCCCTACGCGGGACCGGCCATCACCGGCTACTCCTACGACCCCTGCATCAACCAGGGCAGCGTCTCCACCCTCTACTACGCCCCTTACAAGGGCTACAGCACTATCAGCGGCACCAACAGCGGCGGCGTGTCCAACTACAACGGTCTGCAATCCGGCCTGGTGTGGAAGGCCCGCGATCTGACGCTCAATGCCGCCTACACCTGGAGCAAAGCGCTGGAAGATGTGCAACCCAACAATCCCGGCTCCAATGGCGCGGGCGTGGGCTACGACCAGAGCGCCAGCTTCCAGAACCCCCGCAACCAGATGGACGATTACGGCGTGCCGGACTATGACCGTACCCACGTCTTCACCTCGGCCTGGGTCTACAAGATGCCCTTCTTCGCGCATTCCAGCAGCCTTCTGGCGCGTGAATTGCTCTCCGGCTGGGGCACCTCCGGACTGGCTGCCATTGAAAGCGGACTGGCTGTAACTCCGATGCTCTCGGTCTCCAGCTCCGGCATGGCGGCCCGGCCCAATCAGGTTGCCAAGGTCACGCGCCTAGGCGATGGCAAATCCAAACTCGGCCATTCGGCCTTCTTCAGCGCCACCAGCTTCCAGGCTCCGGCCTGGGGCCAGTTCGGCAACGCACGCCCTGGTTCGCTGCGCGGCCCCAAGGAAGTGACCTTCTCAACCGCGCTCGACAAGAACTTCCCCATCCGGGAAGGGATCGCATTCAAACTGCGCATTGAGGTTTTCAACGTCTTCAACCATCCCAACACCATGGTGCAAGGCACCTGGAGCGGCACCTCCTCCAGCTTCGGCACCGTAGTCGGCGCGGGCGATGCACGCCAAACCGAGTTCTCCGGCCGCTTCACCTTCTAACCGCATCTCCAACCGCTACACGAACGGGGGCCCGCGGGCTCCCGTTCTTTTTGTTCACACACCCGCCGCTGCTTCCCGTCTACAATCCAAGCCATGAGCCAGAAACTGCTCACTTACGACGAAGCCGCAGCGCTGGTTGCCGCGCGCACCGCACGCCTCATCCACCGCGCTCCACGTACAGTGCGCGTCCCGCTGGAGCAAGCCGCTGGCCGGGTGCTGGCCCGTCCGCTCAAGGCCGATGCCGATCAGCCCGCCTTCACCCGCTCCACCCGCGACGGTTATGCCTGCCGTGCCGCTGAGATCAATCAGCACGCACCGCTGCCCCTTGCCGGAGCAATCCGCGCCGGAGACCCGTTGCCGCCGGAGCTCCCCGCAGGCGCCGTCTGGGAGATCATGACCGGCGCTCCCGTGCCCGCCGGAGCCGACGCCATCGCCATGTTCGAGCACGTGAAGAAGACCCGCAAAGGCGTGCAGCTTGCCGTTGAGCGCACCCTGAACGTTGGCGAAAACATTGTGCCGCGCGCGGCGCAGGCCCGTAAAGGCGATGCGTTGCTGGCCCCAGGCTTGCCGCTCACCTTTGCACAGATTGCTCTAGCCGCCAGTTGCGGACATGCCTCGCTCGCCGTTTATGCACGGCCGCGCGTCGCCATTCTCACCACCGGCGATGAAGTGGTGCCGGTGGGTTCCACGCCTGCCCCCGGCCAGATTCGTAACTCCAATGCGCCCATGCTGGCAGCCATGGTCACTGCGGCCGGCGCGGAGCCCTGGCTGCTACCCAATGCGGCGGATAATTTGCCCGCACTGCTGCGCGCGCTCCGGCAAGCTCGCAAGGCCAATCTCATACTCGTCACCGGAGGCGTGTCGGCCGGGCACTTCGATCTGGTGGAGCCCGCGCTCCAACAACTTGGCGCGCGCTTCCCTTTTACCGGCGTCCGCATCCAGCCGGGCAAGCCCACCGTCTTCGCTGAACTGCCCCGCGCCGCAAAATCCGCTACCGCCGTTCCCTGTTTCGGACTGCCAGGCAACCCGGTCTCGTCCGCGGTCACGTTTCTGCTCTTTGCCGCGCCGGTGCTGGCCGCACTCACCGGCCGCACAGACCGCGCTCCACGCTTTGCGCTGGCACGGCTTGCCGAAGGGCCGCAGCGGCCCGCCAAAACAGGCCTGACGCGCTTTCTACCCGCGCAATGCAGCTTCCAGTTGGAGGAGCCCACCGTGAGCTTCGTCCCCTGGCAGGGCTCCGGCGACCTGGCAGCCCTGGCTCAATCCAACTGCTTCATCGTGCTGCCTGCCGCCGGCAAGCCCCTTCAACCGGGCGAGCCGGTCCGTATCCTGATGCCCTAACTTCCGATCCCCTGAGGTGCCCCATGACCACTCCTGCTCAGCTCTCTCATCTCGACACCGAGGGCCATGCCCACATGGTGGACATCAGCATGAAACAATCCACACTCCGCACCGCCACGGCCTCGGCCTTCGTCAGCCTCTCCGTCGCGGTGCTGGAAGCCCTGCCCACCAATCCCAAAGGCGATGCCCTGCAGGTGGCGCGCATCGCCGGCATCCAGGCCGCCAAACGCACCGCCGAGCTGATCCCGCTCTGCCATCCCATCGCCCTGAGCCATGTAGCGCTGGAGGCCGAGGTCGTTCCTGGCGGAGTGCGCATCGTCGCCAAAGTCTCCACCACCGGCCCCACCGGCGTGGAGATGGAAGCTCTGACCGCCGCCTCCGTTGCCGCCCTCACCCTCTACGACATGTGCAAGGCGCTCGACAAAGGCATCGTGCTCCACCAGATCCAGCTCGAATCCAAAACCGGTGGCAAGAGCGGGGATTACCACCGGGAGGCATAGAGCTTGCATGGCATTGCACGCAGCAGCCTGCTTCGCATCCTTCGCGTCGGCGGATGCGCAGGCCTGGACACTAGTTTTTCTTGGGTTACTGCCAGGTACAGCTTGTCTGCTCTGCGAGCCGCATCGCTAGGGATGGCGAGTGATCGCAACGATAGTGATCACCGGGATGCGCTTCTTGCCCTTGATTTCATCGGGACCATAGTGCCAGAAGACGCGATACGCGCCGGGCGTGTTGTTCTGTGCGTAAGCTTCGAAGACTTTTTCGCCGTTCACACCGGTCAATGAGGTGAACTCGTGCGTCTGCAACCCCGGATGGCGGGGATCCACTTCCAAAAAACCGAGAGTCTTCAGAACCTGCCCTAGAAGAGGGGCTTGTGCAGGTGTATTTTCAAGCGCTGTCAGTTGCGCGTCCGCCGTGGGCGTGAATTTGAGCTTGCGCCGCATGGCTATTCGCCCGCGTACTTGGCAAAAGAACCGCGATCGACGCTCTTGCCCTCAGCGGACTCACGCAGGCCTTGCTTCACGCTGGCCAGCGCCTCGGGATTCTCATACAGCCATGTCTCCGAAGCAGGAATCGCCTTCACCGGATCGAGAAACACCTGACCGAGGGAATTGCGGTAGATGTTGTAGGCCGTAGCGCCGCTGCCAGCTTCGCCGAGCGACAGGCGCTTTTTGGCGTCCGGCTGCGCGAACTCCGTGACCAAGCGAAAGTCGGCATTCTTGATAACGGCAGGAGCTGACATACAAGGAGAATAGCTTTTGTGGGAGAGAAGATCAAGTGGGCCAAACCCACTTTTCATAATCAGCTCAAAAACAAGAGAATCCGGGTACCGATGGCGCTGACGCCGTACTACCCCCCCCTGCCACGAAGGACGCGACGCGGCCCGCCGCACCGCAGGTGCCAAAGCGGGCTGCTGCATGCAATGCCCGGCAAGGGGAGGGGGTTGCATCTTTAGTTAACACCCCTGCATCAAAGGAACGGATGCGAGAGGAGGTCAACCATGTCGCTCCGTGCGGTCCGCGAAACGCTGGACACAAAACCAACCATTGAAGGTGCAGGCGTCAAGCTGCAGCGCGCCTTCGGCTTCGGCAAGACTGCCGATTTCGACCCATTTCTGTTGTTTGACGATTTCCGTAACGACAACCCCGCCGACTATCTGGCCGGATTCCCCTGGCATCCCCACCGGGGCATCGAGACCATCACCTATGTGCTGGCCGGCGAAGTGGCGCATGGCGACTCGCTCGGCAACAAGGGTCTGCTCACCCCCGGCTCCGTGCAATGGATGACCGCGGGCTCCGGCATTCTGCACCAGGAGATGCCGCGCGGCGACGCGCAGGGCCGCATGCACGGCTTCCAACTGTGGGCCAACCTTCCCGCATCGCTCAAGATGACCGACCCGCGCTATCAGGACATCCCGGCCGCCACCATCCCGGAAGTGACCGAGGACGACGGCACCCGCGCGCGCATTCTCTGTGGCACGTTCTGGGGCCAGAAGGGGCCCGTGGAGGGCGTAGCAGCCGATCCGCGCTATGTGGACATCAGCGTACCGCCCGGCAAGCGCCGCACCATCCAGGTGGAGGTGGAACGCAATGCCTTTGCGTATGTCTTTGCCGGTTCCGGCACCTTCCGCGACAGCTCGGCTCCGCAGGCCGTGCTGACGGAGTCGGCCACCAATCCCAACGCCGCGCCCGTCTACGACGCAAAGAATCACTCCATGGTGCTGTTCGACCGCGGCGATGAGATCGTGGTGCAGGCAGGGCCGGAAGGCATCCGCTTTCTGCTCGTCAGTGGCAAGCCGCTGGAAGAGCCGGTGGCGTGGTACGGGCCCATCGTCATGAACACCCAGGAAGAAATCCGCCAGGCCATGGCGGAGTTGCATACCGGCGCGTTCATCAAGCACCGCTAAAACCCAACTTAGAGCACGCATCAAAGCGGGAATCGGCAACGCCCAACAATACCAGGGGTTGCCGATTTCTGTTTGCAAACTATTTTCCATTCGATTGTGTTCCGGTGTATAAAGGTTCCTGCCCATCCCTCTGCTGGTCAGACCTCAGAGCGCACTCCGGCCTCCAGGCGCTCTTGGTGGGCAGGCCACAAGCTGGCTGAACCTTGTTCGCGAGGCCGTGCTCAAAGGAGAATTTCGCCATGCGCGTGTTCCATGTTGCCTTGTTTGCCCTTGCCGGGCTCTCCGCTCTCGCGGCGGCACAAACCCGGCCAACCGACCCCATGCCTCCGCGCACCTGGGTCGACAAAGACACCGGTCACCGCGTTTGGCGGCTCAGCGATGAGCGCAACTCCGGTGGTTTCTACTTCAACATCAACGCCTATACACCCGACAACAAGCAGATGATCTACACCTCGCCGGCCGGTATCCATGTGATGGATATGGCGACGAAGCAGACCAAGCTGCTGGTGGCCAATCCGCCCGCGACAAAGGACGCCCAGCCTGAGGGTCCCGGTCCGGTTCCGGGCACGGTGCATGCCCTGGTGGCCGGCTACAAGACCAACAGCGTCTTCTACACCCAGACCGACCCGGCGACCAAGGTCACCAGCGTCTACAAGGCCGACACCAACACCGGCAAGATCCGCAAGCTCGTCGATCTGCCCGCCAAGCATGGCATCGTCAGCATTAATGCCGATGAGACCCTGGCCTCCGGCACGTACATTGAAGGCGACGCCGAAGGCAAGGAATACGGCCACAATCTGCCTCCCGCCAAACAGCCCGCGGGCGCGGGCGACAATCGCATTGGCTCCGCCGCGCAGGGTCCTCACATGCAGCCCATGAACAAGGGCGAAATGATGGAGCGCCGTCTGGCCGCGCGTTTGCCGCTGGTGCTGTTTACCATCCGCCTGGAGCCCGGCCCCAACGGCGAAAAGCCCGGCGACGAGAAGATCCTGCTGCACTCCACCGACTGGGTCAACCACCTGCTCTTCTCGCCCGTGAATCCCGAGTTGCTGATGTACTGCCACGAAGGCCCCTGGCACAAGGTGGACCGCATCTGGATGATCCACACCGACGGCACGCACAACACCCTCATCCACAAGCGCACCATGGCCATGGAGATTGCAGGCCACGAGTTCTGGGGTCTGGATGGCGAAACCATCTGGTACGACTGGCAGTATCCGCGCGGCGAAGACTTCTTCCTGGCCGGCTATAACCTCAAGACCGGCCAGCGCACCGCCTATCACATGCTGCGTAACGACTGGTCCATTCACTTCAACCTGACCAAGGATCTGGACCTGTTCACCGGCGACGGTGGCGACCCGGGCCAGGTGGCCAAGGCTCCCGACGGCGAGTGGATTGAGCTCTTCCACCCTGAACTGAAGAAACCCACCGCAGACACGCTCAACGACAAGGACTTCTGGCAGCCCGGCGTCTTCCATCCCGAGCACCTGGTGAACATGAGCCACCACTACTACCGCATGGAACCGAACGTCCGCTTCTCGCCCGACAAGAAGCTGGTGCTGTTCACCAGCAACATGTTCGGCCCCAGCTACGTTTTCGCGGCAGAGACAGACAAGGCCGTCGACCCCAAGCCCGAGGAGATTCAATCGACTCCCGACCTGGCTCGCAAGTTCAACCCCACCGAGCCGCAGAGCACGCATCCTCCGGCATAAACCATGCCAGCAAACAACAGCGGCGGACCGAAAATTTTCGGTCCGCCGTTTTGCTTTGTTCGGCTTATGCAATTTTCTTGTGCTCCGCTCCCCGCCGCAGGATACTAGTGCCATGGCTACGCAGCCCATCAGCGACAGCAACAAACGGGTCATCCCCCTTGAGGAGTACCTCTCCACAAGCTATGAGCCCGATTGCGAGTTCGACGAGGGCGCGGTGCTGGAGCGGAACGTGGGCGAGTTCGAGCACTCTTTCCTGCAAACTCTTCTGGCCACCCTGTTCACCAACAACATGGACGAATGGGGCGTCTTCGGACTGACGGAACAACGCATCCAGATCGCGGAGCAGAAGTTCCGCGTGCCGGATGTTTCCGTGCTGCGCATCGGCGCGCGCACCAGCGACGTGCTCTCTGAACCGCCGCTCGCGGTCATCGAGATCATGTCGCCGGAAGACACCATCCGCCGCACCGCGCAAAAAGCGGCAGAGTATTGCCTCTTCGGCATCGAGCATGTGTGGGTGATCGAGCCCAGTTCGCGCATGGCCTATCGCGGCACAGCAACCGGCCTTGAACGGATTGTCGATGGCGAACTCAGCATTCCAGACACGCGGATTGCCATCCGTCTTGCCGATCTATTCCAGAAATTGGACCGCATCCGGTCGATGGACGCGAGGTAGTCAAACTTGAACCATCCGGCCGTTTAGTTTGATGTTTTGGCAACGATGAAGAGAACGCGCGAATCAGAAAAACTATAAATGAGAACTCTGCTATGGACATGCCTTCAGATCAATATGAGCTATATGCAATGTATGGCATGATCGCAGAAAAGGCTCAAGTCCTCGATCTGGAAGCAGGTAACGTTGCGCTTTTCTTCCTCGAAAATTCATAGTGGCGGGTTTATATGACAAAGCTTATGACCAAGCCGCTAGTCCCTTAGGCCACTTCCATCGGCAGCTCCGCCGCCAGAATCTTGAGCGGCGTTACACCTTGCTGGCGCAGGGTGCGCAGGCTGAGCGCATCGTGGCGCTTGGCCAAACGCCGTCCATTGTGATCCACCACAAGCTTGCAGTGGTAGAACGCCGGAGGAGCAATACCAAGCGCCTCATACAGCAGAATCTGCCGCGCGGTCGATTTCAGCAGGTCGGCTCCGCGCACCACTTCGGTAATGCCCATGGCCGCATCGTCCACCACACAGGCCAACTGATAGCTGGGCACACCGTCGCGCCGCCACACCACAAAATCGCCAAAGTCCTTGCCCGCCTCAAAGCGCTGCACGCCCAGGTTGCGGTCCTCGAACTCCACCACCGTGCCATCCGGCACGCGGAAGCGCCAATTGGCGTCGCCCGGCATTTCGTCCCGGCTGGTGGTTGGCCCGGGCAGTTGCGGCAGGCGCGCCAGCAGATGGCGGCAGGTGCCGGGATAGACCGGCTCATCGTCCAGCGACTCCAGTTTGCCGTTGCTCACGCCCTCGTGCGGCGCAGCCAGCGCTGCGGCCAGATCCTTGCGGCTGCAACGGCAGGGGAACAGAAATCCCCGCTCCACCAGCTTGCGCCAGGCAGCCAGATAAATCGACCGCCGCTTGCTCTGCAGGTAAGGGCCGCAGGGACCACCACGGTCCGGCCCCTCAATCCAGCGGATGCCCAGCCACTTCAGGTCTTCCAGCGCGGCTTCGGCGTACACACTCTTGCTCCGCTCCGCGTCCAGATCTTCCATGCGCATGATCAGCGCGCCGCCGGCCTGCCGGGTACGCTGCCACGCGGTCCAGAAGGTGCGCGCGTGCCCCACATGCAAAAAGCCCGTCGGCGAAGGCGCAAGCCTGCCGCGATAGCTTGAAGTCGGAGTGGGAGCGATAGTTGCCATCCTGCCTTCAGTCTAGGCAGGCAGCAAGAACAGGCATATAGGGAGCTTGATCCTTGCCGAACTTGATTCCCTCTCTTCTGCCGCGGACATAAAAAAACGGAGCAGGGGCGGTCGCTCCCCTGCTCCAGTCCATCGGATGATTCTGACCGCTCTCAGTCGGCTTCAATCACCTGCCCTGGCCGGGTCTGCCTCGGACCCGTCATGCAGATACTTGCGCACATTCTGCTCCAGGGCATCGGGCTTTGCGGTCAGTTCCACAATGTCCAACTCGCGCCCTTCGGAGCTCACCACGAACATGTCCATGTCGTGCCCATGGGGGCGCACATACACCAGTGTGGCTTCCCGGCCATGGTGGCTCACTTCGCGCACCATGCGAGCCCATCCCGCACCCAGCTTTTCATCCACCAGCGTGGTCAGCTCCTCGCTGTCCACATCGGCTTTGAAGTCTTCCACAGTTGCCAGTTTGTGCAGACTGCCACCGTACTTTCCCGTGCCCGTCACTCTTGCTAGGAACGCCACCAGCGGCATCCGCTCGGCATGCACCTGATAACGGCCTTCGATCGCTTTCACCACGGCATCAAAGCCCTGATCCTGACTGCCGGCCAACACTGTCACCGCCGGAAACAGCAGGAACACCGCCACCAGAACGATCGACGCAAAAGGCTTCATTTACTGCCTCCCGTATGCGTGCCATGCGCGGCGTGTTGCGCACCACTCACCGCACCAAGAGCTCCCAGCCCCGACAGATGCTTCAGCTTGCCCAGATCCTCCATCTTCACTGGGCCCAGGATCAGAACAATGGTCAGCTCGCGCGGCTCAGCCTCCAGGATGAACATGCCGCGGTTCTCGCCGTTCACCACCTTCATCAGCACTTCAGTGGTTTCGCCGTGTTTGCGATCCTGCTCGCGCACCAGGGGCACCCACTCCGACGTAGACACGGCCTGCCGTACCTGTTCCACAACCTCCGGCCCATATTGCCCCGGCTTGTCGAACTCGTATTCCCGGACGTAGATGCCATCCAGGCCCTCAATCAACTGCTTCACGGCCGCATCGTCATGCCGTTTGCCATCCATGAACTTGGCGGCAAAACCCAACATGGATTTGGTCAGCGTCACCTCGGTCACCTCGGAAGCCCGCGCCGCCAGATCTTTTTCCAGTTGCGCCGGTAGCAACTGCGCAACATTCTGCGCAGCGCCCACCTGCACCATCGCCACCACACCCAAAATCAGGGAAACAATCTTCAACTTCATCGCGTTCTCCTTTGCTCCTGCTCGCCGTCCCGCGTATCGTGCGCGGCCAGCTTGATCTCCACGTTGTCCAGTGCGCGATTGGTCACGCGCAGCGCCGTTATCACCTGTTCGCGAGCCGCTTCACCGCGCTGCTCTTCCTGATGCCGCTTCCACAGCACGCCGCCGCCCACCACCGCGGCCAGCAGCAGGCCCGCGGCCATGCGCATCCACACGCTCTGGGGACTCCCCACAGACGCCCTGCGGCGCGCACGCGCCTCCAAAATCCGCTGCTTCAATCCCTCCGGCGCGGCCTGGCGCACCAGCGCCGTACGCAACTGCTGCTCGAACTCATCCATCCTGTCCATCGGTTCAAGACTCACCGCCGGCTCCTTCCCATCCCGCACCGTTGCTGATTGGCACCGGTCCCTTCTTTCGTATGAACTCGCCCAGCGAACTAGCCGCCTTGGCGCGCAGCATCTTCAATCCTCTTTGCAGATGGCTCTTCACCGTGGCCACCGGAGCCGCCAGAGTTTGAGCGATCTCCTCTGGCGAAAGATCTTCCTGGTAGCGCAGAATCAGCGCCTCGCGCTGTGCCTCCGGCAGCGTGGCCAGCAAAGCTTCCATGCGCACGCCCAGCGGCGAAGCCGGTTCGGCTTCAAGCGCACCATGCGCATCTTCCATCTCCACCCACTGATCGAACCGCCGCGTCTTGCGCCGCCGGAGTGCGTCCGTGGAGCGGCTCATCGTCACCCGTCGCAGCCAATAGAGCACATGCTCCGCGCTCTCCAACTGCCCCAGGCACCGGTCCAGTTCCAGAAACACGTCCTGGGCGATCTCCTCGGCCAGCCCTCGATCTGCCGTCATGCGCAGCGCCAGCGAGAACACCATCGACTGATGCTCGTCCACCAACGCTTCAAAATCGGGCCGCTCTTGTTCGCTCATATACCCTGCCGCTATTCAACTATCCGCACTTGATCCCTCTGCCGGATGCAGAAAGGTACGCAAACCACAAAAAATTTGTTGCGGGAATCCGCGCCCGGGCGGGTGCCTCAGAAAAGATCAGGAACGCTATGGAAGGCAATTCGCGTGGGAGCGGCCTTGAAGGCCTGCAGCATGGTTGCCGGAGCCAGCGTATGCATGCCGTACTTGTTGTTCAGCGCATCCATGGCCTCCAGCAACTTCACCCGGCTCTGCTCCTCTTCGCTGCCTTCAAACAGATTCAGCGAGTGCAGACGGTCCGGCACCAGTCCGCCCAGTTGCACACTCACAAAGTACGGATGCTTGTACTCTTCGCCGTCCGGCTGCATCTGCCACAGCTTGGTCAGCGCGGCAATCAGGGTTGTGTTGTCGCGGCACTCGGCCAGTCTAAGATCGCTCTTCCAGCCGCGCGTCGGCACTCCGAATCGGCTTACCGGCTTGTTCTCCGGACGCGGCACCGCAAAACCAATGGCCAGCCCCATTGATGCCGCCCACAGACCATTCGCGCGCAAACGCATGGCCGCCTTGTGCAGCAGCTTGTGCGCCACCGCCCACGCCTTTTCCTGATTGCGCATCTCCGGCGCCAGCACGTGCTGATGACTGAGCGACTTCAGATGCTCGGTCTCGCTCATGTCGAAATCTTCGCCGCGCAGCCAATACCATAGCCGCTGACCCCACACCGAACCCCAGACCTCGCCTGCATTTTCGCAATCCAGGTCCAGCAGTTGCGCCATGGATTGGATGCCTTTTTCGTTCAGCCGCTTTTCAGTCCGCGCGCCAATACCGGGCAGGTCGCGCAACTCCAGGGTGCGCAAAGCCCGCGGAAGAATATCCAGCGGCAGCGCCACCAGTCCGTTGGGCTTTTCCATATCGCTGGCAATCTTGGCCAGAAAGCGGTTCGTCGCCAGCCCCACCGAGCTGCGCATCATGGGCCCCACCGCTTCCAGAATCTTCTTCTTCACCTGCAGGCCCAGTTCCAGAGCGTTCAGCAGTTTGCGTTCGCGGCCCAACAGCCGGCAGGCCATCTCATCAATCGAACACACCGCCGACACCGGCACGCAGCTCTCCACCGCTTCCACAATCCGGTGGTGATACTGCACATACAACTCGTGCCGTGCCTCCACAAACACCATCTCCGGGCACATGCGCTTGGCATCGGCCACCAGCGTACCGGTCTTCACCCCGCAGGCCTTGGCCTCGTAACTGGCCGCCAGACACACCGTCGTGTCCGCCATCATGGGCACAATCCCCACCGGACGGCCGCGCAGGTCAGGCCGCACATCCTGCTCCACGGAAGCAAAAAAGGAGTTCAGATCGACAAACAGCCAATTGACAAAGGGTTCTGCCAAAGGTTTTTCTGCAGGACTCTCGTCCTTTTGCTGCAGGGAACGGAGCTCCTCAGGCCATTCTTCCGCACCATTGGCGGCACCGATTTGGGGCTCTGCATCCATCGCACGTATAGTTTCGCCTTATATTCCCCTCGCGGCAAGAAGTTTTTTTCTGTATACGTCGATAAGGGAGCTACACCCTTCAGACAGCATTTTCGTCTATTCCAACGGGCAGCTATGCTCTGCGGCACCTGGTGACAGGAATCTGCAGACATGAGAGAAGAGCGATGGAGCGGATCATCCATTGGTTTATGGCAAACTCGGGCGTGTTGTCCGTACTGGTGACAGTGGCGGTGGTCATTCTGCTGGCCTGCTGTCTCAAGTGCTCTGACTGTTCGCACCGTGAGAAGGACGATTTGTTCACGCGGAAGGACCTCTAGCGTCGGTCCGGGCCAAACAATTCGACAGGGCATTGGAAGACGGCTGATCCTCGCCGCATACCTACCGTGCTGTCGTTCCACGTCTTCTCTGTATCTGCTGCAAGTGCAGGCCCTGCACGGCTTCTGCTGTGCGCACCGTCCTCGCACCTTCCCCGTAGGGTTGTGGTACAGTGCCACTTAGTTGCGATGCACGCAGCGCGCGCAGAGACCTTGAGCAGCAGCCGATCGCTGACATCTCCGCTTGATTTGGCCTGACGCCGGCCATCTGCTGCAAGCATGTCCAACTGCCGCATTCGTAGCGTCATCTTTATTCTTGTAGCCGTATTGAAAGGCATAGATTCATGCCGTCCCTGTCTCGTCGCAGCAAAATCGCCTCCAGCGAAACAGCCCGCGAAATCAATCGCGATCTGCTTTTGCGCGCAGTGCATCGCAATCAACCGGTCAGCCGCGCCGATCTGGCCCGTCTGAGCGGTCTGCAGCCCTCCACGGTCTCCGTCATCGTGGGCCAACTCATCGATGAGGGCTGGGTCGTAGCTGGCGCGCAGGGACGCCTGCCCCGGGGCCGCCGCCCCACCTACGTCATGCTCAACAACCGGCATGTGGCGCTCACCATCGATCTGCGCCCCGGTGAAACCAGCCTCGCCATTGTCGATATCAACGGCAAGCTGGTCAGCCGGCAGAACGTCACACTGCCCCGGCAAACTCACTCGCGCGACGAGGTCCGCCAGGTGCTGGAGAAGGTTGCCGCCGCCGCGCGCACTCTCCGCGCCGAAGCCTCCGAGTTCAGCATCGACGGCGTGGGCGTCAGCGTCTCGGGCCGTATCGATCCCCGCACCCGCCAGCTTGTCTTTGCGCCCAACGTCCCCTGGGTGGTGGAGGACTTCCGCAAAGAGCTGGAAACCGCGCTCGATGCTCCTGTCGAAATTGAAAATGCCGCCAACGCCTGCCTCTATGCCGCGCGCTGGTTTGGCGCGCTGGGCGACGTCTCCAACCTGCTTACCGTCACCGTTTCGGAAGGCATCGGCGCCGGCCTGCTGGTGGATGGACGCCTGCTGCATGGCCACAACGGCCTGGCCGGCGAATTCGGCCACATGCCCATCGCAGAAGATGGCCCTCTATGCGGTTGCGGCAATCGCGGCTGCTGGGAGACGCTGGCCTCCAATCGCGCCGGATTGCGCTACTACAAGGAACTAGCGCCCGACAGCGACATCGCCACTTTCCAGCAATTGCTCGATCTGGCCACCGCCGGCGACATCAACGCACTGCGCTCCATTGATCGCATGATGCAGAACCTGGCCCGCGGCCTGGCCGTGCTTTCTGCCGGTCTTGCTCCCGAGGTGATTCAGGTTGTGGGCGACTGCACCACCCTCTGGCAACGCATTGCGCCCGTGCTGGAAAGCCGGCTGATCGCCAGTGCC
>Ga0207834_1000106_pt1 | contig 28348 bp, 25 predicted proteins | sample LuqExpMetagenom5_FD_187763 | JGI IMG/M metagenome (GOLD analysis project Ga0207834, IMG submission 187763) | Tropical forest soil microbial communities from Luquillo Experimental Forest, Puerto Rico - Sample 5 (SPAdes) | ecosystem: Environmental > Terrestrial > Soil > Tropical forest ...
AGCCGTATTTCATCCGGCAGTAATTCGCCAAGTGCATCCTTTTCATCCGTCATGGTACGAAATTTGTACAGTGTAAATATCCTTTCATTAATACCAGGACGATCCTGCCGGAAAATTACCGGGCTTCCCAGTTTTAACCTCACTAATATCGTCACTATAAGCAAAACGGGTGAAAGTACGATAATCGCACATAACGACAATATCAGATCAAACACCCGCTTAAAAATTCTTTTGTACACGTTGATCACCTTGCTTTTCTACACTAAACCGACATTACCAGTTCGATCTGACAATCCTGATAACCCTTTCCAGTTCTTCCTCCGTCATTGAAGTTCCTGACGGGAGACAGATGCCCCGGGCGAACAGATCGTCACCTGTACTTATATTATCATTATGTTTGAAATATTGGTATCCCTGAAAAACTGGCTGTGCATTCATAGGTTTCCATAAAGGCCTTGACTCGATATTTTCCTTTTCAAGTGAAGTGATTATATCGTCGGGCTTCACCTTACTGTTTTTATTTATCGTTAAAACCGACAGCCAGTGATTTGGCCTGCATTTGGCCAGTATCGGCATCATCTCAACAGGCAGTCCTTCCAACTCTTTTTTATATTTGTAAAAAATGTTGCGCTTTGCTTTTATTCTATCGTCCAAGGTGTCAAGCTGTCCACGGCCTATTGCGGCGCAAACGTTCGGCATCCTGTAGTTATAGCCGACTTCCTTGTGCTCGTAATGCCTTGCCGGCTCTCTTGATTGAGTAGCCCAGAAACGCAGCTTCCGTATCGCATCTTCATCGTTTGAAACGACCATTCCGCCTCCCGAGGTAGTTATGATCTTATTCCCGTTAAACGAAAAAATCCCGAAATATCCAAAGCTTCCGGTCGGTCTGCCATTGTATAACGAACCTAACGACTCTGCTGCATCTTCTATTATCGGCACATTATATTTATTACAGATGGGTATGATCTTATCCCAGTCTGCGCTTTGTCCGTATAGGTTTACTATTATTACCGCTTTGGGGAGTGAATTGTTTATCTTGGCACATTTGAAAGCCTTTTCGAGGGCTACCGGCGACATGTTCCAGCTTTCCGGATCTGAATCGATAAACACCGGAATTGCTTTTTCATACATAATAGGATTACATGAGCCTGAAAACGTTAACGATGAGCAGAAGACAAAGTCGCCCTGCCCCACTCCGAGGTACTTTAGAGCAAGATGTATACCCGCTGTGCCCGATGATAAGGCAACGGCACTTTTTACGCCTACCCTTTCCGATAATTCCTTTTCAAACCCGTCTACGTGCGGTCCCAATGGAGCAATCCAGTTTGTGTCAAATACATTCTTTACATATTCTATTTCATTACCGTTCATATGCGGCGGAGATAAATAAATTCTCTTTTGTTCCAAACCGGCATCTCCTCAGTACTCGTTTTTTAACTTAATCCTACACATGTTTACACCTAATTGCAACCACATATTTTATCAGTCATAGATTGTAATAATGATAACAGCTGCCCTCTGAGTGTCCGGTTATGCCGGACCGGCAAGCGTTATTGCCGTAGACGAGTTCCGGGTTTAATGCTGCGCGATAGCTTCAACCGTTTTATTGACCAGGACACGCAGGATCGCCATCGCAGGTACGGCGAGAAGCATACCGATTATGCCGAAGAATTCTCCGCCGACAAGTACCGCAAAAATAGTTGCGACCGGGTGCAGACCAAGCTTCCCTTCGATCATCTTGGGAGTTATGAAATTGTTGTCTATCTGTTGGACTCCCATGAATATCACTATCGTCCAAACCGCCTTCATAGGCGATACTGTAAGTGCAATGGCCAGCGCCGGGAGCAACCCGATATAAGGGCCGAAATACGGAATGATATTTGCGAGGCCCCCGATCATTCCCAGTACCAACGAATACTTCATTTTGATTACCATGAGGCCCATGGTTTCCAGTATCCCGACGATCAGCGCGGTCATTAGCTGTCCCTGTATGAAACCTGCCAGTATATTGCTCACTTCCTTGCATATGCCTGCCAGGCCGTTCCTCCACCGGCGGGGCAGCATCAGCAGGAAATGATCCCTGAATTTTTCCCCGTCCTTGATGATGTAATATGCTATCACCAGGGCTATTGTAAAATCCACAATGAATCTTATGGTCTCAACGATCATATTTATCCCGTTCTCAAGCGACTTCAGGAGGAATTGCTGCAATGTGCCCATCCCAGCTTCGATTTCATTGAATATGGCTGATTTGACCTGTTCCGACCAATTACTCGTCTTTATGGATGAAAGCAGGCTGTTGAATATCCTTTCGTAATCCTTGATCAGCTGAGGCAGCGTCTCCATTAGCTCACGCATGTTTGATGCAAGCTCGGGAATGAAGAATACGCATGCTGCTGCCACTGCCGAGATGAAAAAGAAATATACTAGCATTATCGACAGGCATCGGTTTATTTTTTTTGCTGCGAGCCTGTCCGACAGGGGTTTTACTATGTAGACGAGCGGTATGGTCATCAGGAATGGAGAAAGGATCCTTGATATCTTCACTTTGTATCTGATATAAAAAATGACCGCTGCAATGATGACAAGCGTTGCAGCGATGTAGAATACTATCTTTTTAAACCTCAACAGCTCCACTCCTTGGGCTTCCCTCATATTCAAAGACCGGGTATGTGCTTCTACCCGGTCTTTACGAGGATTTGAGAGATCACATGGATCATCTGAACATGTCCGCTACATCGCTGATTAGATTGCCGGATTTTCTAATAAAAGATTTGCCGCCTCTCATCATCCTTCTTCTGGATTTGGACGACATCATATCGGAATTCATCATCATACTGACGGATGCAGCTACGAGACTGCCTACCACAACTCCTTTAACAAAACCACCCTGCATAGAAAAACTCTCCTTTCTGCTGAATACAGCACGATCACTTAAGCAGCTTATTTTTTATACCGCCGCCGGTTTCCTCCATTTCACTGACTGCTTCGCTGTCGACTATTGCAAACTCTTCTCCCAGCTCTACCTTGCCAAACAGAGGCAGCAATTTCCATCCCTGCATGATATCCTGAAACAGGCCGTCAGAAATTTCAAAGCTTTCGATCCTGCCGGTGCGGATATCGAACATGACGTCCCTGATGACCCCTATTTCTCCTCCCGACTTTGAAAATACCCTGAGGCCGAGTAAACTTCCTTCATCGCTGAACGCTTTTACAAAAGCTTCGCGGTCCAGATCGGAAACACAGCTGATGCTGTTCACGACGGCCGCGCCGCCCCCAAGGCTCAGCAACTCGGATATGAAGATTACCCTCTTTTTCAGTGTCAATCCTTTATGCTCAAGCAGCAGCGCTTTTACTTCCCTGCTGTTACGACTGAACAGGATATCCTTTATAACTCCCGCCTTTTTCCCGCTGTCTGCGCAGATAACCGGGAGATTCAGTACTTCACTGTACCTGTGCAGCATGCTCAGCCTCCGTAAACATCAAGTCAACTGCGTGTTTTCTCCGCCTCATTATTATTGCTTTGATGCATATAAAAAATTCATATGAAAACAATGGAAATCCGCCATTTTTCAGCATAAGTGATATAGACAATCTATAGCTTCTTGTATAAAATTATTTTGTATTTGGTGGGATTTTGTTATTTCAAATCGATATTTCTGATGGGGGATATTAATGAAAAATAAATTCGAAGCATTTGGCGTAGACATACCTGAAATACTTTTGCCAGCCAGAGGCACCGATCTGACGAAATGGGCGGTGATCGCATGCGACCAGTATACTTCACAACCGGACTACTGGGAAAATGTCCGCAGAGAAGTCGGTCCGGAGCCGTCGACACTGAAATTGATCTTTCCGGAGATCTATCTCAAGGATGCTGATAAGGAAAGCAGGATAGAGAATATCAACAAAACCATGCGGCAGTACCTGGACGAAGGCATCCTCGAGCCGCAGAAGCCCGGTTTCATACTGGTCGACAGGAGCACGCCCTGCACCCCGTCCCGCAAGGGGCTCATGATTGCAGTCGACCTGGAATGCTATGATTATAATGCAGGTTCACAGACGTTGATACGTGCAACCGAAGGAACCGTGCTCGACAGGATCCCTCCCAGGGTCAAAATACGTGAAAATGCCGATATCGAGCTGCCGCACATCATGGTACTGATAGATGATCCTGAAAGGACCGTTATAGAGAAACTTTACGCCGAAAAAGATAAATATAAAAAGCTCTATGACTTCGAATTGATGCAGGGCGGCGGACATATCAAGGCCTGGATGGTGGAGGATGACAAGAGTCTTTCAGAGGTTGCCGGCGCACTTGCCAAATTGGCCGATCCCGAAGCCTTCAGGCAAAAGTACTGCCTTGAAACAGGTGTACCTTCGAATGAGTCGGAGGACGGTTCTGCAGCTCATGGGTCGGAGGACGGTTCTGCAGCTCATGGGTCGGGGGACGGTTCTATAGCTCAAAAGGCCGGTTCGAGTGCGACAGGTGTACTTCTCTTTGCCGCGGGCGACGGCAACCATTCCCTTGCCACTGCAAAAGCTCATTGGGAAAATGTGAAGGCTTCCCTTATGAAAGGGCCGGCTGCTGCATCGGATCCCTCTGCTATTCCGGAGCATCCTGCAAGATATGCACTCGTGGAACTTGTTAATGTACATGACGACGGTCTCGTATTCGAACCGATACACCGCGTGCTTTTCGGTATAAACAGGGCAACAGTGCTCGATCAGTTGAAAAATGCCGCCAGGGGCCTGCCGGAAATCGAATTCAGGCTCTTTGATTCGCAGGCAGAAATGGAAAAGGAGCAATGCAGCCTGAGATCCCCGGACGGATCGGCCTCGGGATCCTCAAATAGCAGTCCGGGCGTCATTTCCGCCAACAAAAAAAAGAAGCCCCACGTTATACCCTTTATATTGGAAGGTACTTATGGCCTTCTCATCGTGCGCGAACCTTCAAGCAGCCTTGAAGTAGGTACACTTCAGGCTATTCTCGATGAATTTGTTAAAAATGGCGCAAGAATGAATGGTACCGACACCGGTATTGAAATAGACTATATCCATGGCGAACAGGTTGTTGCGGAAATCGGTTCGAAAGCCGGCTGCATGGGCTTTTACCTGCCTGTAATGAATAAGCACGACCTGTTCAGGACCGTTATACTGGATGGAGTGCTGCCCAGGAAGACCTTCTCCATGGGCGAAGCCGAAGAGAAGCGTTATTACCTCGAATGCAGGAAAATCAGGTGAAACAGAGGGATGGTTCTATTACCGCATAGGTTCGAAATAACAGAGTATAAAAAAACTGCTGACTTATCGCCAGCAGTTTCCTTGCCGTCCTATTAATATTCGTAATTCATGGTGTACTGCGCCTTGCTCTTCTCCATACTGTATTTCGCCTTTGCTGCTTTCATCTGCGAATCATATGTCGTATCTATGATCACCCATTTTCCCGTATCGGCGTTGTAGACTTCGTTCCATGCGTGGTAGCCTTCCACGTTCGTCGAATTTCCCTTTACAAGCTTGGCCGGGATACCCTGGCTGCGAAGCATTGCAGCAAACACAGACGAGTAATCGTAACATATACCCTTACCGCTGGAGGTTATATTGTCAATGTCCGGAACATAGGTTGAACTCAGCTTTGTCAGCTTGTCGTAATCATAGGATATATTGTTGGTAACGTAATTGTATATCGCCTTTATTTTTTCACTATCCGTTGAAAGACCTTTGGTAAGCTTGGAAACCATCTTGATCGTTTCCATGTCGCTGTTCCATCTGATGTTCTGAACAGATGCAAGATAAACTTTTTTATCATCGGTGATATCGAGAGCCACTTCTTTTGTTGAAATGTATCTGTAATTATTTCCGCTGGTATTTTCCAGTACGCTTACCTTGTATTGTCCGTCACCCATTTGAAGCGGAAAACTTTCCGTCTGGCCGTCGTTTTTGAGATCGTACGTCATTGACTTCCCGCTTTTTTCGATCATGACCTTGAGTCTTTTATTTGAATCCGAATTATAAGCTATAGCCACGACACCTTTGTTAAGTCCGGTAGTGTCAAATACAGGCGCGGTCGCCGCAGCTGCAAACGTTGCGTTCAGCATGACCGCCAATCCTATACAGATCGACACTAAAAGCTTCCTCATCAAAAAAACTCCCTTCGGTAGCTGGCTGCCATCCGCTCCATATCGGCGGGAAGGCCCTCTAGCTTTGCGTCACGGACTTTCGTCCGGTTTGCCTTTATCGTTGAAAAGTTTTCAACAATAACTATATTTGAGTTTTAGAGCTTTTCAGTGTAAACAAAAAACTTTCCTTTCGGTAACTGGCTGCCATCCGCTTCATCAGCAGGAAGGCCCTCTAGCTTTGCGTCACGGACTTTCGCCCGTTTTGCCGTTTATCGTTGAAAAGCTCAACCGACTTCTATATCTAATTTATACCAATATTCTAGCAGGTCAATCAGCTAAATGCAAGTTTTTTTGAAAAATCATTTCAAATTTTTACACAAATTGTCGGTTAAGGTATAATTTTTGATCAATATTAATTTTTTTTCAGCGTATGAGATACCTCAAACATGGAAAAATATTCAATATGATGGCCATACTGCCAATCAATTAAACATAATTCGGAGAGATCGCCATGCTTGACAAGGATGCAAAAAAGGTTGTTGGTTTTGAAGCTGATGTTTCCCCGGTCAAAGATGAGGTATCGGTTAAAGAGAATGTGATGACCGGGGACGGTACTCTAACTGAAAAGGAGATCATCTGTTCCGTTGTGATCCCCGTTTTTAACGAAGAAGCCGTATTGCTAGAAACATACAAAAGGCTGAGCACGGTCATGGAATCGATCAAAGAGCCTTATGAGCTCATATTTGTGAATGACGGAAGCAGGGACCGTACTGCTGAGATTCTGCGCGATATATGCAGCAGGGATCCTAATGTGAAGCTTGTTGATTTTTCGCGAAATTTCGGGCATCAGCTGGCAAGCACGGCTGGTATGGACTATTCGGCCGGAGAGGCAGTAGTGCTTATAGACGCAGATCTTCAGGACCCTCCTGAAATCATTCCTCAGATGCTTTGTAAATGGCGCGAAGGGTATGATGTAGTTTATGGGGTGAGGATAAAGCGTAACGGAGAGAGCTGGTTCAAGAAGCTTACCGCAAGGCTGTTCTATCGCTTTATCAGGAGTATGACGGACGTAGATCTGCCCATAGATACGGGAGACTTCAGACTTATCGACAAAAAAGTCTGCAGTGCGCTTGCGAAGATAAATGAAAAGAACCGCTACATAAGAGGCATAATCAGCTGGCTGGGCTTCAGCCAGACAGGCATAGAATACGCACGGGACAAGCGCTTTGCGGGTGAATCGAAATATCCTCTGAAAAAGATGCTGCGATTCGCCTGCGACGGCATAGCATCCTTTTCTTACAAGCCGCTGAAGCTTGCGTCATATTGCGGAGGCTTCCTATCGATCCTGAGTTTCACATATCTGCTTGTCGTATTGGGACAAAAGCTGTTCACAAATACCACGGTTGCCGGTTGGGCTTCCATCCTGGCCGCAAGCCTGTTCTTCAACGGTATCGTTCTGATCATACTCGGAATAATCGGCGCCTATATAGGCAGGATCTACGACGAGGTCAGGGGCCGCCCGCTGTACATTGTAAAGGAAACAAGGAACATTGACGGCGCGAGTGCAGCGCGGAGGTAATTGGAACGTAGGTGAAACGCAGGGACGGTTCTTTTGTCTCATTGCTGGAAGGCCTGCCGTATCGGTTATTGAATTTGCCACAAAGCTGAATCTATATGCTCTTTGAACCAAACCAGCAATAAAATAACCGGTACGGCAGGTATATATACACGAAATAAAAATGAGTCAGAGAACCGTCCCCTGACTCATTGACTCAATCGACCGGCTTTATACTGTTCTAGAACTTCAGCATCGAAACCTTCAGCACGCCGTCTATTTTACGCAGTTCATCAAGAACATCGCTGCTTACGTCCTGATCCACACTGACAAAGGAAACCGCTTTCTCACCCTTCCTGTTGCGGCTCCACTGCATTGCGGCAATATTGACGCCAACTGCTCCCAGTGCTGTACCGATACGGCCGATTATACCGGGTTTGTCGATATTCTGGACCGCCAGGACATACGGACTCGGTTCGAAATCAAGCTTATACCCGAAGAAATCCACTATGCGCATTTCTTCCTTCGCGAATATAGTGCCCGATACGCTCTGAGTTCCTTTTTTGGTGGTAAACTTAACGGTGATCAGGTTCGTATATTTATCGAGCTGTGACCTTTTGCTCTCGACCATCTCAATGCCCATGTTGTGCAGCATCAGTTCGGCATTCACGTAATTAACCTTTTCCTTGATGACCGGTTCAAGAAAACCCTTCAGCACTGAAAGTGAGAACAGCTTCGTTTCCTTGTCTGCAAGATCACCGCTGTAGATCACCTCTATATTCTGCACGGTTTCCTTTTCGCTCTGGTAATATATCTTTCCAAGCATCTCGGCCAGGGTGATATACGGACGCAATCCGTTTAGATCCGCCTGCATCGGAGGCATGTTTACTGCTGCAACCATTTCTCCGTTCAAAGCTGCCGCAACGAGCTGGGTCACAGCCGTACCGACGTTGTAATTGGCTTCAGTCGTAGAAGCGCCAAGATGAGGAGTTATAACGACATTGTCGAATTCCAGCAGTGGATTGGTATAGGTTTGTTCTTCAGGCTTCTTGTCATAGGAGGGTTCGGGATCGAGTACATCTATTCCGGCGCCTGCGACCTTCCCTTCCTTGAGCGCGTTGTAAAGGGCCTTCTCATTTACGAGGCCGCCCCTTGCGGCATTGACGATCCTGACGCCCTTCTTGCACAGCGCCAGTTCCTTTTCTCCAATGATCCCGTATGTTTCGGAAGTCTTGGGCGTATGAAGCGTTATCAGGTCCGCCTGCTTCAACAGCTCTTCAAGCGTTTCACATTTCTCGACTCCATATTTTTTGAACTTTTCATCGGTGATATAAGGGTCATAAGAAATTACCCTCATATTTGCGCCCTTGAGCTTTGTTGCTACGATAGAGCCGATCCTGCCAAGTCCTATTATACCGACTGTTTTACCGTCAAGCTCGTTGCCGAGAAACTGGTTCCTTCTGAAATCGCCCTTTCTTCCTGCGGCATTTGCGCGTGGTATATTCCTGAAAATGCAGTAGGCCAGGCCTATTGCAAGCTCTGCCGCCGCCATTATATTGCTCTCGGGCGTATTGACTACTATGATGCCCTTCTGGGTGGAGGCCGGCACATCGATATTATCTATACCATTTCCGGCTCTTCCCGCAACCTTCAGGTTTACCGCCTTCTCAAGCAGCTCTGCATTGACCTTTGTAACGCTTCTAACGATTATCGCATCATATTCGCCTATGATATCGAGCAGCTCGTTATGTGAGATTCCAAACCTGGTGTCGACCTCAAAGCCTTTATCCTTAAGATACTGTATACCTTCTTCAGCAATTCTTTCAGTTACAATTATTTTCATATAGACCCTCTCCTTCTGCATTATGCAATCAGTTTATCCATGGCCGCCAGTAGTTCGCGAACTTCCTCTATCGTCATATCGGCCATGTGTGCGATCCTGAAGGTTACCTCCTTGAGGTCTCCATAGCCGTTGGAGATCATATATCCCTGCTCCCCGAGCTTCTTGTTGAGTTCGCTTACGCTGATCCCCTTTGTATTCCTTATCGTTGTCAATGTATTGGAAGCATATGTTTCTTCGGGGAACAGTTCAAAGTTTTCCTTGGCCCAGGTCCTGACCAGCTTCGCCATTTCGAGGTGCCGTGCATACCTGTTTTCGAGGCCTTCTTCCAGTATCCTGTCCAACTGATAATCAAGCGCGAACATATGCGAAAGTGAAGGCGTTGACGGGTACTGGAAGTCTTTCTTAACTACATAATTGTACAGATCCAGCAGGTCCAGGTAAGTTCCCCTGAATTCCACCTTCGTTGCCGCTTCCCTGGCTTTTTCAGAAAATGAGCATATCGACATTCCGGGAGGCAGTCCCAGACATTTCTGAGTCGAGGTTATGCAAATATCGACTCCGAGCTTATCTACTTCAATTTTAGTTCCCGCCATTGAACTGACCGTATCCATGCACCAAATGACTTCCGGATATTTCTTGAGAACTTCGGCTATTTCTTCCGCAGGGTTCATAACGCCCGACGAGGTTTCATTATGTGTGATCGTTATCAGATCGTATTTGCCTGTTGAGAGCGCTTTGTCCACCATTTCGGGAGTAGTCGGTTTTCCCGGTTCGGATGAGTATATATCTGCAGGTACGTTATTTGAAACCGCCATCTTGTACCATCTGTCGCCAAAGGCGCCTATCGAGAATACGGCCGCCCTCTTCGCGGTGCAGGAGCGGACAGAACCTTCCATAAGGCCGCTGCCGGACGTTGTCGACAATAATATGGTATTCTTCGTATACATCACTTTCTGCATTTTTTCAGATATACCGCGCTGCAGCGCTGATGCTTCCTTGGTCCTGTGACCGATCATAGGCTCAGCCATCTTCTGAAGAACATCTTCCCTTACTTCTACCGGACCCGGTATAAACAGCTTTTTATGCATATTTCCTGCCTCCTTCAAAAATTAAAGGTCAAATCTCGTATGAGACCTGACCCAGATAACATGCTATAAACACGTATCAATTTCTCTGTCCTTTTGCCTGAGAGATTAAGCTTTACAGCCTTGCCCCTTCGGCGCCGTCATGGTCTCTCCAGAGATTCGTCCCGGCAAGGTCGTAATACTCCCCTGCTTTTCATCCGTCGATATGAAATTAGCAACTTTTTGTAAAAGTTAGATTAATTATAAATAAAGAGTATTTCCTTGTCAAGCGAAAATTAAATTTTTAACAAACTCCGGTTATTTCACGAATCCTCTCATCAGATCCTCGAAGGTATCGCGCCTGCGGATCAGCCTCGGCGTTCCATCCAGCCCGATCATGACTTCCGCCGGTTTGAGCCTGTTGTTGTAGTTCGAAGACATGGAATAACCATATGCACCCGCATCCATTACGCCGATGACGTCGCCTTCCTTTGCCCCTGGAAGCTCCCTGTCCTTTGCGAGGATATCGCCCGTTTCGCAAATATTGCCTACGACCGAAGCTGTGATCATTTCACTTGATTTGATTATCTCATCGTTCCTGTAAAACTCCACATCATGGTACGAATCATACATCACAGGTCTGACCAATACATTGAAGCCAATGTCGGTGCCTATATAATTCTTGTTACCATTTTGCTTAACAGAGTGCACGGTTCCCAGCAGTACGCCGCTCTCCGCCACCGCAAAGCGGCCGGGTTCCATTTTGATTCTGAGCTTTCTTCCGTGGCTCGTCGTCCAGTGGTCGATCATATCTTTGAGCGCACGTCCGGTTTCCTTAAGATCGAGCCTTTCCTGTCCGTCCTGCTTATGGTAAGGGATACCGAAGCCGCCTCCCATGTCTACAAATTCGAGGTCCTCGAAACGTTCGGCTATGCCTAGCAGCTGCTTTACGCTCTCTATGTACGGCGCAGGCTCCATAAAGAGCGAGCCGATATGTTGGTTTATCCCTACCAGCTTGAGATCATACTCCTTCAGTATGGACTTGACTTCGTCTATAAGGTCGATCGTTATTCCGAATTTAGTATTCTTGCCCGCTGTTACTACCTTCTCGTGATGCCCCGCGCCGATGCCCGGGTTGAAACGCACCGCTGCCCTGCCGCCCTGATTCAGCCTGCCGTACTGCCTCAGCTGTGATATCGAGTCACAACTTACAAGAACGCCGGCGTCGATAGCATACTTCATCTCGTCTGCCGATACGTTGTTTGCCACAAACAGCAGTTCCTCGGGTTTATAACCTGCAGCCAGCAGCACATATATCTCGCCCGGGGACATTGCATCGGCATGCAGACCTTCCTCCCTGGCGATCTTTATTATCTCAAGGTTTGAATTGGCCTTGATGGAATAGTTAGATTTGAAATCGGGACTATCGACCAGTTGAGCCATTTCACGGCATCTCTGCCTCAATATGGCCTCATTGTAGACATAAAGCGGACTGCCGTATTCCTTGAGAAGTTCAGAAGGCTTTGTCCTTCCGAAAAAATTAGTTTGTTCGGTATAATAGATCTTCATGGTATTCCTCCATAGGATCAGTATATTTTGTGAATCGCAGGACGGTTCTTCGGCTGGTTCCCTCAGGCTCGCTTTCTCACTTTTTCCCTGCCATTATGGTTCTTCGCCGGGATTGGCAGGCGGGACGGTGCTGCTGTCTGCGCCAGCCGGAGCCTTGTTTGGGGAAGTGGGCTTCGTTTTACCTGATGATTTCTTCGACGTTTTCGGCCGGGATGTATCTATCTTTATAGTGCCTTCTGTTGCCGAAGCACTGCTGGATGAAGTCTCCGTCTTAACAGCCGCAGCCGTCTTCTCGAATATACGTCCGTCCCTTGTGAAGTTGATTATGCATATAGTCAATACTGCAAACAGGAAAACTGTCCCGAAGGAATAAAAAAATCTGCTTGCAGAAGCATTATTCACTTTACTCATTTATTTGACCATTCCCGACTGCCTCAACGCCCAGTTTCTTGTTGCAATCGTCTGAGGATGGAGCAGTCCGCCCTTTTTCAAAATGTGCACTATCGTATTGTCTATCCCTGCTACGATCGCCTTTTCCAGACTTTCCTCCGCTGCCGTCCTTATCTTTTCGACGCCGGGGTAATTGCGGCCCGCTTCGATGTAATCGGCAATGAAAACTATGCTGCACAGCTTATCCATACCTTCGCTTCCCATGGTATGATACGCAATGGCTTCACGTATGCGTGGGCATTCAATGCCGAATGCTTCCCTGGCCAAGTATGAACCTACCAGTCCGTGGAGTAGCTCCGGCTGACTTTTCATTATATTGTCGACTATAATACCATACTTATCGCAAAAAGTAAAAGTGGTTTCATTTGGCAGATCCTTCGCGCAATCGTGCACCAATCCCGCTATGGCCGCCCTTTCCGGGTTCTCTTCATACTTTTCTGCCAATTTAACGGACGCTTCCATTACCTGTAGGGAATGGGCGTATCTCTGCGGTGTGAGCATCTGCTTCAATTTCGTTTTGATTTCATTGATCTGCATCATTTTTCCTTAATATATAAGCCTTCTTTATTAATATATTCTCTGACTGCGTCAGGTACCAGATACCTTATGGACTCACCCCGCGAGCATCTTTCGCGGATATCGGTGGAAGATATGTCGATCAGCCGGGCGTCGACGGTATGTATTACCGCGCCGAAGTCCCCGGAGATCCGGCCGATCTCCCTGCTGAACGCCTCTTTGTCAAAACCCGGCCTCAACACTGCAATAAATTCGCAGAGCTCAAAGACCTGCCTGAAGTCCTTCCATGTAATCAGCTCAGGTACTACATCCGCGCCGATAATAAAATACAGCCCTGTCTCACTGCCATATTCCGCACGCAATTTCTGAAGCGTATTTACCGTATAGGTGAATCCAGCTCTGTCGATCTCCATTCTGGAGGCCTCAAAGTCGGGATTGGATTGAACAGCAAGTTTAACCATTTCAAAGCGCCGTTCCGGGTCAATCACTTCAGAATCACGCTTGTGAGGCGGCTGGCCGGAAGGCATGAACAGTATCCTGTCAAGGCCGAACTGCTCCCTGACGCTTTCGGCAATAATCAGATGACCATTGTGGATCGGATTGAAAGTACCGCCGAATATGCCTGTTTTACCTTTTTTCCGCGCCATATATTATCCCTCTACTTCTTTATCCCTATATCCGTGCGGTAATGCATGCCCTCGAAGCTCACCTTTTTTACAGCCGCATATGCCTTTTCACGGGCACGCTCCATCGTATCCGCGACGGCAGTGACGCCGAGCACTCTGCCGCCTGCTGTATAGTATTTACCGTCTTCGAGTTTTGTACCGGCATGGAAAATGATCACATCAGGATCCTTTTCGGCTTCCGCAAGGCCGCTTATCTCAAGTCCCGCGGCATATTTGACCGGATATCCTCCCGAAGCCAGTATGACACATACGGCAGCCTTGTCATCCCATTCAATTTTAACAGAATCAAGACGTTCGTCAATAATGGCGTTGAATATTTCAACAAGGTCGGTCTTGAGGGCGGGCAGTACGACCTGCGCTTCCGGATCGCCGAATCTGGAGTTGTATTCGATGACCTTCGGACCGTCTTCCGTAAGCATGAGGCCGAAATACAGTATCCCTTTGAACTTGCGGCCTTCACGGTTCATGGCTTCGACCGTGGGCCTGAATATATTTTCCGTGCAATAGTCATTGATTTCTTTCGTGTACAGCCTGCTGGGAGAAAAAGTTCCCATACCGCCCGTATTCAAGCCCATATCGTTATCGAGCGCGCGCTTGTGATCCTGCGAGCTCATCATGGGTACCAGCGTTTTTCCGTCGGTAAATGCCAATATAGTGACCTCCGGGCCTCTCAGGAATTCTTCGATAACTATCCTGTCGCCCGCGCTCCCGAACATTTTAACCGACATCATATCATGCACCGCTTTGACAGCCTCATCATGATTTTGCGCTATAACGACGCCCTTGCCCAGTGCAAGGCCATCCGCCTTTATTACGGCAGGATAGGACACTCTTGAAAGGTAGGCTGTTGCAGCGTCGCTGTCGTCAAAAACCTCATACCCGGCTGTTGGAATATTATATTTCTTCATCAAGCCCTTTGAAAACGCCTTGCTGCTTTCTATCTCCGCCGCAGCCCTTACAGGTCCGAAAGCTCTAACTCCAGCATTTTGAAGAGCGTCTACCATTCCGGCTGCAAGCGGATCGTCAGGCGCGACCATGACAAGATCTATTTTCTCGGTTTTTGCGAAGTTCACCATTCCGACGATATCCGTCGCCTTGATCGGTACGCACTGTGCAAGCGACGCTATCCCGCCGTTTCCGGGCGCGCAGTAGAGTTTGTCCACGAGCGGGCTTTGCCTGATTTTCCACGCGAGCGCGTGTTCACGGCCGCCCCCGCCTACTATCAATACCTTCATATTTTCCTCCGTTTGCATCAGTGCTTGAAATGCCTCATGCCTGTGAATATCATCGCGATGCCGTACTTGTTGCAGGCGTCAATCGAATCCTGATCCCTGATGGAACCGCCGGGCTGTATAATAGCCTTGATACCGGCTTCGTGCGCTGCCTCTACGCAGTCGGAGAACGGGAAGAATGCATCTGAAGCCATGACTGCACCGTGCGTGCGCTCCTTACCATAATAATCCACGGCAATTTTGAGCGCAACGATCCTGGAAGTCTGGCCAGGGCCTACGCCGATAGTCTGCTTGCCCTTTCCAAGCGCAATACCGTTGGACTTTGCATGCTTTACCACCTTCATCGTGAACAGCAGATCTTCCATCTGCTCATCTGTAGGCTTTATGTCCGTAACGCATTTCACATTTTCAGGAATGTCGAGTTCGTTGTTATAATTCTGTACCAGCAGCCCTCCGGCTACCTTTTTCATATCGTATGTGTCTGCCGGAAGCCTTGCCGAAATATTGTCAAGCTGCAAAAGGCGGATATTCTTCTTTTTCTCCAGGATATCAAGCGCCTCGGCGCTGAAGGATGGAGCAAGTATGATCTCGTAGAACACTTTGCTCATCTCTTCGGCTGTTGCAGCGTCAACTTCCCTGTTCACCGCTATGATCCCGCCGTAGGCGGATACCGGATCAGCTTCGTATGCCCTGACATATGCATCCTTTATATTGTCCGCACTTGCCACGCCACAGGGATTTGCATGCTTTGAAACCACGGCGGTGGGTTCGTCGAATTCCTTGAGGAGCTCGAGCGCTCCGTTTGCGTCATTTATATTATTGTAGGATAGCTCCTTGCCGTGGAGCTGTTTTGCCGAGGTCAGACAGCCGATATTCGCTCCGGCTTCCTTATAGAAAACAGCCTTCTGGTGCGGATTTTCACCGTACCGCAGATCCTGTACCTTTTCGAAGGTAAGTGAAAGCGTTTCGGGGAAAAACTCCTCGCCAAGCTTGTCTCTCAGATATTTGGCTATAAGAGTATCGTAATGGCTCGTATGTTCGAAAACCTTGTATGCGAGTTTGAATTTCGTTTTGATCGAAACATCGCCGTTTGCCGAGATCTCTTCGAGCACCCTGGCATAATCGGCCGGGTCCACGATTACTACAACATCCTGGTAATTCTTTGCCGCAGCCCTCAGCATCGTCGGGCCGCCTATGTCGATATTCTCGATAGCCTCTTCGAGCGCTACGTTTCCCTTGAGGATAGTCTGCTTGAAGGGATATAGGTTGATAATGACAAGGTCGATTGGCTCGATCCCGAGTTCCTTTATCTGCTTCATATGCTCCTCATTGCCGCGAATCGCAAGAAGGCCGCCATGTATCTTCGGGTGCAGCGTCTTCACACGACCGTCGAGACACTCCGGAAAGCCTGTGACGTCCGAAACATTTGTTACCTTGACGCCTGCCGCCGAGAGCGCTTTCGCCGTACCACCCGTCGAAATTATCTCAACGCCCCGTTCTGCCAGATCCTGAGCCAGTTCAACTATTCCGGTCTTATCCGAAACACTGATCAACGCACGTTTTATCATATCCATACCATCCTTCGCATAATTTATATATTTTGACCGGTCAACCCGGTTTTTAACGTATGCGGACCTTTCTGCCCTCTATAACGAGCCTGCCCTCCGAATAAAGCCTGATCGCTTCAGGCAGTATCTCCCATTCCGCTTCCCGCATCACTCTTTGCTGCAGCGAGTCGGGCGTATCATCAGCCTTTACCGCAACAGCCTTCTGCAATATGATCGGGCCGGAATCATACTCATAATCGACGAAATGAGCCGTCGCACCCGTTACCTTGACGCCGTATTCGAGCGCCCTGATATGCGGTACCAGACCGTAAAAGCCCTTTCCGCAGAATGACGGAATCAGGGACGGATGTATATTGATAATCCTGTTCCGATAGATATTGATGAAGCCTTCGCCGAGCATTGAAAGAAAACCTGCCAATACTACGAGGTCGACTTCATACTTTGCAAAATGCTCTATCAATGCCTGATCGTATTCTTCCACCGAAGAAAAACTCTTTTTTGAAATAACGGCAGCAGGTATATCGTGGTTTTTCGCCCGTTCAAGCGCATAAGCGCCCGGTCTGCTCGACACTACGGTAACGATACGGCAGTTGGCCAGATATCCGCTTCCGATCCTGTCAATTATAGCCTGCAGGTTTGTCCCGCCGCCCGAAACCATTATCCCAAGCTTCAGCATAGTTCGACTCCAGCCTCTCCCCTGACAACTTCGCCTATGACATAGGCCTTTTCTCCCAATGTTCCGAGGTATGCGACGACATCCTGCTCTATTCCGGGATCGACCGCCATCACCATTCCGATACCCATATTGAAGGTATTGTAAATGCTGTCGACGCTCATACCACCCAATTCCTTGAGCAGTTCAAATATTGGAAGCACCGGCCAGGAGCCTAGGTTTATCCTGACCCTTAGCCCGTCCGGGACCATTCTCGGTATGTTCTCTATAAAACCGCCGCCCGTAATGTTTGACAAACCTTTGATCGGGAATTTATCCTTGAGCTGCAGTATCGTCTTGACATAGATCCTTGTAGGTTTCAGGAGTTCCTCGCCAAGTGTTGCGCCCAGTTGGTCTATTTGCTTCCGTAATTTTTCCTCAGTCGGGTTAAAAAGCTTTCTGATCAGTGAGAAGCCATTGCTGTGTACTCCGGATGATGCCAGGCCTATAAGCTTGTCGCCCGCTTTTATGGTTTTTCCATCTATTATTTTCTTCCTGTCAACGATCCCGACAGCAAAGCCGGCTATATCATATTCGTTTTCGGGATAAAAACCGGGCATTTCGGCGGTCTCTCCGCCTATAAGCGAACAGCCCGACATAACGCAGCCCTCGGCAACACCCTTTACTATCTGCGCTACCTTCTCAGGCCTGTTCTTTCCAAGCGCTATATAATCGAGGAAGAACAGAGGCTCCGCTCCTCCGCAGACAATGTCGTTTACGCACATCGCAACAGCGTCAATACCTACCGTATCGTGTTTATCCAACAGGAACGCTATTTTCAGTTTGGTGCCGACTCCGTCGGTTCCCGAGACCAGCACCGGCTCCTCGTATTTATCCTTGTTCAGCGCGAACAGACCTCCAAAGCCGCCGATATCAGTCAGGACCTCAGGCCGGAAAGTTCTCTTCACATCGTTCCTCATGAGCCTTACCGCTTTATAACCTGCTTCTACATCGACGCCCGCCGATTTGTAATCCATCATTTCAGCATCCTCCTCCTAATGCAAACTTGTTGCCTTCCTCAGCTACCTCCATAGGATACCTTGAATTGAAGCAGGCGGTGCAGAAACCACACCTTGCTTCGGGAGCTATGCTCAATAATCCCTCCAGACTGAGATATCCCAGGCTGTCGGCTCCTATCATGCTGCATATCTCATTTTCCGTATGTTTTGATGCAACGAGCTGTTTTGTCGATGAAATATCTATTCCGAAATAACACGGGAACCTGTAGGGAGGTGAGCTCACACGCATATGCACTTCCCTTGCGCCCGCGTCCTTGAGCATCTGCACTATGCGCCGTGTTGTAGTCCCCCTCACTATCGAATCGTCGACCATGACGACCCTTTTGCCGGCCACCTCGGCTTTCATTGCGTTGAATTTGATTCTGACCCCGGTCTCGCGCTGCCCCTGTTCCGGCTGTATGAAGGTCCTGCCGACATACCTGTTCTTCAGCAACCCCTGTCCATATGGTATGCCGGATTGCCTCGAATAACCAAGCGCTGCATTCAGGCCTCCGTCAGGCGCTCCGATAACGATATCGGCGTCGGCAGGATGTTCTATCGCAAGCTGCATTCCCGCCTGAACCCTGGCCTGCATTACGCTCGTACCGTCTATTACGCTGTCGGGCCGGGCAAAATATACGTATTCGAATATGCAAAGATGGGTCGGGGTGCATACGCCGGACTTTATCGACGTTATACCGTCCTTGCCTATCAATACGATCTCTCCGGGCTCAACATCACGGATCATTTCAGCTCCGGCCGCATCGAGCGCGCAGGATTCGGACGCCAGTACATAGGAGTTTTCGAGCTTTCCTATGCAAAGCGGGCGGATGCCCTGGGGGTCCCTTATGCCGATCAGGCGTGTCGGAGTGATCATTACTATGGCGTAAGAGCCTTTTATCGTGTTCATTACTTTTTTCAGGGTCTCTTCTATATTTTCACTGGCGATGCGATACCGTGAAATCAGGTTGGCTATGACTTCAGTATCGCTCGTGGTCTGAAATATGGCGCCGTTTTCCTCCATACTGTTCCTGAGTTCGGCAGCATTTACGAGATTTCCGTTATGCGCCAGTGCAAGCTGCCCACTCTTGTATTTGACGACCATCGGCTGGGCATTCTCACGGAGGCTTGCGCCTGTGGTGGAATACCTTACATGACCGATGGCGATGTGCCCTTTCAGGTGATTCAGCACGACGTCGTTGAATACTTCCGGCACGAGGCCCATATCCTTATGCTGGAGGATAACGCCGTCATCGTTCACCGCTATACCGGCGCTTTCCTGGCCTCTGTGCTGAAGAGCGTAGAGTCCGTAATAAGTCGCTCTCGCTACGTCTAAATTATCACTATTAAATATCCCGAAAACCCCGCATTCCTCATGGAGCTTTCCGAACATGATCTGTCCGTTGTCATTGCCTTCTATATTGCCTGTATTTCTATTCTGAACTGTTTCTTCCATAAGTCTCCCCTTCCGTACTACAATCCCTCTTCAATAAGCTTTTTCTGCAGTTCTGCGTTTTTTTGCTCAACCTTGGCGGCAAGTCCTTTTTTATATTCCTTCATTTTCTCCCTCAATACGGGATGTGCCCCTGACAGTATCTGAACGGCAAGTAACGCCGCGTTATCGGCTCCGTCGATCGCTACGGTCGCAACAGGTATCCCGGAAGGCATCTGAACTATCGACAATAACGAATCCAGTCCGTCCATAGTAGACGATTTGATCGGTATCCCTATGACAGGCAGCGGAGTAAATGCGGCGAGGACGCCGGGAAGATGCGCCGCTTTCCCTGCTGCGGCGATGATGACCTCAATGCCGTTTTCTTCTGCATTAGTTGCGAATTCGGCAGCCTTCTGCGGGGTCCTGTGTGCCGAACATACCAGCACTTCCACTTCTGCGCCAAAATCCTTCAGTATTTTGATACAGCTTTTCAATACCGGGAAATCCGAATCGCTTCCCATTACCACTGCTACCTTCGGAGCATTTTCCATCGTCATAATACCTCCATGTATGAATCCGTAAATATGTTTCCATTCGCATATAGTAATAATACAGGAGCGGGGCTGCCTGTAATCAGGGCATGATGCCCCGCTCCTGTATTTATTGCCTTACTGTGTTTACTCTTTGCTAAAAGTCCATAAATGCCGCTTAACGTAAGAAGTCCGCTTTTTGGGCGGACTTCATTTTTTTACTTAAAGAGCAGATTCAGTGCATCGACCAGGTATTTCAGAAGGAACAGCGCTGTCACTATATACATGATCGGGTGGACCTCCTTAGCCTTGCCTCTGAATATCTTGGATATGCAGTAGAAGATGAAGCCTACTGCAACGCCTGTTGCTATACTGTAGGCAAACGGCATCACAACTGCTGTGAAGAAAGCCGGGACTGAATCTTCGAATTCATCCCATTTGATCTTTCCGAGGGATTCTATCATCAATATGCCGACAACTATCAGCGCGGGAGCTGTCGCAGCCGCAGGTACCGTGAGTGCTATCGGCGAGAAGATAAGCGATACAAGGAACAAAAGGCCTACAACCATGGAGGTCATACCGGTCTTACCGCCTGCTGCTATACCTGCCGCACTTTCAACATAAGTCGTGGTGTTGCTGGTTCCGAGCAGTGCGCCTATAGAAGTGGCCGTAGCATCTGCGAACAGAGCCCTGTCCAGTTTGGAGGAGAAGCCCTTTCCGTTCTGCAGATCATCCTCGTCCTTCTTGTCGAATATGCCGGTCTTTCTGCCTGTGCCGAGGAAGGTGCCTATCGTGTCGAACGTATCGGAAAGGCTGAATGCAAGTATCAGTGTTATTACCTTGAACAGCTGGGTAGGATCTGCGAAGAGTCCTGTTATGTCGAGCTTTAAGAAAGTCGGATCGAGACTCGGCGGCATTGAAACAATCGCACTGGGAATCGTCGTTACACCCAATGGAATTCCGATCAGAGTCGTAGCCAGAACGCCTATCAGTATTGCGCCCCTAACTTTCAAAAGCAGAAGTACGACTATGATCACTACACCGATCAAAGTCAATATAGAGTTGGGGTCGGAAAAATTGACAAGAGAAGGAATAACCTTGGGGAAAGCACCGATTGCATTTGCTTTTCCATCAGGTGTGAAATCGAGCAGATGACCGCCCATGAAGCCTATATATGCGATGAAGAGACCGATACCGCCGCTGATCGCATACTGTAGAGACTGGGGTATGGCGTAGATTATCATTTTACGGATCTTGGTTACTGTGATTAATATATTGATGATACCGCAGATAAATACGATCGCAAGTGCCTGTGCCCACGGTATGCCCATCCCCAGACAAACTGTGTAGGTAAAGAACGCGTTCATTCCCATTCCGGGAGCCTGCGCATACGGAACATTTGCAAAGAAAGCCATAACAAACGTCGCAATAGCGGCAGCCAGGATCGTAGCTACGAATACAGCGCCTTTATTCATACCTGTACTCGAAAGGATCAGAGGATTGACAAACATGATGTAAGCCATAGTGACGAATGTAGTCAGACCCGCAATCACTTCCGTTCTTGCGTTGGTGCCATGCTCCTTGAGTTTAAAGAGCCTGTCCATCATAAACTTACCCCTCCCACAAAAATTCAGAAATTACTTCAACGGTCCGTTTGATACGTCCGATAAAGCCTGCAGCGAGATAACGGAATGTTCGTACTTTCGCTCTTTCGTGATTCCCGGGCATTATGCCCGGTATTTTTTGAACAGAGGTCCGCCCCGTAAAAGGCGCTCACCCCTGCAATCCTTGGAGGCTGCTGGATTCGGGCATCCCGACCTTTGCAGCCGACTTGCTTTTTACGTAATTAATACTATCAAAATAGATTATCACTTGTCAACGAAAAAACGAAAAAAATACGAACAATTTTTACGATTTTGTTATAATCATTCGTATTTTAGTATTTGATACTTATTACTGTATATAGTTCAGAAGCAGTAAAAACAGCGGGAGTGTAAAAAGCGAAAGGATGGTGGTATAGATGACATTGTCGGCGGCCTGCCGGTGATCCGAGCCATATTCCGCCGAAAGCGGTACGATCACCGCAGCACAAGGCATGGCCAGTTCCATTATAACGATGGTTCTTACAAAAGGATCTATACTGCCGCCAAAAAGTAAAAGGATACCCAGCGACAGCAGCGGTATGATCAAAAGCTTTACTAAAGTCAAAGATAAGGTGGCAGGCTTCTTAAGTATATTCCTGAAGCGCCAGTCAGGATTTTCAGCGGTCGACAAACCGACATACAGCATTACCAGCGGCAGCGTACAATTCCCGAGCGGTCCGACTACTCCATGGAAAATGTCGAATATGTACTTTGCTGCATCGTTGCTAACGAAATACTGCTGTAGGTTCAAAAGGGCGAAAATCAGTCCAAACAAGCATACTATGGTATTTTGATTTATAAACTTTTTCAGCGTCGATGAAATATGGCCCTGATGCTCATTCAGAAGGTAAATTCCCGCAGTCCATACCAGCACTTCATTGGCAAGGACGTAAAAAACGGCGAGTACCACAGCCTTGTCACCGAATACGGTCTTGAGCAAAGGCAGTCCGAGATAGCTGATGTTCCCGAACATGCTGTGGGCTTTGAAAACATTGTAGGTTGGACCTTTGAGCTTGAGCAGCCTGCCCGTGACTACACCGACGAGCAGAGAAAACGAAATGAACAGTATGGCAAGTAAGCCGATCATCAGGCTGTCCGACAGAGTTTTTGCATCGAAATTGTACGACGTCATCGTATTGAGGATCAAAGCGGGAGCTGTTATATGGATGACAGTCTTCGAAATGATCGCACCCGCATCCTTCGGCATATAGCCCGTCTTGCCGGAAATATACCCCAGGGCGGTCCAAATCATCAGCGCTGCCACCTGACCAATCAATATATTGAATTCCTGCATGTTCTACCACGTGTCCTTTTTAAGATATTGTACGTATTTTAGTGCGAAGTATAAGTATCGGTATCGATCAGTCAGTGAGGCCTTTTTTACCAAGCCAGAATATCACGGCAAAGCCAAGTATGAATACTGCGACAGAGGCAGGCAGCTGCCAACCCTGCGGTATCCCGGGGAAAACTTCCACCAGCGAACCGAGTACAAAGCCGATTATCAGCATATAGGTCTTTCTCGGATATTTCTGCAGCAGTTTTTCTATTGCCTTTGCGGTCCCGAAGGTTCCTGCCGCCAGTCCGATCCCCAGAGGTATGAGGAACGGTATGTCAAGAGTGTTGATGGCATTCAGCGTGATACTGTACATGCCAAGCACAAGCAGCATAAAGGATGCGCTGATGCCGGGCAGTACAAGAGCTATCGCTATTATTACGCCCGCAAAGACAAGAAAAACGAAACTCAGTAAGCCCCTTGCAGTCGCAAGGTTCACTATAGCCTGCGGCTCCGACGACATCAGGAGCACTATTGCAAAACCGATGATCAGAAAAATATAATCTGCAATATTTCCTTTTCCCACCGATACCGATTTTTTGTACAAAACCGGCAAGCCCCCGATTATGATCCCGATGAACAGGAACTGCATCACATACGGTATGGTATTCATGGCGTTTTCCATAAGCCGGCTGAAAAGCAGTATGCCTAGAATTCCGCCCAATCCAACCTGGAAGAGAAATAGAAAATTCTTCTTGAAGTCTTCAAATATGGAGCTGACCGAATGGATCAGGCGGTCGTATATCCCGAGTATTATTGCCATGGTTCCGCCGCTGACCCCCGGCACCAGCGTCGCGATCCCTGTTACTACCCCTTTTATAAGGTTTCTGACGATTTCCATATAAACACTTCCTCTGCCATTATTCCCATTCGATGGTCGCCGGAGGCTTGCTGGTTATATCGTAAACAACACGGTTTATATACTTGACTTCGTTGACTATCCTGTTGGATATCTTCTCCAACACATCATAAGGGATCCTCGCCCAGTCTGCAGTCATAAAATCGGTAGTCGTCACGGCTCTCAGCGCCAGCGTATAATCATAGGTGCGTTCGTCGCCCATGACTCCGACGCTCCTCATTCCGGTGAGTACTGTAAAATACTGGTTAATAGATCTGTCCAGACCGGCAGCCGCGATCTCGCTGCGGAAAACATGATCCGAATCCCTCAGTATCTCAAGCTTATCCTTCGTGATATCTCCTATTATGCGGATAGCCAGGCCCGGGCCAGGGAAAGGCTGGCGCCAGACTATCTCCGACGGGATATCAAGTTCCTCTCCGACCTTTCTTACCTCATCCTTGAAAAGATTCCTGAGCGGTTCGATTATTTCCTTGAAATCCACATAATCGGGCAGTCCGCCTACGTTGTGATGGCTTTTGATAACAGCTGCATCGCCGAGGCCGCTTTCGATAACGTCGGGATATATGGTCCCCTGCACAAGGTAGTCTACTTTTCCTATCTTTTTTGCCTCTTCTTCAAATACACGGATAAATTCCTCGCCTATGATCTTTCTCTTTCTTTCCGGGTCTTCGATACCGGCGAGCTTTCCCAGGAACCTGTCCTCCGCATTTACGCGTATCAGGTTTATGTCATACTGCTTCCTGAAGACCTGTTCCACCTGGTCGCCTTCATATTTTCTGAGAAGTCCGTGGTCGACAAATATGCAGGTCAATTGCTTACCTACCGCTTTGTTCATGAGGACTGCAGCCACGGAAGAATCGACTCCGCCCGATAGAGCACACAGTACCTTGCCGTTTCCTACCTTGGCCCTGATCGCTTCGACCGACTGACGCACGAACGAGGACATCACCCAATCGCCCTTGCAGCCGCATATTCTGTAAAGGAAATTGTTCAGTATTTCCTTTCCTTTCGGTGTATGCATGACTTCGGGGTGGAATTGCACTCCGTAAAGCTTGCGTTTTTGATTTTCCATGGCGGCGGTGGGACAATTGGTTGAAAAAGCGGCTTTACTGAAGCCTTCAGGCATTTTTGTAACGAAATAGGTATGGCTCATCCAGCAGGTAGTACTTGTTTCAACTTCGCTGAACAGGCTGCAGTCCGGTATCAGCTCTACATTCATTTTGCCGTATTCACGCTGATCCGCTTTTCCGACCTCGCCGCCGAGCATTACGCTCATGAGTTGCATACCATAGCATATTCCAAGGATCGGGATATCCAGGCTGAAGATACCGCTGTCGCAGAACGGAGCACCCGGATCGAGCACGGACGCCGGTCCGCCGGTGAAGATGATACCCTTGGGCTTCAGCTCCTTTATACGTTCAATGGGAGTTTTATATGAGAGGACTTCGCAGTATACGTTCGCCTCCCTGACCCTTCTTGCGATCAGTTGGTTGTATTGGCCTCCGAAATCCAGCACGATGACCAGTTCATTATTCATATCCTAATCTCCTGTTTTTTATGACTATTATAACCAAGCAGAAAAAACTTGTAAACGTCAGTGTTGACAAATTTATTTAAATAAAGGGACGGTACTTTTGTTTCGTTTTCCGAGTTCTACCTGAATCCTGCCCGTCTGAGCGCCGGTCCATTGATATAATCGAACCGTCGTCCCTGATAACGTCCCTCCGACTGCATCCTTTCCTCGATGGCTTCATGCACCTTCCACCAGCTCGTATCCCAGTTGCAGAAAAGCGTCCTGGCCTGCGGAGCCCGTCCGATAAGCCTCTGTACTACGATCTTTGGATCGAGGTACTCCAGGAAAAGGATCGTCCTGCTGATAAAATCCTCCATGCTCAGCGGTTTGAAGCCGCCTTGCCTGAACACCGCGGCAAGAGGCGTTTTATCCAGGATGTAGAGCGAATGGCATTTGACCTGATCCACACCGAGGGCGGAAAGGAATTTTGCGCCTTCTGCAACATCCTCCGCTTCATCCGACGGCATGTCGTTTATCATATGCGCGCAGACGCCGAGCTCCCTGTTTTTTATACGCTGTACCGCGTCCACGAATTCAGCGAGGCCATGTCCCCTGTTCAGCCATCTCAGAGTCCGGCTGTTGACCGATTGGAGACCCAGTTCGATCACTATATCGACGCCTTTTTTACTTTTCAGTACCTTGAGAAACTCCACCCTTTTATCATCTATACAGTCGGGACGAGTCGAAATATACAGCGCAACCGTATTGTCGATACAGGCTGCCTCCATGTATTCTTCAAAAAGGTGAAACGGAAGATATGTATTTGAGTAGTTCTGAAAATATGCAATAAACTTCTTTGCCTTGTATTTTTCTCCGATATATCTGGCGTTTCCTTCCAGCTGCTCGGCTACACCCATATCGGCCGGCAGCATCTCAAAGCCGGCTCCTTCCTCCCCGCAGAAAATGCAGCCGCCGCTGCCACAGGTCCCGTCCCGGTTCGGGCAGCCGGAGGGAATGTTGACCGGCAGCTTGTAAACCTTTGTTCCGTATCTCTTCAGCAAATATTCGGAAAATTTATTATATACCATACTGCTTTGCCGCACCTTCAGTAACGATCGAACAGGCTTTTGACAGCGAAAGTCCGGACTTCTCCGCAATTTTTCTGCAGTCCTCGTATTCGGGGGATACCTTCTTCATATCTCCATAGGATGCGACTTTTACCCTGGCATCACCATATGGAGTACTGACATTCAGTATCTTTCTGTCCATGCAGAGACGTTTCACATATCGGGTCCTGATGCCCAATGTGGTCGTCTCACGGAACACTATATCAGCAAAAATGTCTTCCGTGCCCGGTTTTGCCAGGACGGTCAGCATATAGGCAGGTCTGTTCTTCTTCATATATATGGGCGTGTAAAATGCATCGAGCGCTCCCGCATCCATGAGCTTCGACATTGTATAACCGAGCGTTTCACCGGAAACATCGTCCATATTTGTCTCAAGCACAGCGATTTCGTCATTTTGGATCGTAACCTCTGCGACAGGTGTTATTTTTTCATCACTTTGCTCCGATGCTCCGCCATTGCGCGCATCTATCCCGTCATTACCGCAGGATTTATCGTCATAGAGCTCCCCAAATATGATCCTCAATGCATTTAGCCTGCCTGTATTCCTCTTTCCGAGACCATATCCCGTCTTCTCCACCGTCATTGGAGGACGTGCTCCAAACTCCGAAGCCATGCATTTGATAAGCCCCATCCCTGTCGGAGTCACCAGTTCCGTCGCTACATCCTCGGAAACAAGTGGTATACCGCTTCCCGAGAGCATCTCCATTACTGCGGGGACCGGAACGGGTATGATGCCATGCCTGCAATGTATGAAACCGCTGCCGTCGTGCAATACCGAGCTTACGACCTTCTCCGCTCCCAGAAGCTCAAGGCATATCGCTGTGCCGGCTATATCGACTATGGAATCCACAGCTCCGACTTCATGGAAATGCACTTCATCAACAGTTTTACCGTGCACCTTGGCTTCAGCCTCGGCGATCTCGCGGAAGACCCTTTTGCTGAAAGCCTTGACAAAGCCGCTGAGGCGGCTCGTTTCAAATATATGTTCAATATCGGGCAGGTTGCGTTCCGCACCGGAATGCGAATGTTCGTGGTAGTGCGCATAGTCTTCAGAATTGGCATGCATGTGTCCATCCGTATGATCATGATCATGTGAATGCCCGTCTGTATGGTCGTGGTCGTGTATATGTCCATGCTCATGACCGTGCCCATGGCCGGCATTGTGATCGCTGCTGCATTCGCCGTCATCGCCGTCGGTCAATACGACATTGAAATCCGTACCGCTGATACCCATCGCTATTTTTGTATTTATCTCTGCTCTATATCCATCCAGGTCAAGTTTTGAAAGCTCCTTCAGAAATACATCCCTGTCGATGCCGAGGTCAAGCAGGGCTCCAATGGTCATATCGCCGCTGATGCCGGAAAAACAGTCGAAATACAAAATTTTCATCCATTTTCTCCTTTTTGGAATTTACGCTAATATAATCACAATTTGTTGATCATGCTTGCAAGATAGCCTGCGCCGAAACCGTTGTCTATATTGACTACGCCTATCCCGCTTGCGCAGCTGTTGAGCATCGTAAGCAGCGCCGAAAGGCCGCCGAAGTTCGAACCATAGCCAATGCTCGTAGGCACGGCTATCACCGGCTTTTTCAC
>Ga0207834_1000107_pt1 | contig 28296 bp, 23 predicted proteins | sample LuqExpMetagenom5_FD_187763 | JGI IMG/M metagenome (GOLD analysis project Ga0207834, IMG submission 187763) | Tropical forest soil microbial communities from Luquillo Experimental Forest, Puerto Rico - Sample 5 (SPAdes) | ecosystem: Environmental > Terrestrial > Soil > Tropical forest ...
GAGGCAGCGAGGCAGCGAGGCAGCGAGGCAGCGAGGCAGCGAGGCAGCGAGGCAGCGAGGCAGCGAGGCAGCGAGGCAGCGAGGCAGCGAGGGCATGTTGAACGCAACCAACAGCCCCATCAAGCGCAATCTTTACCTTCATCCGCTGCTTTTCAGTCACCGACCTGCGCTCTTCTTGCGCAAAACCCTGCGCTCTCGGCAATGCACTGCGGGCTGACTTGCTGGCTTGCTGACTTGCTGACCCGCGCCGCAGGCGCCGCTGGCCCCACCGCAGGTGGTGGTGGTTTACGGAATTCCTACAATCTTGTGTGTCTGCAGGCTGAGCCGCCACTGGGGATGGGCCAGGCAGTAGGCCACCGTGGCCTGGGTATTGGCTACCCGGGCGGGTCCGTCCATGGGCTGCAGAAAGAAGTGCGCAAAGTCCAGCGCGGCAAACTGTTCGGGCTGCAGCTCCTGCTGGGGATAGACCAGCTTCAGCTCCTGGCCTGACCGCTGGCGGAACTGCGCCAAGGTCTTGGGGCTTACGCAGACCCAGTCAATCCCTTCCGGAGCCGGAAGGGTGCCGTTGGTCTCCACCGCCACCTCAAAGCCCTGGGTGTGCAACGCGGCGATAGCCTCGGCATCGAGTTGCAGCAGCGGCTCGCCCCCAGTACAGACCACGTACTTTTTCCCCGCCCCGTTCGCAGGCCAGCAGGCAGCAACGGCTGCAGCCAGAGCTTCGGCCGTGTCAAAACGTCCGCCACCCTCGCCATTGGTGCCTACAAAATCGGTATCGCAAAAGCGGCAAACGGCCTGGGCGCGATCCTCTTCACGGCCGCTCCACAGATTGCAGCCGGCAAAACGGCAGAAGACCGCCGCGCGGCCCGCCTGCGCTCCCTCGCCCTGCAACGTATAGAAGATTTCTTTGACTGTGTACATAGTGGTCCGTGATCTGGCAGCAACGGCCAGAACGCAGTGGCCTTTTCTGGCCACTGTTCCCTGTCCACTGCTCACTGGTACTGCAGAGGATCCTCGATCCCGTTCTCCCGGAAGCCCTTCAAGCGCAGTAGGCAGCTATCGCACTGGCCACAGGGATTGCCCGCAGCCGAGGGATCGTAGCAACTGCTGGTCAGCCCGTAATCCACGCCCAGACGCAGGCCTTCGGCAATGATCTGGGCCTTGGTCCATGCGATCAGCGGGGTGTGAACCTTCAGGTTCTGGTGGCCTTCCACGCCTGCCTTCGTGGCCAGGTTAGCCATCTTCTGGTAAGCCTCGATGTATTCGGGACGGCAATCGGGATAGCCCGAATAATCCAGCGCATTCACGCCGATAAATACGTCGCTCGAACCCAGCACCTCTGCCCAGGCCAGAGCAAAGGAGAGAAAGATGGTGTTGCGCGCCGGCACATAGGTGACCGGAATGCCGTGGCCCATCTCTTCGATCTCGCGGCCCTTGGGCACGGCAATCTCATCGGTCAGCGCCGAACCGCCAAACAGGCGCAGGTCGATTTGCGCAATGCGGTGCTCTTTGGCTCCGCCCGCCTCAGCCACGCGACGCGCAGCCTCCAGCTCCCAGGCATGACGCTGGCCGTAGCGGAACGATAGCGCATAGGGCTCAAAGCCCTGTGCGCGTGCAATGGCCAGCACCGTGGCCGAATCCAGTCCGCCGCTCAACAAAACAACGGCGCGTTTTGGGGTGTTGCTCATCGTGGTGTATTGCTCCTTGGTTCTTCAGCGAGTCAGCGAGTCAGCGAGTCAGCGAGTCAGCGAGTCAGCGAGTCAGCGAGTCAGCGAGTCAGCGAGTCAGCGAGGGCATGTTGAACATAACCAACAGCCCAATCCAGCACAATCCTTGTCTTGATCCGCTGCCTTTCAGTCGCCGACATGTGCCCTCGGCACTGCATTTCGATGCTGACTTGCTGGCTTGCTGACCAGCGCCGCAAGCCCCGCTGCATGCAATGCTTACTTCAGATCTCCACCTTTGCCAATGTCCATCGAGGGAGGCAGCGGGTTGCCCTCGTCGATATAGGCTTCAATGGTCTGATCCAGAATGCCCTGCGCATCGAGAATAAACTCAACCGCATCGCGGCCCGCGCCGTCACCGCCCGCACTCGCAGTCACATAGTGAGCTTCGGCCTTCACCCGTTCCCGGGCATTGGCTGTGGCAATGGCGAACCCGACTTCGCGCATGGCGGGCAGGTCGATCACGTCGTCGCCCACATAAGCAATCTCGTCCAGCCCGATGCCTTCCTGCGCCATAATCTCGCGGATGGGCTTCATCTTGTAGCTCTGGCCCTGATAGACGAAGTCGAGCTTCAGGTCGCGGGCGCGCATGGCCACAGTCTCGGAAATGCGCTTGGTAATGATGCCGCTCTTGAGGCCGGCAATCTTCATTAGAGAAAAGGCCGTGCCGTCGTGGGCGTTGTAGCCCTTAAACTCGACCATGCGGCTCTCGTAGCCACCCTTCCCGTCGGCCACCGGCGCCGGAAACACCCAGATGCGCCCATCGGTCAGCACGCCGTCCACGTCAAACAGGATTACCTTGATCTTGCGGGCACGATCCCGCGCGCTCAGTGTCATGGTTCTATTCTACCGGGCGCTGAATCCCGCAGGAAACAACTTGTGGCTACAACAGTCTGCGGTCAATCTGGCAGGGGACCGGCTGGCCCAGTTGCACCTGACCAAAGAGGCGATGCGCGGGGTTCAGCAGGTAGTTCCGTTCCTGAGGCACCACCACGCTAGGCACGGAGAGCACGGGCCGCTCGCCACTGGCAAGCCACTCATCGCCCAGCACCTGCGTGGCGGCCGTGGGCGGCTCCTGATCCCATTCCATGGGCAAACCGAGCTCTTCCACCGGCGTCACCAGTGCGGCTTCGAACTGCACCGGAATCAAAACGTAATCGGCAAAGAGCGAGCTGCGGCGCAGATGCACCAGAATCTCCAGAAGCGCCAGCGCGCGCGATCCGGCGGTGTAGACCATGGCCGTTCCAGGCCGGTTCCAGCGCCCGCCATAGAGCCGCGCTCCCTCGCCGGAGAAGGCCTCGGCCGCAAAGCGCTTGCGCACGATGCGCCATGCCTCGATCACCGGCGCGGCCCTCGAAGGGCCCTGGTGTTCAAGCGAAGACTCCGTGCAGTAGACGGCCGATCAGGTTGCGCACCTCGCGGCCGCCAAAATCCGTTTGCGCATACTCGATGGGGCGAGCCTGCCCCAGACCATGCGCGGGCTCGGTGAGCCACTGGCGGGCCGCCTCCGCATCGCCATCGAACATTTCCTGGGCGGAAAAGAAGATCTCCATCAGGCGCAACATCCGCTCCGACTCGGCCTTGAGCAGCCGCCCGCTCTCGCGCCGCCGGGCAAAAGTCCGCTCTGGCAACTCCAGGAATCCGGCCAGTTCCCGCGCCGTCAGCCCAGACTGCTCCATGAACTGCGCCACCTGGGCCCATTTCATGCCCGCAGCCAGCAGACGCAGAATGGCAGGCGTATCCGTCTTGGCGGGAGCAACCGCCTGCCCTCCGCCTTCCGTTTCAACCCGGGTTCGTGCCCTGCCATGCAGGGGAGCCGTGGATGCCATAGATTCAGCTTACGCCTATTCTGCCATTTTGACGAAAAAATATGCCAAAATGACAGATCTATGGCTTACCCGCTCCCTCCGTGGGCGCGGCAGGAGCAGCCGGAGGAGCCGGAATTACAGGCACAACTGTCGCGGGGGGCTCCTTAATGAGCACCGCGAAGCGCGGGAAGGCGAAAGCTCCGGCCGTGTCGTCGATTACGTTGAGCTGGCAGGTGTACTGCCCCGGCTTCAAAGCTTCGAGCGGCACATCCAGCTCAATGGCCACCGCATCGCGCCCGGCCACGTTGATGTTTTTCGCCTCTACCAGCGGGGTTTCAAACACTTTAACCGAGCCTTGCATCAGTTGCAGGCTAGACAGCACCCGCACCGGTTCCCCTCCCCCCTTGGCTCCTTCCACCTTGGCTCGCACGGGCGAATAGACCTCGTACAGCAGGTAGAGATGCTGGTCGCGACGGAAAACGTGGCTGATGTTGGGCACATACTCCAGACCGTTGCGCACCGTGGGTTCCAGCTTCTTGCTGGGCTGGCGCGCGCTGGCCAGCAGGATCGAGCTCATTTTGAAGGGAGCTTTCTTCATCTCCGGCAGTACAATCTCGGCCTCAAACGATCCCATGCGGCCGGTCTGGTTTTCCCGCACCACAAACTTCAAGTGATACTTGCCCGCGGGCAGGTTGAAGCCGGTGGTGTACTGAATATTCTTCTGCCGCGCGTTCAAGCCCTGATCCAGATTGAGCTTGACCGTCTCGCGTGCGCGTCCGATGGGCCGCTTCACCTCGTCGATGACCCCGCCGATAATGTCGAGCGTGGCCTTGTCCTTGTCGCCGCCCTTCACAAAGGGAATCTGCGAGCCAGGAACGATCAGCGAAACCGGCACGTAGTAGCGCTCGTGATCGGCGCGGAAGTAGAAGGCGTCCATATAAAGCGCCATATCGGTGGCAGGCAAATCACTGGCCAACTGCTCATCGAGCTCCTGCTCGCGATCTTCCTTACCGGCATGCTTGAAGTCGGCCGGGGCGTAGTAGCCGGGCCGGTACTCGAGTTTGATGCCGGGCTTGTTCACGGCAATCTTCAGCTTGCGATATTTGCCGTCGCGCGCGGGATTCGAACTGCGGAAGCCAATTGCGTAGTAAGCCGAGGAGTCTTTCTGCACCTGCGCAAAGGCGGGCGCAAAATCGTTCGAATCGAAGAAAGCCTTGCCGCCGGTCTCGGTGGAAAGGGTGGCCATCACTTCCTGGCTGCTGAAGTTAGCGTTCATGTTGTTCTGCAGCGCGCCGCCGTTGCCCGCGCCGGAGCGCACGCTGCCGCTGGAGGCGTTCCCCAGCGGTCCAATCGCCTCCAGCCCACGCGTGTCCACGCTGTAGATGGCAAGGTTGGCTCGCACGGCCGCATTCACCGCCGAACGCAACGAAGCCTGATTCTCAATACCATCGCGCGAGATGCCTCCCGAGAAGTACAGCAGCGACTTCTTCTCACCGATCTTTTCCAGCGACTTCGAAATGGCGCGCAAAGCAAACAACTCGCGATCCGTATTCAGGTCGTTGTACTCACTCTCGTCGGCGGTATAGCTGGTGGTGTCTTCACTCTGGTTGGAATTGGCATTGGCGCCCTGCTCAAAGCCGGAGCCTTCGGTGCCGTTGTAGGCACCCACTTCGCGGATCAGAGCGTCCTTGTCGGCGGTAAAGTCCTGGTCCACTTTGAGCGAGTCGCCGAGGGAGACCAGTGCCACCAGATCGGCCGTCTGCATCTTGTTTTTGAGAAAGTCGCGCGCCGCATCCACGGCCCGTTCCAGATCCTCGGGCTGCATGCTGGTCAGGTCGAAGAACATCACAATCAGGCGATGATTGCGCAGATCCTCTGGCCGGGCAACCACCACGGCCTTCGAGCCGCTGGAGCCCGCGGCCAAACCGCTGACGGTAGCTTCCTTGAGCGGCGTGGCCATCTCCACGGTCTGGAAGTCGAAGGTGGAAACCTGCTGTTCCTTGCCCGCCTCCCACACACGGAAGTCGGACTGCTTAAGCCCTTGAACGATCTCGCCGGTTTTGGCGTCACGCGCCACCACGTTGGTCAGCACCAGGTTGCTTTGCACTTTGAGCACAAAGCCAGCCTGCGGTGTATCGGAGATCGGTTGCCCGCTCTGCGCATCCGGAGCCATCTGCGCTCCCAATACGGGCGCGACATTCTGCTGCCCCCAGCACGTGGCCGGAAGTGCGAGCGCGGCCATGGCCACCACAGCTCCTGCGCGTTCAACAAACTTGTTCATCGTGCTCCCCATCTTCTCCAAACTCTGAAACAATCCACCAACTCACTTCGCAATTAGCACCTAGAACCCAGCACCTAGTCCCTAGCACCTAGCACCTAGCACCTAGCACCTAGCACCTAAAATCTGAACCTCGACTCAAACGAAAACTGCCGCATGGAGCTGGTCGAGTTCACCTGGCCGAAGGTTGTGGAGCTGGCATTGGTGTCAACGCCTGAATACTGCACGGTGTTGAACACATTGCTGGCGGTGGCGCGGAACTCCCAACTACGCGTGGAGCCGAGCTGCATCGTCTTTGAGAGCGTCATATTGTTCGTAACGGTGCCGGGCCCGCGCACGGAGCTACGAGGCGTGTTGCCAAAAACTCCGCAGGGATAGGCCGTGGACGAGGTAACGGTGGGCTCCGCGTAAGCGCTGGCGTTGAACCATTGCAATCCGCTCACGCCGGAGGTGGGTGAAACCCCGGTCAAATTGGGGCGGAAAACCGATCCGGTACCGCAGGCTGTACTCTGCACCGCGGCCGTATAGGTGGGCGTAAGAGGCGTGCCGCCCGCGAAACGGAAGGTGCCAGAGACCGACATGCCTTCCAGAACATGTGAGGCCACACCGGAAGTGAACCATTGTTTGTCGTATCCGAAGGGCAGTTCGTAAAGATAGTTGCCATTGACCGTGTGGCGCACATCGGTGCTGGAACTGGCGCGCTCCGCGGCAAGATCCTGCCAGTTCTGCGCCATGGGCACGGAGTTATCGATGGCATGCGCATACTGGTAGAAAGCCCCCACCGCAAAGCCGCCCGAAAGCCGCTTCTGCAGGCTGAGCGTGCCCGCGTTGAAACGCGAGCCGGCATGCGCTTGTTGATAGGTAAACACCAGATTGGTGGGATCGGTGCTGGGGCTGGAAGCCGTGGCGCGAGGCGCGCTCTTGATATCAAGATTTCTGCCCAGCGATCCGTTGTAGCCGGCATTCATCACCAGCCCCCATCCCAGCGGCTTCTGCAGATTCACGTTCCAAACCTGCACGTAGGGCATGCGGTAATGCGGATCCAGAGCGTAGTTGCCGATCGTATCGGCTGTGCCAAAGCCATTGGCCAGGGTAAAGCAGGTGGAGGTACTCTGCCGCGCACAGGCCGAGGTGGCATGCCCCGCGGAATCGATCTCCTGGTTGGTCTGCTGATTCACAAACCCCGCATCGTTGACCATCGGCTGCCGTGCCAGCGAACTGGCAAAGGTGCTGTACTGGCCCACGGTGTAGTTAATGCCGTAGCCGCCACGCAACACCATCTGCTTAATGTGCGGCACGCGCCAGGCCACCCCGATGCGCGGCGAAAAGGCCGTGCGGTACGGATCCACCAGGCTCGAACGCAGGGCGCCGCTCGACGCGCCTACTCCGCCGGCCTGCACCTCGCTCTGACGGGTAAAGCCCGCCGCCGCGTTCGTATCCACCATGGACAGATGGTTGAACTTCTCCGTATAGGGAGCAAAGTACTCGTAGCGGATGCCGTAGTTGAGCGTCAGCGTGTTGGTCGCCCGCCAGTCGTCTTGCACATAAAAATCCACCACATTGTCGCGCAGGTAGCTCTTGGCGGTGGAGGTATTGATGGTGGTGGCCTGCGGAAGTCCCAGCAGCATGTCGGCCAGGGAAGCGCCGGTGGAACTGGAGCCGGACGCATCCTGCGTAAACAGGCCGGTAAAAGTAAAGGTGCCGGTGGCGTTCGAGCCACCCAGGAAGTCGCGATGTACGCGCCGGAAGTCCGCGCCAAAACGGAGATTGTGCTTGTGATAGATCCAACTGACGCTCTCCGAGAACGACAGCGTCTGGGAGATGGACTGATTCGGCTGCACCTCGCTCAACCCGTTCATCGAACTGAGCGTCACATTGGGCAGGCCGTAGTTGAGCGCTCCCGCCCCGGGCACAGCGACACCCAACTGCTGCGCAATGTCCGTCACGCCGGTAAAGAAGTTCTGGGTTTGCGCCGCACTGCGATTCCAGTTGGCGTTGAAGTTGCTGGTCACGCGTTTGTAGCCCACCGTGTAACCGGTCTGCACGGAATAACTATCCGACCAGTTCTTGCCGCCCAGTTGCGGAAAGATATTCACATTGTCCGCCGCCGAGTGGCTCCAGTTGGCGTTCAGGTTGATGCTCTGGCGCAGCCCCTGATTCTGCTGACGGCGATTGCCACCGCCACCAAAGCCGCCACGCCCCATGCCCAGGAGCGAAGCATTCTTGCCCAGGGAGCGCATATAGCGCAATCCGGCCTGGGTCTGATTGGTCTGCTCGCTGCTCAGCAGATGGTAGTTGTAGCTGTTGACGCTCTGGCTCAGATTGGGCTCGGGGAAATAGTTGAGCAGGGCCAGCGCCGCAGCGGAGAGCCGCGCCGTGGGAATCACATTCGGCGTGCCATCCACAATACCGGTGTTGCCCTTGGCCACAAACTGCGTCTGCGTGACGGGATCGTAGATTGTGGCCAGACCGGTGGCCGTAAAGTCGCCCTTGCGCTGGGCGGCGGTGGGCACAATCGCATACTGGTCCAACGGCGTGGAACTGCGCTGGCCGCTCAAGGTCAAAAAGACTGTGTCTTTGCCGCTGGGCTTGGTTACGCCCGGAATATACGGCGCGCTCATGAAGGTGATGCCAAAGCGGTTGGTGCCGGAGGAGGGTTGCGCCTGCGATTGGCCACGCAAGCTGTAGGGCTGCGCGTTCATCGCCGAGTTCGATCCCTGCCAGAACAATGCGCCATGAGGCTGTCCGGGATTGAAGCCGCGGAAGTTCATCCGCCCACCCCCCATGCCGCCCGGCCCGCCAAAACCGCCTCCGGGACCACCAAACCCACCGCCGCCCGCAAACCCACCAAAATTGCCGCCCCCGGAACCTCCGCCGCCAAACAACCCGGCCATGGCTCCATTGGGCCCGCCCAGTTGCGCGCGCACCGTCTCCATGGCATCGCGCAGCCGGTCCATGTCCATGCCGGCCAGCGCGCTCACCTGGCCCTGCTGGCCGCTGATGGCCACCGACTCACCACTGAATTCAGAGCTGGTTGCCACTGTTGGCAGCTCCGCGCCCGAACTCTGCGTACCGGTCCCGGCCTGAGTTTCGGTACCGGACTGCAATGCGCTCAGCAGACTCACCGCCTGCGCGCCATTGCCGCTCAGTTGCTGTACCAGTTGCGCCGTCGCGTTCTCAGTCTGCGTCTGCGCCTTCTCGGCGGCAGCCGCGCGGGAGGCTAGTTGCAGATCGAAGTTGAGCGTCTGCTCATGGCTTTGCGCATTCAGCACTGCTTCCTGCGCACCCTGCGCAAAACCGGCAAACTGGGTACGAACCACGTAGCGACCGTTCTGCGCCAGCACCAGAGTCCAGGCTCCGTTCAGGTCTGTGGTGGTGGCCACGCGTTTACCGGTGAGCGTATTCAGCGCCATCACCGTTACGCCCGGCAGGGGCGTGAGGCCACTCTTCACCGTGCCGCGCAGCTTGCCGCCCACCTGCTCCACCTGTGCCGCAGGTTCCTGCAGGCTATGCGCTACGGTTGCGCCCCATACCCCGATTCCACATCCCACCACCACTGCCAGCTTCAATCGCATCATGCTCTTGCTGTCCTCACCTGAGCTTCGGCCTTACCCTAACAGACGGATAAAACATGCCGGGGGTTGAGTCGCGCCAGGATACGAGCCTTCTCCGGCATCAGAGTCCAGACACAACGACGCACTCACCAGGAAAGACGCAAAAAAGCTCCTACTCCGCGTCACAAACGCGTAAAGCTGTGTAACAAACTGTCACGGCCCCTACCCGGTGAACGAGCTGCGAAGAATCTCAAAATGAAACCCAATAAGGACGCGGGGTTTCCAACAGGCTTGCATTCCGACTCCGGGCATGTTAACTATTGTGTCAATATTCTTTCGGTCGCTACCGGGCAAGTAACCCCCAAGGGCAGACCGAACCTGGGGACCATTATGAAAATCGGCACTACCATCCGCGCACTTCGCCTGCAAAAAGGGCTCTCGCAGGGCGACATCGAGAAAAAGACCGGTTTATTGCGCTGTTACCTTTCGCGCGTAGAGAATGGCCACACGGTTCCTTCGCTGGATACGCTTTCCAAAATTGCCATTGCCCTGGACGTGCCGCTCGCACAGTTTTTTGCCGACGACTCGCTGAATCGCCAGTTGGGCAATCAAAAACTCTCCGACGAGGAACTTCGCTTTTTGACCCAGATCCGCCGCTACTCATCCAATTTGAACGAGAGCGACCGCAAGCTGCTGATGGCCATGGTCAAGAAATTCGCCCAAACCGCGGTGCGATAACATGGCCCACGCGGCAACCGGCCACAAGCGTGCCCGCCGCCCGTAGAACAAGTTCTGCTTGAGCAAACGGGGATCCTTGGATCCCCGTTGTGCATTGTCCTCTGAGATGTGCAAGAAAAAACTGGTCAGCGACCTTGCCGGAACGGCAAGTTTCGTCAGGTTCGCGGCCTAGCTAAAACTGGGCCAGATAGAAGCCGAACAGCGTCAGCAGCAACACCACCATGGCCACGGCAAAGCGGCGACGCACCTCGAACTTTTGGCGGGGGGAGCCGATGCGGGGCACCAGGGGCAGAGCAAAGAGCAGGCCGCAGGCAAAGCCGCCGATATGCGCCGTGTTGTCGATACTGACAGGCGACCCCGGAACCATGCTTGCCAGGCCGATCACCAGATTGATGGCCGCAAAGGTGATGACCGACTTGCGCAGCCCGTTCAACTCGACCCGAGGCACCGGCAGCAGTGGCGACTTAAGCAGGATAATAAGCACGCCGGCTACGCCGAAAACCGCGCCAGATGCACCCGCGCCCACCGGGCCGAAGAGACCCACCTCGCCCAGCGGCGGGTGGAATCGCCAGGAATTCCATAGCGTGGAAAGCAGGTTGCCGGCTGCACCGGTAAGGATGTAAGCGGTCACCATCCCCGAGAAGCCCAGCAGCGGCTCGGCCAGCAGGCCTAGATTCCACAAACACCACATGTTAGTGGCCAGGTGGATGATGCCCACATGGACAAACATGGCGGTCACAATCCGCCACCATTCGCCGTAAAACAGGACGGCTCCGGCGTTATTGGCGCCATGCGAGAGCAACTCGCTCCAGGACGGGCTGATGAAACTGACGTGCCCGGCCAGCATCCAGAGGAAAACCAGGATGTTGGCAGCCATCAGCAGATGCGTGGCGGGGGCAATCTCCCAGGCGGAGCGGTTGCGCCGTTCGCGTGGCTGGGTATGCGGCTGCGCGGCTACGCCGTCAGGAGGCAGAATTTCAGGCTCGGGAACTGGCGGAGAACTCCCCATATCTTAACTTTACCCGAAGCCGGGGCGGAGACTGCGCCTCCAAAGCGATTCCTGGAGTCCAAAGTTCCCGTCCGCGTCTCATAAAATGGTGCCGGATCCTGCTTTGGGGCCTGGAGTTGTAGTCTGAATACGGTAGTTCCTACGTTATCTGAATCTTGGACCCCGCCGGCCAGGCGAACCCAGCTCATCGCCGGCGCTGAAAACCCTCACAACAAGGAGAGTTCCCATGAGTTCCGCCGCCAATGGCCTGAAACCCGTCCGTCGCGCCCTGCTGAGCGTGACCGACAAGACCGGCCTCGTCGAATTTGCCCAGAAGCTTGCCGGCTTCGGGGTTGAGCTTGTCTCCACCGGAGGCACCGCCAAAGCCCTGCGTGAAGCGGGCCTTACGGTCAAGGACATCAGCGATTTGACGGGCTTTCCGGAGATGCTCGATGGGCGCGTGAAAACGCTCCATCCCAAGGTCCACGGCGGCCTGCTCTACATCCGCGGCAACGCCGCCCACGAGGCAGCCGTGCGCGAGCACCAGATTGAGCCCATCGACATGGTGGTGGTGAACCTCTACGCCTTTGAAAAAACCGCCGCCCAACCCGGCGTCGCCTTCGGCCATCTGATTGAGAACATCGACATTGGCGGTCCTTCCATGGTCCGCTCGGCCGCCAAGAACTTTGAAGATGTGGCCATTGTGACCCGCGTGGCCGATTACTCCGCCCTGGCTGAAGAGCTGGCCGCCAACCACGGCTCACTCCACCGCGCCACCCGCTGGGAACTGGCCAAGAAGGCCTTTGCCACCACCGCCGCCTACGATACGGCCATTGCCAGCACACTGGAACAGATCGCCGGCTCGCCCACCCCGTCCGAACCGGCAGCGCCGGACACCGCGGCTCTGCCCCACACGCTGCGCATCAACATGCCACTGCAACAGGCTTTGCGGTACGGTGAGAATCCCCACCAGCGCGCCGCGCTGTATGCGGACGGAACGGGCCTGGGCATTGCCGGCGCAACGCAGTTACAGGGCAAGGAATTGAGCTTCAACAATCTGGTGGATCTGGACGCCTGCTGGGAACTGGCCCAGGAGTTCGACTCCCCGGCCGTGGCCATCATCAAGCACACCAATCCCTGTGGCGCGGCCATCGGCAGCACTGTTCTGGAAGCCTACCAGCGGGCTCTGGCCTGCGATCCTCTTTCTGCCTTTGGCGGCGTAATCGGCATCAACCGCGAAGTGGATGCGGCGGCGGCCGAAGAGATTGCCAAGTTGTTTGTGGAGGCCATTGCCGCGCCTGGCTTCACCGCCGAGGCCCGCGAGCGCTTTGCGGCCAAGAAGAACCTGCGCCTGGTCGAAGTGAAATCGGCTCCGGCGCGGCCCGTGGCCAAACATGTATCCGGCGGCATGCTGGTGCAGGACGCCGATACGGCGCGCATCGACGCAGCCGGCCTGAAGGTGGTCACCAAGCGACCGCCCACCGCCGAGGAGCTTGAGAACCTGCTCTTCAGTTGGCGCGTCTGCAAACACGTGAAGTCCAATGCCATTGTGTACGCGCGCGGAGGCCAGACCATCGGCGTGGGCGCGGGCCAGATGAGCCGCGTGGACGCCGCCCGCTTTGGCGCGCAGAAGGCCGTGCTCGATCTGAAGGGTACCGTTGCCGCATCCGACGCCTTCTTCCCCTTCCCCGATGGGCTGGAGGAGATTGTGAAGGCCGGCGCCACCGCCGTCATCCAGCCCGGTGGCTCGGTAAACGACCCCAAGGTTATCGAAGCCGCTGACCGGCTGAACGTGGCTATGGTCTTCACCGGTGTCCGCCACTTCCGGCACTGAGACCGGTTCTCCATAAGTGTGATTAAAGGTTGGCATGCTATCCAATCCAACCTTTAATCACACTTAACCTCTTTCGCACCTTCAAACCAAGCTACGTGGTCTTATTCTCAAATTTTTAGATTTTTATTGCCAAACATTAAGACATACACCTATTATGTTTGGCCATGCACATAGATCAGGATCATATGTACCGTGGAGCAGCTTTAACTCAGATAGCTGAACACCCGGCATTTACTGCGATCAATCTCTTTGCGAACAGTAAGGCGAATTGCGTCCAGTAAGGCGAATTGCGTCTATCAAATTAACACAAATATTGGCATATACATTAAACACAGCACAGACACCCCAACCACCTATAGTGAATACGTCTTTAACTTTAAGACCAAGAACCTTGAAGAAATCGAGGCACTAAAACCCTTATGCAAGAAACTGTTCATCGTTTTGGTATGCATCCATGCCCATGAAATATGCTGTATTTCATACAAAGATTTTGCAGCGCAGATCGAACAACGAAAGACAAACAAGAAGGAAATCGAAAAACAATACAACGTACTCGTAACAGCCGAAAAAGGAAAAAGCTTTAGAGTCTATATGAATGCGGCGGGGAAAAAACGCACAAGGCTAAAAGCGCTAACAGTCCCGCGAAATGCATTCCCGTCGTACATATTCGAATAGCCATCTCAAGACGCCGCAAACACAACGGAGTGTCTTTAGAAAGCCAACTCTTCCGGCGAAAGAGATTCCGGCTCCTCCACCGAGCTCATCCGCTCCATGGCGTTGAACAGTGCATCCACTTTGCGGGCCTTCAGTTGCTCGCGAAGCAGTTTCTCCAGCGCAGCTCCCGACAGAAGACCCGCGCGCTGGGCTTCCTGCGCCAGCTGATCGGGCAGTTTGATTTCCACCGTCGTCATGAATGCGGCCTCCTTTCGGTTCTCCTGGGCAGGAGAATTCACCTTCATCGTACCGCAGTTCGAGGTTTTCGCAGGCCGTGAATCTCCGTGTATCTCCATCCTATTCTGATCCTAGATGCCCCATAATGGAGACACTCATGCCAGCATCTTCCGAATCCGCCGACCTTCGTACCCGGATGGTTGCCCTTGCCCGCCACATGGACTGGTACCGGGGACTGCGGGCGGCCATTGCCTTGTGCATGCCGGTGGTGCTGGGCGACTTGCTCTCCATCCCCAACCTGGGCTGGGCGGGCTTGGGCGGCTTTGAGGCCATCATCTCCGACGCGGGTGGCCCGTATCGTTTGCGTCTGGGTTCCCTCGCCACCGTGGCTCTGGGCGGCGCGCTGGGGCTCACCGTGGGTACGCTGGCCGGCAACAGCCTGATCTGGGCGCTTCCGGTCACCATCGTCTTCTGTTTTGTGTGGAGTTATCTGGCCGTGTTGGGCGCGCCCTTCAGCGGCGCGGGAACCCTGGTGCAGGTCATCTACATCTGCGGCATCGGCGCGCCCGACCCCAGCGTGCATGAAGCGGTTACGCGCGGCCTGCTGCTGATGATCGGCGGCTTGTGGGCAGCGGTGCTTTCACTGCTGTTGTGGCCACTGGACGCCTATCGCCCGGCGCGTTCGGCGGTCAGCGCCTGCTACACCGATCTGGCCAGCTTCCTCGATTCCATCTCCCAACTGGCCGCCCGGGGCTCGCAGAGCGCGGCACTCTGGCATCGTCTGGCGCAGCATCATCAATACCGTTTGCGGCGCACGGTGGAACAGGGCTGGCAGGCGCTGGCCGCGGTGCGCGCGCGCCGCCAGGCGGAAACCCCGCAGGGCCAGCAACTGGTGGTTCTTCTGGAACATGCCGACCTGCTGATGGCCCGCTTTATCGCTATTGCCGAACACATGGAGAGCCAGACCAATTGCGCCAGTTGCAGTCCCTGCCAGGCGCATTATCTGGCCGGACTCGACGACCTCCGGCTGGTGTCTTCCTGGATTGCGGCTCTCCTCGAAGACCGCGCCGGACAAACCATGGCCCATGCCGAAGCCCAGCGCGGACGCATGCGCCGCCTGCCCGCCTTCGTAGAAGGCACCGAGTGCGCAGGCAATGCCGGTGGCCGCTTCCTGGCCGATCAGGTGGCCGCCTCCGCCTCGCTGCTGGATTCCTCAGTGGATAGCGCCGCGCAGTTGCGCATCGGACGGGCCATCCAGCGCCGCCTGGAGCCCAAGATTCCCCAGGGTGCTTCGCAAGGCCACTTCGCCCATGTGCATCTGCGTCTGGCGCAGTTCCATTCCGACTGGTCGCCGCTGCGTGTGGCCTCTCAGTTGCGCGCCAATTTCACGCGCTCCTCACTCCTGCTGCGTCATGCGGCTCGCGTCACCATCGTCTGCGGGCTGGACGTATTCCTGATCTTCCAGCTCAATATCGATCACGGCTACTGGCTGCTGCTCACCTCGCTGATCGTGCTGCAACCCCATGTTTCCGGTACCATGCGCCGGGGCTTGCAGCGAATTGGCGGCACCGTGGGCGGAGGAATTCTGGCTGCCTTGCTGGCCGCGGCCCTGCACACACAGTTAGCCACCGCCGCCACCCTGTTTCCGCTGGCCCTGCTCGCTCTGGCTATTTTGCCGATCAGTTATACGGCCTTCTCCTTCTTTTTGACGCCCACCTTTGTGCTGGCCTGGCTGCCCTACTCGGGCGACTGGCGGCTGGCCGTCATCCGCACACTCAATACCATCGGTGGGGCGCTGCTCTCCGTAGCCGCCATGTACTTTCTCTTTCCCAGCTACGAACGTGACCGGGCGCCGCAGTTTCTGCGCTCAAGTCTGGCCGCTGATCGCCGCTATCTGGCACAACTAGCTGAAAACTGGCGCACTGGCGCGCGCGGTTCGCGCCTGCTGGCCAACGCCCGCCGCGCCGCCGGCCTGGCCCATAACGACACCGAAGAGTCCATGGACCGGCTGCTGGCTGAAACTTGGCCGCGTCGCCAGAACTTTGCCCAGTTTGTCACCGCCTTCGTCACTTACCTGCGCCGCGCCGCGCAAAGCGCCACGGTACTGGCAGCCTTCGAGGGGGATGCGGCCTGGAAGCAGTCCAGCGCCGTCCAAAGCCGGTTGGGGCTGGTGCTGCGCCGTCTGGAATGGCTGGAAAACCAGATTCCCGTGGCCGGAGTCGAACCTGCCACCAGCCCCTGGCCGGAACCGGAGGTGGGTGCGCACTGCCTGTTGAGCGGTGTCGACGAGGCCCACCCCGGCGAACGGCAGATGGAACGGCTGGAGCGCCAGGTGGAGATTCTCCGCCGCCAGTTGGCCAGCCTCCGCCAGAGCGGCTGGCTACCCACCGCCGGGCGCGTGACTGGAAACTGACCCTTTCTCCTGAGCCCGCTCCTTTCTGGTGATCGGGGGGCAAATTCGAATCAATCCCACCTGATTCTGCGACAAAGGGCGCGTACAATCGTCAATACAGATAGCGGAGTTTTCCGCCTGGAGCCGCTTTTTGGCGACTCTCCGGACTGGCGCAAAGTAGCGCGCGGCCCAATGGATAGGATGGCTTGGAATCCCCTACATGATGATGCAGAAAAACCTTACGCTCACCTTTTGGCTCTCGGTTGCCACCGTCCTCGCGCCCACCGCCGCGATTGCGCAGAACACTGCTCCGGCCGCTGCCCAGACGGCCAGCCCTGCTCCAGCTATCGACCGTTCCCAGGCCTACTTCCACGCCGCCCTGGCCGCCACCTATGCGCAGGACGCCCTGCAGCAGGGACGCCCGGAGATGCTGACCAAGGCTATTGAAGAGTACAAGTTGGCCTTGAATGCCGATCCTGGTTCGCCGGCCATCAGCGTGGCCCTGGCCGAGCTCTACTTTGGCGCCGGACGCGTCCGCGAGGCCGAGGCCACTGCTCGCAACCTGCTTAAAAATGCACCAGACGACGTCGACGCCAATAAGTTGCTGGGGCGCATTTTTCTCCGCCAACTAGGCGAAGGCCAAGCTGCTTCCACCGTTCTGGATCAGGCAGTGGCCGAGTATGAGAAGCTCACCACGCTGGAACCGAAGAACGTGGAACATCGCATGATCCTCGGCCAGCTTTACACCATCAAGCACGACGCCAAGAAGGCCGAAGCCACCTTTGCCGCCGCCCGCCAGATTGAGCCCGACAGCGAAGAAGTGATTCTGAATATGGCGCGGCTCTACGCCGAGTCCGGCGATGTGGCCCGCGCCGCCCAAGTGATTGAAGAAGTTCCGGTCAACGACCGCTCCCCCAAGATGGAGTTCAGCCTGGGCGCGGCCTATGACCAGATGAAGAAGTATCCCCAGGCCGTAGCCGCCTACGAGCGCGCCCTCGATATGTCCCGTGGCGACCTGCATATTATGGAAGCGCTGGCTCTGGCGCTGAACGCCAACAACCAGCTCGACAAGGCGTTGGAACAGTACCGTGCGCTGGCCAAGGCCGATCCGGAGAATGCCGAAGCACTGGTCAAGATCGGCGACATTCTGCGCCGCCAGGGGCATTTCCAGCAAGCGTTGGAGGTCGTCCAGAAGGCTCGCAAAATGGAGCCCAACTCCCTGGAGGGCGGCTACAACGAAGGCATGCTGCTCGACGTGATGGGCCGCTACGACGACTCCATCCGCGTGTACAGCGAGATGGTGGACCTTACCAGCCACGCCAATGGCGCCTATACGGAAGAGGAAAAGGGCAGCCGTTCCTTCTTCCTGGAGCGGCTGGGCTCGGTCTGCCAGGAGAGCGGCCGCACCGAGCAGGCGCTGGCGGCCTATCAGAAGATGATCGACATGGGCGGCGAGGCCAGCCCCCGAGGCTATCAGGGCCAGGTCGAGGTGTACCGCGCCGCCAAGCAATATGACAAAGCCATCGAGACTTCCCGCAAGGCTGTTGAAGCTCACCCGAAGAATCGCGAGCTGAAAATGATGCTGGCCGGTGAACTGGCCGATCACAATCAGGCCGAAGAGGGCTTCCGGATCATCAAGAGCTTGCTCGCCAATAGCGCGGAAGACCGCCCCCTCTGGATCACCATGGTGCAGATGCATATCCGCCTCCACCAGTGGAAGGAGGCCGAAGAGGCTCTGGCCAAGGTGGAAGGCTACACCACCAAGAAGGAAGACAAGGTCTATCTGCTCTTTCTGCGCGGCGAGAACTCCGAGCGCCAGAAGCGCTACGAGCAGGCCGAGCAGCACTTCCGCCAGGTTCTGGAGCTGGACCCGACCAACTCGCTCACCATGAACTACTACGGCTACATGCTGGCCGATAAAACCTCCCGCACCTCCGAGGCTCTCAAGCTGATCCGCAAAGCCGTGGAGCTGGATCCGATGAATGGCGCTTATCTGGACTCGCTCGGCTGGTGCTACTTCAAGATGGGCGACTTCGAACTGGCCGAGGACAACCTGAAGAAGGCTGTGGACCGCGACCAGAGCGATCCCACCGTCCACGATCACCTGGGCGACCTCTACGAGAAGACCGGCCGCGTGCGTCTGGCTGCTGCGCAATGGGAGATTGCTCTCAAGCAGTTTGCCGTCACCTCGCAGGGCGACTTTGAGCCGGCCGACGTGACCAAGGTACAGAAAAAGCTGGACGGCGCGCGCACCAAGCTGGCCAGACAGGATAGCGTTCTGGCTCCGACAACCAAAAACGAGTAGTCTGCGCCTCCCTGCAACATCCAACGCCGGTAGCTTCCGCTGCCGGCGTTTTTTATGCTCCGCTCTCCCCTTCCCGCAGCGGAATTCTCCCGCCCCAGTTTTCCCCAAATGCCCGGCGCGATAAGCTAGAAGCAGGAGATCGGTAGAACGTTATGTCCCCAAACAAATACAAGTACCAGACCCTGGCCATCCATGCAGGCCAGCATCCCGACCCGCAGACCGGGGCTGTCGCCGTGCCCCTGTATCTGACCTCGACTTTTGAATTAACCGGCATCGGCACGGACCGTGGCTGGGATTACACGCGCGCCGGCAACCCCACCCGCGACCGCCTGGAAGAGGCTTTGGCCACCCTGGAAGGCGGCCACTCCGCCCACTGCTTTACCACCGGCATGGCCGCGCTCTCCGCTCTGTTCGCCATGCTGCGCGCGGGCGATCACCTCATTTGTTCCAAGGACGTTTACGCCGGCACCGTGCGTCTGCTGGACGCCATTGTGGCGGGCTACGGCATTCAGATCGAATATGTGGATACCAGCGATCTGGTGGCGGTTCAGGCTGCCATCAAGCCCAACACCAAGCTCATCCACATTGAAACGCCCAGCAATCCGCTGATGGTGCTTACCGACATCCGCGCCGTGGCCAAACTGGCCCACGCCGCCGGGGCGGAGCTGAGCGTGGACAACACCTTCCTCTCCCCGGTTCTGCAGAGCCCCATCGAACTGGGCGCTGACATCGTCATGCACTCCACCACCAAATATCTGAACGGCCACTCCGATGGCCTGGGTGGCGTGCTGATCGGTACCACTCCCGAGCACAAGGAACGCTTCCTGCTAGTCCAGAAGGCGGCCGGCGGCGTCATGAGCCCCTTCGAATGCTTCCTGGTTCTGCGCGGCATCAAGACGCTTCCTCTGCGCGTGGAACGGCATGAGGAAAACGGGCGCGCCGTAGCGGAGTTCCTGCTGCAGCATCCCAAGGTCTCCAAGCTCGCCTATCCGGGGCTGAAGTCGCATCCGCAATATGAGCTCGCCTGCCAGCAGCAGAAAGGCTTTGGCTCCATGATGAGCTTTGAGCTGAAGGACCGCGAGCAGGCTGCGCGCTTCCTGGCCGCGCTCAAGATCTTCACCAACGCCGAGTCGCTTGGTGGCGTGGAGTCGCTCGCCTCGCACTCGGCCACCACCACGCACGCCTCGGTTACAGCGGAGATGCGCGCCTTGATGGGCATCAACGAAGGCCGCATCCGCCTCTCGGTTGGCATTGAAGACAAGGAAGATATCATCGCCGACCTGGAACAGGCCCTGGCTGCGGTGTAAGACAATCATGACCAACTCCCTTTTGCTCGGCATTGACACCTGCGGGCCACGCGGTTCCGTGACACTGGCGCGCGCCTCCGCAGCTCCTCTCCAGATTCTCGGCGAGCGCGAGCTGGAGGGCCGCAGCTACTCCGCCACTCTCACCACGGCGATCGCAGAATTGCTGGACGCGGCCGGCGCCAAGCTGGCCGATCTGGGCGGCATTGTGGTGGTGAACGGCCCCGGCAGCTTTACCGGGGTGCGGGTGGGCGTAAGCACCGCCAAGGGATTGGCTGAAGGACTCTCGCTGCCGGTGGTGGCGGTTTCGCGACTGGCTGTGCTCGCGGCCGCCTCCGGCATTGGCTCTGCGGCGCTGGATGCACACCGCAATGAGGTCTTCCTGCGCCTCGATCAACCTGGCATGGAAGTCCATGAACAGTTGGCCGGTGCCGACGAGTTGGCCGCCGTTACTCCTCAGCCCGCCCGTGTGGCGGTATGCGAGGAAAGCGCGGCTCGCTTGCTGGCCGCGGCCTGGCCTGCCGCTCATCTGGAACAGGTAGCCGCGCCCTCGGCTGCCGATGCTCTCCGGCTGGCAGCAAGCCGTCTTCTGGCTGGCTCAACCGAAGAACTGGCCCTGCTCGATGGCCACTACCTGCGCCGCTCCGATGCCGAAATCTTCGGCGAAAAGGTTGGCGCGGGCGCATGAGTCAAGCCCCGGACGAGCCCATCATCCGGCCCATGCGAGCCGACGACATCCCGCAGGTTCTGGAGATTGCCGTCGCTCTTCCGGAAGCCCCGCACTGGAAGCCAGAGGCTTACCAGGCGGCCATCGATCCCCTGGCCAGCCCACGGCGTCACGCGCTGGTCGCAGAGCGGCTGGGCAGGGTTGTAGGCTTTGCGGTGCTGCTGGTAGCAGCCGACGAGGCCGAGCTGGAGTCCATTGCCGTGGCGCGGCAGGCGCACCGGCAGGGTATCGGCCGTCTTCTTCTTGGACATCTGACCAAATTGGCACAGGCAGACCAGCTCTCCCGGATGCTGCTGGAAGTGCGCGCCTCCAATGAGCGCGCCATTGGCTTCTATACGGGCACCGGCTGGCGTTCCTGCGGCAGGCGCAAACGCTATTACGCTGATCCGGAAGAAGATGCGGTTTTAATGGAATACCAGCTCCCCGCCACGCCCTCTACCGCACGGCTGTGACTCGAGTCACGCAGTCTTGTGTCGGCCAGCGTTATGCACAATTTTTCTCCACATCAGAGTACTTCCGGTCAAATTCCAGCTTGCGAGATGCCCCTCGACCGAGCTATATGTAAATCCTCTGTGAAGAAAATCAGAGGAGGTGCTCGATGGATGAAGTAAAGGACATGACGCTGAGCGATGAGCTTGCCCGCTTGCATGACGAACATCAACGTTACGCTCAGCGCCTGGAAGAATTGCTTCAGAAGCCGTATTTGAGCGAGGACGAGCAGCTTGAAGAGGTTCGTCTGAAGAAGATGAAGCTGCATGCCAAAGATCTGATTCGTGCGCTGGAGAAGCGCAGTCTGGTGATGGCGTAGAACGACCTGAACCTGGCCCCCGCCGCGCCCTGCTCTGGTCGCGGCGGGATGCGAGGAAAGAGCTTGGAGGCGTTGTGCGGCCTGAAGGGCCTGGCGCTGAACCAGCCCCCTAAATGCCGGCCGGTTATGTGTGGTTTGCCAAAGCCCCTTGCGCCGTATAATCGTTAGGACAATGGTTCGTGACGGTTACATCTACGGTTTGGGCTTCCTGGCAGCCGCGGTCGCGCTGGTTCTGCTAACGGGTAGCTGGCCCTGGGCAATTGCCCCGGTTTTGCTGGCTGCGTTTTTCCTCTGGTTCTTCCGTGACCCAGAGCGGACCATCCCTGGCGCTCCGGGATTGATTGTTTCGCCCGGTGACGGCGTAGTGACCGAAACCGTGGCCATCGATACCCCCGAAGGCCCTCGCCAGAGAATCAGCATTTTCCTTTCCGTCTTCAATGTGCATGTGAATCGCGCCCCCATCACGGGCGTGCTTGCGCGCGTTGAATACAAGAAGGGCCTCTATCTGAACGCCATGAATCCGGCTTCAGCCGAGCGCAATGAGCAGAATATTGCTACCGTGCGCGACGGCGAAGTCGAGGTCACCTTCAAGCAGATCGCAGGCCTTCTGGCGCGCCGCATCGTCTTCAACATGCAGGAAGGCGACCGGGTGGAGCGCGGACAGCGCGTGGGCCTGATCAAGTTCGGCTCGCGTGTGGACGTGATTGTTCCCGCCAACGCGCGCATCGTGGTCAAGAAGGGCGACAAGGTAAAGGGTGGCGCCAGCGTTTTGGCCCAGCTTGAGGGAGCAGCTCAGTGAACAGTCCCTTCGCCGGACGCAATCCGGCTGACATGCGTGCAGCACGGCGCGCTCGTCTCCAGCGCGGCATGTATGTGCTGCCTTCGCTGTTCACCGCCTGCAGCATCGGTCTGGGATTCTTTGCCATCACGGAAGTCTTCAACGCCGTTGCCTATATGGATCAGGTTGCGCGCCATCTGGATCTGGCCGCAATCGCCATTCTCATTGCCATTCCCTTTGATGGGTTGGACGGGCGCATTGCGCGCATGACCAACACCACATCGGAGTTTGGCCGTGAATTGGATTCCCTGGCCGACGCCATCACCTTTGGTGTGGCGCCCGCTATTCTGGCGCTGTTCTGGGGCTTCCACTTCCTTCCCGACAACCTGGATGCCGACGTTCACCGTCATCTGGTGCAGGCCGGCGCGTTTATCTGCTTTCTCTATCTGATTGGCGGCGTCTCGCGTCTGGCGCGCTTCAATATCTCCAAAGACCCGCAGCCCCGCAATCCCGGACGCCCTGACCGCAAGTACTTTGTCGGCATGCCCATTCCGGCCGGCGCTGGTCTGTTGGCCGCCACCGTGCACTTCTTCCGTGGTAACCAGGTCCAAACCTGGTGGGTTGCTCTTACCTGGCTGGTTATCGTGGGATTAGCTGGATTTCTCATGGTCAGCACCTGGCGTTTCTGGTCGGGCAAGGAAATCAATCCTGCCGGTCGGCAGCCGGTGCAACTGTTGCTGCTGATTGCCATCATTCTGTTCGTGGTGGTCAAGTTCTCCCAGGTAACATTGTTTGCCATGGCGCTTCTCTACATGTTCAGCGGCATCTGGGCCCGCGCCGCATATTCGTGGTCGCGCCGCCGCCGCCGGGGTGCCGCGGCACAGCATGCTGCCGCGATGGAAACGTCCATCGAAGATCAGAATTAACCTGCCCCGTTGCGTTGTTGGTTCCCCGGAATCAGCAGGGGAACGGTGAAGCGATAGAATCATCCATCGGAGCCGAGGTTTTCCCGTGTACAAAATTGCAATTGCTGGAGCATCGACGCTGCTGGGCCAGGAGATCAGAGAGGCGCTGGCGGATTCGCCGCTGGCCGCCGCCAACCTGCTGCTGCTGGACGAAGAAGACGCCCGTGGTCAACTGGAACAGGTCGGCGACGAGATCGCCATCGTGCAGGCCATCGACCCCGAAGCTTTTGACAAGGTGGACTTCACCTTCTTCTGCGGCGCTGAAACCCTTACCCAGAAGCATTGGCGCGATGCCCTTCGCGCCGGTTCCACCGTGCTGGATCTTTCCGGTGCACTCGATCAGGAAACGGGCGTGCTGGTGCGCGCTCCCTGGCTGGGCACGGAAAACGCAGCCGACCTGTTTACACCGGCGGTGGTGCCGGCTCATCCCGCGGCTCTGGCCCTGGCCCTGCTGCTGGAGCGGCTTACCGCCGCATCCCCGCTGCGCGCCATCTCTGCCACCGTGCTGCAGCCGGCTAGCGAATCGGGCCGCGCCGCCATGGACGAGCTCCATCAGCAGACCGTCAACTTGCTCAGCTTCCAGAATCTGCCCCGCGACGTGTACGATGCGCAGGTGGCCTACAATCTGATGACCGGTTTTGGCGAAGCTACCCACGTGAATCTAGCCGTGAACGAGGCACGCATTCGCCGCCATGTAGATACACTGGCCACCGGACGCTGGCCGCATCTGGCCCTGCAACTGGTGCAAGCCCCCGTCTTCCACGGCTACACCTTCTCGCTGTGCGCCGAGTTTGAGCATCCCGTGGAGCTGGTCTCCATTGAAGAAGCTCTGAATGGGGATCGCGTAGATCTGGTGCTCGAAGACACCGATTCTCCCTCCAACCTGGCAGCCACCGGGCAGAACGAAGTGCTGGTACGCATGCGCGCCGAACGCGAGGGCCGCAATCCGCAACTGGCCACCCGCGTCTGGCTCTGGGCCGCGGTGGACAACCTGCGCCTGGCCGCGCAGAATGCCATAGACTGCGCCATGGATCTCCGGCGCCTTCGCCCCGCGGGATCGGTGCAGTAGGGCCCGGCCTTACTGCACTTCCGCATTTTGCTTTGCGTTGATTCTTGCTGCAGCGTTTATGCCCGGCAGCAGCGGGTCCACAGCTCGTGGATAAAGCTGTCGGTCATGCCCGCGATGTAGTCGGCCACGGTCCGCGCCAGTCCCTCGGCCGGAATCTGCCTCTGATGGTCGGTAGGTAACAGCTTCGGATCGTTGATCAACGCGGCAAACAACTGCGTCACAATCTCCGCCGCAAATTCATGATCAGCTTCCATGGTGGGCGAGTTGTAGAGCCGGGCATAGAGGAAGCGCTTGGTCGCGGCGCGCATCTCCTCCGTCTCCGCACTGAGCGTGGCCAAACGCGTGGAAGCCGCGCGGATGCCTTCCAGATCTTCAATCCCCCGCGCCAGCACGCCCTCGCGCGTCTCCTCCATCAAACTGGTGGCCAGCAGATTCAGCAGACGGCGAATAGCCTCATCCACAGCCAGCCGCGGCGCTGCATGGGGATAAGCAGCAAGCGCGGCATCGTGTAGGGCACGGAAAAACGGCAACGAGGCACGCACATCTTCCAATTCGAGGATGCCCGACCCCAGTCCGTCGTCCAGATCAGCGGATAGATACGCCACCTCGTCCGCCAGATCAATTAGCTGCGCCTCCAAGGGTGGAAAACTCTGGAGAAAGTAATCGGCCAGCTCCGGATGATCTTCCTCGTGATAGTCGTGCGAATGTTTGATGATGCCTTCGCGCACGGCCAGCGTCAGATTGAGCCCGCGAAAGGCCTGATAGCGCTCCTCAAACCAGGTAACGATGCGCAGCGCATGCAGATTATGGTCAAAACGCAACCCATGCGCGCGAAGCGCCGTGTCCAACGCCTTTTCGCCGGCATGACCAAAAGGTGGATGACCGATGTCGTGCGAGAGCGCCAAAGCCTCCGCCAGATCGGCGTTCAGGCCCAGCGCTCCGGAGATGGTGCGGGCAATCTGCGCTACCTCCAGCGTGTGCGTCAGCCGGCTACGGAAGTGGTCGCTCACGAGCTCGCCCGGCAGACGGGTAAACACCTGCGTTTTTCCGGCCAGGCGGCGGAAGGCGCGCGCATGCAGGATCCGTGCCGTGTCCCGCGCAAAAGCGGGCCGGTAAGGATGGGGAGGCTCGGCAAAGGCCCGTCCCGCCAGCGGATCGTTGACGTCGGCCGATACGGCAATGGCCGCAGGCAGACGTGTGGAACGGGAACTCTCGCTCATCAATGCCCCTCCGCGCTGTTGGAACCGTTATACATCATGAGAGGGCTGGCGAGGCACCTGCGGTGCGGCAGAGGCCTTCGGCTCCTCGTCAATAGGTTGGAGCGATTGTTTTGCGCCGTCCCTACGGGACTCAGCTCCCTCAATCTGCATCGCATTCCCCACCTTGAAAGGTGGGGCTAATCTGCGCTGCACCTCTGGCGCGGGTCTAGTCACCTGCACTGCTGCGCCTCTGGCACGAAGAGGATTACCCAAGCTGCGCCTCTGGCGCGAATAGGATCACCTGCACTGCACCTTTGGCACGAGAAGCTAACCTGCACGGAGTCTCTGGCGCGAGTAAGCTAAGCTACATCACGCCTCTGGCGCGTTTTCTTGTTGGTCTGCTGAATTGCAGTGATCGGCTCCACTCTTTGACTTGCCTACGTGCGCTGTCGCTGATTCGCGGCTTCGCCAACTCGCGGACTCTTTCGCTGACTTGCTGGCTTGCCGACTCGCTGACTTGCCAGCACACTTCCCGCCTGCTCGTGTATCTTTGCGAAGAGATCAGAATTCCGCACGGAGGCGCTCGCACGCCATGCCTACATTTGCCGCCATCGACATCGGTTCCAACTCCTGCCGTCTCAAAATTGCCAAGGTCGTCAACCATCAGTTGAAGACGGTGGCCGAAGACCGCGAGGTCACGCGGCTGGGAGCGAGCGTCTTTGAGACCGGTCTGGTAAGCCCGGAGTCCATGGCCCTCACGCTGCGCGCGCTCAAGCGTTTTCAGCGTGCCGTGCAAACGCACGGGGTGGAACAGATCCGCGTGGTGGCCACCGCAGCCTTGCGAGACGCGCGTAATGCCTCCGCCTTTCAGGCCTGGGTAAAGGCCGAAACAGGCTGGAATCTGGAAATCATCTCCGGCCTGGAAGAGGGCCGCCTCATTCACCTGGGCGTCACCAGCATCGAACCCGACACCGGCGGTCGCATCCTGCTCATGGATCTGGGCGGCGGCAGTTGCGAGATCACCCTCAGCGAGCACAAGCGCATCAAGGAAACCGTCAGCGTACCGCTAGGCGCGGTGCGGTTGACCGAGCAGTTCCTCAGCTCCGACCCAGCACCGGCCGAAGGCCTGCAGCAGATGCGAGCCCTCATCATCCGCGAACTGCGCCGCGCCCAGAAGCGCATTCAGCCCGAACGGATCGGCCATGTGATTGCCACCAGCGGCACGGCGGCGGCGCTCTCGGAAGCGGCCGCGGCCACACTCGCCAAAGTGACTACCAAACCTGGCGTGAAGGCGGCCAAAAGCACCAAGAGTGTGAAGCGCGGCAACAATGTGCCGGCCAACTGGGCCACGGCGCTGGAACTGGTTCCCACCGTATCCGTGCGCAAGCTGGCCACCCGCCTGGCCAAGATGTCTCTCCCCGAGCGCGAAGCAGTTCCCGGCATTGGGCCACGCCGCGCAGAGATTATCGTGGCCGGTGCACAGGTGTACTCCGAATTGCTGGAAAGCTTCGACCTGCCCGGCTTCCGCTACTCGCCACTGGGCCTGCGCGACGGCATTCTCAGCCAGATGCTGGCCGCGCGCGATGCCCGCACCACCGCTCATCGCGAGTTCGAGCATGAACGCTGGGAAAGCGTGCTGGCCACCGCCCGTCGATACGGCATCGACCCCAAGAAAGCCGAGCCGGTACGAGCCCATGTTGTGCAGTTATTCCGCGAGCTCAAGGCGCTCCACCAGATGCCCGCCGAGTACGAGAACTGGCTGGCCACCGCCGCCATGCTGAGCGAAACCGGCAAGTTCATCAACCACCAGGGCCATCATCGCCACACGCAGTACATCATCTCCAGCTCGGAGATCTACGGCTACACCCAGTTGCAGCGGACCATTGTGAGCGCCATTGCACGCTACCTGGGCAAAACCCGCCCACAGCCGGGTGATCGCGCGCTGCGCAATATTCCGCCCGACGAGCACAAGAACGTGCATCGCGCCGTGCTGCTGCTCCGCCTGGCTGTGGCACTCAATCAGGACCGCGCCAGCGACGTGCTGCGCGTCAGCATCAAGACCTATCCCAAGCGGATCTTCCTGGAGATTCATCCGGGGCGCACCGGCGCAGAGCTGGAGCTATGGGCGTTGCGCCGCGAAGTGGATTACTTCCGCGAGGTTTTCGGCCGCGAGCTCTTTCCCACACTGGTGTAGATCTGACGCACCGTGCGAGGGTCCAGCAGCCACTGCAAGCGCGGCGGATGATGGTCCATATCCACGCGGGCAATGGATGCCTTGCGCATGCGGATGGCCGCTCCGCCGTTTCCGGTGATCAGCTTACCCAGAAATAGAAAAAGATTGGGGTTGTGGCCCACCACCAGAACGCCTTCAAAGCCCGCATAGTGCGCCAGCATGTCCTGAAAGTCAGAGAAGCTGGCCCCGGGCCGCAAGGCCTGGCTCACCTGAATGCCCGTCTCAAAGCCGAGCTCGGTAGCCACAAACTGCGCGGTTTGCAAGGAGCGCTTAAGCGGGCTTGAGACAACCTGATCCACCTGCACTTTAAGGGAATTGAGCATGCGCGCCATCAGCATGCACTGCTCTTTGCCTTCCTTGATAAGGGCACGCCGGGCATCGAGCAGAGGATTTTCGCGTGCGGTTCCGGCATGGGCGTGACGCATCAAATAGAGGATCATAGCTTCATTCCACAGGGGTAGGAGAGCCTCTGAGGCCTCCAGAGTCACGATCTTAGCACAGCCGGAAGCACACGCCGGTGGCATAGAGACGCGAGGATCACGGCCTCGCCCAATCCCAACCGGAATTTTCTGCCCGGTAGAATAGATCCATGGCCTTGTCTTCTCTTCCCTCCAGCGTTGCAATTCAGTGTCAGGGTGTGCTGTTCGATATGGACGGCGTTCTGATCTCCTCCATCGACTCCGTTGAGCGGAGTTGGACTACAT
>Ga0207834_1000110_pt1 | contig 27967 bp, 23 predicted proteins | sample LuqExpMetagenom5_FD_187763 | JGI IMG/M metagenome (GOLD analysis project Ga0207834, IMG submission 187763) | Tropical forest soil microbial communities from Luquillo Experimental Forest, Puerto Rico - Sample 5 (SPAdes) | ecosystem: Environmental > Terrestrial > Soil > Tropical forest ...
ATTGTTGCTCCGCTGTATACTCCACCATTGCTTACATTTGCAAAACTTGCACCTGCTCCCGTCGTATCAACCTGCCATTGGTAGGTTAGTGCTGTACCTGCTGCACTTATGGTAAAGCTTGTATTATTTCCCACATTGACGGTAGCATTGCTCGGATCTGCCGATATGCTTGCCGGGATGTTTAGTGTCAATGTGGCTGCATTTGAATTGGTACTTAACGTTCCTGATTCTGTTACAACACATCGATACTTGTAACCGTTCATCGTTCCTGTTGCTCCGGTGATGGTAAGTGTCGCTGTTGCTGCTCCGCCATATACACCATCATTCGTTATATTGGTAAAACTCGTACCTGCTCCTGTTGAATCAACTTGCCATTGATAAGTCAATGACAGGCCCGATGCTACTACTGTAAATGCGGTATTGTTTCCTTGATTTACTATTGCATCGCTTGGATCAGTTGTAATCGTTGGATAAGAACCAACTATCAGAGTTGCATTGTTGGAAGTCGCAGTATCGGCTGCTCCTGTTACTACTACGCGGTAAAGGTAACCACCCATTCCGATGGTCGCTCCGGTAATATGTAATGTCGCTGATGTCGTACCACTATATACTGCGTCATTGCTTATATTTGCAAAGCCTGAACCGGTATTCACCTGCCACTGATAGGTCAGACTTGTACCGGCTGCAGTAACGGAGAAACTTGTATTTCCTGTTGCGGCTATCGTTGCATTACTAGGCTGGGAGGTTATACTTGTCGGTGTAATAATCGTTAATGTTGCGTTTGAGGTATTAGTAGTATAAGTCGAATCATTGGTCACAACGCACCGGTACAGATAATTCATTCCGGTGCTTGCTCCAGTGATACTTAATGTCTGTGATGTTGCTCCGTTATATACACCACCATTTGTTATACTCGTAAAACTGCTTCCCGTACCGGTTGTATCTACCTGCCATTGATAAGTCAAGATATTTCCTACAGCAGCTGCAGTAAAGCTTGTATTACCTCCGCTTGATGCTGAGGCATTACTCGGCTGGATCATAATAACCGGGTTCGTAATAGGTTCAATAACAAAATTATCTAAGAGTAAAAATGATGACCCATCCCATCTTATTGTAAAAGAAGTAATTCCTACAAAATTGTTTAATGCAGAGGACGGTGTTATGGTAGTACAAGCTTGACCGGTTACTGGAAACGTTTCGGATGATATCCCGGTAATTGTAACCTGTTGCGGAGTGGCTTGAGTATTTCCAAAAACAAAACTTTTTAAAGTAAATGCCTTACCACTTGAAAGTCTGACTGTTATCATCCCATCGGGAGCACTCCCGGATGCATTAGAAACTTCGACGCACAATCCATCCATTTTTGAGATGTTGATAAGGGTATCCCATCCATTACAGGATGCCGCATCAACACCGCACAAGTTGTTTGTTACAATATCTGAGGGATTGCTTGAGGAAATCTGTAATGTATAATCACCGACAGTATCAGCAACTATGGAGTCGTAACTACCTTCCTCCGTATTAAAACCAAAGTTAGAATCAGTAGCTAATACAATTTTGCTTGGCAATATCAGTAATATTAATAATGTAATCATTATAAAAAACGAATTCTTTTTCATATCATCACCTTCCTTTTATCAGAATCCGGATTATTACCATCTGGATGGAAATAGACCGGATGTACAGATAATATAATTTACTACTTGAAACGGCTGCATATTCTCATGGACTGCTCCGGTTCCGGCTGTTTTCACAGAATTCTGATGCATCTGAGTATTAGTTGCAGAGGTAACATACATCTTAGCATTGTTTATCGGGGTTCCAAGAAGATTATTTGTTCCAATTCCCGAACCCGGTGCACTGGTGCTATTACTTGCATAAACAACATGGCTATGGACCGGTATCTGTGTTGCAGTAAGCGCTACCGTCTCTGATCCCCCAGCTGTGCCTATGTTATAATTTGTACTTCCAGGCTGTTGTCCTGCTCCTAAAACTACTCTCCCGCGTAAGTCGGGTAAAGCAAATGTAGTTGTACCATTTCCACCATACAAGTTTCCTATTAAAGCAAACAGGGCTTGGTTCTGAATAATCTGCAATATTGTTCCATCACATAAATGAAAATCCTTTGGTATTCGAGGTGAAGTCCATGGTATTATTTGGCTGAGAAAAGCATCCATATTTTATTCCCCTTTCAATATTTATTCAATTTGATTTTTTTATTAAGGTCTTGCAGGAAATTCACCATAAATGCAGATAATATATTTCATCGCAAGATATGGTTGGAGGTTTGTATGCGCTCCTTGCGTTCCATAGGAAGATAACGTGGTATTATTCAATCCAACTAAATCAGAAGGACTGGTATACTGCTTATACATAGCTGTTGTTGTCGGTCCGGATTTAACTACACCCAGACCTTTATTCGCATCAGGAATGTTTGCCCCCGGTAATACGCTGTTCGTATTGGCCTGAAGATCATGCCCATGAACAGGTGTCTGATTCGAGTTTAATGTAACCATTTCAACCCCGCCGGAAGCTCCGCCGGCTATAGAGCCTACTGCAACACGTCCATTTAGATTCGGTAAATTAAAGTTCACGCTATCACCTCCATAACGATTACCAATAACAGCATATAAGGCTGGATATTGTTCAACAGGTAGCGAGCGTCCATCACAGTATAACCAGCCATACGGCTCAAAAGTATTAGCCCAGGCAATTATCGTACCAATAAAATAATCCATAAATTACATCTCCATTCTATGAAATTTGTTATTATTAAAATGTTTATTTATCAATGATAATGCATTTACGTAATTAATCGAAGTTCGGATACATTCCTGTCAAATGAATAATGTAATTGATTTCCTGATAAGGCATGACATTGGTATGGGATCCGCCTGATCCCACAGTTGATGTGGATGCTGGATTTAATGCAGTTAAGGTAGGCGGTGTAGCTTCAACAAACGAGTCATAAAAGGTATTCGCAGTCAGATCAATTGCACTTAGCGTACAGCCGCTGGTAGGCGTTGACTGGGCTCCTATTGAATTTGAAACATTAAAGGTATGTGAATGCTGTGGGATATTACTGACAGTAAGTGTAACATCCGTAACTCCTCCTGTTTGCCCAGGAATCCGGTTTGATAATCCGGTTCCCTGCCCTCCTCCGACAATTACGCACTGCATCAGATTAGGCAGCCCGAAATTATTAATTCCATCTCCTCCGTATTGTGTTCCTATGAGGGAAAATAAAGCCTCGTTACCGCTAACAGGTAACAAACTGCCGTCACATAATGCCCATCCATATGGGGCATAATTTCCGGCAAATCCTATGATCATACCTACATACGCATCTTCCATTCATTTTCTCCTTTCTCATCTTAAAGTAACAATTTACGACAATATTACCTCTTTACTTTAAAGCATTTAGATGAAAAACTATCTATACAGGTATAATCTAGCATTTATGTGAATATATGTAAAGACTAATATGTTGAATTATAACTACGTGTGTCAAATCTCCATACAGAGATTTTCGTTACAACAAAATGAAATAGAGTGGATGATTGTAAAAAGGACAAATGGAATGGGGGTTAGATGCCAAAAGTCTGTAGTGGTTAGTCTGGTAGGTTATGATAGCATTGCTGTACATATATACAAATGGAAAAAATTTCGTTATAATAATTAAAGAGCTTTTAAGAATATTAACCAGACGGGGATTTCCTTGAAGTGGCATTAGGTAAATCCATACTTAACAAATAAGAGGAAAATTATGAAAAAGAGTGCAAAATACGCCATTATTGATTCGTTTAAAGAATTACTAAATATGAAATCCATAGACAAGATTACAGTCAAGGAAATCTGTGAACTGTGTGATGTGAACCGGCAGACCTTTTATAATTACTTCACTGATATCATGGATATTTTCAGATTTATATTTATTGAAGAATTATCCGCGGAAATAGCGCAGAACAGAACGTTTGAAACTTGGAGCGGAGGATTTTTGGCTACCTTGAATTATTTGAAGTCAAATTCAAAAATGATCAAACATATCTATAATTCTTCCTATTGGCCGGATGCTAATACTTTGATATCAAGCCTTTCCGTAAGATTATTGGATGATGTGGTAGAAGAGTGTGCTGTAAAGATGGGGGTAACCTTAAAAGATAAGGATCAGAGTTTCATCGTTAATTTTTATCGGCATGTATTTACCGGATTAATAATAGACTGGGTAAGAGAAGGGATGAATGAGGAACCGGAGATTATCCTCAAAAAGCTTTTGCTCATGATATCTGGAAGCATTCCGCGTTCCGTGGATGCTTTTGTGAAAGAGGAAAGTAAAAGTGATTTGAAAGGTAAATGCAAGGAACATGAAAGGTAAATATAAGTGTTTAAACGTTTTAAATCGACACATTCTCATATCTGTCTATTGATTCGTATTTCATGGAAGTCGTAAAATGAAATTATAAAACTTTAATATTTGAGGAGGTATTATATGTTTGTTTTTAACTATGCACAAGGGGCTACCGCTTTTAGCGTATGGGGCGTATGGATCATCGTTTTTGTGGCATTGTTTGGCTTTAATGAAGTAGCACGCAGGTGGAAGTATGTGGGTTTGTTCAGTTTTGTAGTATTACCGACAATTTTGTCTATTCTTTGGTTTACCGTATTAAGTGACACAACCTATACAGATTGGTTCCATTTGGCAAAGGTTTATTCATCAACAGCCGGTTGTATCGGCTTCTGGTGTATCAGACATGTGAAAGGTGTGAATAAAAAGACAGGCAAAGAGTGGAGATTGGCAGATAAGAAATGGGCCTTATGCTTCCCGCCGTTGATTCTTGCTATTAACATACTTGAAGCAGTAACCCGTGATTTCCAGGTTGGTCTTCAATATAGCGGCGGCGGTAATTTAGCAGATGAAGCCATGTATGTTCTCGGTGGTTCCTGGAATTTCATGAATGGTATCGCCGGTATCCTGAACATCATTACCATAACCGGATGGCTAGGAATTAGCATTAGAAAACAAACGGCAAAGGATGGCAGCAAAGACATGCTGTGGCCGGATATGCTGTGGTTCTGGATTATAGCTTATGATTTATGGAACTTTGCTTATACATATAATTGCCTGCCGGGTCATTCCTGGTATTGTGGTTTTGCACTTTTGTTAGCGCCTACTCTGTGTGCATTTACGGTAGGAAAAGGAGCGTGGCTGCAACATCGTGCTCAGACGCTGGCAATCTGGTGTATGTTTGCCCAGACCTTCCCGGCTTTCATTGATAAGGGAGCATTTGCCGTATCCTCCTCTTATAATGAGGTACCGTTATTTATATTCAGCTTCGCGGCATTGGTATCTAATATTGCTGTGCTGATTTACATGATTTATAAAGTGGTTAAGACTAGGAGAAATCCTTATCTAGGAGAGCTTTATACGGATTTAAATAAATATAAGGAAGTTAAAGCACTGGCAGAATAATTCGATAATTGCGGATATTACGGTTGCAGAGGAATGGATGTCCTCTGAACCTGCGGACGGAGGCTGACCCATATGGATACCTATAAGATTTTAGAAATTAAGCAAAGTGTCTTTGAGGATAATGATCGACAAGCGAATTTGCTTCGGGATGAATTGAAGAAAGACAAGACCTTTTTATTGAATTTAATGTCATCACCGGGTTCGGGCAAAACAACAACAGTATTAAGAACAATTGAAGCCTTGAAAAATGAAATGAGTATCGGAGTTCTCGAGGCTGATATCGATTCCGATGTGGATGCTCATGCTGTTGCCCAGACCGGTGTCAAAGTAATCCAGCTGCATACCGGTGGGATGTGTCATCTGGATGCCGGTATGACAAAGCAGGGATTAACGGGTTTAGGAATGGAAGGTATTGATTTTGCTATCCTAGAGAATATCGGAAACTTAGTATGCCCGGCAGAGTTTGATACAGGTGCATCGAAAAATGCCATGATTCTAAGTGTTCCGGAGGGTGATGATAAACCTCTGAAATACCCTTTGATGTTTTCCATTGTGGATGTGCTGCTAATTAATAAAATAGATGCCTTAAGTATCTTCGACTTTGATATTGAGGCTGTGAAAGAACGTGTACAGAAACTGAATCCTAATATCAAGGTGATTCCAATCTCTGCAAAAACAGGCGAGGGTATGGAAGCGTGGATAGAATGGCTTCGTACGGAAGTTATGAACTGGAATGGAAAGTAGAACTGCCAAAGTTTGCAGGTTTTGAAGAAAGGCATGGTAATTTATATGGTAAAGAAGAAAGTACTTGAACTAGCCAATAAGATTGCTGCAGGAATTACCGGTGGTATCGTGAAGGTAAAGCCTACAGACCCGGAATACAAGATCCTTGAGCCGGTTACTACGGATGAAATGGCGGAAATAGCCCTGCATCTCGAAATTCGTAAACCCAAAAGCATAGCAGAGGTCGCTGCCCTATGTGGAAGACCTGCCGAAGAAGTAGAAAAAGTTCTGTTCAAAATGGCTGTTGATGGCTCAGTCAAATTAGAAAACGAGCATGGTGTTGATAAGTATTTCCTAGAGCTTTACGTTCCCGGTGTCATGGAATACATGGTTGCCAATAAGGAAAATGTGAAAAAATATCCGGTGATTGCCGAATGCTTTGAAGAATATACAAGGAAATTAGGTGGCTTGATGGCTGGTAATCTTCCGGTAGGAATGGGCGTCATGAGAGTTATCCCAATCCAAAGTGCCATTGAGGGAGACACCAGAAGAGCATCCTATGAGGAAATAGAAGATCTGCTCAATAAGCATGAGCATTTCTCAGTAACAGATTGTGCCTGCCGCACCTCCATGAGAGTAATCGGAGAAGGCTGCGGACATACTGTTGAGGATATGTGCATTCAGCTAGGCCCGGCCGCTGAATACTATATTCGGACCGGCAGGGGCAGGCAGATTACCAGGGAAGAGGCAATTGCCATCTGTAAGCAGGCCGAGAAAGATGGCATGGTGCATTCGATTCCCAATTTATCAGGCCCGGGAAAAGCCCTTGCTATCTGTAATTGCTGCGGATGCTCCTGCTTTGGTCTTCGCAATACGAACCTTTACAGAAATCCTGATTTCTCCCGCTCCAACTATGCGGCGCAGGTGAACAGAGATAAATGCGTTGCCTGCGGTGAGTGCGTGGAGAATTGTCAGGTGAATGCATTGAATCTGGGACAGAATTTATGTACAAAGGAGCCCGTTGCTCCTCTTAAGAAAAAAGATACCCCTTATGATACCCAATGGGGCAAGGATAAATGGAATCCGGATTACCGCCATCGCAAGGTGGTTGCGGAAAGCGGAACCAGTCCTTGCAAATCCGAATGTCCGGCACATATCGCTGTTCAGGGCTATATTAAGATGGCATCCCAGGGAAGATACAGAGAAGCCTTGGAGCTGATTAAGAAAGAAAATCCCTTCCCGGCAGTTTGTGGACGTATCTGCCCTAGAAAATGTGAATCTGCCTGTACAAGATCCGGTGTGGATGAGCCCCTTGCTGTAGATGAGGTGAAAAAATTCATCGCAGATCAGGATTTGATGGCAGAACACCGTTTCGTACCGGAAAAGAAATTACATAGACCTGAGAAGATTGCCGTAATCGGTGCGGGCCCCGCAGGACTTTCCTGTGCTTATTACCTGACGATAGAAGGTTATCAGGTAACAGTATTTGAAAAGCAGAACAAGCTGGGCGGTATGCTGACCCTTGGAATTCCATCCTTCCGCCTTGGTAAAGAAATCGTAAATGCCGAGATAGATATTCTTAAGGAATTAGGAGTAGACTTTAAAACCGGTGTCGAGGTGGGTAAAGATATTACCCTGAAGGAACTCAGGAATTCCGGTTATAAAGCCTTCTATGTGGCAATCGGTGCACAAGCCGGCAGAAGCTTGGGAATCGAAGGAGAAGATGCCGAAGGCGTTATTACCGGCGTAGAATTCCTATGCAGGGTTAGTCTAGGTGAAGCAATCAGAACAGAGGGAAATGTTATCGTCATCGGTGGAGGAAATGTTGCAATTGACGTTGCCAGAACCGCTGAGAGAATTGGTGCTTCACAAATTGATATGTATTGTCTGGAAAACAGACATGAAATGCCTGCCCTCGAGGAAGAGATTGAAGAAGCTTTATCAGAAGGTATCACAATCAATAATTCCTGGGGTCCGAAGCGGATTCTTCAAGAAAATGGCCGCGTAACAGGTGCAGAATTTAAGAAATGTACTGCTGTCTTCGATGAGAATAAAAGATTTAATCCGAAATTCGATGAGAATGATACCATGATAGTTAAGGCTGACCATGTTCTGATCTCTGTAGGTCAGGGAATGGATTGGAGCGGATTATTACAGGATTCTAAGCTGGAATTAAATCCCAATAAGACCTTAAAAGTGAATCCTCTTAGTTATCAGACAGGGGATGCGGATGTATTTGCCGGCGGTGATGCAGTAACAGGTCCAAAGTTTGCAATTGATGCGATTGCTTTAGGCAAGCAGGGTGCCATTTCCATCCATCGTTATGTTCATGGGGATAATCTGACCATTAGCCGTGAAAGAGAATATCATGCCCTTGATAAAGAAAACTTAAATTTGGTTGGCTATGACCGTCTTCCAAGAGAAAAAACTCTTCATGTGGATGGCAGCAAATCCAAAGAAACCTTTACCGATCTGCGTCAGACCTTTACGGAAGAACAGCTGAAAAAGGAAACACAGCGCTGCCTGGGCTGCGGTGCAGTAGTCGTGGATGATTATCAATGTGTCGGCTGCGGAGTATGTACCACCAAATGTAAATTCGATGCAATCTCATTGGTAAGAAAATATAATAGCTCTGGTGTAGAGTTTAAAGATATGAAGCCTGCCGTAATTAAGCATGTAATCAAACGACAGGGAAGAATAGCGGTAAAATCTATAAAATCAGTTTTTGTAAAAAATAAGTAAACAGTATAATGATATTTAGAAAGTTAAAACGGGGGAGCATAGGTTCTCCCGTTCTTTCTGCTTTGAGCACTCCAGGAAACCCGCTTACAGCATCTCTCATGGTGCATAGAGTGCCTTTTCGCAGATATCGGGATATTCATTGCAACAAGTGAGGTGAGATGATTTGCATGAAATAAGCGTTATGATTGATGTTGTTAAAACCGTTGAGAATTTTGCACAAATAAATGGAATTACCAAAATTCAGACATTGGTTCTGCAGGTTGGTGAGCTTTCCTCTGTCATTCCGAGATATATTGAAGCTTGTTACCCAGCAGCAGTGGATGGCACGTTACTTCAAGAAACGGAATTAAAGATAGAGATATTACCGGGTAATGCTATCTGCAAAAAATGCAATAAGGTTTTTAATCTTGTTGAAAATAAAAGCACATGTCCCCACTGCCAAAGCAGGGACTTCGAGATATTATGCGGAAAAGAGTTTATGATTAAAGAAATTGTAGCATGCTGAATAAAGTGTAATTCATACAGCCCTAGCCTGCATATTCAAAGGGGTGATACCTTTTGCTATGCAGCCCCGGTCTGTATATTTAAAGGGGTGATACCTTTTGCTATGCAGCCCCAGCCTGCATATTGAAAGGGTGATACCTTTTGCTATGCAGCCCCAGCCTGCTTATTTAATTAGATGATACCTTTTCCTATACAATCTGGAATACAAAATAAATGGAATGTACCTGATATTAAGTACACTCCATTTTTTATTTCTATAAAGCTTTCTTCCTATCATCTGTTTGGAAAACTTCACTTTTCAGCAGCTTTATAATTAATGGAATCACCATCAGAACTCTAACTAAAATTACCATAAAATACATCATGAAATTTTCATGAAAAGGGTTTATAATATGTCTGTAATAAAGTTAATAAATCTGTAATAATTAAAATACATTGGAGGTTACATGAATAGAGTACATAAGTTAGCAGCCGTTTTGATTATTGGAACTTTAACTTTTGCAGCAAAGACATCAGTAGCACAGGCTGCTGAAGATCCTGTTGCTGGAATGGCAGTTGTATTGGATGAATTTTATCAGAATGCTCAGAACACAGACGAAGCAGTAGTACAGAACTTGATTGATCAAATATCAACAGAAAACAGCATGGCTTTTGCCCAGGTTACCAGTTACGTGAATATCCGGAGCGAAGCAAGTGAAGACAGTGAGATTTTAGGAAAGCTTTATAATAATTCAGAAGCAACGATTTTAGATAAAACCAATGGCTGGGATAAGATTAAATCCGGCTCGGTTACAGGCTATATTAAGGCGGAATTCCTGGTAACAGGAGCTGAAGCACAGACCATAGCGAAAAAAGTTGGAAGCAGAATTGCTGAAGTTAAAACAACAACTTTGAAAGTAAGATCAGATGCATCTACGGATGCTGGTGTCATAACCTTAGTCGCAATGGGAGATGACTTTAAGGTAATAAAAGAGCTGGATGGATGGGTAGAAATAAAGCTCGATGATAGTACATATGGTTATGTATCTACTGATTATGTTGACGTACAGACGGTTTATGAAGAAGCAGTTTCCATTCAGGAGGAACAGCAGCGTCTTGCAGATGAGGCAGCAGCCAGCAGTCAGTCCTCAAACAATAATAATAGTAGTAGCAATAGTAGCAGTTTAGGAAGCAGTAGTTCATCTTCTGGCAGTAGTTCGTCCTCTGGCAGCAGTTCATCTTCTGACAGTAGTTCGTCTTCTGGCAGTAGTTCATCAGTGGCTGAGACATCATCAGGAAGCTCCTCATCCATTGGAAGCAGAATCGCAGATTATGCGGTTCAATTTGTAGGTAACCCCTATGTATGGGGAGGAACAAGCTTAACGAACGGAACCGATTGTTCCGGCTTTACCCAGTCCGTATTCGAGCATTTCGGTATCTATATTCCGAGAACCTCAAGAACTCAGGCAACGGGAGGAAGAAGAGTGTCCATGGACAGCCTTCAGCCCGGTGATTTGGTTTTCTATTCAAAGAATGGTACCATCAATCACGTAGCTATTTATATCGGTGGCGGAAGAGTAATCAGTGCGAGCAGTCCTTCCACAGGAATTCGTATCACAAGCTATACTTACAGAACACCTTATAAAGCAGTAAGATATTATTAATATTACAGATTAATAGCATATAATCAAAAATCCCGGATTTCGAACAGAAACCGGGATTTTTATAATGCTCCCTTATAGCAGTCAGTTGATATAATAAACTGAAACCAAAAGGAGGAGCATTTCAGGAGGATGGTGCTTTTATATAGCGGGAAGATCAATTAATCTTCTTCCTGTTCTTTTCCCTTAAGGAATTTCATATTCGTAACCTTGGAAAGGATTACTACGATGAGGGTTAATACAAGAATAACCGCGAATATGGAAAGCATACCTTTTCCCATAATTTCTAATGCATAGATAACATCCGGATCCATATTATTCTCCTTTCAATCAGCCGGTTATTTGAGAAGCTGACTTACAATATTAATAACAACACCACCGGCAACAACGGAACCAATCTGTCCTGCCACGTTAGCACTGATCGCATGCATTAAAAGGTGGTTCGAAGGATCTTCCTTGATACCCATCTTCTGAATGACACGAGCGGACATAGGAAATGCAGAAATACCAGCCGCACCAACCATCGGATTGATCTTCTTCTTTAAGAACAGATTCAAGAGCTTTGCAAATAATACACCGCCGATGGAGTCAAAGATAAAGGCTAATAAGCCTAATAACATGATCATAAGCGTTTCTTTGTTAACAAATGCATCTGCCTTCATGCTGAATGCAATAGTAATACCAAGTAATAAGGTAATCAGGTTGGATAACATGTTCTGTGCCGCATCGGATAAACTGCCAAGTACACCGCATTCCCTGATTAAATTACCAAACATTAAGAAGCCTACTAAGGCTACGGATTGCGGAGCAATCAGGCCGGCGATGATGGTAACGATGATCGGGAAGAGGATTCTTGTTAATTTTGTAACTGACTTCGGGTTATATTCCATCCGGATTAAGCGTTCTTTCTTGGTTGTTACGAGCTTAACCGCAAATGGCTGGATAATAGGTACCAGCGCCATGTATGAATATGCGGCGACTGCAATTGCTCCCATATATTTTGAATGCATGATTTGGGAAACAAGAATGGATGTAGGACCGTCAGCAGCACCAATGATACCGATGGATGCAGCATCATTTATTTCAAATCCCATTAGTGCAGCAACTACGATGGTGACGAAAATACCAAACTGAGCAGCACCACCGAATAAGAACATCTTCGGATTGGAAAGCAGCGGTCCAAAGTCGATCATTGCTCCGATACCGATGAATAACAGGATAGGTAAAGCTTCCGATGTCTCGATGCCTGATTCAAACAACCATTGGATAACACCGTGGGTATTACCTACGCCCTCAATTGTCTGATCCAATACACCGGAGAAAGGAATGTTAACGAGTATTGCTCCAAATCCCATTGGTAAGAGCAGTGAAGGTTCAAAACCCTTAGCTATTGCTAAATAAATCAATAATCCCCCAATGGCAAACATGACCCACTGCTGCCAAGTAATTGCCATGAAACCTGACAATAAGAAACTCATAAAAATAGCCCTCCTTAGCATGATTACGCCGCTAATTAATTGCGAACATGATGAAAACGTATATAATTCTATGATTAATAGGCACGTTCTTTTTTTCATGAAATTAAAAAACGGACAAGTAATAATTGGTTTTATTGTAGCTCATTTATGTAATTTATGTCAATAATTTTGAAAGGATATAAATAGAAGCATAGATCTGATTTGTTACTATGACACATTTGATACCAGAAAAGTCCAAATAATTAGTTGATAATGCATATAAAGAGTTTTATAATGTATATTAGCTATAAAAAATTTATAAAGTGGAGGTACTATATAATGAATGCAATCTATTTTGTTGCTATTGGGTCGTTGCTGGGAATTACTTTTGCTTTACTTATGTTTCTGCGCGTTAAAAAACAGCCGGAGGGCACCCCGGAAATGGTTCGTATTTCGAAAGCCGTAAGAAAAGGGGCCAATGCCTATCTGAAACGCCAGTATTCAGGAGTGGCGATATTTTTTGTTGTAGTTTTCTGTATTTTATTAACTATGGCATTTTGTGGATTCTTAAGCTTTTTTACCCCATTTGCATTTTTAACGGGTGGTTTTTTCTCTGGTCTATCGGGATTTATAGGCATGCGTACAGCTACTATAGCTAACTGTAGAACTGCTGAAGGGGCTTCAAAAAGTTTAAATAAGGGACTCAGAGTTGCATTTTCAGCCGGTTCGGTTATGGGCTTTACGGTAGTTGGTCTTGGTCTTCTGGATCTTTCTATATGGTATTTCATATTGAATACAGCATTCCATAATCTTCCGATCAATGAGCGTATTACAGAGATAACGTCAAATATGCTGACCTTCGGAATGGGTGCATCCAGTATGGCTCTCTTTGCCAGAGTTGGAGGCGGTATCTTTACGAAGGCAGCCGACGTAGGTGCAGATCTTGTTGGTAAGGTTGAGGCAGGAATTCCGGAAGACGATCCTCGTAATCCGGCAGTTATTGCAGATAATGTAGGTGATAATGTTGGTGACGTAGCCGGAATGGGTGCTGACCTTTATGAATCTTATGTAGGTTCCATTGTATCAACGGCAGCTCTTGCTGTTGCTGCAGGATATGGAATAAAGGGTGTTTCTGTACCGATGCTGTTAGCGGCTCTTGGTGTAATTGCATCAATTATAGGTACGTTTTTTGTTAAGACTAAGGAAGGTGCTTCTCAGAAGAATCTACTCAGAGCACTTCGAACAGGCACATATATTAGTGCTGTAATCATTGTTATTGCTGCATTCTTTGCAATTAAATTACTCCTTCCCGATCAAATGGGCCTTTATGCTGCAATTCTTTCAGGATTGATTGCCGGAGTTTTAATTGGAGCAATTACAGAATATTTCACTTCCGATACCTATAAGCCAACCCAGAGACTCTCTGATTCCAGTGAGACAGGAGCTGCTACAGTAATTATCAGCGGTTTATCCCTTGGTATGCTTTCAACTGTTGCACCTGTTGTAATCGTAGGTATTTCTGTTCTTGTAAGTTACTATTGTTCAGGCGGTGCAAATGATTTTAATCTCGGACTTTATGGTATCGGCTTATCTGCTGTCGGTATGTTATCCACTTTGGGTATTACACTGGCCACAGACGCATATGGACCCATCGCTGATAATGCCGGCGGTATTGCAGAGATGACACATATGGATGCTTCCGTAAGAGAAAGAACGGACGCATTGGATTCACTTGGTAACACAACAGCTGCTACGGGAAAAGGCTTTGCTATTGGTTCCGCTGCATTGACAGCTCTTGCATTGATTGCATCCTATATTGATAAAGTACATCAGATCAAACCGGATTTGACCCTGGATCTGGGTATAACCAACCCTATCGTGCTTGTAGGACTTTTTATTGGTGGTATGTTACCGTTCTTATTTGCAGCTCTTTCCATGAATGCAGTTGGTAGGGCAGCACAGGCAATTGTTATAGAAGTTAGACGTCAGTTTAAATCGATTGCCGGCCTTATGGAAGGAAAAGCAGAGCCGGATTATGCAGCCTGCGTTGATATGTGTACTAGATCAGCTCAGAAGCTGATGATCGCACCAACCTTGATAGCCATTATTATTCCTATTGCTATCGGACTCCTGATGGGACCTGAAGGCGTTACAGGTCTTCTTGCCGGAAATACAGTTACAGGTTTCGTTCTTGCAATCATGATGGCTAACTCAGGCGGTGCATGGGATAATGCCAAGAAGTATATAGAGCAGGGTGCGCATGGCGGAAAAAGAAGCGAACAGCATAAAGCTGCCGTTGTAGGTGATACCGTAGGTGATCCTTTCAAGGATACATCAGGACCATCCATCAACATTCTGATTAAGCTTACTTCAATGGTTTCTATTGTTTTTGCATCACTGATTGTGGCTTACCATATATTATAGGTAATGAAATCATAGGATTTGGATTTTTGCAGTAGATTAAATGGGATTAAAGGTATTATAGACCCAGTAGTCATATCTTTCATAACGAACTAGCGAAGGGGCTATCGCACTTAGTAATTAGTGTGTAGCTCCTTTTCCATGTAAAAATAAATCCCAAACTCAAATAGTAAGGGATTTAGACGATTTGTATATACTACTTATATGAAGCTTGAAATAAACCTCCAAGAATTCGGCCAATCGTCTCACTGCTTCTCAAAAAGCCCAGCATGGTTACTGTGAGCCAGGGCTGCGTCTGATAAAAGGCTTGCGTGACTATCTGCATGCCGCTTGAATTTCCGATGGTAATACTCATATAGGTATAGATATTTCGGATTCCTTTTTCCCTTTTTAGAAAGATAAAACCTTCCGTAATATCGTGTTTATACATTTGCCAGGTCATGCTTGCTGCAGTATATCCAGACCGACAATCCATTTTTTCTTTGTGCCTTTATCAATGATTGGAGCAATAAAAATCGGTAACAGAATATCCGGCAGCATCCCGCAGATCATAATCAAGGCCGACAAAAAGGTTGATTTGGTTTCATCAAATACCAAAAGACTGATGGGTAAATTCATGGCTTCACCGCCGATTGCCGACAGTACGGTAGCTACTTGTTTGCTCAATTATAAATCATATTGATACATTTTCCCAATACCATATGCAAAGAGAATAAAATCTGGCTTAATCAGTGAAGTTATTGATTGTAAATTCATGGATTATGTAGTATAATGAACCAAGAGCACAATATATAGTGAAAGCGTGAAAAGAACTCCAAAATGAAATCCATTGGAATTTCATTTTAAACTTCTTTCAGGTATTATTTGAGATGCCGCTTTACGGCATCATGATTGTGAGTGTATAGAAAAAGCATCTGCACATTTATTACCACGGAGGAAAGATGAAGAAAAAGTTTCTTTTTATGGGGATTTTCTTTATTATGATAGCAATGATTGCTGGTTGTGGAACGGCTGGTAACTATGACAGGAATGGTAAGATAAGCTTTACGAACGGTGACTATGAGAAAGCGGCAGCGAGCTTTGCAGCTGCAGTGAAAGCCAATCCAAACCGTGCGGATTATTACATAGATTACGGTATGAGCCTGATTGCGTTAGGCAAATACGATGAAGCGCTTGCCCAGTTCGATCTGGCATATGTGGACAAGGATATGCTGATTATCAGGGAAAATAATAAGAGAGCATTGCGTGGCAAGGGAATTGCTTATTACCATATGCTCCAATATGACAAAGCAATAAAAGTATTTAAATCAGCTTTAAAGATAGACGAATTAACAGATTTGGATATGGACATATTGTATTATATGGCAGATTCCTTATATACAACCGGTTCTTATAAGGAAGCTGCAGTTTCTTATTCCTCGATCCTAGCAAAGGATAAGAAAGCTGCAATTGCTTATAGCAAAAGAGCTTTATGTTATCAGAAGCTTGGAGAGTATGACAAAAGTTCAGCAGATTATGACAGTGCGATTTCCCTTGAACCGGATAATTATGAGTATTACTTCGGCAAATATTATCTGATGGCAGAGAACAAGAATGAAGCAGGGGCACTTGAAGTACTAAAAAAAGCTGAGGCAATCAAGGCAGCTACAAGTGAGGATCAGTATAATCTGGCGAAGCTTCATTATTTTGAAGGTGATTATGATACGGCGTTATCTGAACTGAGTGAAGGTTATACGAACGGATTTGTTGAAGCATATTATTACATCGGAGAGATTTATCGTATCCAGAAGGACTATGCCAAAGCAATTTATTATTATCAAGCTTATATAGACGGCAAGACGGTAACCTCACCGAATGTCTATAATCAGATTGCTGTCTGCATGTTAAAGAAAGACCAGGGGAAGGATGCCCTTGAATATCTGGAGCAGGGCCTGGCTTATAATGATGCCGGCACCATGCAGGTACTTAAGAAAAATGAGATTATTATTTATGAAAAAATGGGTAAATATAAGGATGCCAAGCAAAAGCTGGAGGAGTATCTGAAGAACTATCCAAAGGATTCCCTGGCTGCCCGCGAAGCTGAGTTTATTGCCAGCAGAGTTGATGCTGCAGTGACGATTGTAAATAGTAATGAGTAAGAAATGAGTATAAATGTCGTCCGCGGACGGCGGAATGGAGATAGAAGGTGGCGCAGATGTATGAGATTAAGGAGCAGGAGGAGCGCTTTGTTCTGGTAGGTGTTGCCTCATCGGACAGTGATGATACGGCTGAGTCCCTGGACGAGCTGGAGGAGCTGGCTGCAACAGCCGGTGCTGCTACGGTCGGTAAGATCATCCAGAACAGAGAAAGCATTCATCCCGGAACATATATAGGAAAAGGTAAGATTGATGAGGTCAAGGCGCTTGCTGTGGAAATGGATGCAACCGGTGTTGTCTGTGATGACGAATTAACTCCCGCACAGCTGAAAAACCTGGAAGATGCCCTGCAGATGAAGGTTTTGGATCGCACGGTAATTATTCTTGATATCTTTGCAAATCGGGCTTCCACCAAAGAAGGTAAAATCCAGGTGGAGCTGGCACAGTTAAGATACCGTTCCACCAGACTGATTGGTCTTCGTAATTCCTTGTCCAGACTTGGCGGTGGAATCGGTACCAGAGGACCCGGTGAGAAGAAGCTGGAAGTGGATCGTCGTTTGATCAAGGACCGGATTACCCAGCTAAGACATGAGCTGGAGGATGTGAAGCTGAACCGGGAAACCTCTAGAAGTCTTCGAAGTAAGAATAAAATTCCTGTTGCAGCCATCGTAGGTTATACCAATGCAGGCAAATCTACCTTGCTGAATTATCTGACCAATGCAGGTGTTTTGGAGGAGGACAAGCTCTTTGCTACCCTGGATCCTACCACCAGAAATTATGAGCTGGCAAGCGGCCAGCAAATTCTGATCACGGATACCGTTGGATTTATCCGCAAGCTGCCCCACCATCTGATAGAGGCATTTCGCAGTACCCTGGAGGAAGCCAAATACGCTGATATCATCCTGCATGTTGTTGACAGCTCCAATCCGGATGTGGACCGGCAGATGCATATCGTATATGAAACCTTGAATAAACTCGGCATACAGAATAAGACAATCATAACAGCCTTCAATAAGCAGGATAAACCGGAAGCTGAGAAGATCATCAAGGATTATAAAGCGGATTATACCGTGAAAATATCAGCTAAAACCGGAGCGGATGTAGATAAGCTCCTCGAACTGATCGAGAAGGTACTGAATGAACAGAAAGTATTGTTAGAAAGAGTGTTTTCCTACCAGGATGCAGGCAAGATCCAGATCGTACGTAAGTACGGTCAGCTTTTAGAGGAAGAATATCAGCAGGATGGTATTTTAGTACGAGCTTATGTCCCGAAGGAAGTGTACCAGAGTCTTTTTGTTATTGAATAAATGCGCGGCTAATCGGCATTTCCCTAAGAATCTTAATAGGTCTATATTACTAATTCTATATACTAGATATAGTGTGGCGAGAAAAATTACCTCATATATCTAGTATTTTTATATTGACTATAATGATGTTTTCTGGTAGTATTGATACAGAGTTTATAACAACTAAGTGAGAAGTGGGAAGGGAGTCAGTTACATATGATTAATGTAATAAAAAGAGATGGGCAGGTTGCAGAATTTAACCTAAAGAAAATCAGTGAAGCTATTACAAAAGCCTTCAAAGCGACAGAAAAGTTTTATACAGAAGAGATTATCAGTTTATTAGCACTTCGTGTTACTTCTGATTTTCAGAAGAAGATCAAAGATGAAACCATACATGTAGAAGATGTTCAGGATAGTGTGGAAAATGTATTAGAACAGACGGGATATACCGAAGTTGCTAAAGCATACATCCTATACCGTAAAAATAGAGAGAAAATCCGTAACATGAAATCCACAATTCTCGATTATAAAGAGATCGTTAACAATTATGTTAATGAAGAGGATTGGAGAGTAAAGGAGAATTCAACCGTTACATACTCCGTAGGCGGACTTATTTTACATAACTCAGGAGCCATCACGGCTAACTACTGGCTTTCTGAAATCTATGATGAAGAGATTGCGAATGCACACCGTAACACAGACATCCATCTGCATGACTTATCCATGCTGACCGGATACTGTGCAGGCTGGTCCTTAAAGCAGTTAATTAAAGAAGGACTTGGCGGAATTCCCGGTAAGATCACCTCTTCACCGGCAAGCCATCTTTCCACCCTTTGCAACCAGATGGTTAACTTCCTGGGAATTATGCAGAATGAATGGGCAGGAGCTCAGGCATTTTCTTCCTTTGATACCTATCTGGCACCTTTTGTAAAAATTGATAACTTATCCTATAAGGAAGTAAAACAGTGCATCCAGTCCTTTGTTTATGGTGTGAACACACCGAGCCGTTGGGGAACCCAGGCTCCGTTCTCTAACATTACCTTAGACTGGACCGTGCCGAGTGACCTTGCAGAGCTGCCTTGCATCATCGGCGGTAAGGAAGTTGACTTCAAGTATAAAGACTGTAAGAAAGAGATGGATATGGTGAATAAAGCCTTCATCGAGATCATGATCGAAGGAGATGCCAACGGAAGAGGCTTCCAGTATCCGATTCCGACTTATTCCATAACCAGTGATTTTGACTGGTCCGATACGGAAAATAACCGTTTATTATTTGAAATGACCGCAAAATACGGTACACCGTACTTTTCAAACTTTATCAACAGTGATATGGAGCCCAGCGATGTTCGTTCCATGTGCTGCAGACTTCGTCTTGACCTTAGAGAGCTTCGTAAGAAGACCGGTGGTTTCTTCGGTTCCGGCGAGAGCACAGGTTCCGTGGGCGTTGTAACTATTAATATGCCTCGTATTGCATACCAGGCAGCAGATGAGGAGGAATTCTTCGAGCGCCTGGATAGAATGATGGATATTGCAGCCCGTTCCTTAAAGGTGAAGAGAGGCGTTATCACCAAGCTCTTAGATGAAGGCTTATATCCTTATACCAAGCGTTACCTTGGTTCCTTCGAAAGCCATTTCTCCACCATCGGTCTGATTGGTATGAATGAAGTTGGTCTGAATGCAAATTGGCTTGGCGAAGATATGACCCACAAGAAGACGAAAGACTTTACCATCAAGACCTTAAATCACATGAGAGACCGTCTGTCCGATTATCAGGAGGAATACGGTGATCTCTATAACCTGGAAGCCACACCGGCAGAGTCCACTACATACCGTCTTGCGAAAGCGGATAAGAAGCGTTGGCCGAATATTAAGACTGCAGGCAAAGAAGGAGATACTCCTTACTATACCAACAGCTCTCATTTGCCGGTAGGTTATACCGAGGATGTCTTTGAAGCATTGGATATTCAGGACGAGCTTCAGACACTATATACATCAGGAACCGTATTCCATGCGTTCCTCGGAGAGAAGCTTCCGGATTGGAAAGCAGCAGCGAAGCTGGTAAAAACGATCGCATCGAATTATAAATTACCTTATTACACCATGTCCCCTACCTATTCCGTATGTAAGACCCATGGTTACCTGGTAGGCGAGCAGTTTACCTGCCCTCACTGCGGTGAGAAAGCTGAGGTATACAGCCGTATTACAGGATACTACCGTCCGGTTCAGAACTGGAACGAGGGTAAGGCACAAGAATACAAGAACCGTAAGATCTATGAAATTGAACATTCCAGAGATATGGATGCTGTGCACAGCCAGCGTGTGGAAGAGAATGTGGAAGAGGAAGCCGGACAGATGCTAGACGGATTATATCTCTTTACCACGAAGACATGTCCCAACTGCCATATGGCAAAGGAATATCTGAAGGATAGCACCTATGCTGTTATTGATGCAGAGGAAAACCCGGATCTGGCAAGAGAGTTCAGTATTATGCAGGCACCTACCTTGGTTGAGATCAAGGACGGTACAGCGAAAAAGTATGTCAATGCTTCCAACATCAAACGTTATGTAGATGAGCAGCTGGTCTGCTGTAAATAAGTGCTGGAGCAGATAATACGGTTATTTCATTCATATTGCTTACAAGATAACTGACATAGAATATTCGTATCAGATTAGGTATTTACCCCATATTATACCTGTCTGATACGAATATTTTACGTTAAGGGTCAGGAATAATTGATTGCCAGTCTTCTGGTTGTGAGGTAAAATAGTTTATTGGAAGGCTGATAAACAGTTTTTAACAAGAACGATTAAGATGATTGAACTGAAGGAAGGGAAGTTTCGGCCATGAGTTTAGCAGATCAGATTTTTATAAACATGTGCAAAGATATTTTGGAAAATGGTGTCAGTACGGAGGGAGAAAAAGTCAGACCGAAATGGGAGGATGGTTCCTATGCTTATACCATCAAAAAATTCGGTGTGGTTAACCGTTATGACTTATCAAAGGAATTTCCTGCGCTGACGTTACGCAGGACAGCAATAAAGACAGCAATTGATGAAATCTTATGGATTTGGCAGAAGAAGTCCAATAATGTACATGACTTAAACAGTCATATCTGGGATTCCTGGGCAGATGAAGATGGTTCGATAGGAAAGGCCTATGGTTATCAGCTTGGGGTAAAACAGAAATATAAAGAAGGCGAGATGGACCAGGTAGACCGGGTAATCTTCGATCTCAAAAATAATCCCTACAGCAGGAGAATTATGACGAATATCTATGTCCATCAGGATCTGCATGAGATGAGGCTTTATCCTTGCGCTTATAGTATGACCTTTAATGTAACAAAGAAAAACGATAGTGATAAGATGGTATTGAACGCAATTTTAAACCAGCGTTCCAATGATATTCTCGCGGCAAACAGTATGAATGTATGCCAGTATGCAGTATTGGTACATATGCTGGCGCAGGTATGCGGATATGAGGTGGGAGAACTGGTACATGTTATAGCAGATGCACATATTTATGACCGACATATTCCGATTATAAAGGAATTAATTGAACGTCCGACTTATGATGCACCAACCTTCTGGATGAACCCGGAGGTTAAGGATTTTTATCAGTTTACCGTAGATGATTTTGAACTGAGAGATTACAAATTCGGCCCGAAGGTGGAGAATATACCAGTTGCGGTGTAAGCGGTGAAAATTAAATGAAGAGAATTATTAATTATTACTGTATCAGAAAATGATTCAATGAGTAAATGGGTATGAATGTTAAATAAAGTGTGTATATCACTAAGCGTGATGTGTATATCTTTATTTTGCGCAGACCGGCTGAAAGCAGTTGAATATCTTTCGTTTAAGACTCGGCTTAAATGCGAGCTATCATCGAGCATTTTTAGCTTATTCAGAGGCTTAATAAGAAAGATACTGCTTGAAAGGAAAGGCAAGCGAAATGAAGATATGCGCATCACGCTTAGTGAAAAGTAACCTAAATCTTAACATTCAAACCAGCATAACATTCAAACCAACATAACATAGAAAGGTGAAAAGTTCGATGAATTTAATTGTTGCAGTAGATAAAAACTGGGCGATCGGCTACCAGAATAAATTACTTGTGAGCATTCCTGCAGATATGCGTTTCTTTCGGGATGAAACCATGAATAAGGTAGTTATCATGGGGAAAAATACCCTGGAAAGCTTCCCGGGTGGTGTGCCCCTGAAAAACAGGGTTAATATTGTTATCGCCCTGGAGAAGGATTATAAGGTGAAAGATGCCACAGTAGTGTATAGTATTGAAGAAGCCCTTGAAGCGGTAAAGAATTATAAATCAGAGGATGTTTATATCATTGGCGGAGCAAGCATTTACAGACAAATGCTGCCTTATTGCAATATTGCCCATATAACGAAGATTGATTATTCCTATATGGCAGATACTTATTTCCCTGACCTTGATAAGATGGATGACTGGGTATTGGCGGAGGAATCCGATGAGCATACCTATTATGACCTTGCCTATACCTTTTGCAGGTATGAAAGAAAGAAATAGCCATAATATCCAAGCATAATCAGATTCCCTATTATGACTTATAGTTATACCAGGAATATTAAATGAATATGAAATGATTATGAAATAAGTCAAAAACTACTTGAAAAATTCCTTAAGTAAGACTACTATAAAGGATATACTAAAATATTGGTAAACAAAGATATATTCTTTGCAATCAATGAAAGAAAACGTAGTTAAAGAAAAGGAAGGATGATAAGATGCTTGATATTAGAATTGAGATGACAAAAGACCCAAAGGTATTACCCGGAGCCGATAATCCTTTGAAGTTTGGTACGCTTTTTACGGATCATATGTTTATTATGAACTATGAGACCGGCAAAGGTTGGTATGATCCCCGAGTGATTCCCTATCAGCCACTCAATTTAGAGCCTTCCGCAATGGTATTCCATTATGGCCAGGAAATGTTTGAAGGTTTAAAAGCATATAAAGCTGTGGATGGCAGAACCTTATTATTCCGTCCGGGCAAGAACATAGAAAGAGCTAATAAAACAAATCGCAGAATCTGCATACCGGAGATTCCGGAGGAGGATTTCCTTCAGGCAATCAAAACAGTTGTTAAGATTGATGAGAAATGGATTCCAACCAGAGAGGGTACCTCCCTTTACATCAGACCCTTTATTATAGCTACGGATCCATTCCTGGGGGTAAGACCTTCTGATAAATACCTGTTTATCATTATCCTTTCACCGGTAGGTGCATATTATCCCGAAGGCTTGAATCCGGTAAAAATCTGGATTGAAGATGAATACGTAAGAGCTGTGAAAGGCGGTATCGGTGAAGCGAAGACAGGTGCTAACTATGTAGCCTCCATGAAGTCCCAGGTAAAGGCTCATGATGAGGGATATTCCCAGGTATTATGGCTGGATGGCGTAAACAGAAAATACATTGAAGAAGTTGGTGCAATGAACATCTTCTTCAAAATTAACGGTAAAGTTATTACGCCAGAGTTAAATGGAAGTATTCTTCCCGGTGTTACCAGAGATTCCGTTCTTGCTCTTTGCAGAGAATGGGGTCTTCCGACACAGGAACGCAAAATTTCCATTGATGAGATTTATGAAGCAGCACAGGATGGAACTCTTGAAGAGGTATGGGGTACCGGAACAGCAGCAGTTGTTTCTCCGGTAGGCCAGCTTCGTTGGGATAAGAATATAATGCAGGTTCAGGATGGGGGAATCGGACCTGTTAGTCAGAAATTATATGATACCATCACAGGAATTCAATTAGGAAAAATAAAAGATGATCATAAGTGGATTGTTGAAGTATAAGGAGGTACCTGATGAATCAGTTATACGCGGAAGCGGGAGTTAAGAGAAAAGAAACAGTAACTTCAATAGCACTTCGCACCCTTCTGGTATTGGGAATTATCGTGGGCGCAATGCTCATGTTTCTGGGGGGACTTTATGGGATATTAGGAATTATCGTAATCGTTATTATGATATTCCTCTTACCTAGGTTGAATGTTGAGTATGAATATGTCTTTGTAGATGGTCAGATAGATTTTGACCGTATTACAGGAAAGTCAAAACGTAAAACAATTTTACGAATTGATATGGACCAGATTGAAATAATAGCGCCGGAAGGCTCCCACGCTTTGGATAGCTATTCCTATGCGCAGAGCGAGAAGAGAGACTTTTCCTCAGGAGATAAGAATACGAAACCTTATATTATTATCGCAAACAAAGAAGAGAAAAAATATAAGATTGCTTTTGAACCAAGTGAAAAGATGCTTTCCATGATCAAGCAGAAGAATCCAAGAAAGCTGGCTCAGTATTAAATTAACGATTATAAAGAGGGTGTATTCGAATGCTTATAAGAGCATTTGGTACATCCTCTTTGCATGTCCAGAAATAGGAAATAATTTTAATTTTTTTCATGGTTGACAATATGGTTTTAATTCGTTATACTTTTAAAAATCTATCAAAAATCAACAAGCTATTTTAGGCAAAATAAAGATAGATAAATAGTTTCATTAACAATTTTATAAAAACAAGAAAGTGAGGAGATTAACAAAATGGGACAAATAATAGGTGATGGAATTACATTTGATGATGTACTATTAGTACCGGCTTATTCTGAGCTGATACCGAATCAAGTTGACCTGACAACATACCTGACCAATACTATTAAACTGAATATCCCTTTAATGAGTGCCGGTATGGATACTGTAACTGAGAACCGTATGGCGATTGCTATGGCAAGGCAGGGAGGTATCGGTGTTATCCATAAAAACATGTCAATCGAGGAACAGGCAGATGAGGTCGATAAAGTAAAACGTTCAGAGAATGGTGTTATCACCGATCCATTTTATTTATCTCCGGAGCATACCTTACAGGATGCTAATGAATTAATGGCAAAATACAGAATATCCGGTGTTCCGGTTACCGTGAACGGTAAGAAGCTGGTTGGTATTATTACAAACCGTGACTTAAAGTTTGAAACAGATTTTTCTAAGAAAATCAAAGAATCTATGACTTCAGAAGGCTTAGTTACAGCGAAGGAAGGAATCACTCTGGAAGAAGCTAAGAAAATCTTAGCAAGTGCCAGAAAAGAGAAGCTTCCACTGGTTGATGATGAAGGTAACCTGAAGGGTCTTATTACAATCAAAGACATTGAAAAGCAAATTAAATATCCTCTATCTGCAAAGGATGCACAGGGACGTTTATTATGTGCCGCAGCAGTAGGATTTACCAATAATATCATGGAACGTGTTGACGCTCTTGTTAAGTCCAAGGTAGACGCTATCGTTGTCGATACGGCTCATGGTCATTCTGCGAACGTATTAAAAACCGTCAGGATGCTACGTGATGCATATCCGGATGTACAGATTATTGCCGGTAATGTAGCTACTGGCGAAGCAACCCTTGATCTGATCAAAGCAGGTGTAAATGCTGTTAAGGTTGGTATCGGACCTGGTTCCATCTGTACTACCCGAGTTGTTGCAGGTATTGGTGTACCTCAGATCTCAGCTATTATGAACTCTTATGAAACAGCGAAGAAATACAATATTCCGATCATCGGAGACGGTGGTATTAAATATTCCGGAGATATTACAAAGGCGATTGCAGCGGGCGCGAATGTCTGTATGATGGGCAGCATCTTCGCAGGCTGCGATGAGAGTCCGGGAACCTTCGAACTCTTCCAGGGTAGAAAATATAAGGTATACCGTGGAATGGGATCTATCGCAGCGATGGAGAAGGGCAGCAAAGATCGCTATTTCCAGACCGATGCCAAGAAACTGGTTCCGGAAGGTGTAGAAGGCCGCGTTGCATACAAGGGTACTGTAGAGGACACCGTATTCCAGTTAATCGGCGGATTAAGATCCGGTATGGGTTATTGCGGAGCAAAGGATATCAAGTCACTTCAGGAAAACGGCAAATTTGTTAAGATCTCCGCTGCATCCTTAAAGGAAAGTCATCCTCATGATATCCATATCACAAAGGAAGCTCCTAACTATAGTGTAGAAGAATAATTGGCAGTTAATCATTGACGGAATTATTCTTGACGGGAGTTATAGTTAGCTCGAATAGTTAGCGCGAATAGTTAGCGCAAATAATTAACGCAAATAATTAACAAGAATAATTAACATGAGTAATTAGCAAGTATAATGAACAAGTATAATAATTAGGTTATAATAAATTAATACAGAGTAATAATGCTCCTTTCACAGTATTAAGTGGATTTCAATATCTGTGAAGGGAGCATTTTTATAGCTTCTGCGGCGTATTCTTCCCGATGCATTCGATTTAATTGAAGACTTCTCCGTGCTATTTTCGTTAATAGCTTAAGAAACTCTTAAGCATTATTTAAAGATTTTGTATTTGACATTTTCTGTGAGGATTAATACAATAAGGTGAATAATGCTAAACTTTAAACAATAAGCAATGATCACTAACGTAAATACTGAAAGATAGATAGGATTACAGATATAAATGCTTCCCGCTAATCAGGGAGATGGATACAAGGAGGCTTTGAATATGAAAGGTAAGTTAATTGGTGAAGGTAATACTGCTGAGGTATATTCATGGGGGGAGAATGAGATTCTCAAATTATTCCGTCAGAAGTTCCCCTATGAGGGTATTGACAGAGAATATAATGTAAGCAAGGCGGTGGAGTCATTCAGCTTACCGGTTCCAAAGGTGGGGCAGATGATAGATCTGGATGGCAGGAGAGGCATCATCTATGAGAAAATATCGGGCTCTTCCATGCTTGAATTGATTATGAAGCATCCGGGTTCCATTACGGGTTATTCTAAGCAGATGGCAAACTTACATTACCAGGTGCATCAATGCAAGGCTTACGAGCTTCCAAAGTACAAGGAAGCTTTAGAATGGAATATCAGACATACGGATTTATTAACAGATAATCAGCGCTTTGCTGTTCTGGACATCCTGGAGAAACTACCTGAGGGTAGGAGCCTATGTCATGGGGACTTCCATCCCGGCAATATTATAGAAACATCGGAACAATCAGTGATTCTTGACTGGATGACAGCTACTTCCGGAGAACCGGCAGCTGATGTGGCTAGAACAATGATGCTTCTAAAGGATGGAACACTTCCTGATAAAATGCCTGCTTTCATCAAGCTAGTCATCACCTTGGTACGCCGCCGCATGGCCAATACATATCTGAAGCAATACCTTCAATTATCCGGGTTATCGAAAGAAGATATATTAAATTGGAGAGTTCCAATCATGGCGGCAAGACTTACCGAGTGGGTATCGGACAGTGAGAAGAATTATCTTGTAAATGAGATTAATAAAGTAATCAACGGTAAAAAATAAAATTATAAATAAGCCTTGATCAAATGACGAAATCATAATAATTTGATCATGAACAAATGACAGGTGAACATATGAAAAAAATATTATCGAAAGAACAATGGCGCAGAAGAAAGCTGATCCGAAGAAGCTTATTAATTGCCGTGATAGTTTCGTTGTTTATGATTATAATGGGGTTTTCCGTGTTTTTTGTATTGCGGATTGTCACTGACCGTCTGGGCTCTAACAATAATGGCAAAGAGAG